>Ga0302320_10002394_pt1 | contig 44100 bp, 24 predicted proteins | sample Bog_T0_3_FD_202130 | JGI IMG/M metagenome (GOLD analysis project Ga0302320, IMG submission 202130) | Peat permafrost microbial communities from Stordalen Mire near Abisko, Sweden - Bog_T0_3 | ecosystem: Environmental > Terrestrial > Soil > Wetlands > Peat | place: Sweden: Abisko, Stordalen Mire...
AGTGACGTGACTGTGATCGAGGGCGGAACGCTGGGGCTCGACCTGCTGGGCCGGATCGACGACACGACGCACCTGCTGGTGCTGGATGCGGTCGACTTCGGCGCGGTTCCGGGCACGCCGATGCGCTGCGCAGGGGAGGATGTGGCGAAGCTGCCGACGTCCAAGAGCGTTCACCTGATGGGGTTGTCTGACTTAATTAATGTGATGCGGCTGATGGACCTGCCGGAGATTGAGATGGTACTGCTGGGCGTTCAACCGGACAACACCGAGTGGGGCACGGAGCTGACGCCCGCCGTGGCTGCGGTTCAGCAGGACCTGGTGGAGGCCACCTTACGGCAGATCGCACGATGGAGTGATGAAGGCAGCGGACGAGAAAGTAAAGCGGTTGCAGCACTCGCTGGCGCATAGGACACCGATCGATGCATGAGATTGGAATTGCCAACTCGATCCTTGAAGCGGGCCAAGCCGAAGCAGCATCACGCAATGGCGCGAAGCTCATACGCATTGGCATTCGTGTAGGAACGCTCTCCGGTGTGGACAACGACGCGCTGCGCTTTGCGCTGACCGCGCTGACGCTGGATACGGAGCTGGAGAAAGTGGACTTTGAGATACAGAGTTGTCCGCGGCGCAATCGCTGCGTGGAGTGTGGCAAAGAGTTTGAATCGGACACCGCAAGCGTTCCGTGTCCGCAGTGTGATTCGGTGAAGCTGGTACTTGCCGGCGGCGATGAGCTGGACCTGGCATTTGTGGAGTTGGAGGAAGCATGACAGTCGTGGTGATGGAAAAGAAGGTCTTGAGCGAGAACCAGCGCATTGCGGCGTCGCTGCGGCAGCGCTACCTGGACCACGGCACGCTGTGCCTGAACGTGGTCAGCTCGCCGGGCTCCGGCAAGACGACGCTGCTGGAGCACACGCTGAACCTGCTGCCGCAGGAGGAGCGGGTCGCGGTCCTGACCGGTGACCTGCAGACGGAGAACGACGCTCGCCGGCTGGCGCGGTTTGGATTTCCGGTGCAGCAGATTACGACCGGCACCATCTGCCACCTGGACGGCGGCATGATCGAGCGGGCGCTGGAGCGCTGGAACCTGGATGAGATCGATCTGCTGCTGGTGGAGAACGTCGGCAACCTGGTGTGTCCGTCCAGCTATGACCTCGGCGAAGAGGCGAAGATCGTGCTGTTGAGCGTGACGGAGGGCGAAGACAAGCCGCTGAAGTATCCTTCGATGTTCGCGAAGGCGGAGCTGATGGTGCTGACGAAGATCGACCTGCTGCCTCATGTGCCGTTCGACATGGAGAAGGCTCGAGCGAATGCACGGGCCGTGCACCCGGGAATAGAGATCCTGGAGGTGTCATGCAGCACAGGCGCGGGGATGAATGAGTGGCTTGCGTGGCTGGAGATGCGCAAAGAGGCGATGCTGGCCCGGGTGTGTGCCGCCAAGGCCTGAGGGGCCCCTATCTCGCTGTTATCGTTGCGAATTGCCCCGAACCCGGGCAAGCAACCTGAATAACTCACTCACTGTGACACTCATCACAGCCAATTCTGAAGGGCCGCCTCTACTCTCAACCTACATCGGGTCCCCTACCGGGCTGAAGCCAGGCTGGATGGAGATGACTGATCGTACGGAGAGTCCAGATGAAACGGCTCCACCTAAGCTTCCCGGCATTAGCAGTGTTGGCCACGCTGTTGCTTCTCGGGCCGGCATTCGGCCAGCAGCCGACCGCGTCGCACCTGGCGAGCGCGCCCAACGCTGCGGACTACGTGGGATCGGACACATGCGCTCTCTGCCATGCCGATCTCTCCAAGAACTTTGCCGACAATCCGCACTCCAAGATCGTGCTGATGCACGGTGGAACGGGTACCACCTGCGAGAGCTGCCACGGGCCAGGGCGCGCGCACGTGGAGAGCGGCGGAGACGTCACCAAGATTCTGCAACTGAGCAAGGCTTCGCCCAACAAGGTGGACGCGACCTGCCTCGGCTGCCATGCCGGGGCGCATCCCAACTTTGACCGTTCGCCGCACGCGAAGGCCGGCGTGAGCTGCCTCGGTTGCCACAGCGTACACAGCCCCGGAACAGAAGAGGGCCTGCTCAAGGCAGCGCAACCGAAGCTCTGCTTCCAGTGCCACTCGGACATCAAGCCGGCGTTCGATCAGCCCTTCCACCACAAGGTGAATGAAGGCCTGGTGAAGTGCAGCGACTGCCACGATGTGCATGGCACCTTCGGCAACAACAACATTAAGTCCACCGCCGATCAGAATGCCATCTGCACCAAGTGCCATACCGAGACGCGTGGGCCGTTCGTGTTTGAACATGCCGCAGTCAAGGGAGAGGGTTGCCTCGGCTGCCACAGCCCGCATGGATCGCAGAATGCCCGGCTGCTGAACGTTCCCAACATCAACCAGTTGTGCAACCAGTGCCATAGTCCGGTTGCCGCCGGTACGGTCCACGGGATCAATGCCGGATCGGCAGACGTCGAGCCATGCATCAGCTGCCACACCATGATTCACGGATCGAACATCAATCCGGCCTTCATCCGTTGACGGACAGCGTCAGGAAGATGCGGCGAGGGAGCAAAGCGGAGTGACGAGTTCGAAGTAGCAACGCTTCACAGTAAACGAGGCACGAAATGACGACGAAAAGTTGGCTATCTCGGCAGACCGATGAACTTCCCAACCGATCCAGGTTGAGTCGGATCGCCGGGGGCGTTGGGACTGCTGTTCTGCTGCTGACCACCGGGGTGGCGGCGGCACAGAGTGCCACTCCGGCGGCGCCCGCTGCGAGTGCGCCGGCTGCAAGCGCCCCCTCCGCGCCGGAGCAGGTGGTGGAGAACGGGTATGTGATTCGGCAGACGGCCGATTTGGGTGGGCACGTCGTGAGCGTTTCCGGCAGCGGGGCGATGTATAACACGCTGGTCAACATTCACTCCGGCCCGCGCGTTCTCGGCGAGACGTTTACGATGCACGCGCTTCCGGGAACCAAGCACTCTCTGATGGATTCGCTTTCGGGATTCAGCAGCGGTTTCGGAGGCGACCCGAACAACTTTGCCAAGCTGGACTTCTCCAAAGGCAAGTACTACGAGTTCAACGGAGTCTTCCGCCGCGACCGCCAGTACTTTGACTATGACCTGCTCGGCAATCCGAATATTCCATCCGGCATCACAATCCCGTACGGGCTGACCGCGGGTGTGCCGACTACGTCTTCTCTAGCGTGGCCGCAGGTAACGCAGTCGCCGGTGCTGTTCAACACCGTGCGCAGGATGACGGACACCAGCGTGACGATCCTGCCGCTCTCCAAGGTGTCGTACCGGGTGGGCTACTCGCAGAACATCTTCCAGGGGCCGACTCTAAGTCCTGGCAGGAACATCGGCAAGTACGATTCCTTGTTGGCGGAGTATCAGCGCAACAGCACGGATGACTTTCTGGCCGCAGTCGACTGGAAGCCCTTCAAACAGACCAGGATCACCTTTGAGGAGCAGATCGAGCACTACAAGGCTGATTCCTACTTCACACTGGCGCCGAGCGAACTGACCGTTCAGGAGCCGGATGGGACGCCGGCTTCGCTGGGCAACTGGGACGCGGTTACCGCGCCGTATACGATCTCCGCCTGCAATACGGCGAGCATGGGCGCGGGCTATACCAGCGCAACGACGTACACGATCTTCACGGCGCCAACGACTCCCGGTGGCCGGCCTGTCATCAATCCGGCGTGCGATGTGATTACCAGCTATCTACGTTTGCAGCCGACGCGCATCCTTTATCCGACGGAGATTGCTCGCTTCCAAAGCTCCAGCATCAAGAATATCTCCATGAACGGCGACGGCCGCTACTCGATCTCGAAGAGCAAGCTGCTCAACTACTATGAGAACTTCCAGGGCCTGGACACCGCGATTCGCAATGCGACGTTCACGGGCAATGCACTCGCGCAGCGGCGGGTGGTGAGCCTGGACTACGGCATCACATGGCAGGCTGCCAAGGCTTTCTCGCTCTCCGACCAGGTGGACTATTCCAATGTTCACCAGCCTGCGTACTCCAACATTACGACTGGAGTGACGCAAAATACGCCGACCACAGCAGGCAATGAGACCATCAACTACCCGGGTCCGCTGCTGGCGGGAGCCGCTTACACGGTGTCGGGCAATCCCAGCAACGCGGCCCTCTTTGCTTACTTCGGCCAGAAGTTCGTGACCAACAATGCGACGCTTAGCTGGGATGCGGGGTCTCGCGCCACTGTCGCGCTCACCTACCGCTACCGGACACACACCGTCGTCCAGACCAGCGGCACCGGGCCGTCCAGCAATGTGATTACCATGAACGAGAATGGCGGCATCCTGAACGCGTCGTTACGTCCCACGACGAACTGGAGCCTGAACGGAACAGTCGAGATCCTCTATGACGACAACTCCTTTACGCCAGTCGGGCCGAGGCAGACGAAGCACTACAGGTTCCACACGCTGTACAAAATAAAGCCCTGGGCGACGATATCCGGCGCGTTCAACGATTTGGAGCGGCACAACAACACCAGCAATACCGGCACGCTCTCTCCGGACGGACCTCTGGGCCACGTCGATCACAGCCGGATTGGGAGCCTCGGCCTCTCGATGGCGCCGAATGAGCGTTACGGAGTCGATGTCTACTACGCCTACAGCGATATCTATACATCGACGAACATCTGCTACCTGAGCGGCGCCAGCGCGACGGTGCCGGGAACGGCCTCCACCAATGCTGCCGGTGGACCGAATCTGTGCCCGAATCTGCTGACGGACTGGGGACCAGTCAAGGACTTTATGGATGCGCCGACGCAGTATGCGTCCGTGAGCGTGAACTACTCGCCGAACAAGAAGGTTCGCACTGCTGCGGGATATCGCATCAGCGCGGTGAGCGGGAACCAGTTCTTCGCGGACGCGCAACAGGTCAATGGCTCCCTGCAGTCGGCCTATCAATCTCCCTTTGTGAACTTTGCATGGACTATCCATCCGGGATTGGTCTGGAGGGCGGAGTACAACTACTACGGATATGGTGAGGGCGGACCTTCCGGCCCGCAGTTCTGCAGCACTTCAACATCCGCAGCAGCGGTGGTTGTGCCTTGCAGCTCACTGACTGCGCAGACGGGGTTGACGGAACCATCGTCGGGCCTGACCGCTCCGCGAAACACACACGCCAACATCCTCACCTTGGCGGTGCACTACGAGTTTTAGGCATCAGAACCAGAAGAGAAGGCTAATTCAACAACAGGAGACAGAATCGTGAAGAACATATCCAAGGTTGTATTGATCGCCATCCTGGCGGCGTCCGCGACAGCGGCGCTGGCACAGGGTGCGGATACCTATAAGGCCAAGTGTCAGATGTGCCACGGCGCAGACGGCGCGGCGAGCGGTCCGGCGGGCAAGGCCATGGGCACGCCGCCGGTTTCGGCGTTCGCGAAGGCGTCGGAGGCCGACCTTATCGCGATTACGAAAAACGGTAAGGGCAAGATGCCGGCTTACGGTGGCAAGCTGACCGACCCGCAGATTAAGGAAGCAGTCGATTACCTCCGCTCGCTCTAGGGAGAACTGAGGGACGATGGCAAACCTTGAGGACTTCAAGAAGAATTGGGTTCGCCCATTCCTCTTCTATGGCAACAACCGAATCAGCCTCATCGGCGGAGCGCTCACCAGCGCCTCCGCCCTGGTGCTGATCGGGTTCTGGATCGTCGAGGTCTTCGGACACGGCGGCTCGCAGAATCCCTACCTGGGCATCATCGTCGACCTGTGTCTGCCGGGCCTGTTCATCCTGGGCCTGGTGCTGATTCCGGTGGGCATGTGGCTGCGGCAGCGGAAGCTCAAGCTCGCCGGCGCTGTGCCGTCCGTCTATCCCGAGATCAATCTGCGGGACCCGGTCTTTCGGCATGGTGTGGTGTTTGTGGTCATCGCTACGTTCATCAACTTTGTCATAGTCGGTACCTCCACCTACCGCGGCGTCGCCTATATGGATACGCCGTCGTTCTGCGGGCAGTCCTGCCACGTGATGAGCCCGGAGTTCACGAACTACCACGTCTCGTCTCACGCGGACGTAGCCTGCACGTCTTGCCACATTGCGCCGGGAATTACGGGATTCGTTCACGCCAAGGTGAACGGCACCAAGCAGCTTGCGATGGTTTTGTTCAATAAGGTTCCGACACCGATTATGGCGGGCGATAAGGTTCCGGCGGCGAGCCTGACCTGTCTGAACTGCCACAATCCGGAGCGGCAGATCGGCGACCGGATGCTGGTGGAGACGCATTATGGTGATGATGAGACGAACTCCATGACGCGGACTATCGCCGTGCTGCACGTCGGCGGACGTGATGGGCTCGGCAGCCTGAGCGGAATTCACGGAGCACACCTGGGACACATCGAGTATGTGGCAACCGACGATACGCACCAGACGATTCCGTGGGTGGGCAAGACGAACAGCGATGGATCGGTGACCGAGTTTGTCTCGTCCGATGCCAAGGGACCTGTTGCAGGCCCACGGCACACGATGGACTGCATTGACTGCCACAACCGCGCGGCGCACTCGTTTGATACTCCCGAGCAGGCGCTGAACAAGGACATGGCACAAGGCAGTCCGAGTCCGGCGTTGCCGTTCGTCCACAAGCAGGGGCTCACGCTGCTCAAGGCGCAATATGCTTCGCCGGAAGATGCAACAGCAAAGATTACGTCAGGGCTGGATGACTTCTATCGCACGCAGTATCCCGCGGTGTGGAGCGGACAGCGTGCGCAGGTTGACCTGGCAGCGAAGACGCTGGCGCGGATCTACAGCAACAATGTCTTCCCGTTCATGAAGGTAACGTGGGGGACGCACCCGAACAACATTGGGCACAACGATTATCCCGGTTGCTTCCGCTGCCACGATGGCAGCCATAACGCGAAGGACGGCAAGAGCATCACCAACGACTGCTCCACGTGCCACAACCTGGTTGCTGTGGATGAGGCTAACCCGAAGCAGTTGGCTGAACTCGGAATCCAATGAGTTTTAAGTCCTGAGGCGAGTTCAGCAAGATCGAGATTTTGTCATTTCGGTATAACGGGCTGTAGCCAGGCACCATTGCCGGCGGAGTCCCAGACCGCGAAGCGGATCCACTTCTTGCCGGCGGCGTTGAAGGGGATTCTGAAGTTCCTCGTGCCGAACGGAGTCGTATCCGTCAGGTTGATGATCTGGCGATCCACCTTCGTCCCATCGCTCCATACCAGCTCAGCGAAATCGAGAGGGAAGGTGTACTCGATACTCGCGGTATAGACGCTGTGTGCCCCGGAGCCCTCAATACCCCAGTTGTGGAAGAGGATCTCGCCCGTGGTTCCGAAGAAGTTCCCTGCGTGAATGCCGTCGACGATGGGCGCCCAACTCTCGTTGTACGCGGGCACCTTGTCGAGCTTCAGATAATTAATGGTGAGACTTGAGTAGCTGTCATCGGCGGGCACCTTCATATAGGTATCACCCTCCGCCAGCATGAACTTCGGCTTGGGAGCCCAGTTGCTCATGTCGTCATTTACTCCAAAGCAGCGAACCTCGCAGAGCCGCTTCTGCGACAGGTCCACGGGCAACGACTCCCACGAGCCGCCGATGAACCGGTCACTGAGGAAGAAGGGCTGGTCCTTATAGAGATCGGGGAACAGCGCCGTACTCTTCGTGCGCGGATGGGCGGCCCACAGGATTCCTCCCTCCTGCTCCACCATCTTCAGCACATCTGCCGATGAGCCGAGGTGATAGACGTGGCCGTAGGTGGGATCGTTCTCCTCGAAGGATTGACTGGCAGGACGCTGAGGTTGCGCGTGCGTGAAGTAGACCGGCTTCGGCAACATGATGTAGGTGTGGCCACCGATGAACGCGTTCGCCTCCTCCGCAGGAATCACCAGGAAGTTCTTGTCGGAGAGATGTGCCGTCGCGTCGAAGTAGATCTTCTGCTCGGGGAGCCGCTTGGGCCCGGGATCATTCCCGTCGGAGTCATCATGGAAGTCGCCCATATAGACCACATTAATCCCCAGGCCCTTGAATACCGGCACCCATGAAGGATTGAAGTCGACGGTGCCGCGGTCGCGCGCCATCTCGTTGAGCTCCAGGTGGAAGTGTCCGGTAAAGGTCTTAAAGCCGTCGACGGGTTTGAATACGTCGTCGTGCGTATAGGCCATCACCGCGCGCTGTGTCGGATGGTCGCTGTCCGGACTGAGGTAGTAGTAGACAGCCATCCGCTGGAGCGATCCGGGAGGCGCGTTGTAGAGCGCATAGTTGTAGATCTGCGAGCGCGCGACCTCCACGCGATGACGCCAAACTTCGTCAGAGACTCCCCACGGAGCATATCCTTCGCCTCTCTCCGGCTGCATCACTCCCAGTGAGAAGGAGTGGTCGTCATCCTTGCGGTAGTAGACATACCCGAGATTCACCTCGTTCTCGCGAGCGAAGAAGAACTTGTGAGGCGGAGGAAAGATGGCGAGCGAGCCTGGATTCGCCGAACCGGCGCCGACTTCCAGCACCTCCAGCCGATTTCGCGCGCGTAAATTCACCGGCGATTGGTTCACCGCGCCCCCGAACTGCTGCTGCTGCCATACCTGCGACGTATCGCGCCACGTCAACTGAGTGCCGTCCGCAATGTGGAAGCCCTTCAGTCCGGCCTTATAGATGTAGGCCACGGAAGGAGCGTCGGTCTTGGCGAGTGCCTCTTGGCGCAGCAGGTTCGATCCCTTGTAGACAGTGAACTGCAGGTCTCCGGCAAAGATACCCAGCGTGAGGCCATTGAAGGTGAGGCTGGCGCGGTCGCCATCTGTAGCGACGCGGCAGGTGTCGGACTTGTAGCTTACAGCGGCACGTTGAACTTCACTCGGGTCACGCGGGCCTCCCACCAGGTAATGGCTCTCTGTGCCCGGGACCATCAGCGGTGCGTCCCAGAAGACAAACCACTTGTACATCTCCTCATTCTCCGGGGTGTCCTTGCCATAGCGCTTCAGAATACTCAGCTCGGTCTCCGAGATGCGCCTGCGGCCGGACGTGACCTCAAACTGCGGCGTCAGATCTTTGCCGAGCACAATCCACGAGCCTTCGCCTTTGCGCGCGGAGAGCTCCTGAACTATGGGCTGGCCATCCCGAAGGGTAAATGACGCGCGCAGTTGTGCATTCGCCTCCCCTCTCCAGGTCAACTCGACGGAGCTTTGGTTAGCTACAACCTGAATGCCATCGACACTCTTGTAGTCCTGCAGGTTGCAGTTCAGTGTTTGGGCAGTGCCCAGGCTCGTGCAAACTATCCATGCGAGTGTTGCGCCCCGGATTTTCATGTGTCCCTTTCTGATTCCTACATAATTCACGACTCTGACTTTGGTATTTCCGGTGAAAGTAGTCGGCATCACCTACGGCGTACTGATGACCACATCGATATAAGTAATTTGCTTTCCCGGCTCAAGCAGGAACTGGTGCGGCAGGCCCGCCGGCATGTTAATGATGTCTCCGGCAGAGAGCTTCGTCTCGACGCCGTTTCGGATCGACGTGCCGTGGGTCTCTCCCGGGGAGACTGTCTTCGCATCCACCACGTCTGTTCCAACCACCAGCGTTGCCTCTCCGCTTTGCACAATCATCACGATAGCCCGCGTAGCGTGGGACTCCACCGCTCCACTCTTCTCTCGGTGCACTATGGCCCACCCGTGGTTGTCGAATTGAATCTTCGCGGCCGATCCGGCCGGGACGGCTCCCTTGGGCCAGACCACAAAGTTTGATTGCGCGGCCGCAACCCCGGGTAATATCGCGATACTGATAAATAGTGCGATCTTATAGAGCATGGAAATATTCCTCATAAATACCATCTAATAACTTACTAATTACAGCCACATGACTTAGAGATGGTCTAATTCTGTCGCGCGAGGGTCGTCGTTGGCTAAGGAAGACCTAGAACCTGCGCCGGGTTTACTTTGGACATCTGGTCAATATCTGCCTGCGAGAGGCCCTCCTTCTTCAAGCCATCAAACATCAGCACCAATGCGTCCGGATGGAGAGGATTGGAAGGTTGTCCCATGTCAGAGGACAGGATGCAATGGTCGACGCCGACGGCTCGAATAGCCTTCGCATAATCCGCAAAGCTATAGTCCTTCGTGGGACCTGAAAGGCCGTTATACACAAACTCAATGTAGGCCCCCAGGCCTGCAGCCTCCTGCATCTGAGCGATCGTCATATTTATTGGTGACCTCATGGGATGAGTGACCACAATTTGCTTTACTCCCTGTTTGCGTGCTTCGCGAATGAGCAGCAGGTCGTCCTCGGCCGAGTTGTGGCCGGTTGCCATGACGAGGTTGTACTTTGCGATCATCGCGATGACCGCCTTGGTCTCAGGCAGGAGCTCGCCGTCGCGCGAAACAGCCACATACGGGCGGTCCTGGTGCGATGCCAGGACTGAGGCGCGGGTGTCGTAGGTGGCCATCCAGACGAACCTCCCGAGATGGCCCGTAGTAAGAGCCATCTTTTCAACGGACGTAGGATTCATGCCGCCGACGGTGAGATTCAGGTCGATTCCGCCGAACACCAGAATCCCGGGAACCTCCTTGTGAACCAGGTAGGCGACCGACGCCGTGGACTCGTAGTGGTTCTTGAGCACGATCGCACGCATGCCGCGGCTCTTCGCCAGCCTCGCCAGGTCAATGGAGTCAATGCTCCTCGGAGTTGAATCGGGAGCGGTGTGCGCGTGTATATCGATGACGCCATCGAGCGGGCGGCTCGGGGTCTGGGCTTGGGCATTGCAGGCACAGAGTGCAGCACACATTAGGAGCTTCAAGGGTAGTTGCTTCATGATTCGTTTCCGTGGAATTGTTTCTTTGAGAGTCTGGGTTCAGCAGCGGCGGGAATCGTAGCAGTTATGATTGCCCATATGCAATGCATAACACTCGATTCATGAAGTAACTGACGGTTACTTCGGTGTATGTAACACAAGAAACTGCTCAGATAGGTTTTCTAGTTACATTTCACCATGACATTCCAACCTATTTCATGTTAGCGTCTGCTCCATGAAAAATCAGGGCTCCATCTCACGCAGGGATTTTCTAAAAGAGACCACTTTGGCGGCAACCGCAGTTACAACCGGCCTCGCACGCAACTCAGCAACCGGACAGACTGCCACACCCGCGCCTCAGGGCGCCCCGGCGCAGACCATGGTCGGATTTCAGGCAGAGGTGAGCTACCTGATGCAGTATGGCATTGTGCGGTTTCTGGATGATGTCCAGACCCGGGCCAATGTCAACACGCTGATGCTGCACGCCGATCCGTTTGAGCCATCATGGGCAGGTCTGGACCAGGCCACCAGTCCTCTCGGTAACTTTGCGACCGCTCATCCGCAGTACTATCGCGACATCAAGATGCAGCCGCAGGCCCTGTCGCCGGGCGACTTCAGCCTTCCCGACGCCATGCAGAAGATCACCGACGAGACGAAGAAGCGCGGTGTCAAAGTGATTCCCTGGATGGAGGAGGACAATCGTCCGCGGCCAAAGATCAAGGGCATGGACGAGTTGTATGAGATTGACCTCTATGGCCGGCGAACCGTATCGCATCCCGGAGGCCCGTGCCTGAACAATCCCTACTTCCGCAACCTCATCGCTGCGCAGGTTGAGGATTTCATCCGGTCCTATGACGTCGACGGCCTGCAGCGCGGCTCGGAACGGCAGGGGCCCCTGGGCAACGCACTGGGCGCATGGCATAACGGTGCCAAGAGCGATCCGGGCCATACCTCCTGCTTCTGCGAGTATTGCTCCGCCAAGGCGGCCAAGCTGGGCATTGATTTTGAGCGCGTGAAGCAGGCGTATCTCGCACTCGAGCCTTACGTCAGGAACGGGCGCGCTGGGAAGCGTCCGCGGGATGGCTATTACGTCGAGTTCTGGCGGATACTGCTGCGTCATCCCGAACTCCTAATCTGGGAGACCTTCTGGGCCGACAGCATGCGCGAGATGCAGCGGGAGTTCTCCGCCAAGGCCAAGTCGCTCAAGCCCGGCATTCCGGTCGGGTTCCACATCTGGCACAACATCTCCTTCAGCCCGTGGTACCGCGCCGAGCAGGACTACCACCCCTACACGGAGTATGCGGATTTTCTGAAGCCGGTGGTGTATGACAATCCGGCCGGCGAGCGCATGGCCTCATTCGTTTACAGCGTCACTCAAAACGTCTTCGGGGACCTGAGCCAGCAGCAGATGCTCGCCTTCGAATACAGCGTCATGGACTTCAAGGAAAGGTCGTATGACCAGCTCATCGGCGAATCGGAGTCCGACTTCGCATCCCAGATGAGCGGGGTGCCGGCCATCAATGCAACTCCGCGGGGACAGTTTGAGAAGCTCTCCAGCGATTATGTGTACCGTGAGACGAAGCGTGCGGTGGACGGCGTCGCCGGCTCCAATACGCGCATCTGCGCGGGCCTCGGCATTGACGTCCAGGAGAAGAACAGCACTCCTGAGAGCGTGCGCGGAGCGGTTGAGGCCATCTTCCGGGCCGGAGGCACCGGCATCGTCATCTCCACGAGCCACGCCGCCATGCGACCCGAAAACCTCAGCGCGGTCGGTGCCACACTACACGAGCTCAAGATCGTCTGACACATACTCGTTCGAGTATCAGTTGGAGTTCAGGTAAGGCTTCAGCTCCGGCACAGCGGCCGCAAGCTCGCCGGCGATCATGCGTCCAAAGTACGCACTGCCTTTACGTCCCAGATGCGTATAGTCGAACACTGGATTGAAGTTCGGGTCGCTGCCATCCGGGCGGAGTTCGGGCGCGCCGGGAGCATGGCTCTTTGGCAGGGAGGCGGATGTCCCGGTCGCCTCACCCGCCACTGCCTCAGGCGGTGGTGGTCCCATGGCCAGCGAGTCCGCCTCAGCAAGCCCCATGGCCTGCATAGCCTTATAGCTGTCAGCATTCAGGTCCAACAGAGGGATATGTTCCGCGGCGGCAACACTTCTCGTGGCATCGGCCCAAGGCCCCAGACCGTTGGACAGCTTTCCATCCCGGAAGACGCGGCGCTCCAATGGAGTGATCAGCACCGGCTTCGCTCCCGTCGAAAGGACATCCTCGGCGAAGTGCTTCATGTTGGCCGGAAACTCCGTAGCAAGATCCGTGGAGCGGCCCGGCTTCCCCGGCTGATCGTTGTGTCCGAACTGGATCAGGACGTAGGTGGCCTTGTAGTCGCTGTTGTGCTGCAGGGCGTCCATAACCTTCGCCCAGGTGCCTTCGGCTCGATAGCTTAGAGAGCTGCGCCCGCTCCTGGCCAGGTTGACGCAGTCCACCTTGCTGGAGACCAGCGCGCAAAAGCCCGGCCCCCAGCCGCTTTGGACTGCCATCGTCGAGTCGCCGACTAAGATGATCCGTATCTCTTTACCCGGCGCCGCAGGCTGAGTGAACGCGGCACTGCTCAGCGCGAGCGCGGCGCAGCCTGCGGCCACCCATCGTGCGACTCGTGCCGGCGGATGTCGCCGGTCACTCAAAGGCGCAATTCGGCGCTCGCGAACGTTGCGAAACATGCTGAACATGATGCCTATCTCCTGACCCGCATCGCTAGAACGTGATGCGTGCATCCGCTTGCAGTTTACGGGGTGCATTTGCCTGGGTCGTAATGTCTCCGAAGGCGGTTGAGTTAATACTCGTCGTCACGCCGCCGAACTGGACGGCGTTGAATACGTTGAAGCCGCTGACGGAGAAGATGAACTTGAAGCGGTCGGTCAGATCGAACTGCCGCCGGACCGTCGCATCCACATCCCAGGTTGCCTGCGAACGCAATCCAAAGGGCGCATCGCGCGACAGCGTGCCGAAGGTATACGCCGCAGGAGTAGCAAACGCGCCCGCACTGATGTAGCTGGTGCCAAGTACAGAGCCTTGTGGATGCTCCGGTCCTCCGTTGAGCCTCAGCGATCCGGTGAAGGCGACGTTTTTATTCGGGATGCACACGCCGCCCGTGTACGGTATGGTGCAACCGGTGCCGGTGATGCTTAAGGGCAGGCCCGATCCATAGGTATAGATACCCGAGATCTGCCAGCCACCCACTACAGCGGAAACGATCCGATTGCTGCCTCCCAGCCGGTGGCCGGCGCCGAACGGCAGTTTGTCAGAGAAGTTGGCCGTGATGACGTTGGGGCGGTCGATGGTGCCGATCGCGTACTCCGCGGAGTAGTTGTAGGCTGTTCGCGAGGACGCAATGTTATCCATCTCCTTGCTGCGCACATAGGAGAAGTTGAACGTCAGCCCATTCGTCAGTTGCTGGCGCAAGCCGACCATCAGCGAGTGGTAGTTGGTCCCACCGACATTCTCAAACGTGTCGGACACGCTCGAGTACTGCGGGAAGGGTACCAGCATCTGGCCGATGGTTGCCGTCGTGAGGTAGTTCGCATAGGGCAGAGCAACTCCCGGAACAATGGCGGCCGCGGCAGCAACGTTGGCGGCGTTTGCAGGTGAGTTCAACAGCGACCCCAGCGCCAGGTACCTGGGATTGATCTGGTTGCTGATGCCGGGCCTTCCAAGGGTGTCGGTGATGTGATGGCCGATGCTCCCTGAGTACGCCACCGACAAGGTGATGTTGGATGTCAGGGCGCGTTCCACTCCGAAGTTAATGTTGTCGTAGGTGGCGGGCAAGCCTCCGATGTCCGGGTCTCCAAAGGTAATGCTGCCGGCCCCGGCGGTCGGTTGCCCAACATAGTTTCCGGTATTGACCGTTGGGCTAATGTTGGGCGGTGGGGTATACGGAGGCACTCCACCCTGGTAGATCGTTGAATAGACGGCCGGTGCGCCGGGATCGGTGTTCCAGAAGAACGCGGGCGCTCCGTTGCCCATGCTGGTGAACGACGGGCTGGCCGTGTATCCGAGCTGGCCGGTGCCAATGTAATTCCTGCCGCCGAGCGCGCCCTGCTGGCCATACATAATGGCAAAGCCGCCGCGCAGCACCGTCTTCGCAAAGGGCGTAAACGCAAAGCCGATGCGAGGACCGAAGTCGTTGTAGTGGGTCTTGACCTGGGTGGCGCAGTTGCAACTGTAGGGGCCGCTGCCGCTGAACTGCAAAGCGCCCAGATAGCCGCCGATGGCGGGATTCGGTATGTTCGGGTTGAAGTTGGACAGGCGGTTCAGGACCTCATGGAATACTCCCATCACGTCATAGCGCAGGCCGAGATTCAGCGTGAGCTTTGAGTTGACCTTGATGTCGTCCTGGACGTAGAGAGAATCGGCCTTCCAGCGTCCGCCCGTAGTCACCACCGCATTCTGCGTGACCGCGCCGCTGTTCACGGCGCCCAGCAGGAAGCTCGCATACGCATTACCTTGAGTCGACACCAGAGTACCGGTGTTGGTAAAGTTCGTGGTCTGCGAGTTGGAGAAGGTGAAGCTCGCGCCGGTGCCCGTCAGCGGACTGTCCTGGTTCACTTCGATCCACTCCGCCTGGCCGCCGGTCGTAATGGAGTTTTTTCCGCGGACCAACTGCAAGTTGTCCTCCACGGTGAACCCGTTGAAGGCGTCCGTCTGGGCCGTGGTGGCCTGGTCCGCCCAGTTAATCGGCGCATTCGTCCCCGACCATGTGATCGACGGGAACTGCAGCGAGGCCAGTCCCGCGGGCAGTCCGGTCAGGCCGGCCTTCGTGGGATACGCTCCGGAGGCGGACGCGCTGATGATCGGAATCCATAGCCGGTTGAACGAATAGCCGAATTGGTTCACCAGCGATGGGCTGATCGTGTACACATCATGCACTTGAGCGCTGGTCGGAACCTCGTCCACGATGCGCGAGTCGGCATAGGGCACCGGGAGAGAGTCCCTTCCCGCCGTGATGCCCGCAAGACCGATGGTCGTATATTGGCCGTGCGTGAAGAACCCATAGAGCAGGTGCCTGTCATTGATGTGCCAGTCCACTCTGTCTGTTGTGTTGCTGATGTGCAGGGCGATCGGCTGAATCGCCAGATAGTTGTTCTGGATCGCGCTGTTGGTGGGTTGTGGCAGGTAGGACTCAAAGGATTGCGCAACCGAAGACAGGCGCGTTGGGTTAATCATGTTGCCAGTAAAGGCCATCCGCTGGCAGTTCGTCCCGGTGTTGCTGCATGTCGTAGTGTTTGGATCGTAGATGACCTGGGGAAACTCGCTGAAGTCTCCGTTCCTCTCCTTGAGCGTAGGAATGGATTGATACGCGGGGATGGTCGTCGATCGGTAGTAGTAGCCGTCATAAGCGCCGAAGAAGAACAGCTTGTTCTTCTTGATCGGGCCGCTCATATTCACGCCGAACTCGTTCTGCTGCTCAACCGGGGTCTTGGCCGCGAAGTATCCCGCAGCGTCCAGAACAGTGTTGCGAAAGTACTCATAGGCCGCGCCGTGGAAGGCGTTCGTACCCGACTTCAGAATGTAGTTCTCCACCCCCTGCCCCTGATAGATCGCCGAGGGATTGTTGGTCTCCACCTGAAACTGGTCGATCGCCTCCACGGAGATGGAGAGCGAAAGGAACCGGGTCTCACCGCCTACCGCGCCGTCGGGCTGCGGCATGCCCTCAATGTAGATCTCGTTCTGGTAGGGCTGCCCGCCGTTGAAAGACGCATACGCAGTGCCGGCCGGAACGTTCGTGATGGCCTGCACGCCCGGAACCAGCGCGATGAACGCCGTAGGGTCACGCGATTGGCCGTTCATCGCCAGGGGCAGGGCCGTATACAGATCGTTGCGGATGCTGCTGCCCAGCGTGGCGTCAGAGACGTCCAGCACCGCAGGCGTAGCGGTAACTTCAACGGTCGCTCCCGAGGAGCCGATGCGCATCGGCACATTCAACGACTCAATCTGCAACGCGTCCACAATCACATGGTCCTGCGTGATCGGTTCAAATCCGGTGGCTATCGTCGTAATCGAATACTCGCCCGGCGGCAATGCCGACAGCGAATAGAACCCGGAGCTTGAGCTCTTCTGGACGTAATGACTGTTGGTCGCAATGCTCGTGGCGGTAACGGTCGCTCCTGGAATCACGGCGCCGGTCGGGTCGGTGACGGTTCCCTGGATCGTTCCAGTGCCCGCCAGTTGGGCGTACAGGGGCAGTCCCAGGAAAAAGATAACCGCAAGGACACTGCGCCGAAGCGTGAGCAGGCGACAGGCTACTCCGCCGTCGCGGGAAGATCCGAATGTGGTTGACGCGTTGAGTTTGTTCACATTGCCTCCGAATTTAGTCAGAAATTGCTGCTTGAGAATCAGCAGGCCGGGATACTCCAGCCTGCCCCATCTCCGGGATACGGCGTCCTCAACGTGTTCCCGTTGTGCCTCACTTTGTGCTCAGACAGCCGCAATGCGCTTGCCGCCGGCGCTTTATCGGTGCGTGCCCAAAGCATGAAAAAGCTGCGGGGAACTGTCTAACACTCCGCGCTTAGCGGAGAGAAGCTTCAGGAGGTAACTAACTTGTATGAAACGGAGTGCGTGTCCTGTATGGTGCCGTTGGTTTCAATACAGGCTCCCGCCCAGAATCCCAGTCCGAGCTTGGCCTTGCATGACCTCCCCTCACGCCCCGACCATGCGAAAGTGGAAGCGCACAAGAACGGACGCTGGAGCCTTCAGTGTTTCCAGGCGCTCAGGACCGCATTATTTTCCGATGCAGAAGGTGGAGAAGATCCGGGCAAGGATGTCGTCGGCTGTAGTGACGCCGGTGAGGGAGTCCAGCGCGCGCAGGGCGGTGTGCAGGTCCAGCAGGATCATCTCGTGGGGCAGCGAGGCGGCGTTGGCGGCGGCTGCATTCGCGAGAGCAGTGAGTGCGGCAGCGACCGACTGCTGCTGACGAACGTTGTTCAGCAGGCCGGTCTCGGCCAGCGAACCCGCTGCGCCTAGCTGCGCGAGGATGGCAGAACGCAGATCGTCGAGACCCTCGCCCGTCAGTGCGCTGGTGTGGATTGCCGGTGGTTCGTCCGACGTCTCAGAGTCGAGACGTGGGGCACCCGTAATTGTGATGGAAAGCAGGTCGACCTTGTTCTCGACGATCAGGTGCGGGCGTCCGGCGAGCGACGCCGTCAGCGCGATCTCTTCTGGCGAGTGCGGCAGCGTAGCATCGTGAATCAGCAGAATAAGGTCGGCGTCGGCCAGCGCCTCATGGGTGCGTGCGATGCCGTGCTGCTCAGCCTCGTCAGCGCCGTCCGGACGCAGCCCGGCGGTGTCGATCAGCCGCAACGGGATGCCGCCCAGCGCGAGCGATTCTTCCAGCGTGTCGCGCGTGGTACCGGGGAGTGGCGTGACGATGGCGCGGTCGCGCGCCAGCAGTCGGTTGAAGAGCGAGCTCTTGCCGGCGTTGGGGCGGCCGATGATCGCGATGGCAGCTCCGTTGCGCAGCAGCGAACCGCGGGCGAAGGTCGCTGCCAGGGCTTCGAGCGGAGAAACCACACTATATATAGATGCGGCGATTTTTTCGGTAGGGACGATCTCCACGTCGTCGAGCTCTCCGGAGGCGAAGTCCATGCCGGCCTCCAGCAGCGCAATGAGGTGGAGCAGCGACTCCTTCGCGGGGGCGACGCGGCGGGAGAGTGCGCCGCCAAGTTGCTGTGCGGCGACGCGGGCCTGGTCGAGCGTCTGCGCGGCGATCAGATCATGGACGGCCTCGGCCTGTGTAAGGTCGATGCGCCCGGAGAGGAAGGCGCGCTGCGTGAACTCGCCTGCCTCCGCGAGGCGCGCGCCGCGGGCGAGGGCAGCCCGGAGGATGGTGTCAAGGATGACCGGCGAGCCGTGCGCCGCGATCTCGACGAGGGTATCGCCGGTGTAGCTGTGGGGCGCAAGGAAGGCGGTGACGAGGGCGTCGTCGAGGGTGGCAGCAGGGTCCGTTGGGTCGAGGACGCGTGTGAACGTGGCTCGGGCGTGTTCAAGCGGGGCCTTGACGGCGAGCAGATGCGAGGCAAGCTGGAGGGACTCCGGCCCGGAGAGGCGAACGATGCCGATGCCGCCGCGGCCGGGTGGCGTGGAGATGGCGGCGATCGTATCGAGCGTGGGGTCGGGTGCGGACACCTATTAAGGATGCCACGTTAGAGATGACACCAGAGCCGCCTGCGTCTGCTGCTGGAAGCTACGTGACACGACATTCCCTTGAAAATAAGACGAATCGCGTCGAGATGATATGAGAAACGGGATTCTGTGGATGAGGGAATCGACAAATTTCTGGAAATTTTCTATGAATTCCAAGAATTAGGGGAAAATGGTCGCTCTTTCCGTTTGGCACAAGACGTGCTTACACCTAAGTGTTCATACAAAAGTTGTGCAGATGGCGGTTTGGCCCTGACGTGTTAGCTCGTCAAGGGAGAACCCATATCAAGGGAGACCACAGAATGAAGAAGATCCTCAGTGTAGTTGCGATGCTGCTGCTGACCACCGGAATCGCTTTCGGCCAGGCCACCACGGGTGAGATCGTCGGTACGATTGCCGACACCACCGGAGCGCTGGTCTCCGGCGCCAAAGTCGAGGCCTTGAATCAGAACACAGGCGTTTCCTATCCCGCGACGGCGACCGGCACCGGTGAATTCCGCATCGTCAACCTGCTGGCGGGACCCTACACCATCACGGTAACGGCGCCTGGATTTGCGACCTCCGTGACCAAGGATTTTGCCGTCGAGGTGAATAAGACCGCCACGAAGGATTTCAAGCTTTCGGCCTCCAGCAGCTCAACCGTTGAGGTCACCTCAGAGGCCTCCGTGGCGCTGGACACCACTACGTCGCAGCTACAGGAGACCTACACGGCGAAGGAGATCGCGGACCTTCCGATCGCTGCCGCAAACCCCCTCAACGTCGCCTTCCTGGCGCCGGGTGTAACCACCACCGGTGGACTGGCGGAAGGCCAGGGTCCGTCGATCTCCGGACAGCGCTCGCGCAACAACAGCTTTACCGTGGACGGCGCCAACAACGACAACAAGACGGTGACCGGTCCGGTCGTCAACGTACAGAGCGAGGCCATCGGCGAGTTCACGCTGCTGGAGAACGTGTTCAACGCCGAGTATGGCCACTCCAATGGCGGCCAGCTCAACGTGTCGCTGAAGTCGGGTACCAACACCTACCACGGCGAGGCATATGAGTACTTCCAGAACCGCAATCTCAATGCCTTTGACAACGCCTCCAAGCTGCAGGGACTTACCTCGCAGCCGCGCTATGACAACAACCGCTTTGGTGGCAACTTCGGTGGCCACATCATCAAGGACAAGCTCTTCTTCTTCGGAGACTACGAGCAAAACCCCGTTGGTCAAGCAGGCGGCTCGGGATCGTTCTGCGGCCCCACGGCGGCCGGCTACACACTGCTGAATACCTACCGGCCCGGCACCAATCTGAAGGTTCTGCAGCAGTATTTGCCGGCGGTGGCCGGCGGAGATCCCGCAGGCATCTGCAATAAGTACACCTACAAGGACAACCTCGGCGTGACGCACAACTATGCTGACAGCATCACCGTCACACAGGCTGGTGTCCCCGGCGATGTAGGGCCCAACGGCGACCAACTGCTGATTCCCATCGGCGCAGCTTCCGCGCCAGCTCCGTCTTACAGCAATGGACGCTATATCGCTGCCTCGGCCGATTATGTGCCGACTGAAAAGGACAACGTCCGCTTCCGCTATGCGTACTACCGCAACGACGGTATCGACACCGCGGCCAACCTGCCCATCTTTTTTCTTCCCCAGCCCGCGCGTGACACCATCGGCTCGCTGACCTACGTACATGACTTCACCGCGAACCTGATCAATGAAGTGCGCGTCGCTTTCAATCGCAGCTTCAGCGTCACCCCCTCCGGGTCCTTCACCTTTCCGGGAGCTACGGCAGCGTTTACCTTCCCGAACATCCAGCTTGACGATCTGGGCATCAACCTCGGACCGGACGGTAACGCTCCGCAGGGCGGCGCGTCGAACCTCTTCCAACTGGTGGACAACGTTACCTACATCCATGGCCACCATGCGTTCAAGTTCGGCTTCGACGGACGCAAGTACATCTCCTACACGGATTTCGTACAGCGTGCGCGCGGCGACTATGAGTACTCGCAGACGGGCGACCTGTATCTGAAGGATCTCTCGCCAGATGTTCTAGGACAGCGCAATGCCTCCGGCGCGGTCAGCACGCGCTACTACGGCGACCAGACGGAGTTCTACGGCTTCGGTCAGGACGACTGGCGCGTGACTCCGAAGTTGACCCTCAACTATGGGCTGCGCTACGAGTTCAGCTCAATTCCCGCGGGCGAGAAGCTGCAGTACCTTGACGCGGCTGCCAGCGTTCCCGGCGTGCTTGTGTTCAGCAAGCCGATGCCAGCCCGCAAGGACTTTGCGCCGCGCGTTGGTTTTGCCTATGCGGCGGATGAGCGGACGTCGATACGTGCCGGTTTCGCTATCGGATATGACGTTCTGTATGACAACATCGGCAGCACAGAGGCCCCGCCACAGCAGCAGGTGACGGAGAATGTGAACCTTGCCAACCCGACGCCTAACTTCCTCGCCCAAGGCGGCCTTGCCGCCCAGGCGCCTTCGGTTTATCCGACCCTCGCCGCCCAGCGTGCAGCGTCCACCCACTACCTGCCGGACCAGTTCAAGATGCCGTATACCGAGTCCTGGTCGCTGGGTATCCAGCATGTCTTCCACAACGACTACACCGCCGAAGTCCGTTACGTCGGCAATCACGCCGTTCACCTCGATACCCAGCAGCAGATGAACGTACAGCCTGTGGTGACGCCTACCAATAACATTCCAGTGTTCATTGGCGGCGGCGGCGCAACGGGAACCTTGACGCTCAAGACCCTGACCAACCAGGAGGCAGCGGGCGGCAACATCATTCCCGCTTACTACAACGCTGGTGGTGCCGGCCAAGGCTTCGTCAATGCCATCACCGGATACCTCTTCACCGGCCAGTCCAATTACAACGGCCTGCAGACGCAGCTCACGCGCCGCTTCAAGCGGGGACTGCTCTTCAACGTCGACTACACCTGGTCCAAGACGATGGACAACTCAACGGACGACTTCAACTCGACCGCTCTGAACCCACGCCGCGCCCAGGATCAGACCAATTACAACGCTGAGTACTCGCTCTCTGCTCTTAGCCACAAGCACCGGTTTACGGCTGAGATTATCTACGACGTCCCCTTCTTCAAGAACTCGGGCTTCGTCCTGCATAACCTCGTCGGCAACTGGGAGATTGCACCCATCTACACCTATGAGTCCGGCCAGTTCGTTACCCCGCAATCGGGAATCGATTCCAATCTGAACGGTGACTCGGCGGGTGATCGCGCCATCATCAACCCCAACGGCAATAAGAACATCGGCAGCGGCACGACCCCGGTCTACAACCCTGCGCTCGCAGGTAACTGCACACCGCCGGCAACGACCTGCACGGCCAACCTGGTCGCATACACGGTCACCAATCCCAATGCCTACTACATCACAACCCCCTCGGGTGCGTTGGCAACCGCGGGCCGCAGCATGCTGCCGACCCCGGCTATCAATGACTTCACGCTCTCGGCCATCAAGCGCATCTCCTACCACGAGCGCTACCAGTTCGAGTTCGAAGCCATTGCCTTCAACGTCATCAATCACCCCGAGTTCACGACCGGTCCGGTCAACGCAACCGGAGGCTCGGGCGCCACGACGGGAACCGCCTACCAGAAGTATGCGATCCCCAGCCAGACTGCCTTCCTGAACCCACGAGCTGTCTTCGGCAGCAATGCCCGCTCGATGATCCTGGTAGCCAAGCTGCGGTTCTAAGCCGAACGCCAGTTTCCTCTGGTGGAAAGGGACCCTTCGGGGTCCCTTTTTATTGCTGTCGTTTCAGCGGATCCATCGCCCTGGAGTAGGATTCCACGCCAGCCACGAAGGATATTTGACCGCGATTGTATCGCCCGACGATGCTATGACACGCCATAGAGTTCGGACGCCAGACCGTTCACGAGGTCGAAATATCAATGATTTCCGGGCAATCTCGGTTGTGGAAATTTGGCCCGCGACGTGCTGTAATAGTTATTGAACCGTAACAAAGCCATCCACTCCACCCTCGAACGTTGAGGCACGGTCTCCGTTTACCGGGCATCCGGACGCAACTGAGGGGTGAGCCGCACGAGAAGTCGAACTCTGGAGGATACGATGAAAAAGTCACTCTTGATTGCCTTGGTATTCCTGCTCAGTGCTGGTACGGCTCTGGCACAGACCAGTAAAGGCACGCTCGTTGGGGTAGCTCGCGATTCTACCGGGGCTGTGATCCCGAAGGCGACCGTCGACATTACCGACGAGGCCACTGGAGCCAAGCGTGATGGCGTGACCAGCTCTGAGGGCGCCTTCCGCTTTGACGCGATTGACCCCGGCCCGTACACGATTGACGTGAGCAGCCCTGGCTTTGCCAAGTATGAGGTCAAGGGCGTCGTGGTGCAGGCCAGCATTGTGACCTCCTACGACGTGAACGTAGAGGTCGGCAAGTCAACGGTGGAGGTGACCGTTGAGGCCGACAATGCCACGATCGATACCGAGAACGGCCAGCTCGCGGGTGTGATCAACTCGGCTGAGATTGCCAAGATCCCGATCTTTTCGCTGAACCCGATAGAGCTGGCGCAGACCGTTCCGGGCGTTGAGTTTGTGTCCCAGGGCGGATCCTCCAACGGCATCAACATCCAGGTGAACGGCGCCCGCCCCCGCGCCAATAACTTCCTGCTCGACGGCCAGGAGATCAACGATGTCAGCATCGCCGGCCAGGCGTTCCAGCCGCAGATTCCGGACATCTTTGACGCGGTCACGGTGATCACGAACTCGGCCTCGGCAGAGTTTGGCCGCGGCAGCGGCGGCATCGTCAATCTGACGACCAAGAGCGGCACCAACAGCTACCATGGCACCGTCTTCGAGCGGTACAACGGCTCTGGACTGACTTCGGTCCCCGGCGGCATTCGCGGCACACCGTACGCCAAGCCTCGCCAGGACGAGCACAGCTATGGCTTTACAGCCGGCGGTCCGATTATTCGGAACAAGCTCTTCGCGTTCGGCGCATTGGAGTTGCAGCGCACCTACGGTACGGAGCTGGCAGGCGTCAACAACCTTCCCGACAAGGCGGGCTACGCCACGCTGCAGACCATCACCGGCGCGCCCGCGACGCAGGTTGCCCTGCTGGACCAGTATCTAAACAATGGTTCCTACCTCACACTGGACAACATCTACTACGCGGTTGGAGCTCCGACCGGCACGCCGGTTACGTCCGTGAACGTCGGCGCACTGCCCGGTTGCCCACCTGCAGGCTGCGTGGTTACGTTCGCCGGCTTCCAGCGCCCGAACCAGCCTCTCACCAATCCCGACACGCAGTGGATGTATCGTGTTGACTACCAGCCGTGGGAGAAGGACAAGTTCGCTGTCCGCTATCTGCATGATCGCACTTCGCTTACGCCGGACTTCTTTACGAACGGCAATGCACTGGCCGGGTTCGACACCTACCAGGGTGGGCCGTCCGAGCTTGGCGAGGGTATGTGGACACATATCTTCACGCCGAACCTGCTGAATGAGTTCCGCGCCTCCGAGGCCCGGATCAACTTCCAGTTCGCCCCTACGGCCCAGACCTATGCCAACCCGCTCGAGGGTCTGGCAAGTGTAGGGCTCGCGAGCATCACCGGCACGTCTTCGGCCGGATCAATCGGCTTCCCGACGCTCGGCCCCAATCAGAACTTCCCTCAGGGCCGCAAGGAAGACCTGTATCAGTTCCAGGACACGGTCAGCTACACCAAGGGCAAACAGACCATCCGCGCCGGCGTAGATATCGGTCGCTTGATCGAGATCGACCTTGTTGCTCAGAATGCCAAGGGTACCCTAGGATTTGTTAAGGGCGGCAGCGGGGTCAGCTCGCTGGGCAACTTCCTGCTCAACCAACTAGGGCCATCCGGGCAGGCGACCAAGACCTTTGGTCTAACCCGGGCGGACTCGCACGGATATAGAAACACGGTCTTCGCTCAGGACGACATCAAGTTCACGCCGAATCTCACGGTTAACCTGGGTATTCGCTGGGACTTCCTGGTTAATCCGGAGAACAGCCTCCCGTTCCCAGGTATCGACCCCAGCAATCTGTCCGCGCCGATTAACACGGTCGTTCCGATCAAGAACGACTACAACAACTTTGCGCCGCGCTTCGGCTTTGCCTATGTGCCGCATGGATTTCTCGGCAAGTTTGGTGACGGCAAGACCTCCATCCGTGGCGGCTTTGGCATCTTCTACGACAGCACGTTCTCCAACATCCTGATCAACTCGGTGCAGAGTTCACCGAATGCCGTTTCAGGACTGCTCACGCAGACAACAGGCAACGGTCTGCCCAATGCGACGAGCCTGATTCCCTCCATTAGCCCCACGCTCAATCCGCTCTCCGCTGTGACCAGCGAGGTAAAGAACACAGTGAACCCCATGACCCTGCAGTACAACCTGGGTGTGGAGCGTGAGCTGCCGGGGTCAATCGTCCTGGCTGTCCGCTATGTGGGCAACGTCGGCGAGGACCTTTACGCCAACCAGCAGTACAATTACTTCAGCGGGGCAACGGGTGCCCGTCTAAATCCCGCCCGTGGGGCCATCAACGCCCGCGGCAACTTCGCCTACTCCGACTACAACGGCGTGGAGATCTCCGGCAGCCACCACTTCAAGAATGGCCTGGATATCAGCACCAATTACACCTATAGCAAGGACCTGTCCGACGGTGACGACGTCTTCGCGGTTGGCTCGCCGACCTCCTACGACGCGAACCTTGCCCCGGGTGGCCGTCAGCAGGACTACAGCAACTCCGCCTTTGATCACCGCCAGTTCTTCTCGGTGGCCTATGTGTATTCGCCGAAGGGCTTCCAGTCATCGAATTCGTTGACCAATGCCCTGCTGGGCGTGCTCACGCGCCACTGGACGATCGCCGGCGTGACGCAACTCCAGAGCGGGCAGTACACGACCATCGCGATCAGCGGACTGGACATCAACGGAGACGGCAGCACGGCTAATGATCGCGCTGTGGTGTCTAATCTGTCGGCGCCGGTCAGCGCGGTTGGCATCGATGGCATCTACATCGGTGGCAATGTCGGGACTTACTACGATCTGGGACAGTTGAACGGACCCGGCAACGTGGTTACGGGTCCGGCGTCGCAGTTCCACTTCCTGGTGCCCTACGGCCCGCTCAATCAGTTCCTGAAGAGCGAGATCGGCCGCAACAGCCTGCTGAACCCCGGTCAGACGACCAACAACCTGGCTTTAGAGAAGGGGATTGGTCTCTCCTACTTCCACCTGGAGCGCGGGCAGTTGATCCTCCGTGCCGAGGCGCAGGACTTCCCCAACCACAACGACAGCGGCATCGGTGATAGCAATATCCTCGATATCAATGGCGGTTACAACACACCGGCTCGGTTCTCCTCAAACCGCAGCGTGATCCTGTGGGCCAAGGTGGTCTTCTAAACGAAACAAAGCAGCGTTCGGCAAGGTGGCGCCTCATGGGCGCCATTTTGCTTTTGTTGGGTTAGAACTCGATTCCTCGCTGCGCGAGGATGCCCTTCTGATACGCGTGCTTCACCTCGCGCATCTCGGTGACAGTGTCAGCGAGCTCGACCAGCACAGGATGTGCATTGCGGCCGGTGAGGATGATGTGCAGCATCTCCGGCTTGCGGCGCAGCACATCCGCGACGGCTTCTGCGTCGAGCATCTTGTAACCGATGGCATAGTTAATCTCATCCAGCACGATGAGGTCCCACTCGCCGGAGAGGATCGCGTCGGAGGCCTCCTTCCATGCTGCCTCCACCATGGCCAGGTCTTCGGGATCCGTCTCCGCGCCGCCAACCTTAACGAAGCCGCGGCCCATCTGCCGGATGACATAGGTGAAGCCGTCTTCCCGAGTGAGCGCCTCGGCGGAGTCGAGCTCACCGTAGTGCCAAGAACCTTTGAGGAACTGGAGTACGAGCACCCTCATGCCATTCCCGGCGGCGCGAAAGGCCGTGCCCAGAGCGGCGGTGGTCTTGCCCTTGCCGGGGCCGGTGTTGATCAGGATGAGGCCGCGGCGGGAGTCTTGTGTGTCGGTCATGATTCAGGGTAGCTCAGTCGGAGGCGGGCGAACTCTAATGGCCGGAGTGGTAGGGGTGACCGGCGCGGATGGTCAGGGCTCGGTAGATCTGTTCTGCGGCGACGACAGCGGCGAGCTCGTGCGGCAGCGTGATACGGCCGAAGGAGATACTGCGGGTGGCCAGAGCGAGCGCGGCCGGCGACCAGCCGTCGGGTGGGCCGATCGCGAAGACCAGGGACTGGGTGCCATCGTCCTGGATGCGACCGAGCAAGGCGGCGAAGTCTTCTGAGGTGAGTGGATCACCATGGCTGTCTGCGAGCAGAAGGACTGGGCGAGTGCGCCCGGCAGACTCCTGGATGGAGCGAAGCAGCGCGGCTTCGCTGGGAAAGACGCGGTGTTCGCAGGGGAGGTAGCGCTGGCTACGCTCTCTATATAGTTGCAGCCACTCCGCCGCAGGGCCGGAGGGGCCCGAACGGCGGGAAGATATGGTAACGAGTGAAATTGTCATGAAAAGCTAGAGGGTCAAAGCCAACTTCTTCCATTATCCATATTTTCCGTCAAGCAAAATGCCCAGAATCGGGTAAGGCGGTCTGAAAAAGTGAAGAAATATCGCGTCAAGAGAGATCTGGGGGGTTTGGCAGTTCAGATGCAATACAATCTCGGAAAGCAATTTACCCAGACCCCGCCCTACGGGATTTCAGGAGCCTATTTATCCTATGAGGAAGATTTCGCTTTTTCTCTCCCTGCTCACGCTCGCAGCGACTGCCGGTTTCGGTCAAGCTATCTCCGCCAATGGCGGTTCTATCCAGGGTACGATCAGCGATCCGACAGGTGCTGTGATCCCGGGCGCGACGATTGTGATTGCCAGCCCGGCCAACGGCTACAGCCATACCCTGACCTCGGATTCAGCCGGCTTCTACAGCCTGGGCCCGTTGCAGCCGGGACCCTACACCATCAGCGTTACCGCGCCCAGCTTTGAGGGTCTGAAGGTGACGACCGTGGTCCGCACCGGAACAGCGACCAGCGGTAGTGAAAAGCTGACCCCTGGAAGCGCGAGCGAGACGATTGAGGTCAACGCCGGGCAGCTCCAGATCAACACCGACCAGGCCGGCGTGCAGGACGTGCTGACCAAGCAGCAGGTAGAGGCGCTGCCGATCAACGGGCGCAACTTCCTCGATCTCGCGCAGGTACAGCCGGGCGTCATCCTGCAATCGGGCGAGACATTTGATCCCACCAAGGCCGGCTACTCGGCCATCTCGGTGGATGGCGTTTCGGGCCGCACCACTCGCATCCTCTATGACGGCCAGGACATCACGGATGAGACCGTCGGAACGACGATCATCAACGTCCCCACCGGCGCCGTGGATGAGTTTCAGTTGAACCGAGCGACGCAGGACGTCTCCGGCGAAGTTACCTCGACCGGCCAGGTGCTGGTCTCCTCACCGACGGGAACCAACGCATTCCACGGCCAGGCGTTCTATCAGTTCCAGGATTATCGTGCCATCTTCGCCCGCGACACCGGCGGCATCAGCGGCCCGTTCCAGCGCAACCAGTTCGGCGGAGCCGTTGGCGGTCCCATTATCAAGGACAAGCTCTTCTTCTTCGGCGACATTGAGCGCATCAAGCAGGATCAACAGAACGTGGCCAATTCCAGCCCCACCTTTGCCGCCATTCTGGCCCAGTACCCGACCTTCCCCACACCCTTCCGCGACACCTTCAGCATGGGACGCCTGGACTACAACGGACCGTTCCAGGGTCATTACTTCGTTCGCGCCTACTATGAGGTCAATGCGGACGCCGGAAACTTCGGCGACCTCTACCAGCTCTACCTCAACCGCGACAACGTCCCGGGCATCGTCGGCGGCGCGGACTTTAGCACCGGCCACTGGACGCACAGCTTCCGCGGTGGCTATGAGAAGTTCCACAACCTGATCGTCGATGACACGGTCGGTAACACCTCCATCTATAACCCCAACGACGGCCTTAACATCTATGACGGCGGAGATGCCTTCGCTGCTGGCCCGAATCTGCTCGCGCCGCAGGGTACCTTCCAGTCGGACAAGCAGATCCGCTACGACGGCACATGGACCCATGGGAACCACACGTTGAAGTTTGGCGCCAGCCTGAACCGCCTGCTGGGCGGCGGCTTCGCGGCCTTCTTCAGCCTCGCGCCGCAGATCAACTTCGGAACGACGCAACTGCTGGCCAACTGCAACAACGTAGCCAAGGCCGCGCCCTGCCCCGGCGATCCGCTCAAGGGTTACTCCGCCAACGGTCTGGACATCTTCGGTAATGGCAACGGCGTCTTCACGGAGAAGCCGGGCTTCGGGCTGCCCGGTGGCGGCGTCGAGGACTGGCGCAGCGGCTACTACATTGCGGACACCTGGAAGGTCGCACCGAGCTTTACCCTGGTCGCCGGCCTGCGCTACAGCATTGATACGGATCGCGCGAACCAGGACCTGCCTACTCCCACGTGCGCTGAAGCCATCAATAACGGATATACAGTGCCTTGCTCTGGCAGCCAGCCGCTCGAAGCTCTCTTCAATCCATCGTTCACCGCTAAGAACGTCCACCAACCCTATGCCAATCTTGGGCCGCAACTGGGGTTTGTCTTCAGTCCCGGAACGCACAAGATGTCCATTCGCGCCGGTACGGGCTTCTTCTATGAGAACGACATCTTCAACAACACAGGTAACTCGCGTCCTGCCATGCTGAATGCCAATGGCCCCTTCTTTGGCGATGCGGCCATCTGTGGCGGCTATGGCACCAGCATCAGCGCGCCGGGCGGCGTGACCATCAACAGTGCAACGGTGGGCGCCACCAAGCTCTCGATCGCCACTATCTGCACGCTGCCCATCGGTCAGGCCGCGCCCTACCTGGATGTCATCAACACGGCGTATCGTGCAGCGACGGTGGCCAACAACAGCTCGGCCAACGGTTCCTATTGGCCCAACTACCTCGCGGCGGACTCCGCGCTTGGAAACTCGGGCGCGTATGCCACTCCGTACCGTACGCCCTACTCCATCCAGTACAACGCCGGCGTGCAGTATGAGGTGGCGAAGGGCACCATTGTCAGCGCTGACTACATTCATAACGCCACGTTGAAGGTTCCGCTGATCATCGACGAGAACCATGTGGGCGCGGCCAACACCCTGAACAAGGCAGCCGCGCAGAACGCCATTGCGAACACGCTCGCAGCGTGCGGAGCGCCTACCATCAACGCAGCGATTGCGCCCATGGGATGCCCTGGTGGATCGGGCCCCAATAGCAATGCTACGATTCTGGACTTTGCCGGCAATGGTCTGGATTCTGGCGCGACCTATCAAAGCGGATTGCCGTCGCAGTTCTTCGGCGGTACACCTGCCACGGGACCAGCGTTTGCTGGCATCAATCCGGTGGTGGGCGTAGGCGACTTCATCGTCCCCACCGGGCAGTCCGGCTATGACGCTCTACAGGTCGTCTTCAAGCAGCAGCGCAGCCACCCCGCACCGGGTATAACGAGTTCCAACTTCCAGGTGTCCTACTCGCTGTCGCGCATCATCTCGAATGCTGGCTTTGGAGGATCGTCGGGAGCAGGCACGGCGGACCAGTTCTTCAACTCCTACCCCGTCGATTTCTACAATCCAGCGGGCTATCTGGGCCGCAACAGCAACGACCATACCAATGAGGTTAGCTTCGGCGGCTCCTTCCTGATTAAGTATGGTCCCCAGCTTGGAATCATTGGCCACTTCTTCTCCGCCGGTGCGTCCAGCCTTACGCTGCCCACGGCTGCGAACGCCGCGGGCTCAACCGCGGGTGAGATCTTCCGTACGGACGTCACCGGAGATGGCACTACGGGCGACCTGGTTCCGGGCACCGTGGTCGGAGCCTACATGCACCAGGTCAAGCCGGGCACCCTCGGCAAGCTCATCACCAACTACAACGCCACCCAGGCCGGGACCCTCACTCCTGCCGGACAGGCGCTGGTGAATGCAGGTTTGTTCACGCAGGCCCAATTGGTGTCACTGGGTGCCGTCAAGCCAACGCTGAATGCGGCGCCAACCAACGGCAGTCTGTCGAATCCGGCCTTCCGCGACTTCGACGCCAGTCTCTCCTATCCGATCTCGTTTGCGCGGTTCCGCGAAGGTCTGAGCCTGGTTCCCGGCATCACCTTCTACAACGTCTTCAACATGTCCAACTTCGGACGGTTGACGGGAGGCCTGCTGTGGTCTGGGACCCCCGGTGCTTCGACGCTCTCCAACTTGAACGGAGCCAACGATCAAGTCACCGAGAATGGCTTCCGTACCGACCGTGCCTCCGGAACCTTCGACCAGGGTGGCCCGCGCACTACGGAGTTCCAGTTGAAGCTGAACTTCTAAAAGCATCCCAGCAAGAAAACGAAGGGCGGAGAGAAGACTCTCCGCCCTTCGCTTTTGCACTGAGATCTGTTGAAGCTACCTCTTGGGCTTCCGGCTCTTGGCGCTCTTCTTTGCTGCCTTCTTCGGCTTGGCCGCCTTTACAGGTGTGCTCTTCTTTGGCTTAGGCCGCTTGCGTGGAACTGCCTTCTTCACGACAGCCTTCTTTGCGGATGCTTTCTGCGGGCGCTTCGCCGTGATGGTCGCCTGAATCTGCGAGGCGAGCTGCGCATTGAGGTCGGCGATGCTGAGCGTCGTCGCGGACTTGCGCAGGCGCTCCAGGCCATAGTAGGCGCGCTTCTCGACGGAGAAGACATGGACGATGAAGTCGACATAGTCCATCAATACCCACTCGCCCTGGCGGCGGCCCTCAACGGAGTTGGGATAGACGCCGAACTGGCGCTTGAGGCGAATCTCAATCTCGTCGGTGATGGCGACGTTCTGGCGATCGCTCATGCCGGTGCAGATGAGGAAGTAGTCGGCGAGGCCGCTTTCGACGGGATCGAGTGCGAGAATGCGGATGTCTTCTGCCTTCTTGTCCTCGCAGGCGGCAGCGGCGACCGCCAGCATCTGGTTCACTTCTTTACTGGCCATGAAACTCCTTTGACACTCTCAATCGTAGCGCAGTGAGACAGGGAATAGGGATTCGGTTTAAGACCCGGTGCCGTAGAGGTGGTGCGCGCGGATGTAAGAGAGCACTGCCGGTGGCAGCAGGCCGTCGCAATCGTTGCCGGCACGCAGCTCCTCGCGGATGCGGGTGGCATTGGCAGGCTCCGCGACGCCGTCCAGAGCATGTATGCGGAGCCGCTGCGCGGCCGTAAGGTTGAGCGCGTCGATCTGCTCCAGCGCGAAGCCGGGGCGGCTGACGACGATCCACTCGGCGAGCTCGAGAAGGCGGTCGGGATCGCGCCAGAGGCGCAGGTCTAGGAAGGCATCGGCGCCGACCAGAGCGAAGATTTCGTCTGCCGGCGCCTGGCGATGCAGTAGAGCGAGTGCGTCGACGGTGTAATTCGGTTCGCCGTTGGCCAGAGGCGCGTCGATTGCAGTGGCCTCGAAATCTGCTCCCTGCTGAGCGCGGCAGAGCAGTTCGGTCATGGCGAGTCGATCAGGAAACGCAGCAGCAGGGCCCGCGGGTTTGAGCGGCTGGCGTCCTGTGGGGGCAAACAGCACGCGATCGAGCGAGAAAGCACGCGCCACTGCTCCGGCCATGGCTAGATGCCCCAGGTGCGGCGGGTCGAAGCTGCCACCAAAGTAGCCAAGGCGCATGGTGTTGCTTATTCTAGTCAATCTTCGCCAGGGTTACAGGCGGCGTGGCTTTCAAAAGACGTCCGGGGCTGCCCGGTCTCGAAAGAGAGCCAAGCAACCCCGGATGGGTTGAAGAGACAATCGACTTGCAGTCAGAAGAGAGGCTGCAGAGCCGGGAAGTCATGGCTGACAGAGGTGGTGTTGGTCCTGTGGCAGAGTAAGCAGTTACCTCCGTTGGCATTGAAGTTGGTTGTTGGATTCTGCTGATAGGTCTCCATGGTGGTGTTGTTGAGCTGGCTGGTACCCACCTCATTGCCTCCTGTATTGCCGGGACTGCCGAAGGACGTGGTCGATCCCACGCCGCCGATGGTCCAGGTGGAGCCAACCATGAAGTAGTTGCTGCGGATGTCCGCGGCCGGCAGCTTGCTGCTGATGCTGTTATGGATGGAGATGAGCTCCGTGTTGGCGGCAGCCGCTGAGGAAACCAGCGGGCTGGGAGCGGCGTTGAAGGAAGAGCCCCAGGCCATGGTGCGCAGCGTATCGCTGGGCGTAATTTGTATCTGAGGCAGCGTCGGTGGCGGCGTGGGTGTGTGTCCTTCAATATCGGGAGCATTGAAGTAGTCCGCATGCATCTTGTTGAAGGGGCCGGTCGACCCACTCTTGGCGAAGACCCAACTGCCGGCGGTGCTCTGCGTGACGGTCTTGAGCTGCCCCGAAGTATTGATGTACTGATAGGTGGCGTTGGGTGAATTTCCGAAGTGTTCGAAGGTGGCCCAGATCATCTCGGGGTGTCCATTGGCGCTGCCAACCACGTGCATTCCTACAAGCGCCAGGGTGGTTGTCTTCTGCCCGGTCAGCGTCCACTTGAGGGGGTTCGAGGTGTTGTAGGTTGGGATCACGGCCTGCATCGTGATATAGCTGCCGATGTTGGGCAATCCCGCGGCCTCCACCCAGGACGACTTGACTTCAATCGCCAGGGCAGTGGGGTCGGGGAAGGTCTTGCCGTGGGCTGAAGCGAAGCTGACGACCGGATTCAGCGTCGCTTGCGTGGTGGGGAACTGCGTGGTCTTGGTCGTCTGGTGGGCGACCATGGTGGTGAAGTAGGCGTAGACATCGTTGACCATGGTGACGTAGTAGACCAGTGATCCGTTCTGCGCCAGCAGAACTCCGTCATCCGCCTGACCCTGCTCCGCATCAATGATGTTGCCGGAGGGATCGATGAAGACGATGCCGCCGGGGAGGATGAACTTCTTCAATTGGACAGGCTTGGTAACCTGGGCTTTTGCAATGGGTGTGACCCGCTGGGCGGCGATGATCGGCTTACCGGCTGTGTCCTGCAGGACGAACTTCTGGTCGATGGTGCGGGAGATGCTCGCGAGAGGCACGAGGCGGCCCGAGACGCTGCGAACCATCGGCTTTTCCTCTGGAGCGGGCTTCGCGACCTCAAAGACGCGACCGGCGGTATCGACGATGACAGGAAGTCCCGAAGGGCCGACCTGTGCCGCACGAAGGGCCAGATTCCGCAGTACGCCTCGCTGATGAGGAATGAAGGTTCGGTTGCCGGTTGTGAGGTCGGGCGGGGAGACGTCATAGAAGGACGGCGAGTCCATGATCCGACCACCGCCGCCGCCGTAAAGAGCAGGAGATGGCGAGGTGAGCCAGAGGAACATCTGCTTGGACCACTGGTAGAAGGGGCAGTTTGCCGGTGGATTGGAGAAGGTGACGCTGTTGGCGGGATTGACGACGCCGTTCACCGCTACCGAGCCCGACTGGAACCAGCTCGCAAACTGCGCGGCTGTGACTGTGCAGGTGGCTTTCGCATCCGAAGGGATGGTTTGCGCACTTACAGACGATGTCCCGACAACGGACAACACGAAGAGAAGGAAAAAGAAGATGAAACGAGAGCATCCCGAAGGACGCAGCGCGTATGCATTCATAGTGGGTCTCCTGTACTCAGCCTGGTCCGAGAAGAATGATGCAATCGCACTGCAGTCGTAGTCAGTGGTGCGGGAATGCGGACGATAATATTCCGCAGCCCACGTCGCGTCAAATGAATTCCCGTAATTGCACCGAGGGTGTCGCAGTAGCATCGCATCACGACTCAATCGGCGCTTCGATACCGGATATATGGTGCGGTGTAAAGGCAGGTGGTCTGACTCCTCCCCCGGGCGTTCCATGGCCGTGCCCCTGTATGACACCTATAGAAGCCGCTTGACAAGCTCAGGTCTCAGAGTGCAGAGTGTTTCGCGAAACAATTCCAATAGATGAGCGTGAACGAAAAATTCGCGCTTAGAGAAATAGTCGTAACGAATCCATCAATTTCAGCTGGGGTAAACGATGACCTTGACAAGTAAATGGCTCCCGATGAACCTGCGCCTCCTATCTATTCTTCTGCTTCTGTTCACGGCCAGCACGTTGCATGCTCAGGTAGCGGGTAGCGCCAGCATTCAGGGCACGATCACGGATGCCACAGGCGCTGTTATCCCGCATGCGGCGGTGACGCTGACCGACACGTCCACGCAGGTGAAGCTTGCCAGCAAGAGTGACGACAGTGGCGTGTATGTCTTCCCGAATATCGACATCGGAAAATATTCGCTGTCCGTATCGGTACCCGGATTCAAGGCATACACACAGACAGGCATCGTGCTGGAGATCGGCAGCAGCATCGCGGTGAATGTGCAGATGACGGTCGGCTCGACGGGCGAGAAGGTGGACGTAACGGCCGAGGGTCTGGCGCTGCAAACCGAGGATGTCTCGTTCAAGCAGACCATCGACGAAAAAACTGTTACGGAGATGCCACTAAACGGGCGGCTGCTGACCAGCCTGTTGCTGCTCTCCGGCGGCTCCACGCCCGCCCCCTGCGGCGATTGCACGGGCACCAAGTTTCCCTACCAGTCCAATACCTATGCCGTGGCCGGCGGTGGCGGCAATACGACCTTGTGGCGGCTGGACGGCGGCGACAGCAACGACTACCAGAGCGGCGCCAACCTCGATCTTCCCTTCCCGGACGCCATCAGCCAGTTCAGCGTGGAGTCCACCGCGCTAGGTGCGTCAGGTGGAATGCATAGCGGCGGCCTGGTGAACGTTGTGACCAAGTCAGGAACGAACCAATATCACGGCTCGGCGTTCGAGTTTATCCGGAATAACTTCATCGACGGGACGAACTTCTTCTCTACGTCGAAGGACACGTTGCACGAGAACCAGTATGGTGGCACCTTCGGCGGCCCTATCATCAGGAACAAACTCTTCGCCTTTGCCGCCTACCAGCGCGAAAAGGACGATTCGACAACATCCAATACGACCGCCTATGTACCGACAGCGGCGAACCTCGCAGGAGACTGGTCCAATACCGATCCACCTCCAGGATCGGTCGCCAACAACTGCGGGAAGGTGCAGCAGCTGTATGACCCGCTCACTGGAGCCGCGATTCCGGGCAACAAGTATGCTGCGCCGCCTGCCTACAATGCGTCAGCGATAGCGCTACAGAAGTACCTGCCTACGCCGAACCCGGCCATTGATATCTATGGTTGCGGCCTGGTGTCCTACGCCATTCCGTCGCAGCATGCCGACAATGAGTTCATTACCCGTGTCGACTACACGATTAACGCGAAGAACAACTTCTATGGCCGGTACTTTATTGACGGTTATCAGGCACCGGCATTCTATTCGCCGACCAACATTCTGATTACCACGCAGGCCGGCAACAGCGAGCGCCAGCAGAGCCTCACCTTCGGCGAGAACTGGACGATCAACTCGAACACGGTGAACTCGGCTCACCTCACGGGAGTGAGGGTCCGCAATGATCGCGGCTACAACAACGCCGATATCAACGCAACGACAGTTGGAGTCATCGATCCGCAACTGTTGCCGCACGGTCTGCAACTCAGCGTGGGAACGTCCGGCAAGAGCCATGGCTTCAGCATGGGCGGCGGCTCCAACGCGCTTGCGGTCATCAATGACAACACCTTCTCCGGCTCTGACGACCTGACCCTGGTGCGCGGCAAGCACCAGATCGTCATTGGCGGCGAGTATGTGCAGAACGAGCTCAACCTCAATAATGGATATGAGGGCAACGGGATCTTCAGCTTCAACGGCGCCTATAGCGGCAATGGGCCGGCCGGTGGAACCACTGTCGGCGACGGCAACCTTGACTTTCTGTGGGGCTCCATGAACAGCTTCCAGCAGAGCAAGGCGCAGCAGAATGCGAACCGGGGACCGATTCCCAGCTTGTACGTTCAGGACACCTTCCACGCAACCAAGAGGCTGACTCTCGAAGGGGGTGTCCGGTGGGCGCCGTTCTTCTACCCGGCGGATTACTTCAACCGCGGAGCTGTCTTCAACTACACTTCGTTCCTCGCCAACCAGGTCAGTTCGGTCTACCCGAATGCTCCTGCCGGGGTCTTCTATTATGGCGACCCGGGTGTTCGCAGGGCATACACGCAAAACTCACCGGTTCAGTTCGATCCAAACTTGGGATTGACGTACGACCTGTTCGGCAACGGCAAGTGGGTGATCCGTGCCGGCGCGGAGGAGGTGTATGAGCAGCCTGACGTCTATGTAGGCCAGCGCGTCCAGCAGAACGCTCCCTTTGCCACTGCGACCGGACCGAATACGTCTGCACAGATCTGCTTCAGCAATCCGTGGCTTGTTGGTGGCACTGGATACGGCTGCAACCAGGTAGGCGGCAACAATACGAGCCCGTTTCCTCAACCGCAGGTCCCGACCAAGGCCCAGGCCGTGTTCCCGGCGCAGAGCCAGTACATTGTGCTGCCGTCAAAGTTCCATCCTCAGGATACGTTCCAGTACACGGCCAGCATTCAGCATGAGTTCAGCCATGACTGGCAGGTCTCCATCAACTACATCGGCAGCCTGACCGAACACACACTCATCGGTCTGCCGCTGTCTGAGGCTGTCTACATCCCCGGAACATGGACTGGGAATCCCACCACTGACTGCAACGGAATTGTGAAGACAGGTCCTGCCAGCGTCTTTACTCTGTTTCCGACCTCGACGACCGCTGGGAAGGCGTGCTCAACGACCGGCAACCAGCAATCGAGGTTTGCCCTCACGATTGCGAATCCTGCGCAGGGCAACCAGTTTATCGGCGGCGGCAATGGATCGGTCCAGGAGTCGAACACAGGTTACGACAACTACAACGGCGTGATCGCTACCGTCCAGCACCGTCTCTCGACCAACTTCAGCCTGCTGACCAACTACACCTGGTCGAAGTGCCTGAACATCGTAGACGCGCAGGGCGACATCAGCGGAACGCAGGTGGAGAACCCCTCCAATCCAAAGATGGACTATGGGCGGTGTGGGGCTGACATCCGGAATATCTTCAATACGACCGTGGTTGTTTCGAGCCACTTCTACTCGCTGCATGGCATCACGGCTTATCTAATCAACAACTGGGAGTTCGCGCCCCTGTTCCATATCACCAGCGGCACGCCCATCAACGTGACCGCAGGGTCCGACATCTCCCTCACGGATGTCGGCAACGATCGTCCCAACCTGGTACCCGGCGTGAACCCTTACAACTTCGCCCATATCCGCGCGGGGGCTGCTACCTATGCCACTCGGTCGTATCTTAACCAGGCTGCTTTTGCCGTGAACACTGTGCCTGGAACCTACGGGAATATTGGTCGCAACGCCTTCAGCGGACCGATGGCGTTCCAGTTCGATGCCCAGATATCCCGGATATTCCCCGTGCGGGAAGGCATTAAGGTGGATCTTCGCCTCGAAGCCTTCAATGTGCTGAACCATCCGAGCTTCAGCAACCCCAGCTCAAGTGGCCCAGCCGGCTCGAGCTTTGGCGAGATCTCCAATACAACGATTGGCGCCAGGGTCTTCCAGGGAGGCTTCAAGGTCATCTTCTAGAGACCTTCTGTGAGCAAGAACCCAGGACCAGGGCGTGAGCATAAAGCTCACGCCCTTCGCTCTTCTGCAGGGCACCAGAATGCCGATGGTTGGCGCACGAAGGGGTCATTCCCGGAGGGGGTGTCATCCTGTAAGACATCTGCTCAAACCGCTTGACAAGTATGGTTATCGGGGTGCAAAGTGTCACCCGAAACTTTTTTATTACAGAAGCGTGACTCAAAGTCACGTCGATGAAAAAGTCTGTCTAATTCCACTTGCTCGAGGCTAACGATGCGTAAGACCCACTCCCTTCTCCAGTTTGCGACCTATCTGCAACTCCTCTGCTGCTTGCTGTTTCTGCTTGGCACAGCCGGCACGATTCACGCACAGGTCGCGGGAACCGCCAACCTTCAGGGCACTGTTGCCGACTCCACCGGAGCGGTGATCCCCAATGCCACGGTCACCATCACCAATCTGTCCACGCAGGTGAAGCACACGGCAAAGAGCGATTCGAGCGGTGTCTACGCTTTCCCGAATATCGACATCGGCAACTATACGGTTGATGTGGATATGCCCGGATTTAAGAGCTATGAGCAGAAGGGCATTGTGCTGGAGGTCGGCAGCAGTATCGCCGTGAACGTGAACCTGGCGGTCGGCTCAACGGATGAGAAGGTGGAAGTGACGGCGACGGGTCTCGCGCTGCAGACCGAGGACGTCTCGTTCAAGCAGACCATCGATGCGCAGGACATTACTGAGATTCCGCTGAACTCCAATGCACGCCAGATTACCGGCCTCCTTTCCATCTCGGGCGGCGCCAACACAGCACCCGGCGGCGATTTTACGGGCAGCAAGTACTCCTATCAGACCATCTCCTTCTCGATCGCCGGTGGCCTGGGCAATACGACCATGTGGCGGCTGGATGGCGGCGACAACAACGACTACATGGGTAATGGCAACAACCCGTTTCCCTTCCCCGATGCCGTGGCTCAGTTCAGCGTGGAGTCCACCGCTCTCGGTTCTCAGGAAGGAATGCACTCCGGCGGCTTGGTCAACGTTGTAACCCGCTCGGGAACGAACACGTACCACGGGGCGGCCTTCGAGTTCATCCGCAACAACTTTATCGACGCTACAAACTTCGGCGTGGTTCCTGTTCCGGGCACCACCACCAAGGACAGGCTGCACCAGAATGAGTACGGTGGTACGTTTGGCGGTCCTGTCAGGATACCCAAGCTGTTCAACGGCAAGGACAAGCTCTTCTTCTTTGCGGGATACCAGTTTCTCGAGAGCAAGTCAGCGACCGCTACAACGCAGTCCCATGTACCTACGGCGGCGAATTTAGCTGGAGACTTCTCCACTACGGATCCGGCCCCCGGTACAACCATTACTGGCACATCTTGCGCTACGAAGACCATCCAGCTCGTCGACCCCATTACCGGCGCGACCTTGGTGGGGAACAAGTATGGCCCTGGAAGCGTTCCGGTGGCCACCTTTACTGCTGAGCAGAACGCCTCCGCGCTGGCGCTGCAGAAGTATCTGCCCGTGCCGAACGCTACCGTGGACGCCAATGGTTGCGGGTTGGTCGCGTATGCGATCCCGTCGCAGATCTATGACAAAGAGTTCGTCACCCGCATGGACTACACCATCAGCCCCAAGCACCATCTCTATGGACGGTACTTCCTCGATGGCTATCAGGCGCCGAGCTTCTTTTCTCCCACCAACATCCTGTTGGCCACTCCGGCCCCGGGTAACTACGAGCGCGTGCAATCGGCCACCGTCGGTGAGGATTTCACGATTAGCTCGAAGACCGTGAACTCCTTCCATGCAACGGTGATGCGCCGCGTGGACGTACGCTCGTCCGCCCCCGGCATCAACGCCTGCACGTTAGGAATCATCCAATACTGCGCCTTGCCGACCGGTTTTCAATCCACGGTGACCAACAAGTTCTCCACGTACTGCGGTACGTGCGCGCCCGGGCACTACAACGACAACTCCCTGTCCTTCGAAGATGACGTGACCATGGTGCGCGGCAAGCATCAGTTCGTCTTCGGTGGCGAGATCGTCCGCAACCAGCTGAATATTGTGGGCGGCTATGAATCCAATGGCAACTTCACTATAGGCGGTCAATACAGCCTGGGCGGGCCGAATACAGCCAGCACCAGCGTTGGCGATGCCGATCTGGACTTCCTCGTTGGCGCCATGAGCGGCTACCAGCAGAGCAAGCAGCAGCAAAATGCTCTGCGCGGTGTTATCCCAAGCCTGTACTTCCAGGATACCTATCATGCCAGCAAGCAACTCACGGTTGTAGCCGGCATCCGCTGGTCCCCGAACTTTATGCCGGTGGACTTCTACAATCGCGGCAGCGTCTTCAACTACCAGGCTTTCCTGGCCAACACGATCAGCTCGGTTTACCCGACGGCTCCGGCAGGCTCGTTCTTCTACGGTGACCCGGGTGTGTCGCGGCAGTTCACCAAGGACTCACCCGTCCAGTTCTCTCCGAACTTTGGTTTGACCTTTGACCCCAGCGGCAACGGAAAGACGGTCATTCGTGCAGGTGCGGAGTTGATCTATGACGAGCCCAACTACTTTACCGCGCAGCGCGTGAACCAGAACCCGCCCTTCGCTACTGCCAGCAGTCCCGCTACCTCAGCCCAGCTGTGCTACAGCCATCCCTGGCTCGTAGGCGGTGTCGGTCCCGGCTGCTTCCAAGTTGGTGGTACGGACACTAGCCCCTTTCCTCAGGCGGCCATTCCGAACAAGGCCCAGGCGGTCTTTCCAGCCCAGGGTCAGTTCATCGTGTTGCCTACAAGGTTCCACGCATCCTATACCGAGCAGTGGACTCTGAGTGTCCAGCATGAGTTTCCAAAGGGCTGGCAGCTCTCCGTTGACTACATCGGAAACGCCACCCGGCACGTCGCTACGGGTTACCCGCTGGATGATGCGGTCTTCATTCCGGGAGTATGGGGGGCTGGCGGAACAGGTTGCGCCGGTATTGTGACGACAGGTCCTGCCGCGGTGAAGCCGGGTGCCGCTGGTACTAACTGCTCCACGACCGGCAACCAGAACTCGCGCTTCGCACTGACCATCGCCAACCCGACGCAGGGTAACCAGTACACCGGCGGCGGCGGCGGCACGGTGGTCGTGGATGACTACGCGACCGCCAACTACAACGGCATGGTGGCCAGCCTGAACCATCGGCTCTCCTCCACCCTGAGCGTGCTGGCGAACTACACCTGGTCGAAGTGCCTGGACTGGAATGACGCCAACGGCGATGTCACCGGCAACTCCGTTGAGAACCCTAACAATCCCAAACTCGACTACGGTCCGTGCGGTTCCGATTACAGGAATATTGAGAACGTTGTCGTCGTTGCGAGGAGCAAGTTCGCCTTCCCCAACAAGTGGGAGAGCCGTATCCTCAATAGCTGGGAGTTCGCGCCGCGCGTCAACATCCAGTCCGGCAGCCCGCAGAACGTCACGGCGGGACAGGATAACTCCCTGACCGACGTTGGCAATGATCGCCCGAGCATCGTACCCGGTGTTCCCGTGTATCTCCAGACGAAGTACTACCAGGCAGCAGGCCAGGCGAACCGCGGACACATCAACCCGGCCGCATTCCAGCAAGTTACAACGGCTGCTGGATGCGTAACTCCATTCACCAACTGCTCTGCATTGGGAACGTACGGAAATGTTGGCCGCAACGCCTTCCGCAGCCCTCCCTCCTTCAGCATGGACGGCCAGATCTCCCGCATCTTCCCGCTCTATGAGCGGATTCAGATGACGCTGCGCCTGGAGGCGTTCAACATGCTCAATCACCCGAACTTCGGTGGAGGCGGCGGAGCGATCACGTCCTCGACCTTCGGTCAGGTCAGCTTCCCCACCAACGCCAGAGTCTTCCAGGGGAGCGTGAAGATCTCCTTCTAAGGTTCACACCATCAGCCCCACGGATTCGCGGCAGTTTCGTGTCGCACTCCGTGGGGCTTTTGCTTGTCGTCAGGACGAGCGTCGGCGGTCCGGTAACTTGACACCGAACCCGGATAAGACCCACTCTCAAGAAAACACCAGCGATCCAGCGCGCAGGCAGCGGGGCCGCAAGGAGGCGCATTGCGCGATGAAACAACTCGCCCGGAAATCGGCGGCAGGAGATTGAGCCACCGCGATGATAGGGAGCGAGCATTGCTTGCACTGCTCTTCCTGGGCGCCTTCATTGTGCGCCTGTGGGGCTTGTCCCATCGGCATGGCTGGGATGAGAACGTGTACCTGCAGAATGCGTTGCTCGTCTGCTGCGGCAAGAACAACTACAACGAGATTGATAGCCGACCGCCGTTGCTGTCCCTACTTTTCGCAGGTGTCTTCCGATTGTGGCGCAGCGACTATGCGGCATGGATTCTTACAGCCGTCCTGAATGCGCTAGGGCCGATCTTCCTTTACCTTGCCGGCCGCAAGCTTGTGAGCCGGTCGGCTGCGGCGATCGCCGCGCTGCTGCTCGCCTTCGCTCCATTCTTTGTCAGCGTCTTTCCGCCGTCATCGAGCGGCTTCATCAGCGATCCCACGGGTCACAGCCTCTACTCAGACTGCCCCGCGCTCACTCTGATCCTGATTGCCGTTTGGCTGCTACTACAGGCCCTCGAGAAGGAGTCCGCTCTGCGGTTTGTAGTAGCGGGGTTCGTGCTCGCGCTCGCCGTGCTGATGCGGTTTCCGTCACTGGCGAGCGTGGGGGTTCTGTCCCTGCTGCTGCTCTGGGCGCGAAGGCCGCTGCGGTCGATCCTCTTCTGTGCGGCAGGCTTCATCGTGGGGATCGCACCCTACCTGTGCTGGTCGCGCTATCGCTATGGAGGATTTCTGGCGACCTTCTTCAGCGGGTGGCTGAACTTTGACGGCGAACCCGAATCCTTCTTCTACTATCTGAAGTGGTCCGGCGTAATCTTCTCGTGGGTTGCCCTGGCCGGCTTGCTTCTGTGGGTGATTCTCCGAATATGGAAGGCTCTGAAGCCAGCATCACAAGCCGTTCAGCCCATCACTTCAGCAAGCTCGCTCCGGCTGCGTCTTCTCGGCAATGAAGGCTTCCTGTTGCTGTGGGCGCTGACGTTGATGATCGTGTTCAGCTCGCTCAGTCACAAGGAGCCGCGTTATGTCATCCCTGTCGCGCCGCCGCTGTTTTTGTTGGCGGGAGTCGGACTCAGTACGCTACTGATGGGGCGCAGCAAGGCGATGCGGATTGCGGGAACGGTTGTTCTTGCGGCAATGCTCGGCTGCGGATTCTGGCCGGACCATCAGCGGTTCAGCGGAGGCTTCATCGACCACAAGGTCTCGGAGGAGATGCGCGTCTCTGAGTACCTAAACCAAAATTTTCCGCCAGCGACCATCCTCTATAGCAACCTGGAATATCCTACGTTTGCTTACTACACAAATTTTAGAGTTCAGGATCTGCCGGAAGCCGGCGACGACTTGTACTGGTCGCTGAACCACCTACCCGCCGACGGGGTTCTTATCGCCTACACGCACTACCCCGGGTACTACCCGCCCCTGCCTACGCCTGCGTGGCTGGATGCGAATCCGCACTTCCGCCGGCTGCAGGAGTTCCCGACGATGGTGCTGTACCAGTACCGCGCGCAGCCCTGGCGCTAGTACGCGGGGTAGTAGTAGCCGTAGGGCGGTGGAGGAGGAGCGTAGATCA
>Ga0302320_10002395_pt1 | contig 44093 bp, 42 predicted proteins | sample Bog_T0_3_FD_202130 | JGI IMG/M metagenome (GOLD analysis project Ga0302320, IMG submission 202130) | Peat permafrost microbial communities from Stordalen Mire near Abisko, Sweden - Bog_T0_3 | ecosystem: Environmental > Terrestrial > Soil > Wetlands > Peat | place: Sweden: Abisko, Stordalen Mire...
GGCGCGCTCGCGCGTCGTCGACGAGGCGGGCATCATCGCCGCCTCGGGCCGTTCGGCCGCGCCGTTCTACCTGAGCCGCGCCGCCGCGAGCGTCCTGAAATTGGTTGGCTACCTGCTCCTGGCCACGGGCTATGCCATCATCTTGCAGCCGGGCAGGGCGCGGCGCACCATGGTGCGCGCGTGGCGCTGCTGCGGCTACCTTTACCAAATCGCTCGCTCCAGCGTCGGTAAGATCTGAGGCTTTCCCGTCCGACCCATGGCATCACCCGCACCGGTATCCGTGTTCATCCTCGCCAAGAACGAGGAGCTGAAGATTGGCCCAGCCCTGGAGAGCGTCGCATGGGCGGCCGAGATCGTCGTCATCGACTCGTTCAGCACGGACAAGACGGTCGCGATCGCGAAGGCGCACGGCGCGCGCGTCGTGCAGCTCGAGTTCAGCAGGTTTGGCGAGCTTCGCCGCGCGGGCGTCGAGAGCACGACGCAGCCCTGGGTGTTCAGCCTGGATTCCGACGAGCGCTGCACGCCGCAGGCGCGCGACGAGATCCTGCGGATCGTGGCCGATCCCGCGTCCGCCGACGCCTACAATGTCCCGAGGCAGAACATCCTCCTCGGCCGGAAGATCCGCCACAGCGGGTGGTACCCCGACTACCGCCAGCCACAGCTTTTCCGCCGGGAGAAGCTGAAGTACTTCGCGGAGGACGAGGTGCACGAGGGCTGGACGCTCGACGGCAGGCTGGGGCACATGACGAACCCGATCATCCAGATTCCCTACCGGACTCTTGCCGAGGCCATCGGCAAGATGAACCGCTACACTTCCCTGGGTGTCCCGAAGCAGGTGCGGGCCGGCGCCTCGTCCAGCTACGCGAAGGCGTTCCTTCGCGCGTCGTGGGCCTTCCTCAAGTGCTATTTCTTCCAGCTCGCGATCCTGGACGGTGGTCCGGGCCTCGTGATCGCAGTCCTGCGCTTCGAGAATTCCTTCTACAAGCACGCCAAGCTGGTCGAGCACCGGCTTCCGCCGGGACCCGTGGCCTAGCTGAGGGCGACGCCGCGGGCCTTGGCGACCCTGATGAGGGCGTCGGCCATGTCGGAGGGCGTGACGGCGACCTCGATGCCGCACTCGATAAAGACGGCTATCTTGGCGGCCGCGGTGTCCTCGGCCCCGCCGACGATCGCGCCGGCGTGGCCCATGCGCCGGCCCGCGGGCGCCGTGGAGCCGGCGATGAAGCCCGCGACGGGCTTCTTGCAGTTCTCGCGGATCCAGCGGGCGGCCTCGACCTCGGCGTTTCCGCCGATCTCGCCGATCATGACGATGCCCACGGTCTCGGGGTCGTCGTTGAACATCTTGATGACGTCTAGGTGGGAGGTCCCGTTGACGGGATCCCCGCCGATTCCGACGCACGTGCTCTGGCCGATGCCGCGGACGGTAAGCTGGTAGACGGCCTCGTAGGTGAGGGTGCCGGAGCGCGAGACGACGCCGACGCGGCCCTTCTTGTGGATGTAGCCGGGGGCGATGCCGATCCTGCAGCCGCCGTTCGAGCCCTCGCCCGTGCCGGGAGTCACGATGCCGGGGCAGTTGGGCCCGAGGAGGCGCGTGTGGCTTCCCGCCATCGCGCGCTTCACCTTCACCATGTCGCGAACCGGGATTCCCTCGGTGATCGCGACCGCAAGGTCGAGGCCCGCATCGGAGCACTCGAGGATCGCATCGGCCGCGAACGGCGGCGGAACGAATATCGCGGAGACCGTGGCGCCCGTCGCCCTGGCGGCGTCAGCGACGGAATTGAAGATCGGGACGCGGTGGGCGCCGTGCTCGAAGAACTGGCCGCCCTTTCCGGGCGTCACGCCGGCGACAACCTTGGTCCCGTAGTCCAGGGATAGCTTTGCGTGCCGGCCGCCGAAGTCGCCGGTGATCCCCTGCACGAGGATCTTGGTTTGTGCCGTGATGAGGATCGACATGAGTGGGTCAGGCCTTGCGCTGGTGGAACATCACTTGGTAGCCGTCGGGAGACGTGATGCCGAAGATGCGGCAGGGCGGAAAGTCCATGGTATCGAACGCGAGCGGGATACCGGCCGCCTTGATCGTCGCGAGGGACGCGTCGAGGTCCTCGACCTCGAGGGCGATGCTCGCGCCGCCGGCTGACGGAGGCTGCGAGTTCGTGACGGCCAGCGCCACGCCGGCGAGGTCGTACTCGACCCACCAGACTCCCGGGGCGAACTCCATGTTCATGAGGTGCTTCAGGCCGAGGAGCTTCTCGTAGAAATCACGTGCCTTGCCGATGTCGGCGACTGTGTGGGAGACGAAGGCGAGTTCCTTAACTTTTATGCTCATAGTCGCAATGGGTTGCCCGCTCAGGCGGCCTTCGGCACCAGCTTCACTATCTTCTGGGCCGCGTCCGCCATCGAGTCGCCGGAGACGATGGTCAGGCCCGAGGAGGCGAGGGTGGCCTTGCCGGCCACCACGTTGTTGCCCTCGAGGCGCACGACGAGGGGCAGCTTCAGGCCGACCTCCTTCACCGCCTCGACGATGCCGGTTGCGATCACGTTGCAGTCCATGATCCCGCCGAAGATGTTGACGAAAATTCCGCCGACATTCGGGTCGCCGAGGATGATCTTGAAGGCCGCGATGACCTGCGCCTTCGATGCGCCGCCGCCGACATCGAGGAAGTTGGCCGGGCTGCCTCCGAAGTGCTTGATGATGTCCATCGTGCTCATCGCGAGTCCCGCGCCGTTGACGAGACACGCGATGTTTCCGTCGAGGGCGATGTAGCTGAGCGAGTGCTTGGAGGCCTCGATCTCCTTCGGGTCCTCCTCGTTCAGGTCGCGCAGCCCGACGATCTCGGGGTGGCGGAAGAGGGCGTTGTCGTCAAAGGACACCTTGGCGTCGAGGGCCAGGACCTCGCCGGTCGGCGTCGTGATGAGCGGGTTCACCTCGACCATCGCGGCGTCGGTCTCCCAATACATGGTGTAGAGCGCCCTGATGAGCTTGGCGGCGTTCTTCGCCTCGGCCCCGGCAAGGCCGAGCTTGCTCGTCAGGTCGCGGACCTGGAAATCAGCAAGGCCGTAGGCCGGGTCGACGATAACCTTGAAGAGCTTTTCCGGCGTCTCGTGGGCGACCTTCTCGATCTCCACCCCGCCCTCGGTCGAGGCGACGATCACGGGCTTCGAGGCCGCGCGGTCCAGCAGGATCGCCAGGTAGTACTCCTTCTTGATGTCGCTCGCCACCGTGAAGTATATCGTCTGCACCTTGCGGCCGGCGGGGCCCGTCTGTGCCGTCACGAGGGTCTGGCCCAGCATGTTCGCGGCGATCTCCTTGGCCTCGGCCTTGGTCTTGCAGAACTTCACGCCGCCCTTGTAGCCGTTCGTGAAGGTTCCCTTGCCGCGGCCGCCCGCGTGGATCTGGGACTTCACCATCGTCGGGCCCTCGGGGAGGGTGGCCAGGGCGTTGATGAACTCCTCAGGGGTCTTCGCTGCCGCCCCCTTGGGGACCGGGACGCCGAAATGCTCGAAGAGGGCCTTGGCCTGATACTCGTGGATGTTCATGTACGCGTCCGTGAGGTTTGGCAGATATACCCGCAGGGAGGCACGCTAAAAAGAAGAGCCGGTCAATCTCCAGAACTCGAAGGGCTCCGAGCCAATGCCCTTCAGCGGCGAGGCATCACGCTTGGCGCCGAGCCCGGAGGCACCTGCCTCCATAAGCCCCGCCACCTCAGTATCCTGCAGGACGGGGCCCGAAACCACGATGTCGGTGCCGGTCGAGAGCGAGCACAGGCGGGAGCACACGTTCACGGTGGTCCCAAAGTAGTCCAGGCGCTCGTTCTGGTTGATCGCGAGGCACGGGCCCTGGTGGATGCTGCACTTCAGGGCGAACGGCGTCCCGGAATCGTCCGCCGCGGCAAGGGCCGCCTGGGCCTTCCTCATGGCCCTGAGGGCCGCGCCGGGATGGGTGAACGAGGCCATGACGGCGTCGCCCATCGTCTTGACGATGCCGCCGCCCTCCTCAGCGACCGCGGCCTTGATCACGTCAAAGTGGTTCAGCACGTGGCCGAAAGCCGGGGCGTCCCCGATCTCGGTGTAGAGCTTCGTGGAGTTCTTGAGGTCGGTGAAGACGATCGTGATGACGCCGACCGAGATCCGCTCGCCCTGGCGCAGGATTTCACGCGAGAAAAGATCGCGGAAGATCTGCCGCGAGGTGACGGCGGCGGCGGTGACGGCCTGGTCTCCCCAGGCGACGCGCTCGATGACCGCCAGGTGGTCGATCGAGTCCGCGTTCTCGACGTTGAGTATCCCGTCGGTTGCCACGACCGGCTCGTCAACGGGCGCCGGGCCGGGCCCGACGTCGATCCTGATGGCCGACTTTCCGTCCCTCTCGATGCGGAAGGCCTGCTGCACCGCGATGCCGGGGCTCCGGACCCGGTAGCGGCCCTCGGGGAAGGACACGGCGACACACAGGAGCTCCCGCGGCTTCAATGACCTCTGCGCGACGATGTGCGGCGTCAACTGGGGGCCGCCCAGGCAGTACTCGACCCGCACCACCTGCCTCAGCGTCGGGTTCGGCACGAAGGTGAGCTCGACCGACTGGTCGAAGTTGACCGAGAAATCTATCCCGCAGGAGTCGCAGTGGTCCTCGCTCGTAATCCCGGAGAGGTCCGACCTGCCCTGCTTCGATCCGCGGCAATGCGGGCAGAGCACCTGCCAGCTGAAGTCGAGCATGCCGGCGCGCGTTGCGTGGAGGAAGAGGTCCAGCGTCGCGCGGCGGTCGGTGCCCCAGGCGTCGGCAAGGGCGTAGGGCCGCATCTTCGAGGCGGCCATGTCATCGGCGGTGGCCACAAACTCGCAGAGGCGCTCGACAAGTTCCTCGGACTGGTGCGCGTCGGAAATAAGCTTGGCGGCTATCGACGCCATCCTCGGCGACATGCCGGAACCCTGGGCTCGCCTCGGGCGCTCGGCGTGGTCCGCCGGTGCCTTGCCCGCCACCTCGTCATATCCGCGGAAAACGCGCTCGAGGGCCGTCCGCATCCGGAAGCCAATCGCGAAGGGGATGACCACGACCCCAAGGGCGCTCGAGGGCATGACACGCATCTCGTAGGTGAGCTTGGTGCCTCCGGAGGGAATCTGCTCGAGGTCGCAGGACTGGACCATGTAGGCCAGGGGGCCCTTGGTGAACCGCCGCTCGACGGCGAAATGCAACGGCTGCAGCCACTCGAATTCACGCTCCTCCCATTCCCCGGCCATTCCCATGTAGACGGAGCGCAGGCGGCGGACTCCCGGCGCCGGCGGATTCTCGCCGGCTACGGGCTTGCGCGTCTGGAAGGCCGGGAAGCCGCAGTCGCGGTTCGAGCGGTCGGTGTCGGACACCAGCGGCCACAGCGCCTCGGGCCTCGACTTGAACTCCCAGGTCCAGCGGTAGTGCTTTTCCCGGAAGGCCACGGAATCACTTCGCGAGGAGCTGCCTCGCGAGGAATGCGGCCTGGAGCGAGGAGATGTCCTTCAGGCCCTTCTGGGCCATGGCGAGAAGCTCGTTCAGCTGCTCGTGGCTGAACGTGGACTCCTCGCCGGTTCCCTGCACCTCCACGAACTGGCCCTTGCCGGTCATGACGACATTGAAGTCCACCTGGGCGTCCTTGTCCTCCACGTAGCAGAGGTCTAGGAGGCCGGCGCCGCCGAAGATGCCGACGCTGACGGCGGCCACTGAATCGATGAGCGGGCTTTCCTTGAGCTTGCCCGCATCCATGAGCTTCTGGACCGCGAGCCTGGCCGCCACGTAGGCGCCGGTGATCGCGGCCGTCCGCGTCCCGCCGTCGGCCTGCAGCACGTCGCAATCGAGCCAGAGCGTGTTCTGGCCCAGCTTGTCCAGGTCGATGGCCGCGCGCAGCGATCGTCCGATCAGGCGCTGGATCTCCACCGTCCTGCCGTCAAGGCGGCCCTTGTTGATGTCGCGGCCCTTCCGCTCGTGGGTCGAGTAGGGGAGCATCGAGTACTCGGCGGTCAGCCAGCCTCCCTTGACGCCCTGCTGCTTCATCCAGGTCGGCACCCCCGGCTCAATGGTCGCCGCGCAGATGACCTGGGTGGACCCGTACCTCACAAGCACGGAACCGGTCGCGTGGGGGGCGAAGTTGGCCTCGAAGGAAATCGGGCGGAGCTGCTCAGGGCTGCGCCCGTCGGCGCGCGTGGGGTTGGACATGAAAGCTATTCGTGGCTCAGCCGGCCCGGCGCGCGTTCCTCGCGCTCCATCGGCTTGAACCGCAGTCGCTTCGCCGGGCTATCCTCGGACATGAAGGCGATCAGGCGGTCGTTGAAATCCTTGGCGGGGTCGTGGCCCATCCGCTTGAGCGCCTGCGTGAGGCAGGCCACCTCGACGAGCCGCGCCATGTCGCGGCCGGGGCGCACGTAGAGCTCGATGTGGGGGACCTTCATGCCAAGCACGACGTAGTGGTTCTCCTCGAGCCCGGTGCGCTCCTCCACCACCTCGGGCGTCCACTCGTGGAGCGAGACCACCATGTCGATGCGCTTCTCGAGGCGAATCGACTTAACGCCGAACATCTCCGCGATGTTGATGATGCCAATGCCGCGGCACTCCATGTAGCCGCGGTTGAGCGCGCGGCTCGAGGCCATGAGCTCGCGCTCGTCCAGAAGCTTGATGATCGTCAAGTCGTCCGCGACCAGCGAGTGGCCGCGCTCGATGAGGGCCAGCGCGCACTCGCTTTTTCCCACGCCGGAGTCTCCGCGCAGCATCACCCCGACGCCCTTCACGTCCAGGGTGGTCGCGTGCTCGATGCCGCTCGGCGCGAACTCGTTATCGATGCAGAGCGTCGCCAGGTTCACGAGGTTCATCGTGATCAGCGGCGTCCTGAAGATCGGCAGGTTCATCTCCGAGGCCACCGCGAGCATCGCGTGGGTCGGGTTGTAATTTCGGGTGAGGACGACGCAGGGGACGCTGCGCTTCGCCATTTCCTTGAAGGTCATGATCTGGTCGCGCTGGCTGCGTGTCTTCAGATAGGTCATCTCGGCTGCGCCGATGACCTGTATCCGCTTGTTGGCAAAGTACTTGAAGAAACCTGTGAGGGCCAGCGCGGGGCGGTTGATGCTGCCCTCGCGGATCAGCCTATGCAGGCCAGCGTCACCCGTGACGAGCTCCAGCTTGAGCTTCTCCTTATACGTCTCGAAAAAGTGGGCGACAGTGATGCCGTGGATGGCCTTCTGCATGGGCTCATTTCAACACACTACGGCTGGGTAACGCACGGAAAAACGGGCCGCGCGGGGCCGGAGCTACAGGTTGAAATCCTCACCCAGGTAGAACTTGCGCGCTCTCTCGTCCCTGATCAGGAACTCGCCCGTGCCCTCGGTGAGGACGCGGCCCTTGTGGATCAGGTACGCGCGGTCGACGATCCTGAGCGTCTCGCGGACATTGTGGTCCGTGACGATGATTCCGATCCCGCGCTTCTTGAGCTGGAGGATGATCCTCTGCACCTCGGCCACGGAGATGGGATCGATCGCCGCGAAGGGCTCGTCCATGAGAAGGAAGTGGGGCTTTGTCACAAGCGCCCGCGCAATCTCCAGCCTGCGCCGTTCGCCGCCGGAGAGGGTGAAGGCCTTCTGCCTAGCGACCTGGCCCAGGCTCAGCTCCTCAATGTGCTCGTTCATCCGGCGCTTCCTCTCGCCGCGCGGGACATGCGTGGCCTCGAGGATTGCCATGATGTTCTCCTCGACGGTCAGCTTCCTGAAGACGGAAGCCTCCTGCGGGAGGTAGCCAATGCCGCGCCGCGCCCTCTGGTGCATCCGCAGCTTGGTCATGTCCTCGCCATTCAGCATGACCTTGCCCTTGGAGGTCGGCACGAGACCCACCACCATGTAGAACGTCGTCGTCTTGCCGGCGCCGTTGGGCCCCAGGAGGCCCACGACCTCGCCGCCATTGATCTTCAGGTCGATGCCATCGACCACGTTGCGATGACCGTAGGTCTTCGCCAGCCCCTCGGCGACGATCGAGGTGGCCTCCATCTTACTGGGGGGCCTTCTCCGACGGGAAACCGAGGTCCTTGATCGCGGGAAGGGTGATGTGCGTGCGCTCGTGGGGATTGCCCTCGATGACGGCGCGGCGCTGGCCCCTGTAGAGCACCATCCTAGGGCCCGTGGCCTTGTAGTGCTCGCTCTCGATGTCCACCTCGGGGTTGTCGGTGAGGACGATCCTGTCCTCGCCCGGGAAGACCTCGGCCCTGCCGCAGGTGGCCACGCGGTCGCCCTGGACGATCTTCACGTTGCCGGTCGCCAGCATGTACTTGAATTTTCCATACTTCCCGAGTGTCGCCGTCTTCTCGCCGACACGCGTCGCGATCACCTTCAGGAAGTCGCAGTTCAGCGTGATGTCGTTGCCCGTCACGACCACGTTGTCATGGCAGGTCGTCGTTGTCTCGGTGTCGGAGCTGACGGACTCAAGCGTGTCGGAATCTATGGTCGTCGTCTGCGGGTCGACGGCGCGCGCGTGGGCCGTGAGGGAGAGGGCCAGCGCCGCCGCGAAAAGGGGTAGGGGTCTCATTTGAGGATGTCCGGGAGCGCCGAGTGGAACACTACATGGGCGTGCTTGGAAATGAGAACTTTTTTCTCGCTGTATACGTAGCTCCACTGCTCCCCGGTGACCTCGACGTCGTCGCGGACGAGGCGGACCGACTTGTCGCCGTGGGCGACCTTCTCGTTGATCATGAACGTCGCCTCGGGGCTCAGGAGGACCGAGTCCACCTTGGGTTCGGCGCCGCCGGAGAAGACCGTCACGTTCATGCCGACGATGTCGATGCGGTCCGCGTTGACCGGGTGCACCTCGTCGCCCCGGATCGTCATCTGGCGGTAGCCCTCCTTCGTGAAGAGCGGCAGGGTCCAGTCCTTCGCGGGCGGCGCGTTCGATAAGTCCTGCGCCCGCTCGGCGAGTCCCGTCGCGAGGAGGCCCGCAGCCGCCAGGAGGGTTCGCCGGAGTTGGTTCACTTGGACTTTGAAAGCTTGGGGACCAGATGGTTCCCGGAGGGCATGCCGTGGGAGTCGAGTATGAGGTCGCAGACCTCCCGCACGGCGCCGTTGCCCGGGAGCCTCCTCGTGACGAAGTCCGCGCACTTGATGGCGATCGGGAGCGCGGTCGGAACCGAGATGCCGATCCCCGCCGCGAGGATGGCGGGTGCGTCGATCACGTCGTCGCCCATGTAGGCGCACTCCGAGAGCGGGATGCCGAGCGTCGCGGCGAGCTCCGTCAGGGCCTCGAGCTTGTCATGGCGGCCCTGGATCACGTGCTCGATCTTGAGCTCCGCGGACCTCATGTCAGTCGTCGGCGACTTGCGCCCGGAGATCCAGGCGACCTGGACCCCGGCCTTCCTGATAAGGATCATGCCGAGGCCGTCCACGATTGAGAACTTCTTCGTCTCCCCGGCGCCCGTGCAAACGGTCACCGACCCGTCGGTCAGGACGCCGTCAACGTCGACTGCCAGGAGCCGGATCTTGGACCAGGCGCGAAGGGATGGGGCCTTCTTCTTCACGACATCCACCCCGTGATCAGCTGGATGACCTTGTCCTTCGACGGCCTGAAGGCGGCCTCGAGCTCGAGGGCGAACGGCACCGGCAGGTCCATGGCCGCGATGCGAAGGGGCGGTGACTTGAGCGGCGTCTTCGCGCCCTCGGTCACCCTCGCCACGACCTCGGCGCCGAAGCCGTGCGTGCGGCGTCCCTCGTGAAGCACGATCAGGCGCCCGGTCTTCTCGACGGAGGCCGTGACACCGGTCAGGTCAAGCGGCGAGAGGCAGCAGAGGTCGAAGACCTCGATGTCCGCATCGTATTCATCGGCCAGGTAGGCGCAGGCGTCGATCGCGACATGCAGGGCCTCCCCGTACGTGACCAGGGTCGCGTAGGAGCCCTGCCTCACGCACTTCGGGTGCCATACCTTGCGGTAGTCGGCCTCCCAGGTGACGGCGTGCTTGCCGCGGCGGTAGAGCCCCTTGTGCTCGAAGAGCATGACGGGGTTGTTCTCCTCGCAGGCGGCGAGGACGGAATTGAAGGCGTCCTGGGGGTTGCTAGGGTAAAGCGCCTTGATGCCGGGCATCGCGAGGAAGAACGACTCGAGCTCCTCGGAGTGGAACGAGCCGAGGCCCACCGCGCCACAGGGCATCCTCAAGACCAGCGGGCACGACGCGCCAGAGCGGAAGTGCATCGTCGCCGCATTGAGCGTGATCTGGGTCGTCGCCTCGGTCGCGAAGTCCGCGAACTGGAACTCCTCGATCGGGCGGTGGCCGTTCACGGCCATGCCGATCGCGTAGCCGGTGCATGAGCTTTCCGCCAGGGGGGCGTTAAAGACGCGCTTGCGGCCGAACTCCTTGAATAGATTCTCGGTCACCTTGAAGGCGCCGCCGTAGGTGGCGATGTCCTGGCCGATGATGATGGACTCGGGCCGCTCGAGGAGGACCTTGCGGAGGCCGGCGTTTATCGCCTGCGCCATCGTCAGGTTTCCAAATCCCTCGGCCTCGGCCTTCCAGCCGAAGGGCGCTGGGACGGGCGCGAAAAGGTCTTCCTCCATGCCAGCTGGGTCGGGGCGCGGGACGGCGATTGCTATCTTGATGCACGCCTCGATGAACTCGCTGAGCTCGGTGTCAATGGCCGCGACCTTCTCCTCGCCGACCTTGTCGACGACGGACTTCCTGAAGGCGGCCAGCGGGTCGGTGGCAAAGAACAGGTCTGACTCGCCCGGCCGAAGGTAGTCGCAGGTGTCATAGGCCGCGTGGCCCCTGAGCCGCAGCGTGTGGGCCTCGACCAGCATCGGCCGCGAGGTCGAGCGGACCTTCTCGATCACAGCCGAGAAAGCCCTCGCGGTGTCCACCGGGTCGCCGCAGTTGATCGCCATGCCCTCCATGCCGTAGCCGGCGGCGCGCTTCCAGAGCTCTGTCCCCGCGGCATACTGCTCCTCGGTCGGCGTCGAGTACGCGTAGCGGTTGTTCTCGATCACGAAGACGATCGGGAGCGAGAGAAGGGAGGCCAGGTTCATCGACTCATGGATGTCTCCTGTGCTTGAGGAGCCGTCGCCGAAGAACGAGAATCCGACCGCTTGGTGGCCGAAGCGCCTCTGGGAATCGGTTGCCCCGAGGACAGGGCCGCACATGGCGCCCAGGTGGCTGATCATCGGCAGCGACCGGTTGGCCGGGTCGCCGTGGTGGATGTTGCCCTCTCGAGCCTTGGTCGGGCTCAGTGCATTGGCAAAGTACTGGTTGAGGTGCTCGCAGAGGTGGCCGCTCCAGATCAGGTGCCCGCCGAAGCCGCGGTGCGTGAAGGACACGACGTCGGTCGCCTTGTCGGCGAGGAGCGCCAGTGGGATGATCATCCACTCGTTGCCCTGGCCGCCGGTCACGGTGCCCTTGATGATGCCCTGGCGGAAGAGGTCCAGGATCCTGTTGTCCGCGTTCCTGGCCAGCTGCATCCAGCCGTATATCTTCAGGAGCGACTCAGTCGGGTTTTTTTCAAGATCCGACCCGCGCAGGTCGCGCGAGGCCAGGATGGCGGGAGCTTTGGGAAATGCCATGGCCGGGGGTTGAAGGTGATCGCGGTCCGCCGGGTGGGCAAGCTCGCCGTCAGGGGCGGCCGGTGCGCTTTGCCACGCCTTAGACCCCGTCGATCTTCTGGATCCGGGCAAGGTGGCGGCCTCCCTCGAAATCCGTGGCAAGCCAGGTCTTCACGATCTTGACCGCCTCCTCGGGCGTGATCGTGCGCTGGCCTATGGAGATGCAGTTGGCGTCGTTGTGGGCGCGGTTCCAGATCGCGACCTGCTCGGTCCAGCACACCCCGCAGCGCACTCCCTTGACCCGGTTGGCCACGATCGCCTCGCCGTTGCCGGAGCCGCCAAGGACGATGCCGCGCTCGTACTCACCGCGAGCGACCGCCAGGGCGACGGGCCTGATGAAGTCGGGATAGTCGCAGGGAGCCTCCGAGTCGGTCCCCATGTCGCGCATGGTGTGACCGTCGGCGAGAAGGGCGGCCTTCAGGAGCTCCTTGTACTTGAAACCGGCATGGTCCGATCCGATGGCTATCGAGAAGGTGCGTGGCATCGAGTGGGGGTTTGGAAGGCCGATCCTTTGCGACCGCTGGGCCGCGGCAAACAAATACTCTTAGGCGCCGATCGTCCTCCAGAACGCCTCCGCGTCCGAAAGGTCCTCGAGGACAGCGTCCGGCTTGTGTCCCGACAGGACCGACGAGGTGGACCCGCCTGTCGCGACCGCCAGGGCCTTGGCGCCAAAGGCGCGCGCGCAAGCGATGTCGTGGGGCGTGTCGCCAACGATCCAGACACGGTCAACCGTGAAGTCATGGCCCGAGTGGTCCCTGGCTCGGCGAAGCGCGTGGGGCCCGAGCTCGTTGCGGACCTCACTGTCGTCGGCAAAGGCACCGATCGGGAAGTAGTCCCAGAGCCCGTGGTAGCCCAGCTTCGTCTGGGCGCCGCGCCTCAGGTTCCCGGTGAGAAGCCCCTGCACGACGCCGGGGCGATCCACGGCCTCGCCAAGAAGCCGCTTCACGCCCGGCAGCACCTTGCCGCCGCTCGACCTCAGGATGCCGGGAAGGAGGCCGATGTAGCCATCGACGTACCGTGCGTGGTTTTCCCTCGTGTCCTCGATCCCATGCAGCGCGAAGATCTGGCGTATGATCCAGGGATCCGTGCGGCCTGCGAAGTCGATCGAGTCGATTGAGCCGCTGACACCGAACACGTCCTTCAGGGCCGTCTGGAGCGCCGACATCCCGGCGCCGCCGGAATGCAGTATGGTGCCATCTATGTCCCACAGTATAAGGGTCTTTTGCATTTAAATGAAACTCCGGAGCCAAACGGCCGTCTAATCCGTATAACTATTGAAGCGGCCTCCCAAAGCATACGAAATTTAGACACCATGAAAGCCACATCTTTTCTCAAGCTCGCAGCCGTCGCATTCTGCGCCGTGCTGCTCGTCAGCTGCGCCACCCCCGAGTCCAGGATAAAGGACAGCCCCGATGTCTTCGCACGGCTCAATCCCGATGAGCAGGCGCTCGTCAAGCAGGGCAAGGTCGCCCCGGGCTTCGACATGGACGCCGTGAAGCTCGCTCTCGGCGACCCCGACCGCGTGACGATCCACACGGACGCCACCGGAACCCACCAGATCTGGCACTATGTGATCTACGAGGATTACCAGGGCGGCATCATCTACGCCGGATACTACCACCGGTACCGCGGCTGGGGCGGCCCCTATTTCTACGCGGGCGGCCCGTACTATGCGGGCTACCCGGCCAGGGTCCACGACCGCACGCGGATCGTATTCACCACGGGCAACACCGTCGCCTCCATCGAGGAGGAGAAGTAATCAGGCGGGCGCGCTTGCGACCTCTGCCGCGCGCCTGATCCTCACGTCGACCTTCAGGGCGCGGGTCTTGCCGCCCCTGTAGGTCCCGCTCACGGGCCTTATGTCCGCGTAGTCGCGGCCCGAGGCGATCTTGACGTACCGCTCGTCCGCCGGCCGGTCATGCGTCGGGTCGTAGGGAGCCCATCCAAAGCCGGGGATGAAGGTCTCGATCCAGGCGTGCGAGGCCTCCTCCTCGTCGTCCTTGCGGTTGGCCTGAACAAAGTAGCCGCTCACGTAGCGGGCCGCGATGCCGGAGCACCGGCACATGCCCAGCGCCACATGCGCGAAATCCTGGCAGACGCCGGTCCGCAGCTTGATCGCGTCCGTCGCCAGGGTGGCGACGCCCGTCGAGCGCGGCTTGTAGGCAAACGTCGTGTAGACGTGCTTACAGATGGCCTTCGTGTCCGACCAGATGTCGGTCCTGCCGGCGGCAAGCGCGTCCTGCGCCTCCTTCCAGACCTCGACCGCGAGCGGGACATAGTGCGAGTCGGACAGGAACTCCGACTTGAGCTCCCTCTCGGCGCCGAGGATCTCCTCGGTCGAGGGGACGACGGGGATCGGGGGGCGCGCGGCATTGGGCGTCGTCTCCACTTCGGAGACGGCCTCGATCATCAGGCTCGTGTGGCCGGTCACCACGTCGAAGTAGTGGACCGTGTTGCCGTAGAAATCCACGTAGTCGCGGATCGTCGTCGTGGGATCAATCTTCAGCTCGAAGCCGCGGCACACCTGGTTTGCGTCGTCGACGGGACGCAGGCGCACCTCGTTGAAGCTGTCATGCGCCTTCCCCACGTAGGTGAAGGTGGTGCGATGAAGGAGTGTCAGAAGCATGGGCTCGCTTTCGAAGTTGTGCCGGTGCGCCATCTACTGCTGCTGCTGGAGCTGCTGCTCCTCCTGCGTTGACTCGGCGAGGTAGAACATCGTCGTCGCGACGACCTCCTCGCTGATCTTCTCGAGCGAGGTCGCGATCTCGACCAGGAACTCGTGCAGGCCGTCCTTCAGGACCTCATCGATCGTGAGCGACTGCAGGTCGGCAAGGAGCCGCTTCGACGCGCGCGCGGCCTCGCTCTTCGGGCGAAGGCTCGTCTCGCCAAGAATCCTGCGAAGGAAGTCGTCGATCTGCGCCACGCAGAAGTGTATCGAGCGCGGGAAGGAGTCGGAGAAGATGAGGAATTCCGCAGCCTTCCAGGGGAGGATCTCGCGGACGTAGAACCGCCTGTAGGCCTCGAGCGCGCTCGCCGAGCGGAGCACCGCCTGCCACTGGGCCGTGTCGAGGGCCCCGCCCACGTCGCCCGTGCTCGGAAGGAGGATGTGGTACTTAACATCGAGGATCCTCGCCGTCTTGTTGGCGCGCTCCACGAACTTGCCGAACTGGATGAACTCCCAGCCCTCGCTCCTTGAGTAGGTGGAGTCGGTGAGGCCCTGGAAAAGGTGCGAGTTGCGCTTGATGTCCTGGAAGAACTCGTAGGGGCCGGCCGCCCACACGTCCTCGGTGTTCTTCGACTTCAGGAAGAGGTAGAGCTCGTTCACCGTCTCCCACATCTCGACCGAGATCTGGTCGCGGATCATCCTCGCGTTCTCGCGGGCCGCGAAGACGCAGGAGAGGATTGAGTTGGAGTTGCGAAGGTCGAAGGCGAAGAACTCCGTCACCGACTGGCTGTTCGCGGACTCATAGTGCTTGGCGAAGAGCTCCTCGTCGCCGGAGCTGGCGAGGATCGAGCCCCAGTGCTCGCGCAGGTGGACGTCGTCGTAGCCGCGGAAATCCAGGATGAACTGGAGGTTCACCTCGAGGAGCCTCGCGATGTTCTCGGCCCGCTCGATGTAGCGGCTCATCCAGTAGAGCGAGTGGGCGACGCGCGACAGCATGACGTTCGCCTGCTGGCGGAGTGCGGGGGGTGTTCTTGCAGGGGGCATCTTAGTTTGTCCGGTTTGTCACTTCACCTCGTCCAGGACCCACGTGTCCTTTGAGCCGCCGCCCTGTGAGCTGTTCACGACGAGCGATCCCTTGCGAAGGGCGACACGCGTCAGGCCGCCCGGGGTCACCACCGTCTTCTTGCCGCAGAGGACGTACGGGCGAAGGTCGATGTGCCGCCCCTCGAGCCTGTCGCCGCACCAGGTGGGCGAGCGCGAGAGGTTGACCGGGTCCTGCGCGATGAAGTTGCGGGGGTTGGCCGCCACCTTGGCGCGGAAGTCGTCGACCTCGGCCTTCGTGGAGGCGGGCCCGATCAGCATGCCGTAGCCGCCGGCCTCGTTGGCCGACTTGATGACCAGCTTCTCCGTGTTCTCGAGGATGAATTTCCTGTCCGCGGGCTCCGAGGCCAGGTAGGTCGGTACGTTCTGAAGGATCGGCTCCTGGTCCAGGTAGTACTTTATGACCTTCGGGATGAAGGCGTAGATCACCTTGTCGTCGGCGACGCCTGTGCCGATCGAGTTGGCGAGGGCCACGTTGCCCGCGCGGTACGCCGCGATGAGTCCCGGGACGCCAAGCATCGAGTCGGCCCTGAACACCGCCGGGTCAAGGAAGTCGTCGTCGATCCTTCGGTAGATGACGTCCACGGGGACGAGGCCCCCGGTCGTCCTCATGAAGACCTTCATGTCCTGGACCACGAGGTCGCGGCCCTCGACGATCGGGATGCCCATCTGGCGGGCGAGGAAGGTGTGCTCGAAGTAGGCGCTGTTGTAGACACCGGGCGTCAGGAGGACGACGTTCGGCTTGTCCGAGCGGTTCGGCGCGATGTGCAGGAGGGACTTCAGCAGCATCTCCGAGTAGCCCTCCACGGGCCGCACGCCGTAGTTCTGGAAGAGATTCGGGAACGCGCGCCTCATCGCGGAGCGGTTTTCAAGCATGTACGAGACACCCGACGGGCAGCGCAGGTTGTCCTCCAGGACCAAGTAGTTGCCGGCCCTGTCTCGGATCAGGTCCGTGCCGCACACATGCACATAGATGTCATGAGGCACCGAGAAGTTCATGAACTCCCGGCGGAAGTGCTTGGCCGAGAGGATCTGGGAGGCCGGGACGACCTTGTCCTTCAGTATCTTCTGCTCGTGGTAGAGGTCGTGAAGGAAGAGGTTTAGCGCCGTGATGCGCTGGATAAGGCCGGCCTCGAGCTTCTTCCACTCCTGTGCGGGTATGATCCTGGGGATCAGGTCGAAGGGAAAGATGCGCTCCGTGCCCTCGGAATCGTTGTAGACGGTGAAGGTGACGCCCCGGCGAAGGAAAGCCAGGTCCACCGCCGCACGGCGCCGGTCAAACTCCGGCAGCGGCAGCGTTCCGAGCCTCTCTACGAGGTTCTTGTAATGGGGACGCACTTCCCCCGGTGCGGCATACATCTCGTCAAAGAAATCGCCGGGTTCATAGGGGTTACTTAAGAGCGACAAAGTGGTGAAAGTTTAGGCCTTCGGGCCCGGTCAGCAAGTTCCTTGCCACCCTAGGCCTTTGCGGCCGCCGGATCAGGGGGCGCCGGCGGGAAATTTGAAGGGTACCTCGACCCGGGAATCGACGATCCGGTCGTCCGGGGCGGTGGCCGGCTGATAGTGCCACTTCTCCACGGTCGACTTGCAGCGCCGGGCGATGTCGTCGTCGGTTGCATGGACGACCGTCACGTCCGTCACGGTCCCAACCCGGGTGACCTCGAAGGAGAGAAGGATGTCGGCCCCCAGCTTGCGCTGGCTGGCGCTCAGCACCGGCGCCGGTCCATCGATCTTCTGCGCAGGGGTCTTCACCTCGGCGGCCGTGAAGACGCGGTCCTTCGAAAGGATCTTGGCCTCGTAGGTGAGCGTCTGGCCCTCCGGGATCTCGACAGACACCTGGGTGGGGTCGTAGCCGGGCAGCGTGAGGACGAACTCCGCCACCTTCGGGGTCAGGTCGTGGAGGGAGAGGGGGGTGGTGCCCAGGAACTCGCCGTCCTTGGCGACCGAGGCGCCGCTCGGGTCGCTCGTCAGTTCAAGGGAGCCGTCCTGGTAGGCCGTCGTGACCGAGGACTTTCCCCCCTTGGTGATCGAGAGCTTCTCGACGTGGTCGCGGCATCCCGGGCGCACGAAAGTGACGAGGTAGTCGCCATGCATCAGGTCCGTGAACGTGGCGGGCGTGTGGCCGGTCTTGACCGGCGTTCCCGTCGGGTCGGATGCGGGGTGGATCGCGAACTCGAGGCTGTCCGGGTTGCTCGACAGGTCGACGCCTCCTAGTGCCGAGAGAAGGGGTATGGAGCCCAGGTCGACCACGCCGCCGCCCTTCACCTCGGCGGTTGTCTCGACAGGGTCGTAGCCAGGCAGGGCGATCGTGATCTTGTGTGTGCCGGGCACGATGTTGGCGGCCTTGACGGGTGAGGGGGTCGGCGGCGCGCCGTCGATCGAGACGGAGGCGCCTGCGGGCACCGTCGTCACGAGGATGGTGCCGGGAAGCTTCGCGAGCCGATCCGCCTCCTGCTGGCGCAGGAGCTCCTGCTTTGCGTTCTCCGCGGCTTTGACCTCGGCCTCCTTGATCGCGACGTCCTCCTCCTTCTTGGCCTCGTCGGCCAAGACCTGCGCCTTCTTGGCCTCCTCGATGCGGCGGGCGTCGTCGATCTTCGCCTGCAGCTCGGCGGCAGCCTGCTGGTCGCGAAGCTTTATGTTCTCAAGGCGCGACTCGACGACGACGGCGATGCCCGCGAAGACGATCGCGGCCGCGACGCCGATCCCGATGTAGAGGCCCATCCGGCTCTTCGGGGGCTCCTGGAAAGGCGCATTTGTCGCACCGAACGGGGCGTTCGTGGCGCCAAAGGGCGCGGCCGTGGGGCCTCCCCTGAAAGGTGCCGTCGTCCCAGGAGGGAAGGGTGTCTTCGATCCGACGGGACCGATGGTCCCAATGGGCTTCAATTTGCCGGGCTCGAAAGGGAGGGCCGTCACCGCAGCCGGGAACTGTGTGTTGCCCGTGGGCGGGGGCGGGGGAGGCATCGCCGCCCCCGATGGCATGGGCATCGGCGGCATCGTGGGCGTGACGAAGCCCGGGTTCGAGAACGACGGCGGCCTGTCGCCTATCCCTGGAATCGGGAACGCGGGCGCCGCGGGAGCTGAGCTCGGGAAAGACGGCGGAGGGGGCAGGCCGGAGCCCGATGGCATCGGCATCGGCGGCATCGTCGGGGTCGGGAAGCCGGGATTCGAGAAGGACGGCGGCTTCGGGGGCGGGCCGGCCATCTTCAGCGGGTTTCCCGTGGGGAACGCCGGCGGGGGCGCACCGGCCGGGGCGTAGGAGGGAGGTGGCGCCGGCGGAGAGTAGGAGGGGGGTGCCGCGGGCGGAACGACCGATGGCGGGCGCATGACCGGTGCCATGGGTGCGGCCACCGGGGGCCGCGGGGCCGCGGGTGATCCGCCCGGGAACGGGGGCGCCGTCACCGACTTCGGCGAGACACCCGGGCGCGCCATCGGCGCCGTGCCGTCGGACTTCTTCTCGATGGAGATGGTCGGTTTCGCCCGTGCGACCGGTGCTGCGCGCTCCGGCGCCCGTGGCGGGGGCGCCTCGGGTTCCGGCTCCGGCTCGGGCTCGTCCTCCATCGGCGGAAGGGGGGCCTCCTCCACAGGCTCACCCTCGGCCTCAACCCAGTCGGAGTACCAGGCTTCGCGCGAGGCGACCTTGGCGCCGACAAGGCCCAGAAGACCCGCCGACGTCGCGGAGAACCCTGCCACGGGAGCGCTCTCGGCAAAGCTAAGCCCGAGTCCCGCCGCGAGCTTGGTCATGTCGGGCTCCCACGCGGTCGTGCCCGCGGCAGCCGCGACTTCCTTCAGGAACCACGACTGGCGGCCCGTGAGGCCGAGGCACGCGAGCTTGGGCGGCGTCGCGGTCGGCGGCAGCGAGGCCAGGGCGTCCTTGACGCTTGCGGCGATGATGGCGCCGATCTTCGGGCCCGGGTCCGTGAAATCGTAGCCCTCGTTGAAGAAGAGTCGCGCGCCGGCGCCGCGGAACTTGAGCTTAAGGACGGTCTGAACCGCCTGGTAGACGTTCTCCATCCCCGCCGAGCACTTGGCCGAGCCCTCTGCGCCCTTCGCCGTCACGAGGACAAGGTTCGATCCCTCGCTGCCGATGTCCCAGAGGGCCACGGCGCCGTCCCCGCCGTCGAGCTTGATCGAGCGGATGATGGCGCCGATGCCCGGCAGGCCGGCGGGCTTCACGTCCTCGGGGTCGACGTTCAGGTCCATGAGGCCCTTCGAGACCTCCTCGAGCGAGGGCAGCGGCGAGAACGCCATGACCCACTTGTCCATCCCGTCCGAGGTCACCTTCTCGCCCGCGGCCGCGCCGCAGACCGAGTACGCCAGCGGGATCGAGGGATCCGACTGCTTGCCGAAGGCGATCGCCTTCAGGGATTCGTCCGTGCGGTCGAGCATCGCCTCCGTGTCGGTCGAGACGTACCACTGCGTCGATGCCGGCCACACGGCGGCGATCGCCTGGAGGCCGTCCGTCTTCCTGTCCGGCGCTATGGAATCAAGGAGCGCCTCGAGCGAGGTCTTGTTCTCAAGGACGCACTCGCCGCCCGCCTGGATGACGCCGCCCGAGGCGCGCACCGCGTGGAGCGAGTATTGGGTCAGTTCGAGGTAGACCTTGGATTCTTCGGCCTTGGGCATGTTCGACGATCAGTACGGTGTCATCGCTCGCCTCAGGACTTCGCAAAATTCTTCATCCGCTCCTGGAGCTGGCGGCTGCGCTCCTCGAACATGACTTCCTTAGCCGCGAAGGACGCGAGCTGTGACTCAAGCTTCGTACGCTGCTCGGCGTGCTGGGCCTCGGCCCTCATGAGGGAGTCTATGCCGGCCTGGAGCTTCGTGCGGTCGGCCTCGACCGCGATCTCCTTCTTGCGCACCTCGGCCTCGCGGATCTTCACTCCACCCTCGATCTCGCCGCGGATCGTGGCGAGCTTCACCCTGAGCTCGGCGAGCGACTGGGCCTCGGCCCTTAGCTTCTCGCGCGTCTCCGCGGATTCCCTCTTCTCCGCCTCAAGTGCCGCACGCTCGCTCGCGAGCGCGGATTTCTCGGCGGCAATTTCCCTTTCGCTCCGGGCGCTCGGGGACTCGACGACGACCGCGGGCTCGGCCTTTCCGACCTCGGACTTCAGCTTCGCGAGCTTCGCCTCGAGCGCGGCGCACTCCTTCTCGAGGGCCGCGACCTTTTTCTGCGCGTCCGCCTGGAGGGCCCTGTTGATGGCCGACGCGGCCTTCGAAGCCGCGGCCGACGCCGTTATCTCGGACTCGAGGTTGAGCCGGTCCTTCTCGAGCTTCGCGGCGAGGATTGTCGCGTTCGCTTCCTTGCGCTCGAGTTCTGCTTCCCGTTCAGCCGGGGTCATGAAAGCCCCTCCCCGCCAGCTTGGGCACCGGCTGGGCCGGATGCGCCGCACCCGCGGATCACGTTGATCCGCGCGGAAGTTCTGTCAGATGGGTAAGTAGCCGGCAATTTGTGTGCCCGGATACAAGCCCCGGGATGGCGGCGATAGATTTCATATTCCCCGCATCCGTGTCAAATAGCATGGATTGCGGTCTTTGCTACCGCCAGTCCCGCCTCCTTGACAGCCTCGCTCATGGTCGGGTGGGCGTGGATCGTGCGGCCCAGGTCCTCGGCGCTGCCGCCGTATTCCATGTGGGTCACGACCTCGGAGATGAGCTCGCCCGCGCCCCTGCCGAGGATTTGCGCCCCCAGGATCTTGTCCGTCTTCGCATCGGCGATGATCTTGACGAACCCGTCTGTCGAGTCGTTGGCGATCGCGCGCCCGTTCGCGGCAAAATTGAACTTCCCGACGTTGATGGAGAACCCCTTGGCCTTCGCGGCATCCTCGCCCAACCCTATCGAGGCGACCTCCGGGTCCGTGTAGACGATAGCGGGGACCAGGTCCCAGTTCACGTGGCCCGCCTTGCCGGCGATCCATTCCGCCACGGCGATCCCGTCCTCCTCGGCCTTGTGCGCCAGCATCGGGCCCGCGACCACGTCGCCGATGGCCCAGATCCCGGCCGTCGTCGTCTTCAGGTGGCCGTCCACTTTTACACGTTTTTTGTCGTCCAGGGCGACGCCCGCCTTGTCCAGGCCGAGGGCGTCCGTGTACGGGCGGCGCCCGACCGCAACCAGGACCTTTTCCGCCGGGAACTCCAGGACCTTGCCGTCCTTCTCCGCCGTGAGCGTGGACTTGCCGTCCGCCGTCTTCAGGCCCGTGACCTTGGCGCCCGTCTCGATCTTCAGTCCCTGCTTCTGCAGCATGCGCGTGAAGTTGCGCACGATGTCGTCGTCGTAGGTCGCGATCACCTTCGGCAGGAACTCGACGACCGTGACGTCGCTGCCGAGCCGGGCCCAGACGGAGCCGAGCTCTAGCCCGATCGCGCCGCCGCCTACGACGACGAGCGTCTTCGGTACCGCGGCGAAGGCGATCGCCTGGTCGCTCGAGACCACCGTCGTACCGTCAAACTTCATGAACGGCAGCTCCACGGGGGCGGAGCCGGTCGCGATGACAAAATTCTTCCCGGTGACCGTCGTCGTGCCCGATGCGCCCTTGACGTCGAGCGACGTCGGCGAGGTGAAGGTGGCCTCGCCCGTCAGGACGGTGACCTTCCTCGCCTTGGCCAGCGCGGCGACACCGCCGACCAGCCTCGTCACGACGGCATCCTTCCTGGCTAGAAGCACGGCGATGTCCGTCTCCACCGACCCGATCTTTATGCCATGGTCGGCCGCGTGGTGCTTCGCGAAGACCAGCTGCTCGGAGGAGTAGAGGAGGGCCTTGCTCGGGATGCAGCCGACGTTGAGGCACGTGCCCCCGAGGGTCGCGCGCTTCTCGATGAGCGCGACCTTGAGGCCGAGCTGCGACGCCCTGAAGGCGCACACATAGCCGCCCGGGCCGGCGCCGATGACAACGACGTCAAACGATTCCATGGGGGTTGGGGTCAGAGACCGAGGAGGAGGCGCGCAGGATCCTCGATGCCCTGCTTCACCTTGACGAGGAACGTGACGGCCTCGCGGCCGTCGACGAGGCGGTGGTCGTAGGTGAGGGCGATGTACATCATCGGGCGGATGACGACCTGGCCGTTGACGGCGATCGGGCGCTCGTTGATCGCGTGCATCCCGAGGATGGCGCTCTGCGGCGGGTTGATGATCGGCGTCGACAGCAGCGAGCCGAACGTCCCGCCGTTCGTGATCGTGAAGACGCCGCCCTCGAGGTCGGCGAGCGTGATCTTGCCCTCGCGCGCCTTGCCGGCCGCGTCGGTGATCGCCTTCTCCACGGCGGCCATGCCGAGCGTGTCGCAGTCGTGGATCACGGGGACCATGAGGCCCTTCTCGGTCGAGACCGCGACGCCGATGTCGTAGAAGTGATTCTGCACGAGAGTGTCGCCCTCGATCTGCGAGTTGATGGACGGGACCGCCTTGAGCGCATGGACGACGGCCTTCACGAAGAACGACATGAAGCCGAGCTTCAGGCCGTTCTTCTTCACGAACTCGTCCTGGTGCTTCGAGCGGAGGGCCATGACGGCCGACATGTCGACCTCGTTGAAGGTCGTCAGCAGCGCGGCGGAGTGCTGAGCCGAGACGAGCCTCTCCGCGATCTTCTGGCGGAGCGGCGTCATCTTCTTGCGCATCTGCCGTCCCGCGGGCAGGGCTGCCGGGGTCGGCGCGGGTTTCGGGGCCGGTGTCGGCGAAGGCGCAGCGGCGGGAGCCGCCGCCGCGGAAATCATGTCGCCCTTCGTCACGCGGCCACCCTTGCCGGTGCCGGCGACGTCGGCGGGATCGACGCCCGTCTCGCCCGCCATGCGGCGGACCGCAGGGGACTGCTCGGTTGACGCGGCCTTGGCGGCCGGTGCGGCGGCCTCCACCTTGGGGGCGGCAGAGACGGAAGGCGCTGCGCCCGCGGCGCCGGCCTCGATCGACGCGACGGTCTGGCCGATCTTGACCTCGGTGCCGGCCTCCACCTTCAGCGTGATGGTGCCCGCGGCCTCGGCCGTGCCCTCGGACGTGATCTTGTCCGTCTCCAGCTCAAAGAGCGGCTGGTCCTTCTTCACGGTGTCGCCGTTCTTCACGTGCCATTTGGCGAGAATTCCCGTGCTGATGGACTCGCCCATGGGCGGTATTTTGACGTCGATGGCCATGATTAGAGGGTAAAGGCGTCCTCGAGGAGCCCGGCGAGCTCGATCTTGTGGAGCGCAAGCGATCCGACGGCGGGCGAGGCGGAGGCGTCGCGGCCGGCATAGAGCGGGATCTTCCCGAAGATGTCGCCGATCTGGGAATAGATCCAGGACCAGGCACCCATGTTCTGGGACTCCTCCTGGCACCAGACCAGCCGGGCCTCGGGCATGCGATTCGCGATCTCGGACAGCCTATCCTTGTGGAGGGGATACAGCTGCTCGACGCGCACGATGGCGGCGTCCTTGATGCCCTTCTTGTCGCGGTAGTCGCAGAGGTCGTAGTACACCTTGCCCGAGCAGAGGATGACTCGGCTGGGTGCCTGCACCGCCGGGTCGTCCAGGATCTCCTGGAAGCCGCCGCTCGAGAACTCGGTGAGCTTGGAGACGGCGAGCGGGTGGCGCAGGAGCGACTTCGGCGACATGACGATCAGCGGCTTCCTGAAGTCGCGCTTCACCTGGCGGCGCAGGAGATGGAAGTACTGGGCCGGCGTCGTGACGTTCACGACCTGGATGTCGTCCTCGGCGCTCGCCTGCAGGAAGCGCTCGAGCCTGGCGGAGGAGTGCTCGGGGCCCTGGCCCTCGTAGCCGTGCGGCAGGAGGAGCACGATGCCGCTCGAGCGCTGCCACTTGGACTCGCCGCTCACGATGAACTGGTCGATCACGACCTGCGCGCCGTTCGCGAAGTCGCCGAACTGGGCCTCCCAGAGGCACAGCATGTCCGGGTAGTCGAGCGAGTAGCCGTAGTCGAAGGCGAGGACAGCGGCCTCGGAGAGCAGGGAATTGTAGACGCAGAACCGGGCCTGCTTCGGGTCGAGGTTCTTGAGGGGCGTGTACTTCTCGCCGGAGTCGATGTCCGCAAGGACGGCATGGCGGTGGCTGAAGGTGCCGCGCTCGCAGTCCTGGCCGCTCAGGCGCACCGGCGTCCCCTCGACAAGGAGGGAGCCGAAGGCGAGGGCCTCGCCGAAGCCCCAGTCGACGGAGCCGCCGTCCTTGTGTGCCTGGGCCCTGGCATCCAGGAGGCGCTTGATCTTCGGGTTCACCTTGAAGGTTTCGGGCACGGTCGTCAGGCCCCTCACGAGCCGGTCGATCTCCTCGGATGGGATCGCGGTCTGAACCGGGGTGTGGTGGTACTCCGGCTGGAACTGGGCGTTCGACCCCTTGAACGGGTCGACGGGCTTGGACGAGCGCTTCGCGGCCTTGGAGGCCTCGCGTGCCTTCGCCTTGCCAAGGTTCTCCTCCAGGGCGGCCGAGTACTCGGCCTTGATCTCGTCGCCCTCTCCGGCGGTGATCGTCTTCTCGTTCACCAGGTTCTCGGTGTAGATGGCGGAGACCAGTGGGTGGGCCGCGATCTTGCGGTAGAGCATCGGCTGCGTGAAGGTCGGCTCGTCCGTCTCGTTGTGGCCGTGTTTCCTGAAGCAGTACATGTCGATGAAGACGTCGCGCTTCCAGCGCACGCGGAAGTCCAGCGCCAGCTGCGAGACCATGCACACGGCCTCCGGGTCGTCGCCGTTCACGTGGAAGATCGGGGCCTCGATCATCTTCGCGACGTCGGTGCAGTAGCGCGTCGAGCGCGCGTCCTTCGGGTCGGTCGTGAAGCCGATCTGGTTGTTGATGACGAAGTGCACCGTGCCGCCGGTCCTGTAGCCGGGCAGCTGCGAGAAGTTGAGCGTTTCCGCAACGACGCCCTGGCCCGCGACGGCGGCGTCGCCGTGTATCAGGAGCGCAAGCACGCGGCGGCGCTCCTCGGTGTCGCCGCGGATCCTCTGGCGGGCGCGGGCCTTGCCCTCGACCACCGGGTTTACGATCTCGAGGTGGGAGGGATTCGCGGCGAGCCTGACCTCGACCTTCTTGCCGGAGGTCGTGGTGAGGATGGACTCGTAGCCCAGGTGGTACTTCACGTCGCCGTCGCCGCCGACCGTGTCGGGGATGTAGTTCTCGGAGAACTGCTCGAAGAGCAGGTCGAAGGACTTCCTCATGACGCTGCAGAGGACGTTCAGGCGGCCGCGGTGGGCCATGCCCATCACGATCTCCTCGACGCCGGCGTCGGGGCAGTGGTCGATCACGGCGTCGAGCGCCGCGATGATAGTCTCGCCGCCCTCGAGGGAGAAGCGCTTCTGGCCGACATACTTCGTGTGGAGGAACTTCTCGAAGAGCTCCGCCTTGTGGACGCGGCGCAGGATCCTGACCTTCTGCGCGTGGTTGAAGGCGGGCTGGAGCCTCGTCGACTCGATCCTCTCCTGGAGCCAGAGGCGGCAGTCCTGGTCCTGGATGTGGGCGTACTCCACGCCGACGTGCCCGCAGTAGGTGGTCTTCAGCGACTCGATCACGTCGCGCAGCTTCATCTGGCCGCCGCCCAGGTAGGTGCCGACGTCGAAGGCGGTGTCCAGGTCCGCGTCGGAGAGCTGGAACTGGCTCAGCTCAAGCTTCGGGAGCGGACCCGGGGCCGCGCTCAGCGGGTCAAGGTGGGCCTGGAGGTGGCCGATCGCGCGGTAGGCCGCGATCAAATAGTGGACGTGCGACTGCTTGAGGCTGTCGATGATCGGGGCCTGCTGGACCTGGCCCTCGAGGGCCTCGCCGATCGTTCCGTTTGCCGAGCCTAGCGAGAAGCCCTGGAAGAAGGCGCGCCAGGTCGGGTCCACGCCGTCTGGATTGTCCATCCAGAGCTTGTACATGGACTCGATGACGTCTGCGTTTGCACGAATGGGTAGTGTCGTTGAATTCATCAGTGTTGCCGGTGCAGGACGCGCCGGCAGAAGAAGGGTTTGTCCATTACTTTGCATGCGGCAGGGCATTAACTCAAGCCCGGGGGGACTTCCCGGGCCCTAATTGCAATCTCACTTCACAAACGCGAAGGATGCATTAGGGTGCTTTATCAACAGGCCATGGAAGAGCGCATCAAGGAATCCCTTAACTCCCTAATGGACGGCATTAAGCGTGCCGATGGAGGCGTCATTTCCGCCCGCATGGCAGAGCTCGACGCCTACCTTGAGCAGGGCCGCGGCAAGCTTCATCCGCAGCTTGTCCACTTCCTGGAGCGCAGGAGCTACCCGAAGGCCCTGATGTTCCTCGGCGGGGAGTCGGACATCCCGGTCGGGGTGTGCGGCGGCAGGGCCTAAGCCGTGGCTGACAAGCTCTCAACGGATGGAGCCGGAAGCCTTGCCCAGAACCCCTTTGCGGCGCTCAACCTGACGGGGCTGAAAGAGGCGCCGGCGGGCCCTCCCAAGCAGGCCCCGAAGCCCGAGGCTCCGGCCAGGAACCGCGGCCGGGTCGACATCACGCGCGAGAAGGGTGGGCGGGGCGGCAAGACAGTCACGGTCGTTGATGGCTTCACCGGCATCGGCCTCCCGGAAAAGGAGCAGCTTGCGAAGAGGATCCGCGGCGCCTGCGGCTGCGGGGGCACCGTGAAGGAGGGCCGCATCGAGATCCAGGGCGACCAGCGGGAGACCGTGGCGCGCATCCTTTCCGAGGCCGGCTTCCGGCCGGTATTCGCCGGGGGCTAGGCAGCGAGGCCCGCCGCGAGTGCCAGGGCACTCTTCGCGCGGTTCAGGATGTAGAGATGGTAGCCCGGTGCGCCGTGCGCCAGGAGGTCGCGGATCTGCCCGAGCGCCCAGTCGATGCCGACCGCCTCGACGACATCGGGGACGTCGCCCGCGGCCTCGAGCCTGCGTATGAGGGTCGACGGAAGCGACGTGCCGCACATGGACGTGAAGCGCTGGATCTGTTTGAGCGAGAGGACGGGCATGATGCCGGGGACAACCGGGACCGTGATCCCCGCCTTCAGGCAGCGCTCCACGAAGCGGTAATAGGCGTCGTTGTCGAAGAAGAGCTGCGTCGTCACGAAGTCGGCTCCGGCGCCCACCTTGCGCTTGAGGTTCTCGAGGTCCACCTCGGGGGAGGGCGCCTCGGGGTGCTTCTCGGGATAGCCGCCGACACCGAGGCAGAAGTCCGCGTGGCGCTCCTTCAGGAGCGTGACAAGTTCATTGCCGTAGCGAAGGCCGCCCTCGGGCACGGGGAATTCCGTGGCGCCCTTCGGCGGGTCGCCGCGCAGCGTCATGATGTTCCTGAACCCGTCGGCATAGATCCGGTCGGCGATCTCGTTCAGCTCGTCGCGCGTGTGCCCGACGCAGGTCAGGTGGGGCATCACGGTGTAACCGTACTCGGACTTGAGAAGATTGCTCACCTGGGCCGTCCTCTGGCGCGTGCTTCCGCCCGCGCCGTACGTCACCGATGCGAAATCGGGCGCCATGGACTTCAGCGCGGACGCGGTCTTTAGCAGGGCCTCGACACCGGCATCATCCTTCGGCGGAAAAAACTCTATGGATCGCAGCGGACGGTGCTGGGAAAAGAGTTCGGAGAGGGGTCTATCGGCCTGCATTACGCATCAACGTATGCGTAAATGTTGATATGTGTAAAGTAGTTTTGAAGGGCAATTTCCTAGCGGGGATCCGTGAATATTATCCCGTGCAGGCCGTTCCACAGCAAGGTTCCGCCCGCATCGAAGGCGTCGTTGTGGCCCGCTCCCTGGAGCCTAATCTGCACGACCTGGGATTTTGCCGCGGCCACCAGCTGATCGGCCATCGACGGTGGCACGATCGTGTCCGCCGACCCATGTGCGATCAGGATGGGGCAGGTGATGCCCGGCATCTTCGAGAGATTGTCGAAGCGCGACCTAAGGATGAGGGTCGAGGGTAGCCATGCGGCGACCGTGTGGGCCATCGCGGTGATCGACGTGAATGCGCTGACGGTCGCGAGCGACACGACTTTGCGGCGCGCCGCGAGATCTATGGCTACGGCGCCACCCATCGACCATCCGCACGACACGATCCGCTCCTTGTCCGTTCCCGGAAGCGACGACACGTAGTCGTATTCCGCGTCGGCCGTCGCGTAGCAGCCGGCCTCCGAGGCCGTCCCGCCGCTCATCCCGTAGCCCGGGTAGTCCGCCATGATCACATTGGCGCCCTGGAGGCGAAGGCGGTAGAACACCTCCAGCATGCCCGCGGCGCAGGCGCCGTTCCCGTAGAAGAAGATAACCGTGGGACGCCGGGGTGAGTCCTGCTCGGCGGTCCCGCTCGAGGTGAGGGCCTTCCCATAGACTGCCTGGATCCTGGTCCCATCCGCAGTCGCCAGGGGGACGAGCTCATAGTCGGAACGGGGCGGTATGACGGAAGTCGGCCGGCCCTGCAGGGCCGTGCCGGGAAAGACCAGCCTGTCCTCGACTGAGTCGCAGCCCGCGAGGCAGAGGAGCAGGCAAAGGGCGGCGCCGAGGAATGTCGTCCTGCGTCTCATCGGGGTCACGTTGTTGTGGGACCCGATTGCGCCGTACTACTTGGCCTTGTCGGCCTGGAACAGCTCGTCGGACTTCTGAGGAAGGCTCGTGTAGACGTAGTCGTCGACCTGGAACGAGCGCTTCGTCATGAGGTCGTTGACGACCGCATGCGGGTCGGAGCTTGAGACCACCGCGAACACCGGTCCCGCGGGCGTCGTGTCGTACTCGGGCGTGATGGGCTTCGTGTCCAGCTTGCCGTCGGCGCCGGGCTTGAGCGCATCGGTGTCGGCGACCGGGGCCTTCAGCTTCTTCACCTCGGGCTTGCGGCCGAGGGAGATGGTCACCGTGCGCCCGTCGAACGTCGTGAGCGTGTAGGTCTTGGCGAAGGCCGATGCGGCCGACGCCGCGGGGTCGTCCTTGACCAGCGTGTCCGAGAACTTGAGGTCGGTCAGGGTCGTGAGCGTCGAGGCCACCTTGTCCGCGATCACCTTCTGGCCCGCGGGGCCGCCCGTCGCGGTCCATGCCCCGTCCTTCTTGGTCCGTGAGAGTTCCACCGCGCCGTCCGCGGGCGGCAGGGAGACCTTCGCGATGTCGTCGGGCTTGAGCCCCACGAGGCCCGTGTCCGCCCACATCTTCGGATCGGTCTCCAGCCACACGTGCGTGCCCGAGAAGAAGGCCTTCTGCTCGTCGCCGAAGCGGATGAACTTGCCGTTGCCGGCGTCGGGGGTCTTGCCGAGCGTGACGCTCCAGATCTCCTTGCCCGAGGCGTCTGTGAGCGCGATCCGCGAGTCCTTGAACTCGAGGCGCGAGATGCGGTCGGGGTTGTCGGTCACGAACCGCTCGACCTTCGCCTCGTTGAGGTCCTGGACGAGCTGCGAGATCTTGTGGAAGTCGGCCGGCATCCCGTAGTAGCTCGTGACGCGCCACGTCCCGTCGGCACCCTTCTTCACCTCGACCTTCTTTCCCTGGTCGGAGACCGTGAGGCCCGAGGCCTGCGAGACGATGTCGGCCGAGAGCAGCGAGGAGCCGACCCTGGGGTCGGCGACCGGCGCCGCCTCGGGCCTGTTCTTCAGGAAGGCGAGAACCGAGAGGGCCGCCAGTATGGCGACAATGACGGCAAGCGTTCGCAGTTTCATCGATTAGGCGCGCGTGCGACGGCGCGAGAACCAGAGGCCGAACAGCAGCACGGCGAGCGGGGTCGCGAGGAGGTTGATGACGAGGAGGCGGTTGCCGAGGGAGTCTATCCCCTCGCGAAGCGAGAGGCGTATCGCGCGGCGCTCGCCGCGCATCTCGGCCGCCTGCTTCTGGAATTCGTCGATGGCCTTCTGCGCCTCGGGGGAGGCGAGGAGCTTGCCGCTGTCGCCCTTCTTGCCCTGGAGGTCGGCGAGCTTGGCCTGGATGTCGTTGATGCGCGTCTCAAGCGCGGCCAGCTTCTCCTTGTACTTCTCCGCGGCGGTGGCCTCCATCTGCTTCACGACCGTGAACGGCCGCGCGGAGATGCCCTTGCCGCGGATGGAGATGAGGTCGCGCGAGCCCGCGAGGAAGTCGAGGGAGTTGGCGGCGAAGGCCAGGTTGTCGTTGATCGGCTCGGCCGCCGTCTGGCCCATGTAGTCGAACTTGCGGACACTGTAGTCGTCGAAGAGCCAGTCCGTGTCGGCGACGATGATGAGGAGCGAGGTGGACCTCGACTCCGTGAGCGCCACGGGAGCGTCCTTGCCGGTAACCTTGGCGTCGCTCTTGGGGGCGCCCGCGGGGAACGCCGACTTGAACTTGCCGGTCACGATAGCGGCGATCGTCCTCTTGCCGCTGGCCGTCACCTGGCGGGCCACGTCCTCGGGCTGCGAGAACTGCAGCGTCGCGGCCGCGATCTCGCCGGACTTGGCCGAGGTCTCGACCAGAGGCGTGAAGGTGAGGTCGGTGCCGGGCTTGAGCGACACGCTTCCCGGCTCGATGAAGAGCGCGGTGGAGAGCTGGGCCGTCGGGAGCGCCTTCGAGTTGAAGGCGTCCTGGTTCAGGCTGACCCAGACCGGGTAGCGAAGGTGCGACTGGTCGGGGAGCTCGACCTCCTCGGCGTTCTCAAGGTCGCCGACGACCTTCTGCGCGTCAAAGGCGATGCCCCAGCCGCCGAGGAGGACGGGCAGGTCGCTCGAGACGTTGGGCTGCGGGCCTCCGAACATGGCCTGCTGGCCGCCTTGGCGCTTGAAGTAGAGGGAGGACGGGTCGACCGCGAGGAAGACGGGCTTGCCCTCGAGGAGGAACTGGTCGATCGAAAACTGCAGCGTCGGCGTCAGGTTCTCCGGGTGGACGATCGCGAGGACGTCGAGCCCGGCGGGCAGCTGCGTCGCCGCGGCGTCGACCGGGACGATCGTGTAGGTGTCGGACCACTCGCCAACCACGAACTGCCCCTCGGTGCCCTGCTGGCCCATCATGGGCATGCCGGGCGAGCCCTGGAGCGGGAGGCTCGTGATGAGCCCCAGCTTCTTCTTGTCGGTCTGCCCCACCGTGTAGATGAGCTCCGAGACGTCGTACTCGAGGAACTGCTCCCGCTGGGGTGTGAGCGCCGCGATCACCTTCTGCTGGTCGGCCTGGGTGGCGACGAGGCCGAAGTAGAACTGCGTGCCGCCCTGCATGGTCTGCGGCTGGATGCCGGCCGCGGTCGCCTTCTCCTCCTCGGGCGTGTCGGGCTCCGGGTCGATGACGTTGAGGTGTATCTTGCCTCCCGAGGCGCGCACGTACTGGCGCAGCATCTCGCGGACCCGCTCGGCGTAGTTCTTGTACTGCACGAACTGCCCCGTGGCGTTGCTCGAGTAGTAGAGGTCGAAGGTCGTGGGCTCGCCGATCTTCGAGATCAGGGCCTTCGTCCCCGGAGAGAGCGTGAAGATCTTCTCCGCCGTCGCGTCGTAGCGGACGGGCACGGTGGTCGCCAGGTAGTTGACGAGGACGAGCCCCACCAGGAGGAGGATGACTGCGATGAGCTTGCTTCCGGATTTCATGGCGTCGGTGTCAGCGCTCCAGGGCGACGACGTTCAGGAAGAGGGTGAAGGCCATCAGCGAGAGGAAGAAGACCACGTCCTTTGCGTCGACGATGCCGCGCATCATCGGGTTGAAGTGGGTGACGAAGCTGAAGTTCGAGACGGCGTCGGCGGTGCCGACGTTCAGGAAGCCCTCAAGGAAGCTCGTGAAGCCGCTGTAGCCGAGGAAGACGAGGACCGTGCAGGCGGCCAGGCTGATGACGAAGCTCACCACCTGGTTCTTCGTGAGGGCGGAGGTCAGCGAGCAGACGCCCAGGTAGCCGCCCGCCATCAGGATCGCGCCAAAGTAGCTCGTGGCTACGATGCCCCAGTCGGGGCTGCCGAGGTAGCCGATCGTGATCGCCATCGGGAAGCTGAGCAGCACCGCGACGGCGAGGAACGCCCAGCCCGCGAGGAACTTCCCTATCACGGCCTCGAGCGTCGTCACGGGCAGCGTGAAGAGGAGCTCGGAGGTGCCCGAGCGCTTCTCCTCGGACCAGAGGCGCATGCCGACCGCGGGGACGAGGAAGAGGAAGAGCCAGGGGAAGGGGCCGAAGTAGTCGTCCAGGTCCGCGCGGCCGTGGTCGAAGAACCCGCCGAACCTCGAGAATGCGAGCGCCACCGACATGACGAGGAAAGCGATCAGGAAGACGTACGCGACCGGGGTCCGGAAATAGCCCGCGAACTCCCGCTTGAATATGGGTCGTACCTGGGTCATGAGGCGCTCCTTGTCAGGCTGCGGAAGATCTCGTCCATCCTGGCGCCGGGCTTGCGGGCCAGGAGAGCGGCCGGCGTCTCGTCGGCGACGATCCTGCCCTCGGAGATGATGACGACCCTCGTGCAGATGGCCTCGACCTCCTCGAGGATGTGGGTGGAGAGGATGACGGCCTTCTCGACCGCCATGCTGCGGATGAGGGTCCTCACCTCGTTCTTCTGGTTCGGGTCTAGCCCATCCGTCGGCTCGTCAAGGATCAGGACCGGCGGGTCATGGAGCAGCGCCTGGGCGAAGCCGACCCGCTGCTTGTAGCCCTTGGAGAGCGTCTCGATCGTCTGGTGGCGGACGGAGGCCAGGTGGGTGAGCGCGATCGCGCGGTCGACCTGAAAGCGCAGGACCTTGGGCTCCCGGAAGCCCCGGACCTCGGCGATGAAGCCCAGGAACTCCGCGACCGTCATCTCGGGGTAGGCCGGGGCGCTCTCCGGCAGGTAGCCGAGCTTGCGCTTCACGGCCACGGGGTCCTCGAGTACGTCGATCCCGTCGACCGAGGCCGTGCCGGAATCGGGCCTCACGAAGCCCGTTATCATCTTCATGGTCGTTGACTTGCCGGCGCCGTTGGGCCCGAGGAAGCCCAGGATCTCGCCGCGCTTGACCGTGAAGCTCACGCCGTCGACCGCGCGCTTTGAGCCGTAGGTTTTTACGAGGCCTTTGACATCAATCATTTGGGAAGGGACGGGGGGTTGGCGGGACCTGAGGTTCCGTGAGAAAGGAAATGTAGCGGTTAGTTCCCGCGACCTTTCAAGACGAAAAATTTCAGGCGACGGCCACTTCCCCGCGCTCGTTCTCCGTCTTTAGCCTCAGCTGGCCGCAGGCCGCCGCGATGTCATGGCCCTTCTCCCTCCTGAGCGTGACCGAAACCCCCGCGCGCTCCAGCACCTTGGCGAACGTCAGCTGGCGCTTCACGTCCGGCCTCTTCCAGGGGAGGCCCTCCACCGTGTTGTACGGGATCAGGTTCACGTGCGCATGGAGGTCGAGTGCTATGTCCCGCAGGCGCTTGGCCTGGTCCAGCGAGTCGTTCACGTCGTCGATCAGGATGAACTCGAGCGTCACCATCCTGCCGTGGCGCTCCGTGAACGTCTTGACCGCGGGCAGCAGCTTCGCGAGCGGGAACGCCTTGTTGACCGGCATGATCTTCGTCCTCACCTCGTCCGTCGCCCCGTGAAGCGAGATCGCAAGGCGGAAGCCCAGGGGCTCGTCCGCGAGCCTTAGGATCTTCGGCACGAGCCCGCTCGTGGAGACCGTGATCCTGCGGGCCCCGAATCCCAGGCCCCACTCGGCGTTCACGATCGTCAACGCGCGGATCAGGTTGTCATAGTTGGCGAGCGGCTCGCCCATCCCCATGACGACGATGTTGTCGAAGGAGGCGAGCTCGGCCCTGGCCCTCGGCGTTCGCTCGTCCTCGGCGTAGCACACCTGCAGGAGCTGCGCCACGATCTCGCCCGCGTTCATGTCGCGCTTGAGCCCGGCGAGCCCCGAGGCGCAGAAGACGCACGCCATCGCGCAGCCGACCTGCGTAGAGATGCAGATCGTCTTCCTGGAGTGGTCGATGCCGACGCCGTCCTGTGGCACGCGGATGATGACCGTCTCGATGAGCGATCGGTCGCCAAGTTCGAGCAGCAGCTTGTCCGTCACGTCGGCCGAGTGCTTGTTCAGCACGAGCGACGCCGGCATGAGCGTGAACGTCGAGTCCAGCCACGCGCGCAGCTCCTTCGGCAGGTTCGTCATGTCGTCCCAGGTCCGCGCGCGCTTCTTGTAGACCCAGTCAAGGACCTGGCGTGCGCGGAACGGCTTCTCGCCGTATTCGGCGAGGCTCGCGGAGAGGGACTCCAGCGTCTCCCCGGTCAGGGGGCGCCTCTCGGGCTCGTACTTCATCCCGAGGGCCTTGTCGCGCGGTTGAGCGCGCTCACGATGGCCTTGATGGAGGCGAGCTCGATGTTGGTGTCGATGCCGGCGCCGAAGTAGGTGTCGCCTCGGCCCGTCTTCACCTGGATGTAGCTGACGGCCTTCGCCTCCGCGCCTGCGCCCAGCGAGTGCTCGGAGTAGCTGACGACGTCGAACTTCGGGAGCTCGGTCGCCTTCAGCGCGTTCACGAAGGCGTCGATCGGGCCGTTGCCGCTGCCGGAGAGCGAGTGGGCCCTGCCGTCGATGACCAGGCGCGCCTCGCACTTCACGCTCGAGTCGCGCTCGGTCGTCTTGAAGTGCTCCAGGGACACCGGCGCCGTGCGGCCGAGGTATTCCCTCGTGAAGGCGTCGCTGATGTCCTGCGAGGTCAGCTCCGTGCCCTTCGCGTCGGCGAGCGTGTTCACGATCTTGCCGATCTCCTTGTGCATCGCCTTCGGCAGCTGGTAGCCGAACTCCTGCTCCAGCACGTAGGCGACGCCGCCCTTTCCGGACTGCGAGTTGATGCGGATGATCGCCCTGTAGCTGCGGCCGATGTCGGCCGGGTCGATCGGGATGTAGAGTACGTCCCAGGGCTTCCCGGGCCTCTGGTGGGGGAGGGACTTCTTGATCGCGTCCTGGTGCGAGCCGCTGAACGCCGTGAAGACGAGCTCGCCCGCGTAGGGCTGCCTCGGGGGCACCTCGAGCCGCGTGCAGCGCTCGTAGGTGTCGCGGACGGAGTTCAGGTCGCTGAAGTCCAGCCCCGGCGGGATACCGTGCGTGTAGAGGTTGAGCGCCACGGTCACGATGTCCAGGTTGCCGGTCCGCTCCCCGTTGCCGAAGAGGGTCCCCTCGACGCGGTCGGCGCCGGCCAGGAGCGCCAGCTCCGTCGCGGCGACACCCGTGCCTCGGTCATTGTGCGTGTGCAGCGAGACGATGGTCGAGGAGCGCCTCGAGAGGTGCGTGCACATCCACTCGATCTGGTCGGCGTGGACGTTCGGCGTCGCATACTCGACCGTCGCGGGGAGGTTCAGGATGATCTTGTTCTGCGGCGTCGGGCCCCAGGCGTCCGTGACGGCCTCGCAGATCTGCAGCGCGAACTCGAGCTCGGTGCTCGTGAAGCTCTCCGGCGAGTACTCGAGCCTGAGATTCGTGCCCGATGCGACCAGTGCCTTGCTGTCCTTTTTCAGCTGCAGGACGGCGCGCACCGGTATCTGCACGATCTCCTCCTTCGGCAGGTTGAACACGTACTCCCTCTGGCGGGGCGAGGTTGAGTTGTAGAGGTGGAAGATGACGTTCTTGGCACCCTGGACCGACTCCAGCGAGCGGGTGATCAGGTCCTCGCGGCACTGGCAGAGGATCTGGATCGCGACGTCGTCTGGGATCCGCTTCTCGTCGATCAGGCGGCGGGTGAAGTCGAACTCGATCTGGGATGCGGAGGGGAAGCCGACCTCGATCTCCTTGAAGCCGATCCGCACCAGCATGTCGAAGAACTCGATCTTCTCGTCCACGCTCATCGGCTGGGCGAGGGCCTGGTTGCCGTCGCGGAGGTCGACGCTGCACCAGATGGGGGCGTGGGTGAGGGTCCTGTCGGGCCACTGGCGCCTGGCCATGGGGACGGGAGGGAAGGGGGCGTACTTGATGACGGGGTCTGACTGCATGGAAGGGAAGATGTTGAGATTGGCAGGTTTCCGGCGGGTATACAACGCCGTCTCGGCCAGGCTGGCCGCGGCGAAAAAGGGGATTCAGGCTACGCACGACCCGCCGCTATGCGGCGTCCTCTAAAGGTCGTGCGCGGAGGTAAGTCGAAGGGCCTGAAAGGCGGGTGCCATCTACGGGTTGAATGTCCCTTTTGGGGGCTCCGATGTCAAGAATCGGGGCAGGGGGTAACCGGGCCCGGGCAAGCGGCGTCTTGCAGACTGTGTACGATGATGCCTCCATAACTATATGCCTGACGACGAGCCGTTTGATCTGGCTGGTTGCCTTGAGCGCGTGCGCAAGCGCGATCAGCTGGCTGCGCGGGAGCTCGTCGAGCACCTGCACCCGCTCGTTATCCGCATCGTGCGCTCGCACCTGCCCCGGCGGGTGCTCGAGGAAGACCTTGCGCAGGACGTATTTCTAAAAATGTTCACCCGCATCGACCAGTACAAGGGGGAGGTCCCGTTCACCCACTGGGTGTCCCGGATCGCGGTGACGACCTGCATCGACCAGCTCCGCGCCCAGAAGCGCCGGCCGGAGATGAGGATGGCCGACCTCTCGGAGACCGAGGCCGAGGTGCTCGGCAACGTGATCACGAACGAGAACGACGTGGCTCCCGACGACGCCCTCGAGGCGCGCGAGCTCGTGCACAAGCTCCTCGACCAGCTCAAGCCCGAGGACCGGATGGTGATCCAGTATCTGGATCTGGAGCAGAAGAGTCTGGCCGAGATCAGCCAGATGACCGGCTGGAACCAAACCCTCATCAAGGTGCGCGCCTTCCGGGCCAGACGGAAGTTGCAACGCTTTTACCGTGAGCTTACCGACAAGGAGTCCAAATGAGCGCCGACGACAAGTCATGGCAGAAGCTCGTGGCCGCAGCCCGAAAGGCCCCGCCCATTGTTGCCGACGAGTCGGCCCCCTACGGGTTCTCGACCCGCGTGGCGGCGCTCGCCTTCGCCCAGCAGCCGCAGGGGCAGTCGGCCTTCGCGCGCCTCTCGCTCAAGGCCGCGGCGTTCGCCTGCGTCCTGGCCCTCGGCGCCGTCGCCGCCAACTACACCGCCATCAAGGGCGCATTCTCCGAAGAGCCCGCCACCGCGGGCGGCGATGACCCGATCGCCGAGGTCGTCGACCTCGGCTCCTGACCATGGCAAAAACCTGGCAAGTCGTCCTGGCGACCATCGCGATCTTCATCGGCGGCCTCGTGACCGGCGCCGCGATGGCGTTTGGCGTGGTCCACTGGCTCGCGGTACACCGCCCGTTTATCGCCGCCCAGTTCGTCAACCGCGCGCAGGTGCAGCAGTTTGGCCCGCAGCTCATGAAGAGCTTCGAGAACAAGCTCGACCTTACCGACGATCAGCGCGCCCAGATCGAGCCCATCGTGCGCCGCACGGCGGCCCAGCTCAGCCGCGACCGCCACGAGGTGCAGCTCACGACCGCGCTCGCCATCGAGAAGATGCAGGACGAGATCTCGGCGGTCCTGACCCCCGACCAGCGCACCAAATTCGACGCCCTGATCGCGAAGCAGCGCGAGCGCCTCCAGCAGTTCCGCAAGAGCAAGATGCAGGATTTGCAGGGCTTTGGTGGCCACCCGCCGGCCCCTGAGGAATCGAAATAGGTGTTGCGCGACGCTTTGGGCGGGGCATGTTCCGCCTCGGCCAGGCGCCATGCATGGGCAGGCGCGCGAACCCCGCCAGGGCCGGAAGGCAGCAACGGTACCGACGTCCTACCAGTGCCGTGGAGTGCCTGGCCACTTCCTTTCCCTTCCGCATACATTGCCCGCCCTAGGCTATCAGGTCCTCGCTAGAAAATGGCGGCCGCAGACGTTCGATGACGTCGTCGGCCAGGACCATGTGGTGCGCACGCTCAAGAACGCGATCAACCGCGGCCGCATCGCCCACGCCTACCTGCTGGTCGGCCCCAGGGGCACCGGCAAGACCTCGCTGGCGCGCATCTTCGCCAAGGCGCTCAACTGCACCGGCGGGCCGAAGGCCGACTTCGACCCCGCGGATCCCGCCGTCGTCGCTATCGGCGAGGGCAGCCACCTGGACGTGATCGAGATCGACGGCGCCTCCAACAACAGCGTGGAGCAGATCCGCGACCTTCGGGACACGGTCGCCTACGCCCCGGCGCAGGGGAAGTTCAAGGTCTTCATCATCGACGAGGTGCACATGCTCTCGGTCTCGGCCTTCAACGCGCTCCTCAAGACGCTCGAGGAGCCGCCCGCGCACGTGAAGTTCCTCTTCGCGACGACCGAGGTGCAGAAGGTGCTCCCGACCATCCTCTCCCGGTGCCAGCGCTTTGACCTGAAGCCCATCTCGCCCGAGGTGATCGGCGCGCGCCTTCGCGCGATTGCCACCGCCGAGAAGGTGAAGCTGGACGACGCAGCGATCGCCTGCATCGCGAGGCTTGCCGACGGCGGCATGAGGGACGCGCAGTCGATCCTCGACCAGATGATCGCCTTCTGCGGCGGGGAGATCGCCGAGGCCGATGTGCTGGATGTCTACGGCCTCGTGTCGCAGGCGAAGGTCGCCGAGCTGGGCTCGGCGCTGGCCGCGGGCGACCACAGGAAGATCGTGGCTGTCGTCGATGAGTGCGACTCCGCGGGCCGCGACCTTGTGCGCCTCCTGGCCGACATCCAGACCCTCGTGCGCACCATGCTCCTCGATTCCATCTCCTCCGGCGGCAAGAGCTCGAAGCTCGGGAGCGCCATGACGACCGAGCAGCTGACCCGCCTCCTGGACGGGCTCCGTGAGGGGGAGGGGAGCGTGAAGCTCGGCCTCGCCGAGAAGATCAACTTCGAGGTGACCCTGCTTAAGGCCGTCGAGGCCAGCAGGGCCCGGGCGATCGACAGTCTGATCAGGGAGCTGGCGTCCCTGGCCGACGAGGGCGCCGAGCCCGAGGGCGAAAAAAAAAAGGACTGATACAGCGGCTTGAGGAGCGCCTGGCGGCGCTCGCGGGCGGCACGGTCGAGGAGGGCGCCATCGAGGGCGAGGTGGAGTGGCCCGACGAGGGCGACGAGGCGGCGTTCCTCTCCGAGGCGCGCGCGCAGCCCCAGGTCGAGCTGGCCCCGAGGCAGCCTGCGGCCTCCGCCGAGAAGCTTCCGGATGTCGACGAGCTGGTGGCCAGGATTCCCGCCGATGTCCTCGGCCTCCTGGACGACCTTTTCCGCGCGAAGTTCACGGCGGTGCGCAGGTTTGCGACCGTCGAGGCGCCTTCCAAGGCGCTGCCGGAGACCGCAAAACCCTAGGGCTTCCAGTCCGGGGGCGCGCGGACTTTGTCGCTCACGTCCCTGAGATAAAGATAGGCCTGGACCTTCTTGTCCGCGAACGGGGGCTCGAGCGGCACGGCGGCCCTCTTGTAGAGGCCTTCCTTCAGGCCCTCGAGCTTGTCGAGGTGCCTGAGGCAGCGCTCGTCCACCGACCAGACCTCGCCGACGATGCCCTCCGTGCCGCCTGGATCGCTAACCATCCCCGGGTATCCCTCCAGCTCGTAGAGGACGTAGCCGGGGAGTGTCTTCGCGGGGCCATAGTATTCCTGGGCCTGGAGGATGAAGTTGTTCACGTAGCCCCGCTTCAGGGTCCCGTAGACGAAGATCAGGGGCATGGGGGGCCCTCCTTGGACTCGGAAATCTCGACGACGACCGCGGTCACGTTGTCCTTTCCGGAATTCTCGACCGACGTGTTGACGAGCCTCTGCGCCGCGGTCAGCTCGCCCGGGCCGACGGGCGTCGTCTTCACGATCTCCTCGATGTGGCGGTCCCAGAGGCCGTCGACGAGGCCGTCCGAGCAGATGATGAAGCGGTCGCCCGGCACGTAGGCCACGGCGCCGATCTCGGGCTCCATGAACTGGTGGCCGGCCCCGAGCGCCTGGTTGAGCGCGTTCCTGCGCGGGTGCTCCCTCGCCTCGCGCTCGTTGATCTCGCCCTTCCTCCTCAGCCATCCGACATGCGTGTGGTCCTGCGTCACCTGGGTGATGCCACCGGCCTTCGGCATGAAATAGATGCGGCTGTCCCCCACGTGGCCAAAGCACATCCAGTGCGGCCGAAACCAGCAGAGGCTGAGCGTTGCGCCCATGCCCGCGCACTCGCTGTACGAACGCCCAAGGCTCAGGAGATCCGAATGGATGGAGCCGAAGAGCTCCTCGAGGACCTCGGCGTAGCCGGTCTCGACGCCCGCGGCGGAGAGCCTGAAGCTGCGGGGCAGGAGCTTGGTGATCCGGTCGACCGCGATCTTGCTCGCGAACTCCCCGGAGTGCGCGCCGCCCATCCCGTCGCTGACGGCGAAGACGTAGTCGGAGCCGAGGGTGGAAGCCGAGCCAAGCTTGCCGAGGTAGTTCAGGTCGTGGCCGTTGAAGCGCAGCGCGAGGAACGAGTCCTCGTTGTTTTTCCTGACCTTGCCCACGTGAGACACGCCCGACCAGGCGATGTCGTGGAGGACGGAAGGCATCTTTGCCTCGGGGAGTGTGGGGTCGGGCCCGCTCATTGCGCTACGGTGGGCTTGAGCGACGTCACGCCCTCGCCGCCCTCGAGGAGGGTGGCGAATTCGAAGTCGATGATGCAGAACCGGCCGTCAGAGGCCCGGTAGGTGATGTTGCGGAGCTCGCGGTCCTCGTGGCGCACGCCGAAGGGCTCGAGCTCGGCGAAGAGCTGCTTCTGGCGCTCCGGATTCACCTGGTCGACGCGGGTGCCGCAGTTTGTCGTCACGATCTTCAGGTTCTCGGGCTCAACCTCGAGCAGGCGCGGCACGAAGGTGCAGCCGCGGGCCTCGAGGTGGCGTAGGACGCGCACCTCATGCTCGAACCTCTCCTGGGCCATGTGGCCGCGGAATGTCTTGTGGACGCGGCCGTCGTAGCTGATCCGCACGAGCGCGCGCGGCGTGTCCTTCATCTCATGCATGGCGTGAAAATACGGGCGTCCTCGGGGTTTCCCCGGGCCGTCAGCGGCGGCCCCCCCTTTGCAGACCTGTTACAATAGTGAGAAGTCATGATCAATGTAAGCTACATGGATTAACTTGAACTCGCCACTGGCACGCAAGGTGCTGAATTTGAAATCGAGTTTTTTCCTCCCCGATCGATCAAGGTCTCCAACTTACCCTGCCCCTCGTAGCGGAAAATCTCATTAAAAACCCGATATAACTCGTTTAACCATGCCGAAATACAAACTAGAATATGTCTGGCTCGATGGCTACACGCCCCTTGCCGGAATGCGCAGCAAGACACAGATCAAGGAATTCGCCAGCCTGCCGAAGCTCGACGAGCTCCCCCTCTGGGGATTTGACGGAAGCTCGACGCAGCAGGCCGAAGGCAAGAGTTCCGACTGTGTCCTGAAACCGGTTGCCTCATACCCGGACACGACGCGCAAGAACGGCGTGCTGGTCATGTGCGAGGTCATGATGCCGGACGGCAAGACGCCGCACCCGTCAAACTCCCGCGCAACGATCCCGGATGACCCGGACACCTGGTTCGGCTTCGAGCAGGAGTATTTCTTCTTCAAGGACGGCGCCCCGCTCGGTTTCCCGGTCGGCGGCTATCCGGCCCCGCAGGGCCCGTACTACACGGGTGTCGGCTACAAGGCCATGGGCCCGATCGCCCGCAAGATCGTCGAGGAGCACATCGACATCTGTCTTGATGCCGGAATCAACCTCGAGGGCATAAACGCCGAGGTGGCCAAGGGCCAGTGGGAGTTCCAGATCTTCGGCAAGGGCTCCAAGAACGCCGCCGACCAGATGTGGATCGCCCGCTACATCCTCGCCCGCCTGGGTGAGCAGTACGGCGTCGACATCGAGTGGCGCTGCAAGCCCATCCTCGCGCCCTTCAACCAGCCGCTCGACTGGAACGGCTCCGGAATGCACTCGAACTTCTCCACGAAGTTCATGCGCGAGACCGGCGGCAAGGCGTACTTCGAGAAGCTTATGGCTGCATTCAACGAACATCGCGACGAGCACATTGCCGTCTACGGTCCGGAGAACTACCTGCGCCTCACGGGCCTTCACGAGACGCAGTCGATCGACAAGTTCAGCTACGGCCTCGCCGACCGCGGTGCGTCGATCCGCATGCCGCACAGCTTTGTCAACTCAGGGTACAAGGGTTACCTCGAGGATCGTCGTCCGAACTCGGCCGCCGACCCGTATCTCGTTGCCGGCAGGATCGTGAAGACGATCCAGTCCGTCCCGACGAGCTGATCGGAGCCTCCTCAAAACACTCAACGGCGCCATCCCCCGGGATGGCGCCGTTTTTTTGTTCGCGGTTGCCGCGGGCGCGAGGGCAGTCTCGCACAGCGTCGCCGCCGCCCATTGCCCTCCATGCCTGAATCCACAACAGCCGCGCGGCCCTCGGCTTGGGAATGGGCGCGCGCATCCGTGCTCTCGGCGAACATCGTCTGGACGACGCTCTGCCTCGGCGGTTTCCTGCCAGGCACGCGGGTCGCCATGATCATCATGACGGCGGTCCTCCTGGCCCTTCAGCTTTGCGACCCCGAGGAGGGGACAAGGGTGCATCCGGCGGGACTGCTTTTTATCCCGTTCCTCTTCTATGGCCTCTGGAACCTCGAGGCGGTCTCCCAGGTGAGATGGATCGGTTGGATGGACCTGATGGGATGGACGCAGGCGATCGCCGTCTTCTGGGTCGTCCTGAACGGCATCCGCTCGCGGGAGTGCCGCAGGATGGTCTGCATGGTCATCGTCGCCGTGGCCGTCGCCAGCGCGGGCATGGCGGTTTACCAGCACTTCATGAGCCCCAAGTGGCTCATGCTCGGCCGCAAGCAGCCGGCGCAGTATGAAGGCCGCTCGACGGGATCCTTCGGCATCCCGAACAGCCTCGGCGTGTTCATGGCGCTCCTGATCCCGCCGGTGTCGTTCACCGTGTTCAGCAGGACGTCTCCCGTCCTCCGGCGCCTGGCTGCCTCGTTGGCGCTCCTCGCCCTCCTGTGCGGTTTCGTCCTCGCCGTCAGTCGCGGGGCGTGGCTGGCGCTGGCCGCGGCGCTGGCCCTTCGCTCGCTCTTCATGCCGGGACGAAGCCCGCGACTCAGGCTCCTTGGCGCCGCCGCGGCGGTTGCCGCAAGCGCCGCGACGGTCGTCGTCCTCTACTTCACTTTCCCGATCATGAGGGAGCGGGTGCACGAATTCGTGACCGACGTGGGCGAGCGCACGCGCCCGATCATCTGGCGGGGTGCATGGGGGATCTTCAGGGAGCATCCGGCATTCGGCGGCGGCGCGGGATGCTTCGACGTCCTGTTCGAGGCCTTCCGGCCCATCGGTTTCCACGACGAGCCTGTGTACGCCCACTGCGACTACCTGAACACGCTCTGCGACTATGGCGTCGTCGGCTTTGTTCTCCTGTTCGGGGCGTCGGCGGTCGTTGCCTGGAAGAGCCGCGGCGCCCGGGGCATCAGCGGCGCCGTGCTCACCGGGCTCCTCGCGTTCAGCCTGCATCTGCTCGTGGACTTCCACATGAAGATACCGGCGCTCGCGATCGTGTTCTCGAGCCTCTCGGCGTTCGTCACAGCCGACACCTGGATTCCAGAGGCCGCCGAATCGCCGAGTCCCCGACTCTACGGCAGGGGCTACGTGATGCGCTTCGCGCTTCTTCTTGTTGTGCTCGCCTGCATCTGGGCTGCTCCGAGGTACCGGGCGGAGTCGATCCGCTGGGCGGCGAGGGAGCGGATCGACACCATGGCGAGTGCCGGCAAGGACGTCTCGCACGAGCGCGACGCGCTGTCCGAAATCCGGAGGGGTTTCGAAAGGGCCCGCGCCCTGGATCCACTCAACGCGCAGGCATGGTCCGACAAGGCCTATGCCGAGACGTTGTGGGGACTGGTTGAGCCGGCGCAGAGCCACGAGCTCGGCATGCAGGCTGACAAGGATGCGTCGGCCGCCATTGCGCTCAGTCCCATCGTCGCGGAGTTCTGGGTGCGCAAGGGATCGGGCCTGGACTTGGAGGGTGAGTGGTTCGACGGCGGCAAATGCTTCGCCCAGGCC
>Ga0302320_10002396_pt1 | contig 44084 bp, 45 predicted proteins | sample Bog_T0_3_FD_202130 | JGI IMG/M metagenome (GOLD analysis project Ga0302320, IMG submission 202130) | Peat permafrost microbial communities from Stordalen Mire near Abisko, Sweden - Bog_T0_3 | ecosystem: Environmental > Terrestrial > Soil > Wetlands > Peat | place: Sweden: Abisko, Stordalen Mire...
AAGGTGGGAGAGCAGGACACACCAATCCCGGAATTGCTCCTAGCTCTTCTTTTCTGTGTCCTTTTTATCGCGGGCGCACTTGCCCTTCTTGCAGCAATCCATCTCTTTGGCCATGTTGCCGTCTTTGTCTTTCTTGCAACACTCCATCTTGTTATCTTTGTCGCGCTTGCAAGCCGCATGATCAGCGGGTTTGGACGCATCCGGCGCCGCCGGGGCAGCCTGCGCCAGCATCGACGCCGCACTCAGCAACATCACTGCAACAATTCCTCGAATCTTCATCCCACACTCTCCTTCACATTCAAGCTCATGGATTATATCCCGCCTCCCTTGCGCCCGCCACGCCCATCCGCCGAATCCTCCCCGCCGTTTCCACATCTAACCACATTCACTCTGCGCAAGGAGAATCCATTTGCACCGCACTACGCTTGGCGATTTCGAACTCACCGTGATCAACGACGGCCACTACTACCTCGACGGCGGCGCCATGTTCGGCGTCGTCCCTAAGCCGCTCTGGGAGAAGAAGCTTCCCGCCGACGCGCAGAATCGCCTGCATGTTGCGATGAATTCGCTCGCCATTCGCACCGGTGATCACACCATCCTCATCGACACCGGCGCAGGCAATAAGCTCCCCGAAAAAACCCGCCGCATCTTCGATGTCGAGGAGCGCCTGCTCATCAATCTCGCTGCCGCGGGCTTTGCTCCTGATGATTTCGATATCGTCATCAACACTCATCTCCACTTCGATCACTCTGGATGGAACACTACGCGCCGCGCCGATGGCGTCATGGTTCCTACCTTTCCCCGCGCGCGCTACTACTATCAGCGCGGCGAACTCGCGCACGCCCACCAGCAGCATGAGCGCGACCGCGTCAGCTACCTCACCGACAACTACGATCCCCTCGTCGCCAGCGGTTGCGCCGTGCTTCTCAACGGCGACGCAGCCATCGTTCCCGGCGTTCGCGTCCAGCTATTTCCCGGACACACCGCGCACCACCAGGCTGTCATCATCGAGAGCCAAAACAAAAAGGCCGCCTATGTCGGCGACCTCATTCCAACCTCCGCCCATCTTCACCCAACCTGGGTCATGGGCTACGATCTATCTCCCATCGATTGCATCGACAACCGCCACCGCTATTATGGCAACGCGATTCCCGAACGATGGCTTACCGTTTTTACCCACGATCCCGCAACCCCGTGGGCCTACATCTCTCGCGACGAAGCCGGACGCTATTGCGCCGAGCCCGTTACGCCAGGTGCGGATCAGATCTCGATCACGTCCGCCAAAGCGCTCAAGTAGCGCGCAATCTCATGTCGGTCCGCTACGGACAGATCCACAAACTGCATGCCGCAACGGAAGCCGCGCCGGTTCCGCACCACGGCCCGAATGTTCATCGGCTCCGCCCCGTGCGACAAAGCCATCTCCACGAGCAACGGCGCTCCCATCTCCAGTGTTTCCGCGGCGTAAACGCTCATCCCGCCTTCGCTCAACTCAAAGGTGCGAACCACAAACGCTTCTTCCTCCGGCTCTTCCATCCGCCGGAGTTTCACGCGAATATCTACCTTGAATCGTTTCCATCTGCGTTTTGGCGACTCCACTCTCGCACCTCGTTCATGTTCGGCACTGCACGGGCTCCGATTTCTGCCGCGTCATTCTACTTCGCGCGGATGCCCCAGCGCCTCTGATATTTTCGCAATAAATTCAGATTGTCTTGATCCAGATCTGCAAACCGAAACCCATAGCGGAAGCCGTTTCTGCTCTGCGCCACAAGCTCTGCGCGAAAAACATCCTGCATGGTGGGGAAGACCAACTCCACCGAGAGGCGTTCTCCGCCCGGAATCTCCACCGGCGAAACTACACCCACGCCGCCTTCGGAGACGTCAACCGTCCGTACCGTAAACTCCCGCCCATCCACACTCAACTTCGCGCGAACATCCAGAGAGTACCTTGAGAACTTTCGCACCGCCGCATAGCCAGAAGATGACATCCCTTTTCTTTCTTACGAATGTATTCAACTTCCCCAGCTGGCCGGCTGCTTCCTAATCGCGCCACTCCCTGACTTCCTGCTCCACCATGAACCCGGACTCTTCGCACTCCACCCGCGGCTGCGCAAAAAAGATATCGACGGACTCCACAATCTGCGCCGCATTCTTCGACTCGTAGATTGCTTTCCGCAACTTTGCGCCGCCTTCCACTCCATGCGTGAACCACGAAGCGAACTGCTTCATCTTGCCGGTGGCGTCCGGATAGCCTTCTTCGATCAGCATTCCGAAGTACCGCCGGATCATCTCATAGCGATCCGCTCTTGAAGCAACATCATAACTGCCCGTCGCCGTGTATTGCGAGATTTGCCGGAAGATCCACGGATTGGAAGCCGCCGACCGCCCGATCATCACTCCGTCGCAGCCTGTCTCGGCCACCATCGCGCGAGCGTCTTCCGGCGTACGTATATCGCCATTGCCAATCACCGGAATCGTAATCAGCGACTTCAACTCGGCAATCCATTGCCATTGCGCCTGTCCGCTGTAGCCCTGTTCGCGGGTACGTGCGTGCATCGCAATTGCATCCAGGCCGCAGCCCTCCGCCATCTTTCCCAACTCGCGGAAGACCAATTCATTCTCGCTCCATCCCGCCCGGAACTTTACCGTGAACGGAATCTTCACCGCGCCGCGCACCGATTCAAAGATTTTCTGAATCACCGGCAGCTCGCGCAACAATCCGCTTCCTCCGTTGCACTTCACTACTTTCTTTGCGGGGCAGCCTAGATTCAGGTCCACCAGGTCAAAGCCCAGGCCCTCGACCACCCGCGCCGCTTCTCCCAGTGAATCCGGATTCGATCCGAATAGTTGCGAGGAAATCGGATGCTCGCCCGGATAGAAGTGCAGATAGCGCTTCGCCTTCTTGTCCTTCTTTGCCATCACGCCGTCGGCGGAGGTGAACTCCGTCATCAGCAATCCGCAACCATCCATCTCCCGGATGAAACGACGGAAGACCGTATCGGTGATCCCCGCCATCGGCGCAAGCACCGTCGCAGGAGCAATCTCAACGCTCCCGATCTTCAGCCTTGCCGCAACTCTAACGTCAGCCGGAGCCTCGCGAACCAGCGGGTTGTCATAAAACTTATGCACGCTTCTATTGTATCGGTTCTTCGCCCGCGCTCCCGGACCGCAAATAGTAAGCCCTCGCCGAAGCGAGGGCTCAATTCTTGCGCCGAGGGCATCTTCACCCCAGCAAGGATCGCTTGCCGGAGACCCCGATCACCCACGGAGTTAGTTCTGTTCGGTCTTTGCCGGTTCCGCCTTGGGCTCGTTCTTGGCGTACTTGCGGCGGAAGCGTTCGATACGGCCAGCGGTGTCGAGCACCTTCTGTTTGCCGGTAAAGAACGGGTGACAGGCCGAGCAGATTTCAACGTGGATGTCGCCATGGTTGGTGCTGCGCGTAACAAAACTGTTGCCGCAGGCGCACTTTACATGGATTTCTTCGTACTTCGGGTGGGTTGCTGCTTTCATAGTCCTCATCCGTCTGTCAAACACAGACTCTCTAGTGTAACCTGCCGGATCACTGCCCGGCAACTTCAGCGGGCGCGGCTGCGCCTTCGCTCTCCCGCGGCCTGCGCCACCCGGAAGACGTTCCACACGAACGCGCAACTCCCGCTGCAGATCGCAACCGGAATCGAGACGTAGCGGTATGCCATGCTCATATCCGGCGCCTGGTGTCGCAGCGCGCCCACTGCCAGCACGCCGAGTATTCCGCAGAACAATCCCACGCCCATTCCAAGCCCCGCCCATAGCACTGTCAGAAAAAGGACACGAAAGCTCTTCATCAGCGTCCATACGGGCCAACTCGGCTCTCTCATCGGTTCGCCGCCAACCAGAGTCTTGCTTCCGCGTGCCTCCATCTCGCTGACCTTCACACTTTCCTCCGTCTTCGCAGCAAGCCTGCATACGCCCGAGGCCCGCCTGCGCTAGAATGATAGTTTCCTATGTCCCATATCCAACAAGCAACCACGCACTCACCCGCCGAAGTATTAAGGATCTCTCCCGTGCAGCAAGCGCCCAACGGCATTTGTTATGCCTCAAGCGGCGAGGTCAACCTTTCCTCCGACGAGTTGCAGCGTATGGTCGGCGCCGTTCCACCGCCGATTGCTGCGGTCATGGCCCGCAAGGCATTCTACTTTGTGCCCCTCGCCGTTGCCGACGGCGATCAGACTTTGATTGCCGACCGTTACGATGTGCTCCTCAGCGACCGCGCTGTCTGCCACCGCAATCTTACGCTTGGTGATGCGCAGTGCGTCTTCATCTCCACTCGCCTCATGGACGACCGCTTCTCCGTGGCCTTCGAGTTCTATATCAATGTCGCTCACGCCTTCGCCGACCAGACCGGATTTTCGCAAGACTTCGCCGACCTGGTCTGGAAGCAGGCACAGGATAAAGTCAAGGGTGAAACCTCTCTCGACGCTCACGAGCTGCGCAAGATTGTCACCTCGACCGCTCCCGATGCGGAGAAGGCGCGGCAGGAATATTTTGAGACCACCTTTGCCGACGCGATCGCAATCTACCTGCTCTCGCTTTACCTGGATGTGGACTACTACGAACTCCGCGAACGCGATTATCCCTTGCTCGCTCCGCCCGCCATGGCCGAGCGATTGCGCAAGGTGAACGAACTCTTCCCGGCTCCGCGCGGCTTCGAGTTCAACATTTTCTACAAACGCCGTCCCGAGCAACGCTAGCGCCCGAGGCACAACATGATTGCGCATCTTCGCGGAACTCTTCTCGCATTCTCTCCGGGCCATGCCGTCGTGGACTGTCACGGCGTCGGTTATGACGTTACGGTTTCCATGAATACCTTCGCCGAGCTTCCCGAGGCCGGCAAGGAAGTCTCGCTCTTCATCTTCACCCATGTGCGCGAAGATCAGATTGCGCTCTTCGGCTTTCACTTCGCAGAAGAAAAAGCGCTCTTTGAAAAACTGCTGTCGGTCAGCGGCATCGGTCCTAAACTCGCAGTGAATATCCTGGGCGGCATGAAGACTCCGGATCTGGTCGCGACGATTCGCGGCGGTGATGCGGTACGGCTTACGCGCATGCCCGGCGTAGGCAAGAAGACCGCCGAACGCATGGTGCTCGAACTCAAGGATAAGCTCGCGGATTTCGGAGTTGCTCCGGCGGCGCCTCGCCCCCGGCATCTGCTTGAGGACGATGTCCTCTCCGCTCTCATCAATCTCGGATACCAGCCCACCGCGGCTGAGAAGGCACTCGAAAAGCTTGGCCCCGCCGACGGTCGCAGCTTCGAACAACTCTTCCGCGCCGCTCTCACCCAGCTCACGCGTTAAGAAGCAGATTCCGTACCGCGCTCCGAATCCAGCACTACCGAAAATACGGTCCCACTCTTCCCGCCCGTTGTTACCGAGCGGAAACGGATCGAGCCGCCGTGCTTCTCCACGATCTGTTTGCTCACCCACAGTCCCAGTCCGGTGCCGGTCGAATGCTTCGTGGTAAATAGCGCCTCAAACACATGTGGTCGAATTTCCTTCTGGATGCCCACGCCGTTGTCCGCCACGGTGATGCGTACCGTGCGTGCTCCGCGCTCGATGTTGTAACTCCCGGAGATGCGAATCTTTACCGTGCCTTGGTCGGCAATCGAGTCGAGGCTGTTCGCCAGCAGATTCGAGAACACCTGCCGTAACTCGCTGCTGGTGGTCGTAATCTCCAGTTCCTCGCGGTAGCACTTCTCGATCTTCGCGTGCTTTGCTTTGATCCTGCTCTGCAGCAGATCAAGCGCCGAATCCATGATGGCGCTCACCAGAACGCGTGAGGTCGCGCCAGACTCCCGGTAAAACCCCAGCACCTGCCGCGTGATGTGCGAGATGCGTTTCAGCTCTTCCTCGGCCAGGTCCAGATACTCCACCGCTGCCGGCGGTACATCTGGAGTGTGGCGGGCAATATACAAAGTGTTCATCACCGCCGCCAGAGGATTGTTGATCTCATGCGCGATGCTCGCCGCCATGCGTCCTACCGAGGCAAGCCTCTCGCTCTGGATGAGTGCGGACTCCGCACGCTTGCGCGCCGTGATGTCGCGCAGAATGGTCTGCACCGCCACCTTGCCCTGCCACTCAATGCTGCCCCCTGTGGACTCTACCGGTACGTCGCTACCGTCCAGGCGCAGGATGCGTGTCTCGCGCAGCGGTGTGCTGCCTCCACTTTCCACCACCTGAACCCGGCTCCGAATCGCATCGCGATCATCCGGATGAATCAGTTCCAGGATTTTCTTGGTTTGGAGCTGGGTGAGTGATTCCGCGCCGTACAGCCGCAAGCCCGCCGCGTTGGCGTAAACAATCATCCCGTCCTGATGCACAACCACCGCCTCGGGAGCCATCTCCACCAGTGTCCGGTAGCGCCGCTCGCTTGCCTGAAGTTCCTGCTGTGCCCGTCTCTGCTCCGTCACATCATGAAAAACCAGAACCGCCCCGGCCAGCTCGCCGTCTGCGTCCAGGATCGGCGCAGCGGTGTTCTCAATCGGAGTCTGTGATCCATCCCGCCTCAGCAATGCCGAGCGATCCGTCCTCCCAATTGCTCGGCGCTCCCGCAGCACTCGTGATGCAATGTCTTCAACCCGCATCCCCGTGTCTTCATCCACCACCTGTAGCACTTCTTCAATCGGCTTGCCGGATGCGTCTTCCGTCTTCCATCCCGTCAGCTCTTCCGCCTTCGGATTTATGAAAGTGATCCGGCCCTTGCCGTCGCAGCTCATCACCGCATCGCCGATGCTCGACAGCGTGACGCGCAGACGCTCGCGGCTCCGGTGCAGCGCAGCTTCGCTCTCCCGCAGAGCCAGTTCTCTTTCATAAACTGCGGCCCGCAACCGGGTTCTCCGGAAAACCTCGGCGAACACGCTCATGCCGATCCCCACGCCGACAAACATCACCAGGCCGATAAGATCGACCGTTCTTTCAATCGCAAACCGTCCAGTCGGAGGAAGAATCCAGTAATCGGTCAACAGCGCCGCTACCAGCGTAACCAGCAGTCCTGCCCGGAAGCCCGCAACCACGGCAACCACCATCACCACGGGAAAGAAAGTAGCGTACGGTGGCAATCCCGCGCCAAGGTAGTGCTGCATCGCCTGGCGCAACAGAAGCGCCAGCACAATCGCGGCCACCGAGAGGCCGTAGCGAAGCAATGACCGGCGCAGCGAGCTTATCCAATCCTGTCGCATCGCAAATACTCGCAAGGAAAACACTGAATTCGGATGATCTTCGAGAATGAAGGAGCGCGCACCGGTTTGGCAACAAAAACTTTTCCGTGGGCGCCACAAACAATGCCGCTTCCCCGCCCGGGTGGCCTCTTAGTGGCACCCAGGTTCAGCGTCTCTACTTCCCGATGCAGAACGTCGCGAAGATCAGGTTCAAGATGTCATCTGCGGTGGTCGCGCCCGTCAACTCATCCAGCGCGCGCAGCGCGCTGTAGAGATCCAGCAGCACCATCTCGTGGGGAATTTTGTTCTTCACCGATCCCTCGGCGGCATCCAGAGAAGCAATTGCCAACCGCACATCTCCCTGCTGTCTCAGGTTGGTCAGCAACGCTCCGCCATCCTCGGCCGCGTTGCCGCGCACCATGCGCAGAATCTCCGCGCGCAACTCCGCAATTCCTTCGCCGGTCACCGCCGAGGTCCGCACCACTGGCAGCTTCGCCATGAACTCTGAGCCGCCCTCCAGGTCCGCCTTGTTTCCCACCAGGATCGCTGCACGTTCCGCAACGTCGGCCAGCAGTTCGCGGTCCACCTCGTTCAACGCGGCGCTCGCATCCAGCACCACCAGCACCAGGTCGGCGTCGGCCAGCGCTTCCATGGATTTACGAATGCCGATATCTTCCGCCTCGTCCAACGCCTCTCGAATCCCGGCCGTATCCACCAGCCGCACCGGAATTCCACCCAGCGCCACCGTCTCGGTCACCAGATCGCGCGTCGTCCCTGGCAGTGCCGTCACGATTGCGCGTTCACGCTCCACCAGTTGATTGAACAAGCTCGACTTGCCCACGTTCGGACGGCCAACAATCGCCAGCGTCAATCCTTCGTGTACCAGCTTGCCGAATGAAAAGCTCGCATCCAGTCTGCGGAGACGCGCGCCGACCTCTCCCATCGCAGTCAGAATCTGCTCCGCCGGCATCACAGAAACATCGTCCTCCGCAAAGTCGATGCCCGCTTCCAGACGCGCAATCAGCGCAACCAGCTCTTCCTTCATCGGCAGCACCACTCGCGACAGCTCTCCCTTCAACTGCCGCGCCGCCACCTTCGCCTGGTACAGCGTCTGCGAATCGATCAGGTCGCGCACAGCTTCGGCCTGCGTCAGGTCCAGCCGTCCGTTCAAAAAAGCGCGCTGCGTGAACTCACCGGGCTCAGCCAGTCGCGCCCCTTGCTCAACCGCCATCTCTACAACACGGCGCAGCACCACGGGCGAGCCATGGCAACTGATCTCCACGATGTCATCGGTTGTGTAGGAGTGTGGTGCAGCAAAAAAGGTCGCAACCACCTCGTCGATACGCTCGCCGCTCTCGCCCTCAATCAACTCGGCAAAGACCGCGCGATTGGCCTCCAGCGTCCGCCCCGCCGCAAGATGCAGCATCGTTGAAGCAATCGACTTTGACTCGGTGCCAGCCAGCCGCACCACGCCGATTCCGCCGCGTCCGGGCGGTGTTGCAATGGCTACGATCGTGTCGTCCAGGTTCATCTCCGCCTCTGCCTCGGCAGTAGTTGTGTGGGGCAACTCACTTCCAACGAAAAAGCCCCGTTGCGATATTCTCATCGAATCGCAACGGGGCTCAAATTTTCAGCTCGCTTCGAGCCGCTTTATCTTCGCGGCCGTCCGCCAGGCCGTCCACCAGAACGACCGCCGCCGGACCGCCCACCCGGACGCCCACCGCCAGAGCGCCCGCTGGGCCGCCCCGCCGCCACGGGCGCAGCCGGAGCCTTGCCCGTGTAGTTCTTCGGATACACAACCAGGTGCCGTGCCGCGCCTTCGCCTTCGCTTTCGGTGCGCAGGTCTTCCACGTCGCGCAGCGCAAGATGCACCACCCGGCGCTCGCGGCTATTCATGGGAGCGAAAGCATACGGCGCTTCGCTCTTGCGAACCTTCTCGGCCGCAACGTTCGCGGACATCACCAGTTCGTCGGTACGCGCCTGCCGGAATCCCCCGGCATCAAAACTGATGCGGTCGTGTTCGTCCAGCAGATCGCCCACCGATTCCACGGTGATCATCTCCAGAGCGTTCAACAGCTCTCCGCCGCGCGCCACCAACAGCCCTGTATCCGGGCCGGAGAAGTCCACCAGGATCGCGGGCCTGTCCCACTCCGATCCCTGGTTCACTGGCGGGTCCACCGCGATACGGTACTTCACGCGGAAACCGCCCAGCCGGACGATGTTGTTCAGCAATTCGTTAATTTCTTTTGCCGCTTCTATTTTCTCTTCGATCGCCATCGCTGCTCCCTCGCCGGTTAATGCTTCCGATCCGCTTTTTCCGCTGCTTTCAACGCACGCTTTTCAGCCATCGCGCGCATCTCGCGTCCCATTTTCGTCTGGTTCATAATCAACTGCTGAACAATCTGCACCACCGTGCCCGTAACAATATACAGGCCCAGTCCGGATGCCACCGACCAGGTGAACAGGCCGATCATGACCGGGGTCATCATGTTCATCATCTTCTGCTGTTCTTTGCTCATGCCCGTTGCCGGCATCATGCGCTGCATTGCAAACATCAGCACAATCGTTGCAATTGGAATGATGTGGAAGTGATCGGGCGACGACAGATCGCTCAGATAGAGCCAGCTTGCATGACGCAGTTCAATCGCATTGCGCAGCATGGTGTAGAAGGCAAACAGGAAAGGCATCTGGATGATCACCGGAAGGCAGCCACCCACCGGATTCACGTCGTGCTCCTTGTAGAGCGCGGAGATTTCCTTCTGCATTTCGCCACGCCGCGGATCGTCCAGTTTGTACTTCTTGTACTTCTCCTGGATCGACTGCATCTGCGGCGCGACCTTCTGCATCTTCATCGACGACTTGATCTGCGAAATTCGCAGCGGCAGCAACGCCAGGTTGATCAGCACCGTCACCAGGATGATCGTCCAGCCCCAATTTGAGGTCCAGTGCTGCTGTGTCCAGCGCACCCAGGCAAACAGCGGTCTGCCGATGAATCCGAAGAATCCGAAATCCAATGTGCCGTGCAGATCCACGCCATTGGTGCTGTGAACCGTCTCCAGAATGTCCACGGCCTTGGGTCCGGCAAACAGGCGCACGTTCGACGGAGCGTTCAGTGTTCCGGCGGCAATGCCCAGCACCTCTGCCTTCACCTTTTCGCCCTGCGGATTCGCCGGATCTTTGGGAATCTGAATCGCATTCCGCAGCTCGGCAAACGAGGCGCCCTGCGGCTGTGCCGGAAGGAATATCGCGCCAAAGTATGCGTCGGAGGCGCCCACCCACTGGAAGTTGCCCGTCTGCACATGTCCGCCGCTGATCGAGGCGCCCTTCTTGTCCAGCTTCAGGCGCTTCACGTCTTCGCCCGTGGCAACGTAGTCCAGGCGCTGCTCGGCATAGCTGGGCAACCCGGTGGCGTCGCCGAAACCGGCTGACCACGCAGGCAGTGCGGTCACATAGTTCGCTCCCCGCAGCACGCTGGTCTTTACTCCCACAACATAGGTGTTGTCGAAGCTGAATTCCTTCTTCACCACAACGTCGCCGTCGGAATACTCAAAGGAGAGAGTCTTCGGCGAACTCAGCACTCCCGTATCGCTGGCAACGTACAGTGCGCTGTTCAGCTTCTCGCGCAGGGTCTCATCCCACGTCCACAGCGCCAGCGGATATCCATACTGCGCTGCGGCCTGCTGATGCACCAGCTCCATGCCTTCGTGGCCGGTGTCGTCCTTGTACTTCTTCAGGATCCAGCTCTTCACCAGTCCGCCGCGATTGCTGAACGTGATGCGGTAGAGGTCGTTTTCCACCACCGTGGTGCTTTCGCTGGCCGCCTGCAACGCCGACACGGGTTTACCCGCTGCGACTGCCGCAGTAGGAGCCGGGCTCACACTGCTTGCCGCTGGGGCCTGCGCCGGAGCCGGAGTGTTCGCAACCGCCTGCTGCTGCTTCTGATTCGATTGCTGTTGCGGCTTGACCAGGAACTGCTGGGCCCCCACCAACAGCAGCATGGTGACGGCAAAAACAATCATCACGCGCTTGTCAATGCCAGGCTGGTTCTGCGGATTCTGGAACTCGCTCAAGGTAGTATGCCGATCTGAGCGGCCGTGGCCGCCAGTTAAGATTTCACAATCCTGATCTTGCGCGTCCGGCCTCGGGCCAGTACGCGCGCCTTCGTTCTAATGCGTGCGGGCCGCTCCTGCGCGTTCGGCGCAGCGGCAGCCAAAATGTTCCGGAACTGGATCAAGCCCGCGTCCGCCCAGCGGATGGCAGCGCAGCACGCGCCATAGAGCCAGCAGGCTTCCGCCCAGCGCTCCATGCCGCGTCACCGCTTCCGCCGCATACTCCGAGCAGGTCGGCGTAAACCGGCACGCTACCGGCAGTTGTGGCGAGAGGTATCGCTTATACGCCTCCAGCGCCATCAGCATGAGTCTTCTCATGACTGCCGAGCCTCCGGCTTTCCATGCTTCTTTTCCGGCGCTTCGCAATTCTGCCGGATCACGCGGAACGCCCGCTCGATCTCCTGCGAGACTTGCGCGAACTCCGCGGCGAGCAAACTCTTCTTCGGGTTGATCACCACATCCAGGGCATCGCGCATGTCTTTCAGCATGTACAGATGGTGCCGGACTGCTTCCCTGGTACGCCGCCGCATGCGGTTGCGTTCCACGGAGCCACCCAGCGCCTTTGAGACCGTAAATCCGATGCGCACACGGCCTTCTACCTGCGCGCGCAAATCCTTGGCTCCCCCAGCCTCGTTCGACTCGGAAGCAGCTTCGGCCTTGCATCGCAGATAGAAGACGGTCATGTTCCCGGAAAAGTGGCGCCGCCCATCCTGATACACCTTTTGAAAATCAGCGTGTCTCAGTAAATGCGCGGTCTTCGGGAAACTGCCTTTCGGTGTGTCGCTCACGCTGTCATCCACGGCGTTCGCGTTCCTGCTTCTTCCGCTTGCAGCCTGCGCCGGTTTCAGGATGGCCATAGTTCAGCTTGCCTGCTCTGCCGGAATGGCTCGTTCAGCGTTTGTGAGTGGGCCAGAAACGGGCGTGGTCCTGCGTTGATGAATCGCGCGCTGGTTAATCGCGGTAGCTGGGGCTGACGGAGACGCGCTTGCGTCCCTTTGCGCGCCGGCGTGATAAAACGGCCTGGCCGCTCTTGGTCTTCATACGCTGCCGGAATCCGTGCACTTTGGAACGGTGGCGGCGGTTGGGTTGGAATGTGCGCTTAGGCATTGACTGACTGCTCCTGCTTCAAGAAATATCGATAGAACAAAGGAAAAGTATAAATGATCGGCGCCACTTCGGCCAAACCGACCGGAACAACGGCGACCATCCCGCTCTATCGCAATCCTACATTTTCTTTCTGTTCTCTGCACCTTTGGTGATGCATTGCCTAATTTCCTGCTTGACGAAGTGCCACCAAAAGGCGCAAAAGTGAGAACACTCCGTCGCAAGAAATGTTCGGAGAAGCTCCTTGCCAGCCTTGCATTCGTGCTAGTATCCGTTTGCGGTCGATGTTTTTTGGGCCAGGCCCAACCGCGAGTGCAAGTGGCGTTTCACGCTCCGCACCCCCCAGCTTCACAGGTTTTGATCGTTGTGCCTGTGCTGTTGAGTCTGTTCAGCGACGACATTTTAAAATCCGTCCAGCCAAGCCCCAGCAGGGCCACCACCTTAGCATTTCCACAATGTGTAAGGCAGGGAAGCTCGCGGGCTTGAGTTAGGACATATGGTCGGTACATGTCAGCATTGGTAACTTCAGCGTCGAATCCTTGGTTGCAAATTCTCAATGCCCTTGAGAAGAAGGTCAACCGCCACTCCTACGATACGTGGTTCAAACCCACACGCTTCAGCCATGACGCCGACGGTAAGCTCTTCGTCGCTGTTCCCTCCCAGGAATTCTGTACGATTGGCGAGCGCTACAACGACCTCATCCTGGAGGCCATCGAGAACCTCGGTCTCGCCTATGAGGATGTGGAGTTTGTAACCACGCCGCCTGAGCCTGAACCGGCTCCAGCCCCAATCGTTCGCCACAACGGCGGATTGAACGGATCTTCCGCGCGTCCGGCCGCGCAGTCGCGCTTTGATTTCGACGGCGCCGCGCAACTCAACCCGCGCTACACATTCAACGGCTTTGTCATCGGCACCGGAAACCAGTTCGCTCACGCCGCTGCTCTCGCCGTGGCCACTGCGCCCGGTAAGGCTTACAATCCGCTCTTCCTTTACGGCGGCGTCGGAATGGGCAAGACCCACTTGATGCAGGCCATCGGCCATGAGGTCAAGCTGCGCCAGCCTGAAAGCTCCATCCTCTACCTCTCATCGGAGAAGTTCACCAACGAGCTGATCAACTCCATCAAGCATGACAAAATGGTGAGTTTCCGTGATCGCTTCCGCGGCGTTGACGTCCTGCTGGTCGATGACATTCAGTTCCTCGCCGGCAAGGAGCGCACTCAGGAGGAGTTCTTCCACACCTTCAACGCGCTCCATGAAACCAATCGTCAGATCGTCATCGCCAGCGACCGTTCGCCCAAGGAGCTTGCCGATATCGAAGACCGTCTCCGCTCGCGCTTTGAGTGGGGATTGATTGCTGACATTCAGCCGCCCGATCTGGAAACCAAGATCGCAATTCTTCAGAAGAAGGCTGAAAGTGAACAGGTCACGCTACCCGATGATGTCTGCCAGTTCATCGCCAGCAACATCCGCAGCAACGTCCGCGAACTCGAAGGCGCATTGATCCGTCTCGTCGCCTATGGTTCACTCACCGGCGCTGAGATCAACCTGGCAACCGCTCAGCAGGTTCTCAAGAACATCATTGACCAGCAGAGCCGCAAGGTGACGATCGAAGCCATTCAGAAGGCTGTAAGTGAGCAGTTTGGCCTGCGCATTCCTGAGATCAAAGCGAAGAACAACTCGCGTCAGATCGTCTTCCCGCGCCAGATTGCCATGTATCTCTGCAAACACCTTACCGAGGCTTCGCTGCCTGAGATCGGGCGCCAGTTCGGCGGCAAACACCACACCACCGTCCTGCACTCCATCGAGAAGATCAACATCCAGCGCAAGGATGACAAGGATTTAAACAGGATGCTCAACAAACTCACAGAGCAGTTGAGCAACTAACTTCAAGCCCGGGACGCACTTCCAGTGCCCCGGGCATTTCTTTGCCTGTTTTTTCCCTGTGGAAGCTTTGTGTAGTTTGTGAACAACTCAGCCGAATCTGAACGGACCCTCTGTTTTATCCCCAAATCAGTGCCCCGCGGACTTCTCTTTTCCAAGCGTATTTTCCATTCAACATACTGACAATGAACACATATTCCGCTTTTTCCACTTTTCCGAAGTGCCTACTGCTACTGCTGGTAATTGTTTCCTTTTAAGTTCTTTTAAGAGCAGTAGCAAACCCGCTTGCAAAACTTACCTTCTTCAAACCCTCATTGCCCCATCCCCAGGCTGTGGAATCCTTGTGAAACCATCGCACAGACTCGCAGCGAATTACGTTCACGCCGAATCTCTCACTGTGCTGTTTCCTGAAAATGTTCTTTTTCAAAGCTCTTTCTCGCTCTCAGTGCCGAAGAGTGATAGATTTTCCTATGTTTTCCACTTTTACAAACTGCCTGCGATTACTGCTGGTTTCTATTGGGTGTAGTTTGATATAAGTGCAAGTTGTAGCCAGCGAAAGGTTTTGGGGAATATATGCCAGAGACAGCGATCGCTCAAGGAACCGCTATGGAGATCACGGTTAGTAAAGCCGACCTGCTAAAGGAACTCACTGCGACCCAGGGCGTGGTCGAACGCAAGACGACCATCCCCATCCTGTCCAATTTTTTGTTTGAAGCCGCCGACGGCGCGTTGACCATCACCGCCACCGACCTCGACCTCAGCCTGCGCACCAGTTGCGCCGCCGGGGTCAAGAAGGAAGGCGCATGCACCATCCCCGCCCGTAAGCTCTACGACTACGTAAAGCTCCTCGGTGATGGCGACGTCAGCATCAAGCTCCTGGAGAATCACTGGGTCAACATTCGCGCCGGTCGCTCCATCACCAAGATGGTCGGCATGGCCCGTTCGAATTTCCCCAGCGTCCCTGTCTTCCCCATCAACAGCGTGGTCAAGATCCCGGCGCAGACTTTCCGCACCCTGATCGCGAAAACTGTCTTCGCCATCTCCAACGAAGAGTCGCGCTACACGCTCAACGGCGCTCTCCTTGTCCTCAAGCCTGAGTCCATCACCATGGTCGCCACCGACGGTCATCGCCTGGCGCACATCATGAAGGAAGGCCTCTCCTTTGACATTACAGGCGAGCTCAAGACCTTGATCCCACGCAAGGCAATGGTTGAGTTGCTCTCCCTGCTTGGAGCGCCTGATATCGAATTTGTGGAGTTTGCCAAGGACGAGTCCACGCTCTTCTTCCGTCTCGGCTCGCGCCTTCTCACTTCGCGCCAGTTGACGGGCCAGTTCCCCAACTACGAAGCCGTGCTCCCCAAGGATCACAACAAGAGCGTCAGTGTGCGCACCTCTGACCTCCAGTCGGCTATCCAGCGCGTCGCCCAGTTTGCCGACGAGCGTTCGGGCGCCATCAAGATGCGCTTCGAGAAAAACGAACTTCGCGTCTCTTCCTCTTCCACTGAGACCGGCGAGTCCGAGGACTCCATCGAAACCAATTACGACGGAGAAACTCTCTCCATCGGATTCAACTCGCAGTACCTCGTCGAGTTCCTCAAAGCCACCGACAGCGAAAACGTCTGCATCGAGTTCAAGGACTCGCAATCCGCCGGCCAGCTCCGCCCCGAGGGCGTGGAGGAATACAAATACCGCTACGTCGTCATGCCGATGAGGATCTGAGTCCGGCTCTTGGATACGCTGACAAAAAGACAACGAAGCCTCCGCATGTCCTTGGTAAGAAACCGGGACACCAAACCAGAGATGGTGGTGCGGAGGCTGTTTCATTAACACGGAGGGAATTTGGACGCGAACGATTCCTTTGCAATTGGCGAACTCTACTCAAGCGAGGAAATTCAGAAATCTCTTAACGTCGGCAACGCTGGAGGCGTCAGAGTATCCATTTCAAGCGGGGGCGTCGTACGGCGGTTGGTAATCATGACCTCGCTGCTCGACACTAAACTGGCGAGAGAAAATCCATACCACGACAGAGTTGAGGGCAAAGTACTTGTATACACGGGTGCCGGACGGCAGGGTGACCAATCTCTTGCTGGAGTCAACAGCCGCATTCCTCAACAGACGGTCTCCCAATTTCCGATATATGGTTTTGAGCTTATTGGTAGCCGTCGTGACAAACAAATCGGCCCCAAGAGATGGCGGTTTGTTGGACTCCTTGAATACCTGAGGCATTACCCGGACTCGCAGGTTGATACGCAAGGGTCGATGCGTCAAGTCTGGGTCTTCGAGTTCCAAATCCATCAAACTCCCGAAATCATCCCCACACTGAATGACCAAGTGATATCCAGCAGCATACTGCTGGATCCAAAGACAAAATCGGACGTTACGGAAGATGACCGCGAGGTGGTGAGCGGCGAGAGTGGACAGGATAGGGACGACGACGACAAAGACCAACAAGAGTTGAAGCTTGTAGAAGAGATTCGCGGGCGGTTGCTGACTGCTACACCTAGGGAATTTGAATTGACGGTACAAAGGATGCTTCTCAAGAGCGGATTTGAGCGAACTGAGGTCACGAGATTCAGTCAGGACGGGGGCATTGACGTCAATGCTTTCGCTGGGCGAGATATGTGGCCCATCGAGAACCTGCTAGTGCAGGTTCAGGCCAAGCGTTGGCTGCACTCGGTCGGCAGAAAAGAGGTTAAGTACGCGATCACAATTTAGGAGCACGAACAACATTTGCCATGTTTCAGGCGGGGTGTCAGGGTATTCCGGGTCGGCACTGCGGTCGCGGACAGCAGCGTCGATCACCTCCGTCAGCGTCGTCGTGATTGCTTTTAGGAACGCTTTGCTACTCTTCAGTTCGTCGTCAGCCTGATTAACTTCTTCTTGCTCGTTCGGTTCATCAATTTCGGTCATCTTAATCACACCCCGTTTTAGAAATCAGCGTCGCAAAACGATGGCCATCCAACAGGACAATGGGATTCTTTCCGGATTCGCTGGCTTCCCTGATAGCAGCCTTGGAAAAATGGCTTGTCGTTACTACCGCTCCACGAGCGAAGGGTTGGAGGCTGCCTCGCAGCTCGGCAAAGCGATGTCGCAGGAACTGAGATGCAGGATGTTTGCGAGCGAGCCTTGACCTGGAGGCAGTACCCAACTTCGTCTGCGATAGGGCATGTCGTGAGCGAGGGAAGGCATACGCGGTCGATATTTTTTCTCTCATTTCTTCGCTCTTTCCACGCCCCGCCAATGGTCCCTGAAAACATCCCATAACGCTCTCTTTATCAATCATTTACAGACGTCACGCAAACCCTCGTTTGTGTTAAAATGAATACAGGTCGCTGTACATCCAGGTGACGACGATTCAAACCGGTCCTCCATCGCAACCGAAATCATCGAGCGCTACTACTCAAGCAGATGTGAATCTGTATTGTGGCACTCTGTTTTCGTCGTCCCATACGCTTCCAGGCGCGCTTCGGTGCTGCCTGGGCCACAACGATTTCTGGAAATAACCAATGTCATCCAAGCCAACTGTCGAAGCCGAGAAAGAGACTCCTCTCCACGTGGAAGAACTGAACAAGAGAACCGCAACCACCGCCGAATCCGGTTACACCGCTGACTCCATCAAAGTTCTCGGCGGCATGGAAGCCGTGCGCAAGCGCCCCGCCATGTACATCGGTTCCACCGGCGAAATGGGCCTGCACCACCTCGTCTATGAGGTGGTTGACAACTCGGTCGATGAGGCGCTCGCCGGATACGCCAGCAAGATTGACGTGACCGTGCATCTCGATAACTCCGTCTCCGTCGTTGACGATGGCCGTGGAATTCCTGTGGATGAAATGGATATGGATGGCGAGCGCTTGTCCGCTGCCCAGGTCGTCATGACCGTCCTTCACGCCGGCGGCAAGTTTGATAGCTCAACCTACAAGGTTTCCGGTGGACTGCACGGCGTCGGCGTAAGCTGCGTCAACGCTCTCTCTGAGCAACTCGATCTCGAGATCTGCCGCGACGGCGCCATCTGGGAGCAGGAATACTCCGAGGGCGTTCCCACCACCAAGCTCGTCAAGACGGGCACCACCAAGCGCCGCGGCACCAAGGTTCACTTCGTGCCGGACCGCTCGATCTTCACCGTCACCGAGTACAACTACGACACGCTCGCCAACCGTCTGCGCGAACTCGCCTTCCTCAACAAGGGACTGGTGATCACGCTTACCGATGAGCGCACCACTGATCCCAAGACCGGCGAACCCAAGCACACCGAATTCAAGTTCAGCGGCGGCATCGCCGAGTTCATCAAGCATCTGAATAAAGGCAAGAACGTTCTTCACGAGAAGCCAATCTACATGGAGTCTGAAAAGCCCGAACTCTCCTGTGAGATCGGTTTGCAATACAACGACTCCTACAGCGAGACGCTTTTCAGCTTTGCCAACAACATCAACACCGTCGATGGCGGCACGCATCTCCAGGGCTTCCGCTCCGCCCTCACCCGCACCATCAACGCCGCCGGACAGTCGCTTGGCCTCTTCAAGGATCTGAAGGAAAACCTCTCCGGCGACGACGTGCGGGAAGGTCTCGTTGCGGTGATCAGCGTAAAACTCCCGCAGCCTCAGTTCGAGGGCCAGACCAAGGGCAAGCTCAACTCTGATATCGCTGGAGCCGTGCAGCAGTTCATCAACGAGCGCCTCGGCGCATTCTTTGAACAGAACCCGCAGGTCGCGAAGAAGATCATCAACAAGGCCATCGACGCCGCGCGGGCCCGTGAAGCCGCCCGCAAAGCCCGCGACCTTACCCGCCGCAAGGGAGTGCTTGATAGTGGCGGCCTTCCCGGCAAACTTGCCGATTGCTCTGAACGTAATCCCGAGCGCTGCGAAGTCTATCTCGTCGAGGGTGAGTCCGCAGGCGGCACCGCCAAGCAGGGACGCGACCGCCGCTTCCAGGCGATCCTTCCTCTCAAGGGAAAAATTCTCAACGTCGAAAAAGCGCGTTATGACAAGATGCTCGGCCACGAGGAAATCCGCGCCATGATCACCGCCTTCGGCTGTGGCATCGGCAAAGATGACTTCGATCCGGCGAAGCTGCGCTACGGCAAGATCATCCTGATGACCGATGCCGATGTCGACGGTTCGCACATTCGCACGCTGCTGCTGACCTTCTTTTTCCGTCACATGCAGGATCTCATCAAGCGCGGCAACATCTTCATCGCGCAGCCGCCGCTCTATCGCATCAAGAAGGGCCGCTTCGAGCAGTACATCAAGAACGACGCGGAGTTCGTGCAGGTCATGATCAAGCGCGCCTCGGATGGCCTGGTCGTCCGCTACGGCGAAGGCGCCGCCCGTCTTGAGTCCAAGCAACTCGCGCAGTTCATGACTCGCCTCAACGAGTACCTCGGCTTCCTTGACAAGGTGGACAAGCGCATCCGCAATGAGCGCGTTACCGAGATGCTGCCCGAGTTCGAGCTCTCCAAGCGCGAAGATTTCCACGGCTCGCCCGAGGAGGTGCCCACGCGCATCGCCAACATCGAAGCCCGTCTCAAGGCCATCGCCAAGGAAGAGCAGTTCATGTCGGTCACCACGCACTTCGACGAGGAGCTGCAAATCTGGGATGTGCGCTTCGTCAACTCGCAAGGCACGCCGCACTCCATCAGTTGGGCGCTCATCTCCAGTCCTGAATACAAGCAGATGATGTCGCGCTACCGCCAGATCGCCGAGTTCATGAAACCGCCGTTCCAGGTCGAGTGGGTCAAGAACGTCGAAGCCGCCAAGGAAGAAACCGACGACACCATCTCCGCCGCCGAAAAGGCCGACGCCGACAAGATCGAAGGCAAGACCATCAAGGGAGGCACGCCTACCCGCGTCGCCGCCAAGGGTGGTTCGCGCGATCCGGTGGAAAAGAAAACCGTCCGCGACCTCTTCAACTTCGTCCTCGAACAGGGCCGCAAGGACTACCAGATCCAGCGCTACAAGGGCCTCGGCGAAATGACCGCCGAGCAGCTATGGGAGACCACCATGGACCCCGAGCGCCGCACGCTGCTCTCGGTCAAACTCGAAGACCTCACCGAGACCGAGGCCATCTTCACCACCCTCATGGGTGAGAATGTCGAAGCGCGTCGCAAGTTCATTGAAGACAATGCACTCGACGTGAAGAACCTCGATATCTAGCCCTGTTGCATGGAATTGGAGGCCGAATATGGCGGAAATGTCGGAAGTGAAACCCAGCAGCGAGTTGTATTACTTTGCTTACGGTTCCAACATGAACCAAGAGCAGATTTCTGCACGATGCTCGAAGCCCAAGGCGGTCGCCATTGCAAAGCTTCCCAGCCACAAGCTCGCTTTTTTCGGCTATTCCGTCACCTGGGATGGTGCAGAGGAAACCGTTGTTCCAGCCCCCGGCCATGACGTCTGGGGCGTGGTTTACGAGTTGAGCCCTTCCGACAAAGAGAATCTTGACGACGCGCAGGACGCGCGCATGGACGGCTCCGGCTCCTACTTTCACACTCCATCCAGCGTGACTGGGCAGGATGGAAGTATTTATCCAGTCCTCCTCTTCAAGAAGGACAACCTTGGGACTCCCGCGCAACCCAGCCAGGAGTATCTCAACTTCATCGTTCAGGGCGCCGAGGCTCGCGAACTCCCGGCTGCCTATGTGAAAACCTTGCAAGCGATGGAATCCAGAAAAGCGAAATACGTTGTTCCCCGTCCCAAGAAAACCATTCGCGAACTTGCTCCGGACAGCGGCTGCTCGGCATGTGGGGATGCGCCCGCGCCCAACAATGTGATCAGTATTAGCCTTGGCTCCGGCGGCAATTCGTAAGCCGCTCACCAGTTGCAGTGCGCGTTTCAGTCAGGCAGGGCGAGGCTTCAGGCCCGCCCCGAGAATTCCCGTGTCTCCGTGGACACTTTCACCTTTTCGCCGTCCTTGATGAAGAGCGGCACGCGGATTTCGATCCCGGTTTCCAGCTTGGCTGTCTTGGTCACACTCCCGCTGGAGGTGTCGCCGCGGGCGCCTGGTTCGGTATAGGTGACGGCCAGCTCCACATGCGTTGGCAGTTGCAACCCAATCGGATTGCCATTGTACTTCTGCAATTCGATGATCGCTCCCTCCACCAGAAAATCCAGCGCGTCTCCAATCATCTCTCCGGAGAGCGTATGGGTCTCATAGCTCTCCTGGTCCAGAAAGTGCGAACCATCTCCGTCGCTGTACAGATACGAAGCCTTCACCACCTGCAGGTCGGGTTCTTTGAACTTGTCGCTCGCCTTGAATGTCTTATCAAAGACGGCGCGGGTCAGCAGATTGCGCATCTTCAGCCGCACCAGGGTCTGCGCGCCCCGCGCGGTCGGCGTCGAAACCTCTGCATCCAGGCAGTGAAATGGAGTGTTCTCGTGCTCGAAAAACATCTTGCGCTTTACGTCGATAGCGTCAATCAGTGAAGCCATGGTTTCCTCAATGCAGCTAAGAATCAAACGCTCTTAGGATAACAGGTGGGCATAGCCGCGGCCCTTCGTCCTACTTAGCCGCCGCTGCGTCCACCACCGGCAACTCAATCGAACTGGCTACCCCTGCCGCGTGGTAAATCCGCTGTGTTGCCTTTCCATAGTCCCCCGGCTTCGCGAAGAAAATGTTGGACACAAATTTTTGCGGATTGCGGTCATACAGCGGAAACCAGCTCGACTGCACCTGCACCATGATCCTGTGCCCCGGCAGGAATACATGATTCGCCGTCGGAAGCACAAATTTGTACGTCAGCGGCACGTTCGCCGCAATCGGCTTCGGATTCTCAAAGCTCTCCCTGTACCGCCCGCGGAAGATATCCATCGCAATGCCCAGCTCGTATCCGCCCATCTCCTGCTGGTCCGGAACCACGTCCGGATAAACGTCGATCAACTTGACGACCCAGTCGCTGTCCGTGCCGCTCGTTGAGGCCACCAGGTGTACCACCGGAGCGCCGCCGATGCGCACCGCTTCCGTCAGCATAGGAGTCGCGTAGGTGAGCACGTCGGTGCGGCCATCCACCGCGCGCTGATCCGTCACCAGCCAGCGTTGCCATGCTTCGTGATCCGCAAACCTCACCGGGCGCGGCAAATAAGTCACGGGCTTGGCTGGGTCGGAGACGTACTCATCATAAGCACTGGCATCCTTTGCGTCGCCGCCCGCCGGTGCCGTAAACGACAGTCCAAATCCTGCCGTCAGATACAGCGCCTTCGGCTTCGCCACGCAGCCATTTTCGCAGGAGAGCGGCCACGAACTCAGCCGGTCCCAGTGATTCTCTCCCGTGTTGTAGATCAGCACCGGAGGCGTATCTGCCTTGGCCGCGCCGTCTTTCAGATACTGGTCGAAGAATGGCTTCAGCACGTCGCGCCGGAATTGCAGCGCCGTATCACCCTCCCACTTCAGCGGCCCCAGCGAACTGCCATCGTAGTTCACTCCGCTGTGCCGCCACGGCCCCATCACCAGGTAGTTCATGTTGTTCGCCGTGTCCTTCGGCTCCATCGCCAGGTAGGAGTGGATCGCGCCCCACATATCCTCCTGGTCCCACAGCCCTTGGATCCACATCGTCGGAACCTTCAGCGGCTGCTCGCCCATGATCTTGTCGAGCGCCTGTCCCTGCCAGAAGCCATCGTAAGCAGGATGCTCGGAGTTCTTGTGCCACCACGGCAGTTGCTCCAGCCCGCCGGCCTTCGCAAAGTCTCCAGCCGAGCCAGCTCGTAGAAAGTTGTCATAGTCGTCGTAGGCTTCTCGCAGATTCTCGCGTCCCTCGCTGCGGCCTTCGGTCTGCCAGGCGATGTAGTCCAGGTTGGTCTGCCGGAAGGCTCCGTAGTGGAACCAGTCGTCTCCCATCCAGCCGTCCACCATTGGACTCATCGGCGCGGCCACCTTCAACGCCGGGTGTGGATTGACCAGCGCCATCACCACCGTGAAGCCTTCATACGAACTTCCCAGCATTCCCACGCGCCCGTTGGATTCCGCTACGTTCTTCACCAGCCAGTCGATCGTGTCGTAGGCATCCGTGGAGTTGTCCGTGTTGGTCGAGTTCAGCGGCCCGCGTAGCGGGCGCGTCATCAAGTACTCGCCCTCGGAGCCGTACTTGCCGCGAACGTCTTGAATCACGCGGATATACCCGCCCTCTGCAAACACCTCGTCCCCCTGGGACAGCACCGCGACCATGTGTGGCGAGTTGGCGCGTCCGGCGCGCCGCGATGCGTTGTACGGAGTCCGCGTCAGCAGCATCGGCGCGTTCTTCGCTCCGCGCGGCAGCACGATCACCGTATGCAGCCTTACGCCGTCGCGCATCGGAATCATCACCTCGCGCTTCACGTAGTCATTCGCCATTGTTGGCGCTTCAAACTTCGCCGGAACGTCAGGCGTAAGTGGTGAGGTTTGGGCGCGAACTCCCGGCGACAGCACCACAAGAGCGGCTACCAACAGCGAACAACGGAACGAAGTTACACAATCCATACAAGCACTCCAACAGTTGAAATGAACTCTTGAATCAATGCCGGACGAGTCTTCCCGCAACAGTGGTTTCATTGTAGACGACTCTCGCGCCCGTAATTCATCGTCCCAATTTCCGCTCGCAGATGTTACAAGTAGATGTAACAAATAGATGCCACAAAGCACAGGGTACAAAGTAACCCACAACATCATGTCCGTCCCGCGCACGCCCAAGCCCGTCCGCTCCTATCATCTGATTGCCCTCGTCCTATTGGCGGCGTTCTTCGCGCAGTGTGCCTGGTTCATTGCCTCCGTGCCGCTCACCCAGCTTGAAGCGGATCAGATTCTTCGCGGTGTTGCGCTGCTGCGTCACGTTCCGCTTACTGCTGAGCCGGTTTCCTCGCCACTGATTCCGTTGCTCTCCGTCGCCGGAATCCTCTTTCACCTGCCGCAGAATCCTGTTCTGCTGGATCAGTTCTGGCTTGACCAGCACCGCTGGTTCATCCGCGCGCCCTTCCTGCTCGCCGGACTCTGCCTCGCCGTCTCACTCTGGTATGTCGCGCGCCGTCTCTACGGAACCGCCGCCGGACACATCGTCCTCGCGCTCTTCGCCTTCAGCCCCGGAATGGTCGCCTGTTCGTCTCTCGCCGGTCCGCAGATCTTTGCCGCCTGGGGAGCCTTCGGACTCATCTTCACCGCCATTGCCACCGCGCACACGCTCTATGCGCCGCGTGAAGTCATTCTCTGGAACTGGAAGCGTATCGCCCTGCTCGGCGTCTCCATCACCTTCGCCGTCGGAGCCCAATGGCCGCTCGCGTGGCTGCTTGTGCCTGCCGCGGCATTCATGCTGTGGGCCGTGCCGCACCGCCGCGCCGCCGCCTTGCTCATCCTTGCTGCCGCCGCTGCCGTATCCCTGCTTCTGTTGGGCATCTGTTATCTAGGCGACCCTCGCGCCCTTGCCCACGGCCTCTCTCACGCCGGATGGCTCGGCTTTTCTCCGGAGTTCCTCTCCCCACGTCTGCTCGCGCGCATTCTTGCCCGCTTTTTCTTTGATGCTGCTCCCGGAGCATTACTGATATTTCCGGTCGCCATTGTCGCCTGGATTGTCTGGCCGCGCACCCGCTTCTTCGGCAACACCGCTCCGTTCCTCGTCTTTCTGCTTCTCCTCGTCACGGGAATTTTTCTTCCCGAAAACGGTGCCAGCGCGATCCTCTTCGCGACCCTCCCGTTCCTCCTGCTCTTCATCGCCGGAATCTTTGCCGATCTCATCGAAAGCAGATTTCAGGCCCCCGCTCTCGCCGTGATCTTCGCTGTCATTGCCGCCCAGGCTGCCTACAGCATTGCCAGCCTCGTGCGCATGTATTCGCGCCTCCCCGGCTCCTAGCATCTTGGTTTTTCTTTCGCAACAATCCTTGGTGCTCCACATCTGCCGCATTTAGCAGATGTGGGTCTTCGTCGCCAAAGCATCACAATCTGAAGTGCGATAATCGAAACGGCATGACTTCTTACCCATCCGCGGTCGAGCGTCTTTACTCACTCGGCCACGAACTCCAGCTCTGGCCTTCGCGCAAGTTTGACCTCGCGCACATGCGCATTCTCTGCGAAGCCCTCGGCAACCCGCAGCGCTCTTTCTCCTCCGTGCTCATCGCCGGAACCAACGGGAAAGGCTCCACCGCTGCAACCCTCGCCTCCATCCTGCTCGCCTCTTCGCACCGCGTTGGACTTTACACGTCGCCTCACCTGCTGCGCATCAATGAGCGTATCTGCCTCAACGGTCAACCCATTCCTGACGAAGCCTTCGCCGCCGCGTATGACCGCGTCACCACCGCTGCCACTGCGCTCGTCGCCACATCTGCGTTGCCTCATCTGCCCAGCTTTTTCGAGACCATGACCGCCATGGCCTTTGATTTCTTTTCCTCTTCGAACGCCGAAATCGCCGTCCTCGAGGTCGGCATGGGCGGGCGTCTCGACGCCACCAACATCGTTGAGCCCATTCTCTCCGTCATCACCGACATTGATATCGATCACCAGAAATATCTCGGCAACACCATCGCTGAAATCGCCTACGAAAAAGCCGGAATCCTTCGCCCCTCCGTCACTGCGGTCACTCTGCCCCAGCATCCGGAAGCCAACCAGGTGCTCGGCGAACGCATGACCGCCCTCGGCTCCCGAGCCGTCAGCGCCGCGCGCAACATGGCCTCGCTCTCGCCTGCGTCTTCCATGCTCGTCCACACTTCACCGCTGGAAACGCAATTTCGGTTGAGTGTCCTCGGCAAGGAAGTGGAGATCGTCTCGCCTCTCGTCGGCCGTCACCAGCTCCGCAATCTCGCTCTCGCCATCACCGCCGCCGAAGAGCTTGCCGCCCAGGGCCTTCACATCACTCCGGAGTCCATTGCCCTTGGCGTGCGCCAGACCTGTTGGCCGGGCCGCTTCCAGCGCCTGCCAGCCACTGCGGACCGCCCCGAGGTCATCATCGATGTCGCGCACAACCCTGCTGGCGCATGGGCCTTGCGCTCTGCCTTGACGGAGCAACTCGGCGAGCGTCCCCTCGTGTTGCTCTTCGGAGCCATGGCCGACAAAGCCGTGGATGAGATCGCAAAGATTCTCTGGCCGCGGATGGCCCACGTGGTCCTCACCCGTACCGCAAACAATCCACGCGCCGCCGCCGCCGCCGATCTCGCAGCCCTCGCGCAATCGCTCGGCGTGGAGCATTCTTCCTCGGCAACCGTGGACGAGGGCGTCGGCATCGCAATCACCCAGGCCCGCGCATTCGGGCCGGAGGTGGCTATCGTGATCGCCGGCTCCATCTACGTCGCAGGAGAGGCCATCCAGGCGCTGCGCCGATCCTCCGCAAAATGATTTCTAATGCCCAAGCCTTCCTCATTCGGTATCCTAGAATCACACTCGGGTGGAGGCCGGAATGAAATCGCTACTGGTTCGGCTGATTCTCTACTTGGCGTTCGGTGCCAGTGCGGTAGCAGCCCTCATCACCTTCCGTCATGCCGGACTTGGCGTGCTTGCCGTCGTCATCCTCACCTACCTCAGCGTTCTCGTTCTGGTCCTGGCCATCATGCTCAACTATCCGAGGCTGCCGCGCCAGGCAATGGTCAACGACTTCGCCGACGCGCTCGAGGCGCAAAACCTCCTCGCCTCCACCAGCTTCACCGCAGACCGAGCCTTTCGTGTCGATGAGTGCAAGGACAAAGGTCCGCATTATTTCCTCGAGTTGGAAGATGGCGGCGTCCTCCATCTCAGCGGCACATACCTGTATGAGTACGAGCCCATCGAAGGCTCGCTGCGCCACTTTCCCTGTACCCAGTTCACCGTCCGCCGTCACGCGGAAATCGGCTACGTTGTCGATCTCATCTGTGGCGGCATCGTCATCGAACCGGAAGTGGAAGCCCCTCCTTTTTCCGCGCAGGAGTTCGAAGCGGGTCGTGTGCCCGAAGACGGCGTCATCCTCCGCAACCTCACTTTCGATCAGCTCCGCCATCAGCGCACCAATCCGCACGCCTCCATTCACTAGAGAAGGGCAGGAGTCGATGTACCTGCTTTTATATCTGTGCTTGAGCTGCGTAGATTTTGAGAGGGTCATTCTGAGCGAAGCGAAGAACCCCAGCACCGTTCAGTTCGTCTGTGCGGCCTCAAGTTTTTCAGCCAGCCACCTATCCGCCTTCGCCTCGCGTCGCGGGCATATCTTCCCGGACCGCTCCAGAGTTTCCGTATTTCATCGATGAACTTGTTTTGATTTCGAACCGCGCTCGGCGATCAGTGTCCGCCGTGGTAGGGATGGTTATTCAGGATGGTGAATGTGCGGTAGAGTTGCTCGGCCAGCACCACGCGCGCCAGTTCATGCGGCAGTGTAATCCTGCCTAGCGAAAGCGTCTGCTGCGCCTTTGCCAGTGCCGCCGCCGTCCAGCCGTCCGCCGGACCAATCGCAAAGATCAGCTCCTGCGTTCCCCGCTCCAGGTGTTGCCGCACAAAGCCCGCCAGCTCTTCGCTGCTCAGTTGTTTTCCCCGTGAGTCCAGCGCCACCAGCACCGGAGCCGTGCGCCCCGGACGCTCCAGGCTCTTTAGCAACGCGTCTTCGGTGGCGTAATCCCCCGCCTCAATGGCGCAGTAGCGCGCCGCCCGCTTCAGATACTCGGCAGTCAGCTCATCCACCGCCGACTCCTTGCTCGAGCCTTTCCGTTTCGTGATCGAGATCAGGCGGATCTTCATCGTCTTCCTTCGCGCCAGCGCCAGCGCCCCCGGTCGGAGCGGCATCTGTTGCCGCGTACCCTGCACACCGGCGCCCGCGGCCCGAGCGGCGGATTAGCCGTGTACCCGAAGCAAACAACGAGCGCGGGCTCTGTGGCCCGCGCTCGTTTCTCACAATGTGCTATTTGCGCTTGGTGACGGCCTTCTTTTTCGCCGCCACTTTCTTCTTTGCAGTCTTCTTCACTGCTGTCTTTTTCGCGGCCTTCTTCGAGGTCTTCTTCGCCGCAACCTTTCGCGCTGGAGCCTTCGCCTTCGCGCCGCGTGAGCTCTGCTTTGCCGCCGCTCTTACGCTGGTCCGCTTCTTCGCCGCCGCCTTCTTCGCGGGCTTCTTCACCCTGGGCGCTGCCGGTTCTGGAGCCGCCTCAACCGCCGCTGCCGCTTTCTTCGGATGCAGTAACTCCTCCGCCGTCAGCTTATGCGCGGACTTCCACAGTCTTTCCAGATCGTAATATGCGCGCCGCTGTGCGTTAAAGATATGCACAACGAAATCCACATAATCCAGCAGAATCCACTCTGCGGTCTGGTAGCCCTCGCGCGCGTTCGGCTCCACGCCCATGTCTTTCGAGAGCCGCTCATCCACCTCGTCGGCAATCGCCTGCACCTGCCGCGGATTGCTGCCGCTGCAGATCAAAAAGTAATCGGTAAAGGTGCTCGACTCCCCAGGCAACTGGAGCAGCGCAACGTCTTCGGCCTTCTTATTGTTTACCGCCTCAAGGGCGAGTGCGACTTGTTTTCTGATATCTTGCGTGGGCATCGTTCCTCTTCTCTGCTGCACTATTGTGCTGGGCTTTGGCTTCCGATGCAAGCTCCGGCGTCAGCGACCGGAGCGGTTTGGGGCCCCCATCTCTGCCGCAGTTGGCAGATGTGGGCCATGTTCCCTGGCGTCTCAACCGCGCGGCAGCTCCGGCGATCCCGCCTCTTCGTCCTCGTCGTAAATCTTCAGCTTCACAATGTACTCGGCCACCGCGCGCGGCACCAGCTTTTCCAGTCCAACTCCCCGCCGCGCCGCTTCGCGAATCTCCGTCGCGCTCACTTCCTCATTCACATCCGGCAGCAGATGAATCGTCGCGCCATTCGTCTCCAGCGCGCCTGTCTCCATCAGCATCCGCGCCCCGGCCTCATCTGGACGCAGCTCAACCGGCAGTGCCCGCGCCACGTCCTTCAGCGGAAACCCCGGCCTGCTCGCGATCACAAACTCCACCGAGCGCAACAGCTCCACCGGAGAGCGCCACTTCGCAATGTGCTGGAATGCGTCCATTCCGATCAGGAAGTACAGCCGCGTTCCGCTCGCCAGCCGCGCCCGCGTCCGCGCCACGGTGTCAACCGTATAACTTGCCGCCTCGCCGGACCTTCGTACAATCTCCGGAGCCTCCAGCAGCGATGGCGCAAATCTCTCATCGCCCTCCAGCGCCAGCGCCAGCATCGCAAAGCGGTGGTAAAAGTTCGTGACCTTCTGCTGCGCTTTCAGCGGCTGCACATCGGCCGGAACAAAGTACACCTGCTCCAGATCAAACTTCTCCGCCGCCGCCCGAGCCACGGCCATGTGCCCCAGGTGAACCGGGTCAAAGGATCCGCCGTACAGCGCAACGTTTTTGATTGGGTTTTTCATTCGGTGGGCAAAACTGCGGCGCGGACCTCGAGGCCCGCGCCGGAATGTTGGGTGGAACTACTTCTTCGCGGCAGCCTTCTTGACGGCCTTCTTGGCAACCTTCTTGACGGCCTTCTTTGCGACTTTCTTGACGGCCTTCTTGGCAACCGGCTTCTTCGCGGCGACTTTCTTCGTTGCAGCTTTCTTTGTAGCAGCCATTGGTATTCTCCCTTTTGTTTGTTTTTTAGCTTTGGTCTTTGGCTTCGTCTCAACTGCTACGGAGCCAACGGCCTCTTCCCCGGCACTTTGCCGGCGAACTTCCTCGACGTAACGCGCCATCGCCCAGGCCAGCTCTGAGACACCGGCTCCGGTCACGGCGGAAATCTCGTAGAATTCGAGACTCAGCTTGCGCGCATGTTTGCGCAGCTTTTCCACCTTTGCCGGATTCGCAGCGTCCATCTTGCTGGCCACCACGATCATGGGTTTGCGTTCCAGCCCTGCGCCAAACCTTCTCAGCTCGCGCAGGATCACATCGAAATCTTTTACGGGATCGGGCCGCCCGCTCGCATCCGAACAATCCACCAGATGCACCAGGCAGCGTGTGCGCTCAATATGCCGCAGGAACTGAGTGCCCAGTCCCGCGCCATCGCTTGCGCCTTCAATCAATCCCGGAATGTCGGCCACCACGTAGCTCACGACATTCGGCATCTCACCCAGCGCCACAACTCCAAGATTCGGTTGCAGCGTGGTGAATGGATAATCCGCAATCTTCGGACGCGCCGCCGAGATCCGTGAGATCAGCGTGGACTTGCCCGCGTTCGGGTATCCCACCAGTCCTACGTCTGCCAGCAGCTTCAGCTCCAGCCGCAGATGCAGCTCTTGTCCCGCTCTTCCCGGCTCGTGCTCGCGTGGCGCCTGGTGCGTGGGAGTGGCAAAACACTGGTTGCCTCTTCCGCCGCCGCCGCCCTTCGCAATCACAATGCTTTCATTCGCGCTCGCAAAGTCGTGTACCAGCTCGCCGGTCTCGTCGTTATAAACAATCGTCCCCACCGGAACTTTCAGCGTGATGCTCTTGCCCTCCGGACCGGTCCGGTTCGAGCCTTCGCCGTGCCGTCCACGCTGCGCTTTGTACTCGGGGTTGAAACGGAAATGAACCAGCGTGTTGTGTCTCTCGCTTGCTTCCATGATGACGTCGCCACCGCGTCCGCCATCACCGCCGCTCGGTCCGCCGCGCGGTACAAACTTCTCGCGGCGGAATGCCATGCAGCCATTGCCGCCGGCTCCGGATGCGACTCGAATTTTTGCTTCATCAACGAACATCGATACTCGCGTCCTTCTAACTGAGCTATTTCACCACAACTAGTGCAATAAACATAGATGGGAAATGACGAAAGTAGATAGATTGATAAATGTGAATCTCTAAACTTCCGCGCTCCTCCGCCTTTGCCGGTCACCGCCGCACGTCGCTTAGTCTCTCCGCGCTTCCTCGGCCCGCTTCGTCCCATCTCCCATCAACATCGTTTTCATCCAGTATTCATGCACCTTCTGGAGTCCTTCACTATTTTCTATCACCGCGGTCGTTCTCCGCCCTTGCTCTTCTCCATCTCATCCGCTCCCTCCAGACTCAACGCCGCGTCGCCTCCACAAGCTCAGAAATAATTCTCGCGCCGCCATCGCGCTTCGCTCTCCCGCCGGAAGAAATTTCGATTTCGCAGTCTCCTCTGCCTCCTCGGCGGCAGAGAGAAATCAAGAAACGTTCGGGTGCCCCAGCTTCGCGCCGATGCTTTTCGGCGATAAGCTGGGAAGCAAACTCTCCCTCTCCGCACAGTTTGCTGTTGCCGTTGCTGTCGCGTTTGCCGTTGCTGTTGTTCTTGTGTTTGCCGTTGCTGTTGCTCTTGCGTCTGTCGTTGCCGTTGCTCTTGTGTTTGCCGTTGCTGTTGTTCTTGCGTTTGTCGTTGCCGTTGCTCTTGCGTTTGTCGTTGCCGTTGCTCTTGCGTCTGTCGTTGCCGTTGCTCTTGTGTTTGCCGTTGCTGTTGTTCTTGCGTTTGTCGTTGCCGTTGTTCTTGCGTTTGCCGTTGCTGTTGTTCTTGCGTTTGCCGTTGCTGTTGTTCTTATCCTCAGCGCGCTCTCTCCACGTAGCGGTGTCATTCCGAACAACGTGAGGAATCCCAGCGTCGCTCAAATATCTCGTGCCGCCAGTAGGCACTTCAACCACCAGCTTTCAGCCATCGCCTTCCCAAACCCGGCTGATCCATCGGCGCGCATCTTCGCCCACTCCTCCTCTGCAATCGAATTTCGCAGAAGTCCAGACGCACAAAAGCCTCGCCGTCAGGCGAGGCTTTTGTCTTCTACTCGTGATGTGTTTTACGCTTCTGCGACCGGCACTGCTGCGAGCGGTTCAATGGCGACGAACTTGCCCATCTGTCCCCGATCGATAAACTTCACTTTGCCGTCCATCTTGGCAAAGAGCGTGTCGTCCTTGCCGCGTCCAACGTTCAGGCCGGGCTTGAGGCGGGTACCGCGCTGGCGAACGATGATCGTTCCACCCGTGACGGTTTCTCCGCCGAAGGCTTTCACGCCAAGACGCTGTGCGTTCGAGTCGCGGCCGTTGCGGGATGTTCCTTGACCTTTTTTGTGTGCCATAACGAAATTCCTGTTCCTTCAGTCATTCGCCGCTTGAGCCGCGAACCGTGAATATTACGAGTAAATGTTACTTGCTGGATTTCCTGGCAGCCGCTTTCTTCGCGGCGGCCTTCGTTGCCGGAGCCTTCTTCTTGGCAACCGGCTTTTTGGCAACTGGTGCTTCGGCGGTCTTCGCGGCCTTCGGAGCCTTTACGGCAACCTCGGGAGCCTTGAAGGTTTCTCCGCCTGAGCTGATTTCCGCAATGCGTACCTGCGTGAACGGCTGTCTGTGCCCGTTCAGCTTCTTGTACTGCTTCTTGCGCTTAAAGTGAAAGACCAGAATCTTGTCGGCGCGGCCCTCTCCGAGGATCTCGCCAACTACCTTGGCGTCCTCGGCTTTGGCGATCTTGCCCTCTTCGCCGCTGACTGCCAGGACTTCGAATTCAATGTTCTGGTCGCTGTTAGACGTCTTTTCAATCTTAATGACGTCACCGGGAGCGACGCGATACTGCTTACCGCCAGCGCGGATCACCGCGTACATAGCAATGCCTCCATAAATCTTCCCTCCATCCCAGGCGCCGCAAAAAATGGCTCCGATGGAGTTTCCCAACTTAATTCTGTGCGCTTGCACTTCCCCGCAGATCGAAAGATCGAAGGCAGATCCGGCTTATCCACCGCCCCTAAATGCAGGAGCCACGCCGAACCTGATGCGAGGTGCCTCTGACGAGGCGAAGCAGTACAGGCAAACCATAGGATTTTAACGTTTTCCTCAGCCCAAGGTCAACCGGAGGAGAATTCAACTCGCCCGCGCGCCTTTTTTCCCCGCCCTCTTATACCGCACCTTCAAAAAGAGGATCGCGCATTGCAGCGCCAGTGTTACCGCGTTCGCCACAATCACCGGCATCTGTTTCACTGCAATCCCGTACACCAGCCATAGCGTGACCCCCACCGTAAAACTCACCAGCGTGCCAATATGCAGATCATCGGCGCTCTTCCGCTTCCACACATGCAATACCTGCGGAAGGAACGCAAGCGTCGTTAACGTGCCCGCCGCATATCCAACCCAGGTAAACAGTGCCGTCATTGCCTTTAGAATCCGGTCTTCCAGAAGAAGTACGCTGACATCCCCGCGCCGATGGCGATCACGATCCAGCGCACATGTTCCTGCTTCATCCTCTGCGCGAACCAGGCCCCGAAGTATCCGCCCAGCAGCGATCCCAGCACCATCACTCCCGCGTGTCTCCAGTAGATGACGCCCTTGAACACAAACGCCAGAATCGCGATCCCGTTGCACACCGCTGCTTGCACCGTCTTATAGGCGTTGATGCGGTGAATCTGCGTCATCCCCAGCAGCGCCAGCAGGGCCATCATCAGGATGCCTGCTCCCGCTCCAAAGTATCCAATGTAGAAGCCGACAAAGAGCTGTGCCGCCGCGCCTCCCTTGGTCGTCAGCGCCGCCTCGCCGCCCACCGGACGCAGTGCCGCCGTAATCTTCCGGCTAAATGCAAACAGCAGCGTCGCCGAAAGCAGCAGCCACGGAATCAGCCGCAGAAACGTCTGTTGCGGAGTCACCAGCAAGGTCACCGCTCCCAGCAGTCCGCCTACAAGTCCAGTGGAGAGAAGCGGAATCAAAATCTTGCGTGACTCAGGCCCGCGCAGCTCATTGCGGTATGCGCCAATGCTGCCCAGTATTCCCGGCCACAATGCAATCGTGTTTGTCGCGTTCGCCTGAATCGGCGGAACGCCCACCAGCAGCAGCGCCGGAAAGCTCAGGAAGCTGCCGCCCCCGGCCACGGCGTTCATCATCCCGCTCACCACTGCAATTCCGAAAAGTAACAGTCCCTGATGTAATGTCAGCACAAATGAATTGTAAGCGACGCTCTCTCACCGGTCTCCAGCAAACAAAACAGGCTGGCGATTTTTTCGCCAGCCAGCCGCTTTTCTAATCTTGCCGCTGAACACGCAAGGGTCATCCTGAGCGTAGCGAAGGCCCCCAGCCCAGCCCAAACAGCCTACGAACCTCCAAGTTCCTCAAACACCAAACGATTTTGTCTTTGCTTGTGTCTCATTCTCGCCATGTCCTAGCTCTACGTCACTCTTGCGTAGTGAAACACCGACGTGCTTCGCTTTCCGTCCTGCTCGTAGCTCCACTCTTCATCGTGGTGATTCGGGTCAATCAGGTTGATCGCCAACCCCACCATGTGCCCATCGTGCGGACCGATATTCGTCCCGTCCTTGAACTCAAACACCAGCCGTGTCGGAGTCGCCGACACCAGCTTCATCCGCGGCTGGTTATGAGCCGCGCAGTAGTGTGTTGCCAGCAGCTCATCCATGTCCGGATGAAACATCGTGATCATCTCGTACGGACCGCCCTGGTCCATCCAGTGCATCAGCGCCGAACCGCCGCCCGTCATCCGAACCTCCACACGGGTAGGCATTTCTTTGCCGCCCTCCTTCATCGTTCCGTCCCACTTACCCACCAGCGTCTGCAAACTCTTCCACGCCGGAGTCTCCTTCATCGCCCTGTGTTCCTCCGCCGCCGCCACGGCCACCAACATCACCAGCACCACCAGAATTTTCCGCATACCTCGCCTACCTCCCAAAGTGCCGGAGATAATACCAAATCTCCGCCCCCAGTGGAACCTTACTACCCTCCAGACGCAAAAAGGGGAAGCGCCTCAGCGCCTGCGGCCGGAGCGGCGGCTGTTGCCGCGTACCCGACTGCAAAGCGCCTGTGCGCTCCCCCCATTGCAACTTCTGCGGGTGCCCCACCTTCGCGCCGCGTTTTCTTGCGGCGTTAAGGTGGGAAACATTGTCCCTGCCCTCTTAATCCAGCAGTGTAGGCTCGTCGCCGTTGCCGTTGGCTTCTTCCTTCGGCAGCACCACGGCCGCTGCCACGCGGTCGTCGCCATCCAGTGCCAGCAGCTTCACGCCCTGCGTTGCCCGTCCTGCCTCGCGAATCGTATCCGTCCCCATGCGTATGATCTTGCCGAACTGGCTGATCAGCATCGCCTGGCTCTCTTCGCTCACCAGCAGAATCCCAACCACCTTGCCGTTTTTCGCCGTCGTCTTCAGGTTGATCACGCCCTTGGCGCCGCGTCCGGTCAGCCGGTAGTCGTCCACCGGAGTCCGTTTCCCGTAGCCGTTTTCTGAGATCGTGAGGATCAAATTCGGCATCAGCTCGCCGCTCTCATCCTCGCGAGCTTTCTTGCGTGCCTTGTGATCCGCCCCAGGCGTCGCATTCTTCGGAGTCACAACCATCCCGACGATGTAATCCTTCTCCGCCAGCTTCATGCCCCGCACGCCATACGCAGGACGCCCCATCGATCTCACGTCCTCTTCGTCAAAGCGCACTGCCATGCCAAGGTGCGTTGCCAGCAGAACGTACTGCTGTCCGTCGGTCACCTGTGCGGAAACCAGCTCGTCGTCCTTGTCGATTCCAATGGCGATAATCCCGCGTGACATCACGTTGCAGAAGTCCTTCAGCGGAGTCTTCTTCACCGTGCCCTTGCGCGTCGCAAAGAAGATGAACCGGCTCGCTTCCGCCAGATCCTTCACGCACAGGAACGCCCGCACCGTTTCGCCCGGCTGCAAGCTCACCAGGTTGCCAATGTGCTTGCCCTTGCCCGCCGCGCTCACGTCCGGAATCTCATAAACCTTCAGCCAGTACACCCTGCCCGTGTTCGTAAAGATCAGGATGTAGTTGTGCGTGGTCGCCGCGATCATGTGCTCCACGAAATCCTCTTCGCGTGTGCTCATGCCCTTGCGCCCGGTGCCGCCGCGCCGCTGCTGCCGGTAGATCGAAACATTGGTGCGCTTCAGGTAGCCTGCATGGCTCACCGTCACCGCCACCTGCTCGTCGGCGATCAGGTCTTCCAGTTGCAGCTCTTTCGCTTCGTCCTGAATGATCGTGCGCCGTTCGTCGCCGTAGTCTTTGCGAATCTGCTTCAGCTCTTCCACAATCACCGAGCGCAGCTTCTTCTCCGAATTCAGAATCGACTCATACTCGGCAATCCGTTCGCGCTGCTCGTTCAACTCGTTCACAATTTCGTCAATCGAGAGCCGCGTCAGCCTGTGCAGTTGCAGTTCCAGAATTGCGTCGGCCTGCTTCGTGCTGAACGGATTTTCCGGATCGGTCTCCGGCATCCGGCCCGTCAGGTTGATCGTGATCTTTTTTCCGCCGAAGTACGCCACCAGATTCTCGCGAGCTTCCGCCCGGTTCTGGCTTCCCCGGATGATCGCAATCACATGATCCAGGTAGTCCAGCGCCTTCTGGTAGCCCTCAAGAATGTGTGCCCGGTCTTTTGCCTTTTGCAGCAGAAACGCCGACCGTCTGCGAATCACATCCACCCGGTGGTCGATGAAGTATTGGAGCGCCTGCACCAATCCCATCTCGCGCGGCTGATTATTCACCACCGCCAGGAAGATCATGCTGAAGCTCTCTTGCATCTGCGTGTGCTTGTAGAGCTGGTTCAGCACAATTTCCGGCTGCGAGCCGCGCTTCAGCTCAATCACAATGCGCATTCCGTCGCGGTCGCTCTCGTCGCGGATGTCGCTGATCTCTTCAATCGTCTTTTCATTCACTAGGTCGGCAATGCGTTCAATCAAACGCGCCTTGTTCACCTGGTATGGAATCTCCGTGACGATGATTGCGTCCTTCTCTTTCGTCATGTGTTCCACTGCAACCTTGGCCCGCATCAGGAAGCGTCCGCGTCCCGTCCTGTAGGCCTCGTGCAGTCCCTTGCGCCCGTGGATGAACCCGGCGGTCGGGAAGTCCGGTCCCTGCACAATGGTCAAGATCTCGTCCAGTTGCGTGTTCGGCTTTTCCACCAGCAGAATCGCCGCCGTAATAATCTCGGTCAGGTTGTGCGGCGGAATGTTCGTCGCCATGCCCACGGCAATGCCGTTTGAGCCGTTGATCAGCAGCGTCGGAATCCGCGATGGCAGCACCGAAGGCTCCGCCGTCGAGTCGTCGAAGTTCGCGACGAAATCCACCGTGTCCTTGTCGATGTCCGCCAGCAGCTCCGCCGCAATCGCCGTCAGCCGCGCTTCCGTGTACCGGTACGCCGCCGGAGGATCGCCATCCACCGAACCGAAGTTTCCCTGTCCATCCACCAGCCGGTAGCGCAGGGAGAAATCCTGCGCCATGCGAACCGTCGCGTCATACACCGACGAGTCGCCGTGCGGGTGATATTTGCCCAGCACTTCGCCCACGATCTTCGCGCACTTTACCGTCTTGCGGCTGTGCAGCAGACCCATGTCGTGCATCGCGTACAGAATGCGCCGGTGAACCGGCTTCAATCCGTCGCGAATGTCCGGCAGCGCGCGCCCGATGATGACCGACATCGAGTAGTCGAGATACGAGCGTCGCATCTCCTCTTCAATGTTGATCGGCTGTACGTTCGAGGGAGGACCGCCGCCGCCTTCCAGCGGCAACTTTGGATTGTTCGTTTCGTCGGCCATGTATTCCTAAGTACCTTCCGGCTGAAGTTCAGCTACCCAAAAATATTCGGGTGGCCCACTCAACGCTCTTTTCGTTGAGTGGGGCTTTTGCCTTTGCCCTTGCGCCCGCTCTCACTCAAAATATTGAAAACGCACGGGTGCCCCACCTTCGACGCGCCGTTTTTGCGCGGATAAGGTGGGAAGCAACATCTCCCACTTCAGCAGCAATTCCGATTCACTTCTCTCGCTAAACAGAATTCCACTTCGGTGGCGCGCCATCTCACTGACGGCTCGCCTTCAACTCTCTGCATTGTGGGAAATTAGCCACTGAGAAGCACGGATCATTATAGCACGCGAAGGCCCTTCGCCGCGCCGCCAGAACCTACTCTAAGCCACTGTATTTCAATGGCTTACCAGACTCCTCCGGTTGCCCTGCTCCCATCCGTCTCCAGCGGAACAATCCCGCCGTCGCATAGGAGACGCCCACTGCCACCGCCGACCCGATGATCACCTCACCCGTCCGCTGCAACGCCGCCGTCAGTCCCGCATGGGCGGAGTGCGATGCATACGCCGGCAGCATCACAATCGCCGCCGTAATCGGCGCAATCCTCCAGCTGATCGGAACCTTCACCAGGTCCGCTGACACAATCGTCGCCACCGCCATCGCCGCCAGCACTGACCATTCCGAAGCACCGGCAACTTTCAGGAACGCCATCGCCACCGCGCACCCGATCACCGTGTTCATCAGCCGAGAAATGAAAGCATTCCACGCCGACGCCGCCTTCACTTCCGTCACCACCACGCTCGAAATCAGCCCCCACAGCGGATCGGTCTTGAACACCACCGCCAGGATCAGCCATACAATCACGCCGCTGATCAGCATGCGCGTCGCATAGCGCAGTCCGCTCATCCGCCGCTGCATCAGCAGCAACATGCGAAACGAGGTTCTCTGTGCCGCGCGCAGTTTCATAAGGGATTTGTTGCTCTTGCCGTTGCCCTTGTCTTTGCTTTGGCTTTGGCATTTGCGGCTTTGGCATTTGCTTTGGTTTTGGCTTTTGCTCTTGAAGTGTCATCCTGAGCGCCAGCGAAGGACCCCAGCACCGCACAAATATGCAGCGCCTTTTCCAAGCTTTTCAACCAACCATCGATTCTGGTGCCCCACCTTCGCCGCGCCGTCTTTGCGTGGCTAAGGTGGGAAGCAGCGCCTTCCAACTCTAGGGATTTCGCCCTTGCCCTTGATCTTGCTTTTGCCGTTGCCCTTGATCTTGCCTTTGCCGTTGCTTTTAACCTGCGAAACCTGTGCAACCTGCTCCCTACGCCGTCATCCACCCCAGCGCCCGCGCAATATATCCCTTCATATCCCGGCGATGCACCACCGCGTCCAGGAATCCCTTTTCCACCAGAAATTCACTTCTCTGGAAACCTTCCGGCAGCTTCTGCCGAATCGTCTGCTCGATCACTCGCGGCCCCGCGAATCCGATCAGCGCTCCCGGCTCGGCGATATTCAAATCCCCCAGCATCGCAAAGCTCGCCGTCACGCCGCCCGTTGTCGGATCGGTCAACACGGAGATATACGGAATCTTCGCATCGTCCAGCCGCGCCAGCGCCGAACTGACTTTCGCCATCGTCATCAGCGAGATCGTGCCTTCCATCATCCTCGCTCCGCCCGTCGCGGAAATCACCACCAGCGGCACCCGGTCCCGCAGCGCCTTCTCCACGGCCCGCGTGATCGTCTCGCCCACCACGGCCCCCATGCTGCCGCCGATAAACCCGTACTCCATCGCTGAAACGATCACCTCGCGCCCGTTGATCTTCCCTCGCGCGTTCACAATGGCGTCCTTGCGCCCGGTCAATTTCTGTGCGGCCTTCACCCGCCCCTTGTAGGCCTTCAGGTCGGTGAACTCCAGCGGATCGGTCGTCACCAGGTTGCCGTCTTCTTCCGTGTACACGCCCTCGTCGAAGAGATATCCCAGCCGCGTCCGCGTATCGATGCGGAAGTGCTTTTCGCACTTCGGGCAAACGTGGAAATTCGCTTCCAGATCTTTCTTCCAGATGATCTGCCGGCACTGGTCGCACTTCACCCAGAGCCCTTCGGACTTCATCTTCTTCTCGCCGCTCGTATCCAGTTCCTGCGATTCCCGCTTAAACCAGCTCATGCACTCTCTTTCAACTAGCAACTGCCTCAACTAGCTCTTGCCCTTGCTCTTGCTCTTGCCCTTGCTCTTGCTCTTGCTCTTGCTCTTGCTCTTGTTCTTGCTCTTGTTCTTGTTCTTGTTCTTGCTCTTGTTCTTGTTCTTGCTCTTGCTCTTGTTCTTGCTCTTGTTCTTGCCCTTGCTATTGCTCTTGTTCTTGCCCTTGCTATTGTTCTTGCTATTGTTCTTGCTATTGTCTTTGGTGTGTCATTCCGAGCAACGCGAGGAACCCCAGCATCGCTCAACTCTCCAAAGCCGCCCCAGAGGCACTTCAGCCACCACTCGATTTTGCGGGTCTCCTACTTAAGCCCTCCGTTGGCTTAAGTGGGGCCTTTGCTCTTGCCTCTAACCTTCGTAACTTTGCAACCCGCCGGGTGCCCCACCTTCGACGTGCTCCTTTTGCGCGGCTAAGGTGGGATGCAACACTCTTCATCCATCTGCCTTTGCTCTTAACCTGTGCAACCTGCGCAACCTAATACTCAATCCCCCGCTGTGCCTGGATCCCCTTCTGATACGCGTGTTTCACCTCGCGCATCTCGGTCACCGTGTCCGCCAGCTCTACGATTGTGGGATGCGCGTTCCGCCCCGTCAAGATCACGTGAACCATCTCCGGCTTCCGCCGCAGCACCTCGGCAACTTTCTCCGGATCCAGCATCTTGTATCCAATCGCGTAGTTGATCTCGTCCAGAATCACCAGGTCCCACTGCCCGCCCAGGATCGCCTCTTCGGCTTCCTTCCAGCAATCTTCCACCATCTTGATGTCTTCCGGATCGGTTTCCGCGCCGCCCACCTTCACAAAGCCGCGACCCATCTGTTTCATCACAAAGTTATCGCCAAAGGCTTTTACCGCGTCCAGCTCGCCGTAGTGCCAGGAGCCCTTCAAGAATTGCAGCATCAATACTTTTAGCCCGTTGCCAACCGCCCGGAGGGCTGTTCCCATGGCTGCCGTAGTCTTGCCTTTTCCCGGCCCGGTGTTCACTATGACCAAACCCTTACGGACATCGGCCATCATTTTCTGTTAACCTCCTATTAATAAAAGAAGTCTCCCGGGCCTCTCGGAGCGGCCTTCCGGAACCTGCCGCGGACAACCCCAGCCGCCCTTGTTCCGGTGTACAAACGATTGTAAACGGTGCTCTTGTTCGCCGCACCTTCATCGCCGCCCCGTACTTCGAGTCATGCTCCGTCCGAGACACCCCTTGAGGTTATGTTTTGCGTCGAATGTCTCGCCCCATTGCTCAAATGATGCATCGAAAGATTTTTCACATGATGTCGCGTCCTATGCTTTCTCTCCGATTCCGCGCCGTTCTCTTGTTCGCCCTTCTCGCCTCGACCTTCGCCTTCTCGGCTGACGGCAAAACCCTCTTCGAGCAGGGACACTTCCGCCAGCTCTCCGGCGTCGCCCAGGCGCGCCTCAATCGCAACCCGCAGGACGCCGAAGCCCTCTCCTGGATGTCCGCCATCTACGACGCCTATGGCAACTTTGATAAAGCCGTGGAATTCGGACGCCGCGCCACCGAAGCCGCGCCCAACAGTAGCGAGACTCATTGCCAGCTTGCCGACACTCTCGGCGACCGCGCTCTCCAGCTCGGCATCCTCGGCGGCGGAATCCCCCTCGCCCGCCAGATGCGCCACGAACTCGACCTCGCGCTCCAGCTCGATCCCCGCAACATCCGCTGCCTCAAGGAATCCATGGGACTTTACGAACAGTCCCCCGCCATCGTCGGCGGCTCCAAAACCAAGGCCCGCGAAACTCTCCAGCAGATTTACGCCATCGATGCCGCCAACGGAGCGCTCGCCGAAGCCGCCCTCCTGCAAATGCAGAAGCGTCCGCTGCCCGATATCGAAGCGTTCCTGCGCCGCGCCGTGCAGCTCAATCCGCACCTTTATCGCGCCGTCGTCGATCTCACTTCCATCCTCGCCAGTGACGGATACCGCCATTGGGCTGAGGCCGAGCACTTCGCTCGCGTCGGCATCGCTGCCGACCCCAACCGCGCCGGATGCTACACCTATCTTGCCGTCGCCCTCGTCCGCCAGCAGCATTGGAACGATCTCGACGCCGCCCTTGCCGAAGCCCAGCGCCACATCCCGGACAATCTCTCGCCGCTCTATTCCGCCGCCGTCGCCCTCCTGGAGTCCAACGCCGATCTCGCCCGCTCCGAGCGTTACCTGCGCCAGTACCTCGCCCGCGAGCCTGAAGCTGGTGCTCCCACCCACGGCTCCGCCCATTGGAAGCTCGGCCTCGTCCTCGAAAAGCAGGGCCGCCTCTCGGACGCCGCCAACGAGCTCCGCGCCGCCGCCGCCCAGAACTCCAACGACCCGGCCTTCAAGAAGGATTTCAAACGAATCGCCGGCTGACCCTTGTGCCCCACATCCGCCCGCGGTTGGCGAATGTGCGAAGCCCGGTGCCCCATCTTTTGCAGAAGTGGGCTAGTTCTTGCCGTTGCTTTTGCCTTTGTTCTTGACTTTAACCTGTGCAACCTGTGTAACCTGTGCAACCTTGAAACCTCGAACCCTGAACCCCATGCTCTCACCCGCCATCCGCCGCGCCACACCCTCTGATGCCGCCGCCCTCGCGGCCTTTGCCGCCGTGGTCTTTCCTCTCGGCTGCCCGGAAACCGACCCCGCCGACCTCGCCGCTTACATCGCCTGCGAACTCACCCCCGAGCGCTTCGTCGCCCTGCTCGACGATCCCAACATCCTCATCCTCCTCGCCGAAAGCTCGCAGCGCATCGTTGCCTACATGGTCATTGCTCTCCGCAGCCCGCATCCGCATCTCACGGCCCCGGCTCCCGCCGAATTCCGCAAGCTCTACCTCGATCCCGCCTATCACGGCACCGGACTCTCCAGCGCCCTCACTCACTGCGCCATCTCCATCCTCAATGCCGAAGGCCCGCGCCCCATCTGGCTCAGCGTCTTCTCGGAGAACTCCCGCGCCATCGTCTTTTACAAGAAGTGGGATTTCCGCATCGTCGGCCCCCTCGAGTTTGTTGTCGGCAACGACCGCCAGAAAGACTTCCTCATGTTGAGAGATACGACGTCTGATCCGCTGTGTGATACCCCGCGCACCCCTGGCGACGCTCCCTCATCCGGCAGCTAACGATTTTCCCCACCACTCCACCCAACCCGTGCTCTTCTTTTCCACCTGGTGCCCCATTTCTGCCATCCTTTGGCAGAAGTGGGTCTGTTGCCCTTGCCCTTGCCGTTGTCCTTGCCGTTGCCGTTGCCCTTGCCTTTAACCTGTGCAACCTGCGCAACCTTCGAAACCTGTGCAACTTTGAAACTTTGAATCCCCTCTCTCCCCGTTTATCCTGTTTCTCATGACTTCGCGTCCTCCAGCCAGGCTCTCCACCCGACTCGCCTCCTACCTGGTGCGCGATCCCCTGATCTGGCTCTACACCCTTGTCCTCGGAACGCTTTCGCTCGTCAGCTCGTTCTTTGACCGCTCCGGACGCATCCAGCACAACCTTGCCCGTCTCTGGTCCCGTCTCATCCTGCTCACCACAGGATCGCCCTTCACCATCTCCGGCACCGAGCGCCTCGATCTCACCCAGCCCGCCATCTACGCCGCCAATCACTCCTCGGCCCTGGATATCCCGGTGCTCTACGTCGGACTTCCCTTCCAGTTCCGCATCCTCGCCAAGCTCGAGCTCTTCCGCCTTCCTCTCGTCGGAGGCCACCTCAAGCGCTCCGGCCAGATCCCCATCGACCGCACCGACGCTCGCGCCTCTCTGCGTTCGCTCTCTGCCGCCTCGCAAACCGTCAAAGGTGGAATGTCGCTCGTCGTCTTTCCCGAGGGAGGACGCAGCACCGACGGACACCTCCAGCCCTTCCTCGGCGGCACTTTCTACGTCGCCATCAAGGCCCAGGTCCCCATCGTCCCCATGGCCATCGTCGGAGCCTTCGAAGCTCTCCCCATGAACACCTTTACCATCCACCCCACCCACTTCCGCCTCATCATCGGCGACCCCATCCCCACCGCCGGACTCGTCTCCCGTGACATGGAAGCGCTCTCCGCCCGTGTCCACCAGGCCATGAGCGACCTCTTCTACGCCCACGCCCATCTCCCCACGCCCGCCCCCATCCCCCAACCAGAAAACACAACCATCTAGCCGCACGCCCTTTTCGCGCCTGCCGTTGCCCTTGTTCTTGTTGTTGTTCTTGCCCTTGGTGCCCCATTTCTGCCTTCTTTTGGCAGAAGTGGGTCTTTTGATCTTGGTTTCGACTTTGGTTTTGATTTTGGTTTTGATCTTGATTTTGATCTTGGTTTTGATCTTGCTTTG
>Ga0302320_10002398_pt1 | contig 44069 bp, 36 predicted proteins | sample Bog_T0_3_FD_202130 | JGI IMG/M metagenome (GOLD analysis project Ga0302320, IMG submission 202130) | Peat permafrost microbial communities from Stordalen Mire near Abisko, Sweden - Bog_T0_3 | ecosystem: Environmental > Terrestrial > Soil > Wetlands > Peat | place: Sweden: Abisko, Stordalen Mire...
GCGCTCGTGCTCGACCAGTGGGCCGAGTTCGCCCACCAGAAGCGCTCCATGATGGGCGTCACCGCCGAGCCGAGGGCCACGCACGGGCTGCTCATCAAGCTGGAGCAGTTCGGGCACCGGCTGCTCGCCCACTTCCACAGCCACCCCGGCCGGGGAGCCGACGCGACGGCGCCCTCGGGCATCGACGAGCGGTTCCAGGGGCGGCTCGAGAGCGCGGGCCACGTGGCCGTCATGGCGATCTTCAGCCGCGACGGCTTCATCCGCTTCGTCCGGCTCGACCAGAGCCTCGAGATCGAAATCCACGGACAGGGGGTCGAGAACCATGCGCCCGGCATTTACCGCCTCACCGACATCGACTAGCCTTCGCGGAAAGCCCGTCGGGGGTGCCGAGGACCGGCAGGGGCGGATCCCGGGGTTCGATCAGGCCGCGCTCTCGAAGGCCCGCGTGCTCTGCATCGGGGCCGGGGGAATCGCCTCCCAGATCGCGCCGACGCTCGCCCGCAAGGGCGTCGGCTCGATCACCTTGCTCGACGACGACACCGTCGAGGCGAGCAACCTGAACCGCCAGCGCTTCTACCGGGACGACCTCGGGAAGCGCAAGGCCGTGAGGCTGGCGCGCAACCTCCAGCCGGAGTGCATAGCCGCGACGGAGATTCGTGGGCTTGCGTTTCGTTTGGAAGAAGCGGTTGAACGCGGAGTGGACCTGGCGTGCGACGTGGCCGTGTGCGGCGTCGACAACAACCCGGCGCGCACGTTCGCGAGCCGCCACTTCCGAGCGGCGGGCGTCCCCGTCGTCTTCGCCGCCGTCAGCGCGAGCGGCGACCACGGCTACGTGTTCGTCCAGGAGTACGCCGGGCCGTGCCTCGCGTGCCTCTTCCCCGACATCGCCAGCGACGACCGCTACCCGTGCCCCGGCACGCCCGCCATCGCCGACATCCTGCAGGCCGTCGGCGCGCTCGCCGTCTACGCCATCGACACGCTGCTCATGCCGCGCCCGCGATCCTGGAACTACCGCAGGATCTCCCTCTCGGACGGCCAGCACGACGGAGCGTCTCGCGTCCCCGTTCGTCCCGGCTGCCCAATCTGCTCGCCCTCTCTGCCATGACCGACACGCTGCCCATCGACGGCATCCGCGTCGGGGTCCGCTACCGGCAGGACCTCGGAGACCTGCGCACGCTCGCCGCGAGCATCGCCGAGGTCGGGCTGCTCCACCCGGTCGTCGTGACGCCCGAGGGCAGGCTCATCGCCGGGCAGCGGCGGCTCGAGGCGTGCCGCCTGCTCGGGTGGGCCGAGGTGCCGGTGACCGTCGTCGACCTGCTGCAGGCCGCGCGGGGCGAGGCGCACGAGAACTTCGTGCGCAAGGACCTGCTGCCGAGCGAGATCGTGGCGCTCAAGCGGGCCATCGAGCCCGTGGAGCGCCGCGCCGCCCGGTTGCGCCAGGGGGCGCGGACGGACCTCTGTCATCCTGCCACTGTGGCCGAATGTCAGGTGCCCGTCCGGGACCGGCTCTCGCGCTACCTCGGCGTCGGTCGCACCACCATCGAGCGGGCCGAGGCGGTCATCGAGGCAGCAGAGGAGGAGCCAGAGGAGTACGGCCACCTCGTCGAGCAAATGGACCGCAGCGGCAAGGTGGCCGGGGCATTCCGCAGGCTCACCGTTCTCAGGCAGGCCAGGGAGCTGGAGGCCGCGCCGCCGGTGCTGCCCTCGGGCCCGTTCCAGGTCATCGTCGCCGACCCGCCGTGGCGCTATGACAGCGGGGGCTCCCTGCCGTACCCGACCATGGACATCGACGACATCAAGGCCATGCCCGTGCGCGACATCGCAGCCGATGACGCTGTCCTCTGGCTCTGGGCCACGAACGCCCACCTGCGCGTCGCGTTCGACGTCGTCGAGGCGTGGGGCTTCGAGTACCGGGCGCTCCTCACCTGGGTCAAGGACCGCATGGGCACCGGCGAGTGGCTGCGCGGCCAGACCGAGCACTGCCTGCTCGCCGTGCGCGGCAGGCCCGTGTTCGTGAGTGGCACCCACACGACGGTCCTGCAGGCGGCGCGGAGGGAGCACTCGCGAAAGCCCGAGGAGTTCTACTCGCTCGTCGAGGAGACCTGCGCGGGCGGCAAGGTGGAGTTGTTCAGCCGCGAGCGCCGGGAGCGCTGGCAGTCGTTCGGCAACGACGTCGAGAAGTTCTTGGGGGACGTGAACCAGAGGTAAACCCGCCATTGAGCCGCTAGCATTATGCGGACATGCACGGGAAGAACTGCGGGTAGCTCCGTTTCGATCCGCCACCGGCCTTGCCCTGGAGATGGCAGCCCTGTATTTGCCGCCCCGGCTCGCGACTCGCGAAAGAGTCTGGTGGTGGGACAGGCCAAGACCGTCCGCACGGGGTGTGAGGCAAGCGTAAGCCCTCATTTCCGCAGATCGTCCAAGAACTCTGACGCCGGGGCCACACCAGTCACCAGCAAGTGATCGCGTGCCCGCGTGCAAGATACATAAAGCAGGTGGCGCTCCGTGGTGTAGACCTCTTCGAGGTCGGTATCGTCCGCAACTGACTCAATCCGCGCTTGCAATGGGATCACCTCGTCGTCACAGGCCATGACGACAACAGAACGGAATTCGAGGCCCTTCGCCAGATGCATCGTGCTTATAGAAACGTGCCCGCTGGTTGTGTCCACGTGCTCGTCGAGCACCTTCAGCGCGAGACCAGCGGATTGCACCGCAGCACGGGCTCTATCCAATTCGGCCGCGGAGCGAACGAATACGCCGATCTCGTGCGGTCTTACCCCTTCGGCCGTCCGTGCGGTGATCCATCCGCCAACGGCCTTGCATTCTTCTTTGGGGGAGCCGAGGACTTCGACTGTTGGCTGCGGACCATTAAACAGGGAGATGGTTCCCTTGCGCTGTTCGGTGTTGCCGTCCACATCCGACACCTCGGGGCCCAACAGGCGGTCAGCCTGCATGCGGATCTGGTGAGACGTTCGATAATTGATCCGGAGCGTGGAAGAACGCCCGCGAACATCCACTCCCAGCGCCTTCCACGAAAATGGCTGCTGGAAGATCCGTTGCCCAAGGTCCCCTGCAAAGAATAGGCTGTTTGGCGTCTTGGCGCCCAATGCGGCGAGAAAGCGCAGTTGAGCAACGCTGATATCCTGCGCTTCATCCACAACCGCAAAGTCGAATGGAGAATGCGTGCTTCCGCTCAGCTTCGTCGCGAGGCGACCGAACAGCTCGGATTGCGTGACCAGGTTGCGACGCTTGAGCCCGGCCCGCACCTTCTCAAAGATTGACCACAGAACAACCCGCTGGTTTTCCGCGAGCCGGGTCTTGCGCCCCAACCGTGTCACGTTGCGATAGGCTTCCCACGAATCCAGCTGCCAGGCATCGACAATCTGCTCCCACTCACTCATCAGGAAATGCGCGGAGAACCTGTGGCCGCCGACAGCCTCGGCCGCCTCTTTCACCAGATCCTGCACTGCTCTGCGCGGCGCGAGCTGGGCACGGCCGAAGTTCGACTCGTAGAGCCGTTGGCCTATCGCGTTCATGGCCAGGACTTCGATCCGCTCACCAAGCCGTGGCTCATTGCTGATCAGCCTCCTCAACTTTGTCGCCAGCGCGTTCGACAACGTATCCGAAAAGGTAGTGAGCAGCACTCGCGCGTCCGGGTTAGCCCGAGCCAAGAACGCTGCACGGTGCAAAGCAACGATGGTTTTCCCCGTGCCCGCCGAGCCGGACACCCGGGCGGGGCCGGCATAATCACGCTCCACCAACTGTCGTTGCGCCGGGTGGAGGAAGACGGTCCACTTCTCCCACGGGTAGTCGAGCGCGCGGGCCAGTTCCTCGACGTTGTTCATTACGCGGAACCGACGCAAGGCGTCCGGGTGTTCGAATGGATCGGCGACAACCGCGACGGGCTGTGCCGCCTTCGGCTTCGACCCCACGGCCAAATCTAGCAACGCTTCCGCCGCCTCGGTGGGAAGATGGGCCGCCAACTCCAAGTAGGAATCTTCGGTGGCGGCGTGGATGTCCGCCAGCCACTCTGGCGGCACGCCGTAACCCAAGAGCTCCTGGTCCGGGACGCCCGCGAAAATCGCCCGTTTCACCGTCGCCGGTTCGGCAACTTCGACGTACTTCGGGACCTTGATCTCGACGACCGTTTCGCGAATCTCCACCAACTGCGCCGCGCCGGTTTTCGGATGCGTCTCCAGCTTGCGCCGCTCGGCCCAGTGGTAGGCTCCGTCGTGGTGATCGACGTAGCAGAGCAGCAGGCTGGTGTCCGACCGGTGCACGATCAGTCGGAGATCCGCGCTCACCCGCACCGACCAGAACCGAGGATCCTTCGCCTTGTCGAGCTTGTGGAACTGCAGCCCCGGATGCGCCGGGTTCACTTGCAGGTCGAAGGCCGCCGTCTTGATAGCCTTCTGCTCATCGCCGCTCAGCTTGGCGAGCCCCGCCATCGCTGGGAAGATAACCCCGCACACAGCTTCTGCCTTGCGCTCGCCATGGCAGAGTGGCTGCCCGATTGGGCAAAAGCATTCGGCAAGGACTACACGACACAAGGTGAGCTCTTCGAACGGCTCGTGGCGGAAGCAATCGTGAACGCGCTCCCAGATTGGGCGGTCCATTCGACGGGGTGGTGCAAAACCAAAGCCGTCAAGCTTCCGGGCGTCATAAAAACGCTCTGCGAGTGGCTTGGAGAAGCCGAGACCGGGAATCGTGAGAGGTGGACGAGGGATTCAGCTAACGAAGCAGGGCTCGACCTCGTCTGCATCCGGCGCATGCCTGATGGTCGCCCTGGCGTTCCGCTTTACCTCGTGCAGTGCGCAAGCGGTGTCACCAGCAGCGCAACGTGGCAACACAAACTTCGCACGCCCGACCTTCGCCTTTGGGAAAAACTCGTGGACTTCGCCGTAAGGCCCAAGCGCGGGTTCGCAACCCCGTTCGCGTTCACTGAAGATGATTTCCGACGTCACTGTCGTGCTATCGACGGCCTACTCCTAGACCGATATCGGCTGCTCGCTCCGAGTGCGACCAGCACCACATGGCTTTCACGCAACACCGCCGTGCAACTGCGCCAGTGGCTGCGCCCCCGCGTGAATGCATTGCCCACGGCACAAACGACGGTGGTAGTTTAGTTACAAAAGCGCAGCAAAATGTCATATGCTCATCGATGGGAAGGAGTGCAATGAAGACGCCCTCTTACAAAGGGCTCGTCCCGGCATCCGAGCAGGCGTCAACCGCAAAACGCTGCACCAAGGGAGTAAACACCCACCACGAATCGTTGCTCCGCCGTGAACTTTGGCGGCGAGGGTGTCGCTATCGAAAGAACGTCCGGGCGCTCCCAGGCAAGCCTGATATCGTCTTTCGCACAAGCAAGCTCGCCGTGTTCTGTGATGGTGATTTCTGGCACGGTCGACGATGGAGGAGTCTTCGCCAGAACCTCCAGAGGGGAGCAAACGCACCTTACTGGACCGCCAAGATTGCACGAAACCGAGAGCGTGACCGAGAAATTAACAAGCTGCTACGCGATCAAGGGTGGCGTGTGCTGCGCTTCTGGGAATCCGACATCCTAGCAGACCCTGCTGCCGCCGCAGAAAGGATCTGCCAAGAATTGGATGCGATTCATTGATTTGTTTGCGGGTCTCGGCGGTTTCCACCTCGGACTGTCACGCCTCGGGCACGAATGCGTGTTCGCCTGCGAGATCGACGAGACCTTGCGCAACGTATACCAAAAGAACTTCGGCATCACTCCCAGTGGGGATATCAGGCGCGTCCCACTCGCCAGTATTCCGGAGCACGACATTCTCTGTGCGGGCAGTCCTTGCCAGCCGTTCTCCAAGGCCGGCGAGCAACAAGGTCTTGACTGTCCCAAATGGGGTGATCTGTTCCACTATGTCTTGCGCATCGCAAAGCGACACAAACCACGCTACCTCATCCTGGAGAACGTACCGAATCTGGCGCGCCACAATAATGGTCAGACATGGCGGGACCTGGAAGCTCAGTTGCAGCGGGCCGGGTACAAGACCGACTCCGCGTACCTCAGCCCACATCAATTCGGTATTCCTCAGATCAGAGAGCGCATCTTCATCGTAGGAAGCAGAATTGGGCTGGACCATTTCAATTGGCCAACACCCCAACAGGACGCCGTGCTCTCCATCAATACTGTCCTCGACAAAGAACCGTGCGAGGCGCGGCCGCTGTCGCCCCAAGTGGTCAAGTGCCTAGATGTGTGGCAGCGGTTTATCCAACGATTCCCCAAAGAGACAGAACTCCCTTCTTTTCCTATCTGGTCCATGGAGTTCGGCGCCACGTACCCATACCAGGAGACGACGCCGTGGGCGCAACGCCAGAATCTCGATCGGTACCGCGGCAGTCATGGCAAGCGATTGCGCGGCCTCAGCGAGGAAGCGCTCTTTGCGGCGCTCCCATCACACGCGCGACCGCACATGAAGACCTTCCCGCACTGGAAGGAACTCTTCATTAGGCAGAATCGGGAGTTTTACCAAACCCACAAAGGCTGGATTGACAAGTGGCTCCCGGAGATTCTTGAGTTCCCGTCCAGCCTGCAAAAACTTGAATGGAATTGCAAAGGGGAAGACCGCGACATCTGGAAGTTCGTTGTGCAATTTCGCGCGTCCGGCGTTCGCATCAAACGACCGACCACAGCGCCGTCCCTTATAGCGATGACCACGACGCAGGTGCCCATCATCGGCTGGGAGCGCCGCTACATGACTCCGAAGGAGTGTGCACGTCTGCAGAGCATGCACGAACTCCGGCACCTCCCCGAGGTGAACACCCGAGCATTCAAGGCGTTAGGAAACGCAGTCAACGCGGAAATCGTAGCTATGATTGCGCGTGCGCTGGTGCCAATGCGTTCTGAGGAGACCACGGACATAACTGTATGCCTGACACAATTGATCGGGAAACCCCGGATATCGTTGACACACGCGTAAACATCCGGCCGGGTGTCAGTATCCTTTCGGTGCTCCGCCACCTCAATTACAAGCCGTGGTTCGCTATCGCGGAGTTCGTCGATAATGCGCTACAGAGCTTCTTGGCTAACCGTGACGCGCTCCACGCCGTCGGCGTTGATACGCTGGTCGTGACGATCGAACTCGACCCGATCGATGACGGTCGCATCATCATCCGAGACAACGCAGCGGGGATTTACCCCTCCGAGTACGCCCGCGCGTTTCGACCGGCAGAAGTCCCGCCCGACAGGACAGGGCTCTGCGAGTTTGGAATGGGCATGAAAAGCGCCGCGTGTTGGTTTAGCCCCCAATGGAGCGTCCGCACCACGGCTCTCGACGATCCCATCGAGCGGACGGTCGCGTTTGATATCCAACGCATTATCAGGGACGACATCGAGGAGTTGATCGTACAGACCACGCCTGCAGCGGCAAAAGCGCACTTCACCGAAATCGTCCTGAGCAAACCGTACCGCATGCCACAGACAAAGACTGTCACGAAGCTCCGGGAACATCTCGCAGGGATTTACCGGGTGTATCTTCGCGACGGCCTCCTTGATCTGCGCTTCGACCAGGAACCCCTCGAGTACATCGAGCCCGGCATCCTGCATGCTCCGGACTACCGCAACCCGGCTGGACCACCCATCGCGTGGCGCAAGGATATCAACTTCGATTTCGGACAGGGGCAGCGAGCGTCCGGTTTCGCGGCAATCAGAGAGACTGCGAGCACCAGCCTCGCGGGCTTTGCACTCTTCCGGCGTAACCGTCTCATCCAAGGCAGCAGTGACGAAGCATACCGACCGGAGTATATCTTCGGAAAGCCAAATAGCTATCGCTACCAGCGCATCTTCGGCGAACTCCACCTTGAAGGGTTCGAGGTTAGCCACACCAAAGACGGTTTCCGGTGGCAAGACCACGAGGAAGTGTTCCTTGAACTGCTCAAGGAAGAGCTAAACAATGAACCGCGGCCATTACTTGATCAAGCGGAGGAGCACCGGGTACGACCACCGCGAAATACTTGGCGCCGGAGCGCCGAGCAAGCAACTGAAAAGACGGCCGCAACAATCAAGCGTGAAGTACCACCCATCCTCGCTAACCAATTAATAGCAGCTCCAGAGACTCAGCCCCCGCCCGTTGCACTGCCACCGGCAGTGGCTCTTTCCAACCGTGAGATCCTGCTCGACCTCCACGGCATACAATGGCGGATCATCCTGGAGGTTACGGACGATCCCAGCATCAGCGATTGGATCACCGTAAGCGACCGACCCACCGACCCGGCGGGCGTGCGTCAAGTCGCCGTGCGCCTCGCTCTCGCCCACCCTTTCGTCGAGCGATTCGCGGGTGCCGACTTCGCCAACATCGAACCCATGCTACGCATCGCCGCCGGACTTGGCCTAGCAGAGACAGCAGCACGCGATGCCGGGGTGCGAATGTCCAGCACCATTCGTAGAAATCTGAATGAACTTCTTCGCAATGCCCTGAGCAAACCATGAGTACAAACCTGCCACAAGTCGTGCACATCATCCCCGAACCATTGCCGCCGGGCGCGCGGTGGCAGCCGGTCGTCGGCACTGAGACGCTTGAACTTCTCGACCATCTTCAGATGATTGGAGAAAGTAGAGAGCGCTTGCAGGCAGAGGCGGCGAACATCCTCGCGAAGTGCGTCCCACCTGTTCCCATTGCCGAGCATGCGACTGGCCTAGTCCTGGGATACGTTCAAAGTGGGAAAACCATGTCATTCACGACCGTCGCCGCACTCGCACGCGACAACGGATACCAGATGACAATCGTGATCACCGGGACCAGCAAGCCACTTTTCGTGCAGTCGGAGACCCGTCTCAAGAATGACCTCCGCCTCCGCGTGCGGCCGGACAGGAAATGGCAGCACTTCTCCAACCCACGCGCGAACGACAGCGAACGGCGAAGCATCACCGATACGCTCGCGGACTGGGACGACCAATCAGTGCCAGAACAGGAAAGGCGCACAGTGCTCGTCACGGTTATGAAAAACCATGCGCACCTCAACAGCCTAATTCAACTCCTAACCGTCCTCCCCCTGAACGATGTCCCGGTGCTCATCATCGATGATGAGGCAGACCAGGCAGGGTTGAACACCCAAGTGAACCAGGGGGCCGAAAGCCCCACGTACCTCCGCCTGCAAGCCCTGCGTGCTGCAGTGCCACACCACACGTTTCTACAGTACACCGCGACACCGCAAGCCCCACTCCTCATAAACCTAATCGACGTGCTGTCGCCGCGCTTCGCCGAGCTCCTCACGCCAGGGCCAGCGTACGTCGGTGGGAAGGAGTTCTTCGCCGACCAATCCAATCTCATCGAGACTATCCCTGCTTCGGACATCCCGACCTCTCAAAACCGACTCAACGCGCCACCGGAAACCCTCCTGCAGGCTATGCGGCTCTTTTTCCTGGGCGTCGCGGCAGGTCTCGTCCAGACTCGCGGGCGCGGCAACCGCTCCATGCTCGTTCATCCATCCCTTAGCAGGACGGGGCACCGCCAATACACGCACTGGGTCACAGCGATCAAAGAGGCGTGGAAAAATACACTCGAAGACCGCAGTGATTCCGACAGAAGTCAGTTACTTGATGACTTTCGGCCCGCTTACGATGACCTAGCGGAGACTGTGCAAGACATACCAACCTTTGATGCCCTTGTTGAGCGGCTCCTACACGCTATACGGCAGACCCGGGTAGAGGAGGTCAACGCGCGCCAAGGCGCCACACCCCAAATCGACTGGAGCGCGGCATACCCGTACATTCTCATCGGCGGCCAGGCGATGGACCGTGGATTCACGGTGGAAGGGCTCACGGTTACGTACATGCCGCGAAACGTCGGCGTCGGCAACGCCGACACCGTCCAGCAACGAGCACGCTTCTTGGGCTACAAGCGTAGTTATCTCGGGTACTGCCGCGTCTACCTGGAAACCGGCGTGCTCAGCGCCTACAGATTGTATGTACAACATGAGGAAGATCTGCGCCAACGACTCGCGGAACACCGCGATACGGGACGCTCCCTCACGGAATGGAAGCGCGCTTTCTTCCTCACGACGGCGCTTCGCCCCACGCGACAAAACGTGCTCCAACTCAGTTACGTCCAAGATGTCCTGAACGACCAGTGGTACACCCCGAGCGCGCCGCACCACGATCCAGAAGCAATCCATGAGAATCGGGACATCGTCGCCGACTTCCTTGCGCGCCTCACTATGACGGAAGACGAGGGCGACGACCGCCGGACCCAAGAGCAGAGACACGGACTCGCGGCAGACATCCCGCTTCGCCAGGCTTACGAGGAACTCCTGGTGCCACTGCGTGTTACCCATCCCGGCGACTCCACGCGCTATACCGGCATGCTTCTCCAAATCAAGGACCATCTCGAGCGACACGAGGACGCAACCTGCGCCGTGTACCACATGACCAACGGGCGACCGCGCGAACGCAGCGTGAACGATGTCGACGAAATCCCAACCCTCTTCCAAGGCGCGAACTACGCGGACACCGCTCACCGCGATCCCATCTATCCCGGCGACTCGCACATTAGGGCAGCGCAGGGGCTGACCATACAACTCCACAATCTGACCGTCCGCGCAAAGCAGCATGGTCCCGTCATCGCCGACAACACACCGACAGTCGCCGTCTGGGTCCCGGGAGCGATGGCGCGCGAGTGGCTGGTCCAAAGTTCACAATGAGCACGCTCACCGATCTATTTGAGCGGCTCAGTCCGCCCCCTGATACTGGGCAACTGACTTTCAGTGCAGTGCCAATCCCTCGTCACGAACAGCACAGACTCGCCAAAGACGTCGAAGGGGCGCCGTGCCTTCTTCTTTGTGTACAGGATGTGGCACCGCGACCTGCCCCGATTCGTCTTGAGCATTTGAGTGTCGAGCACAATGCGCACTGCACCGTATATACAACCGACGGCGAGAGTGTGGGCCGCTTTACGATCCTTCGATGCCAGAATGCTTCGTCACCATTGCGTGAGCTATTCTTGTGCCTCGCTGAACCGCTCCTATACGATCTTCGGGAGCATCCCACGCCTACCGATATCCATCGCGTCGTCACCGCCCTCGTCGAACTGTTTCGGGCCGCCGCAACACCTGGAAGAAAGACTGTGCAAGGCCTCTGGGCAGAACTTTTCGTCATTGCGAGCGCTGACTGCCCGAACATACTAATTCAGGCCTGGCACACTGCTCCAGAGGACCGTTACGATTTTGCCAATGGGCCGAAGCGCATTGAAGTAAAAAGTTCGGGCACGCGCGTTCGCCAGCATCGATTTTCCTTAGAGCAGTTGACGCCGACGCCAGGTACTCGCGTGATCGTCGCATCGCTCTTCGCTGAACAATCAGCAGGTGGAGCTTCGATAGACGACCTCCTCACACGCATCGTGAGCATTGTCGATGCGGCAGCGTTGCAGGCTCATTTGCAACGCATCACTTATTTGGCGTTAGGAAATACGTGGCGAGAGGCGATGACCGCCAAATTCGACACTGAAGTCGCGGCGGCGTCATTGCGCTTCGTTGATGCAACTGCCGTGCCATCGCTGACTGGGCCAGTGCCGCCTGGAGTAACGCGCGTTCGATTCTGTTCCGACCTCAGTGCCTCGCCCACGGTTTCGACGGATGAACTCGTCCGTGCTGGAGGCTTGTTCGCCGCGGTTCGACCTCGTCCAATGAGGCGGTGAGCCTAGTTGTCTTGGCACGTCAAACCACCAGTATCAGGGCGTAGGCGGAGTAACCAATGACGCGTGACATGGATTTGGTACGAGAGCTTTTGTTTGAGATCGAACGCCGCCCATATAATCGAAGTTGGTTCGAGATACAGATCGCTGACCGCTCCGCGGCCGAGCTTGGTTATCACATAATGCTCCTTTACCAAGCTGGTTTGATCGAAGCTTCCGACCAGAGTTATGAGCAACTGGATGATGCTTCGGGGTGGAAACCGGTGGCACTCACGTGGAGCGGTCATGAGTTTCTCGCAGCAGCCGAGAATGTCACAACATGGAACAAGGCGAAGGCCCTCATCACAGACAAAGGCGCGGGCATGGCGTTCGAGCTTTTGAAGAGCTTGCTGATTGAGATCGGCAAGCGTGCGACCTTCGCTGGCATTTAGAGCGGCTGCTCGATACAGGCGACCGATAATGCAGAGAACTCCGTCGTTGCCGCGCACTTCGAAACCTACCCAGCGCCCAGCGTGGGACTTGCGTATACTGTTGCCGGATTCGGATTTCAAGATGGCTCGCGAGGTTCCTTTGAACCAGATAAATGAATTCGTAGATGAGCGGCAGAAGTCGTGGTGCATCCACTGCGGAGGATTGATTGCCGAGCGTACATGCAACGTCGATCACGTCCCCTCGAAGGGCTTACTTCGCCAACCATATCCGCCGAATCTTCCAGACGTGGTGGTATGCAAGGCCTGTAATGGAGGTTTCTCAATTGATGAGGAATATGTCATTGCTTTTTTGGGCTGTGTGCTCGCCGGATCGACAGACCCAGAGCGGCAGACGAATCCAAGAGTAGAAGGCATACTGAGGCACAGTCCGAAGCTGAGACAACGAATCGAGCAGGCCAAGACGGAATACAGTACACTCGGCGGCGAAACACGCCATGTGTGGAAGCCCGAGGCGGAGAGGGTGAACCGGATCATCCTGAAGAATGCACGAGGCCACGCCTTCTTCGAATGTGGTGAGCCGATGCTGGAAGAGCCGGCTTGTCTCTGGTCAGCACCTTTGGAGAGTCTGAACATGAGCCAACGGGAGCAGTTTGAGAACGTTGACATGGGTGCCTTTTGGCCGGAAGTGGGAAGTCGTATGCTGAGGCGAGTCGTGACCGGCGAGGATCTCAGTGGTGGTTGGGTTATCGTACAGGAAGGAGTCTATCGGTATTCCGTGATGCAGCGTGGCCGCCTGCTGGTGAGGTCCGTTCTCTCCGAGTATCTCGCGACGGAAGTGCATTGGACGTGGTGAGTCATTCGTGCTCAACTCGCGATGATCGAGTGAACGGCCGATTGCTGGGGTGCTGGCCAAGCACAGCGTCTACCGGCGCTGCCAGTATGGCGACGACGCTGCTGTTCAATCTGGATCCGGATCTGGGGACGGTGCGCGCAAGCACGAGTAGTCGGCGTAGGCTTGTTGGCGTTGGTGCAACCAGGCTGACGTGTCCGCTGTAGTCAATTTTGTAGCTGTGATTTTCCTCCGACTTCCACCCGAATCCACCGATTTCAACAGGGCAGCCGCATCTCATTGAAATGTAAGCACTTGAAAACAGGGGGTTTCGGCCGGAGGCCGGAAACCGCCTTGGGCTCAGTGGATCCCCCTGTTTGATCCTCGTTATTTTCAATAACTTGCAAATCAACCCTGTTGGGCCTTGAGGATTCTTCAGCTACGATTCTGCACAAATCCGCTGGTCGGGTGACATCGAAGTTTACAAGCTGTTGATTCCATTAAGCGTTGTCGTAGGGAGCGCACCTGCATTTGCGGCAGGTGGTCTTCACGGCTATCGAGCACTTCGATCACTCCGCTGTTAGGCAATTAGGGCATCGCGGGAGCAGAGCCCACGCTCGTGTCGCTGAAGCGGCGGGTTTCGAATCGAGCCGCAGTGCCGCGCCAACCGGCAGCTGCGAGGCACCAGGACGGACCTCTGTCCTTCTGCCACTGTGGCCGAATGTCAGGTGCCCGTCTGCGGCCGGCTGGCGCACCACCTTGGCGTCGGCCGCAGTGTAATTGAGCGGGCCCGAAGCGGTCGTCGAAGCCGCCGAACAAGAACCGGAGGAGTATAGCCGCCTCGTTGAGCAGATGGACCGAAGCGGCAAGGTCACCGGGGCCTACCGCAGGCGAACCGTCTTTAAGCAGGCCAAGGAACTGGACGCCGCACCGCCCGTGTTGCCCACCGAACCGTTCCACGTGATCGTTGCTGATCCGCCGTGGCGGTGGACGAAGAAAACGGTACACAAACACGCCCGCCGCGAACATCATCGTCAACGGCAACTGCAAACTCCATTCTTGATCCACCGGTCAGGTAATATTATCGGCAATGATGTTACCCACGAGGACGACTGCCAGGGCACTAAACTCAGAGACGTCCCGAAGCTTAATTCCCTCTCTGCCCACGGAATGACTGCCGCGGGACAAGTGAACAGATTCCACTTTTGCCTCGAAACAATCGATCAGATGCGCGAATGACGCTTCGTTTAATTGCCACCGTGGATATAGAATAACTTCCAGTTGGCCCATCGTTAGTGTGGAGCGAAGCGTGTTTGAGCATTTCGCGTTCGAGGATAACTACTTTCGAAACGTGTTCGTGCAATTGCTGAGCCAGTCCGCCGATGCGTTGGAGGATGATGCATTGGAGATCAAGGGGTGGTGCAAAGACGAACACCAATTGACCGAGAAAATCGCTGACGCGGCGTCATGTTTGGCGAACGCGCAAGGTGGCGTCGTGCTAGTCGGGATTGAGGATGGCACTGGACCGCGAAGATTCACGCCCTGCCCGTTTCCAAACGTTTCGTCATCCTGGCTGGTAGCACGTGTACAAGACAACACCCATCCACCAGTCTCCTGTCGGGCGTTAGACGTCAGCGCGGATTTGGCGGACGTGCGCGGAGTCGCCGATGCGCATGCCTTCGCTCTCTTAGTGGATCGGAAGAAATGCCTCAGCGGTCACATGACCTCTAAGGGAATCTGTCGGGCGCGACATGGTAAAGAGTGCAAGCCGGTATTCCTTTCGGACGATGATCGCACCAGCGTGGTCGTGGCGGGGGCCACGGTCGACGAGCTTGCCGTGGGAACAATCAATTGGGCGGCCGGTCAACACAACCGGCACTTCCGCGCCGCGGAGTCATTTGCGGACGCGGAAGATTTTCTATCTCGTGCCGGTTTGTTGCTGGACGCTGATTCGGATCCAGCAGAACGAGTCACGCTGGCGGCGATGCTACTCTTCGGCAAGGAATCAGCCCTGAGCAAACATGGCGTTTCGTGCGAAACGGTGATTAAACTTCCCGGAACGCACAAGACCCTTAGGAAGAACATCATCGAGTCGCTGCGCGAACTCGTCCTCGGCGAGAATTCCTTCTTACGCCACGCGTGCCCGACCGTCCCTGAAGCGTCGATGCGAGAACTGCTGGTGAATGCTTATGCCCACAGGTGCTGGCGGACCAACGGGCCCGTTTCAATTACGTTGAGCGATACAATGCTTGAAATCCAGAATCCTGGAGACTTGCTGCCTGGCCTAAGTGTCGGCATTTTGCTCTATGGAGTCCCTGCCTACCGGAATCTTTCCCTTGCAGAGGGACTGCGTTTTGGTGGGTTTTCGGACAAGATCGGGCAAGGGATCGATATCGTTTTCAAGACAGTGCTGTCAGGAGGATTCGACTTCCCGGTATTTGAGAGTTCGAACAACCTATTTCAAGTCTCAATTCCCCTTGCGCGCAGTGAAGAGTTCAAAGATTATGTCAATCGCCGAGGAGCGACGCTGTCTCAACTGGATGAACTCGTAGTGCTTCGCTACCTTTGGGCGGTAGGAGAATCAGATTTCAAAAAACTGGCCGAGGTCCTACAGCACGGTCGGGAAATTGCTCGGCGAATTGTAGATGCAATGCAGAAGAAATTAATGATTGAGGTCGTGGGCGGCGCCTTTCGCCTGTCAGAGACACTTCGACTGGACATCGAAAAGTCGCGCAACTCAGATCAAATGACATTGGACCTTTACGGCGAGAGCTGAGGGGTTGTGTCGAGCTGCAGCCAAACCGAGCACCTAATGCTGAAAGTGTGAGGCAAAATGATGCTCATCAACAAGAATTACCACACAGTCTCACGGGCCATGAATAGCGAGCATTCGCGGAAACGGTAGGAGCTCCACAGTTCCATCAAACTAGCCCGCAACTTAGGCACCTCGTACTCCGATATCGAACCCAGCGCGCGTGGAAGGGATTGTGGAATACCTATTTGGTTTGTCGATGTTGTACTTTCCCGTATCCCCTAGCTCATCGGAGTTCCAACGCTATCAATCGCCCTCCCGCCTTCTTTGACTCCCTAAGTACTTGAGATTACTCGGCGTACGGTGCGAGCCCCAAAACCGTAGTTACAGCAGGTCGTTAAGAAAACAGGCTGCCGTATGGCGCCTGTTTCAAACCATCACTTGCGCGATGGCAGGAGTCCCTCCGTAAGATTGGATCAGCATCCCGACAGACCCTGTGTGCAGAGTCGTTGCGGCTCCGAGCCGACTGGCCGGACGCGCATCCAGACCTCATCTCTGAGCGGGTCGAAATATACGACCTCGAAGTCATCAGGTCGCAACGCTGTTCTCTCGCCCGGCGGTTTTCTGAGCTCATAAACAACTACCGCAAGATCGCCAAACGAGCCCATGTTGGCCGGAAACAGCAGGGCACCAAAACCATGAACTATGACGGTCGTATCCCGACCGGGTGCACAATCGATGTCACACTCGCATTTCCTCACAATCTCCTCCTTCTTGTGCCGCCATCATCCGATACCGACACAAAAACGAGGGGGAAGAGTACTCGCCGAGACAACGAATGTAATCTGCCTCAGATTAATCATATGCCTCCCCTAGTATCTGTCAAGAAGTTCCCATCCAAACCAGACACGCCTGCATGCACAACAGCCGGAGGCGGCTTCAGCGTCCACCAAACATTTCACTGGTACTGTTCCTGTAAATAGCAGTTCTTTAGGTCCTCAATAATCGATGGACGTCTCTTCTCGCTGCCCTCCCGAACTTGCTCAATCCATGATCCACTCGAAAACTGGCCTCCAATTCTGCGCAGTTCGTCATCAAAACCGCTAATAATTTGCCGCATATCTGGGAGTACAACATCTTCTTCACTGAGCGCCTGAAACACCTTTGCGTAAACAGCGCGCTCCATTTTAAGCGCTTCATCTAACACAATTAAGAACGACCTGGCCCACATCGCCCGCTCAGGAATGAGAGCCTTTGCACGCCGGATATATTCGTCAAATGGAGCAACCAAATGGGTATAATCCAGCATGTCGTCCTCAAATCTACAGAGAGATTCCATAGAATTCGGCAGGGGTAGCATAAAATCGTCAACAATGAGCTGTAAATAGAACAGCCGGTCGCAGATAGCCGTCAAAAAATGTTGGCCTCGCGCTGTAATTGTTAGATTGGTGATTCGCACAAGTTCACCGTCCCGCACTGGACTACGCACAATTTGCACAAGACAGGAAGCATTGGCCATTGATATACTGCCCAGACAGGCCCGGACAAGCGACTCGGAGTACCCATGGCCATTCTGCGTGAAAATCTTGATTGTATGTTCGGGCCATACTGCATTTGGTGCCCGTTGATAAATGTATGTCAGCAAAAGACGCTTTAGCCAATACGAGTGCGGATGTGCTCCACTTTCCAACTGTTTGCAGTGATTGTTGACCACGTATAGATTAGGTGTTCGAGAATGCAATTGACTGAAGAGTCGCTTGCCCTGCAGCATAAATGCGATAAGCCCTACAGGGTACTGCTCCATGAGGCGATTGATGGGATGCTCTTCTGGCGAGTTCTTGATAACGCGCCCTTCCAGCCAACTATAGTTTTGCAAAAAAACCATCAAGTCTCTCAAGCCATACCCAGCCAGCTTGCGCATGTGGACTAAGAGAGGCCCCCAACGGCTATTCTGGGCACCTGTCTCTCGTCGAAGCACACTAGTCATGCGGTCCATAGCATCTCTAACACCTGCATCTCTAATCTGGTCAATCGCCCAGTTCAACAATTCGATCCGGGCATCCAACACTTCCTGCCACCCAGGCTCCACAAGCTCAAACGCTCGCTGAGCGAGAACTAAGTTGACGTCGGGTAATTCTTCAGACCAAACTGGAAGTGCCGAGTAGCTGTCCGTACGCAGGACGAACAGAACATTAGCGCCTAGCTGGCTCAACGGAGAAGAGGCGGGGAGAAAACTCTCCACGAGTTGACTAATGTGCAATAACGCCTCTTTGTAGTAGTCCTCGGAATCCGCAAAAAACGTCTGCAGATCGCTCCTGTGGAGAATGAAATCAAGATTGTCGTAGACTAGTACAAAATGGCGGCCAAGGATTTCTCGGTACTTTTGGATGAAATTCAGAATGCAGGTCTCTTTGTCGATTATGCGAAGAGTAGGCGCAAGTATTTGTGCGAGCTCTTGGCGGGCATCTCCTGCTTGTAGGAGGTCGCGTGAATCTTGCAACAACTGACAGAGTCGGCTATACAGATATTCTGTAAAGTTAATTGACGTAACTTTTGCGCTACGCTTGGTGGCAAAAACATCCAACTTGACAGTGACAACGTTTTTAGTCGCGATCCACTTTTCGGCAGAATTTGATAATAAATGATGGAGGAAGGTCGTCTTGCCACACCCAACGTTGCCTACGAGAAAAAAGAGACGGTTGTCTTCGTACCCAGGCGGTTCAAGGATTGCGTCTGAAATAAACTCGTCCTCAGAAACGTCTTCAGAGCCTCCGACACCAGCCATGAGCTTCATGGGGACATATCGTCGTTGATAAAACTCGGCTGCAATATGCTGAGAGGTCGGAAGGGGGTGGTACGCTTCGTGGCGGAGAGTTGCATCTGCCGCGAAGGCGGAGGCGTCTGTTAGTGGCTGAAGCTGGAACACAGAGCTTAGTAATTCACCGAGCCGTTTTTGGTCTGTGGTAAGCTTTTGAGTCGCGATTTCCATTCTATGACGGGAAGTCTCGGCGCGTTCAAATATCCCTTGGTGGTCTTGGCCCATCGTATTCTGCTTTCTCCATTGGTGTGACAGTTAGGACGATGAAGGGGCGGGGCGATCGGTTTATTTGGCCTATTTGTGACAGTAGCTTCATGGCACTGCGGCGAGAGCGAGTGTGGAGGACATAGGGTTCGCCCAGTATTCCGGTCGGAGATTTCTGCCGCCTTCCACTGTTCGTCGCGCTGCGCAAAGGCACACTTGAGGCTCCGGCGACCATCGGCCGGCAAGAAGTACGCGTCCTGGATCGAGCTCCGAGACGCGGTCCAGATGTCGGGAGGGTGTCGCGTTCAGACCGAGTAATGTTCTCGCCATGGTAAGTACATGTGGCCCACTTAACTTCAGTAATGCTTTGTTGTCGCACTCGCCGAGGACCCAGGGATCAAGTTTGTCGGGTCGCTGGGTGACTATGATTAGGAACAAGCCATATTTCCTGCCTTCCGCAACAATCGAACGAAACTGATCCCGAAGTCTCAGTTCCAGATCGGAGAGAGGGGTCTTAGGCATTAGGTTGTGTGCCTCATCGGCGATGATGAATAGCGGAACGCGGCGGTCATGGTCTGGCGCCTGGGACAACGCGGAGGCCCATTGGGCTCGCAAGCGGGACCATTCGCCGGCGAGGATTGCGTTGAGAGCGAGGAGGCGCGAGCGTCTGGTGGCAATGGATGGCAGATCTATTATCTCTAGCCTTCGAGGGAGCCAATTGGGATCGTATCCGACACTAGGTTCTAGAATACCCTCTGCCTGATATTGCCGAAGTTGACTGAAGTAGTGCCTCGCAGACGTGCGGTCCAGGTACTTAAGTGCTCGGAGCGCAATTTGCTTCCGATCATGAATCGCGAGTTCCAGGTGCGCTGCGTCCTGGATCAAGAGATCGCCATAAAAGGGGATCAGCGTTGATGGCTCATGCCCGGACGCGGAGAGAACCGATTCAAGTTTACTGCGACCCTCAATGATGCTCTTGACGTCATATTCAAGCTCGAGCAATGCCGCCAGTTTCTCTTCACGTTGCGGATTGGCGACTGCCTGCTCCGTCAGCATCTCTACTGTATCGAGGACATCGCGGGCCTTCCTGTCCCCCACGGACTTGAGCTCGATCAGGGGCCCAAGTGCTTGGAGGAAACTGTGGCAATGGATCATGCCCGACTGACCGTTCAAATGAATCGGGTCAGACAGGAAGTCAGCGGAAAGCGATGCAAGTGGTACTCGGAGTGGAAGGTAGATCGGCGGGTTCCCAAGGGAGTTGCTTCTGATTGCGATGGGAATAGTTGACCATTGTTGGCTAAAGTCATTTCGGGATGCTTCATGGGGAAGCCTTCCGACGCGCGTGCGCGCATCGTAAGCTGCGTCATCCCAGAGACTTTCCGGTTGAACCTCGTGCATCCGCCTGAAGTCCGCATTCGGATCAAGCACGAGACATCGTGCTTTGGTATGGAGCATGAGCTCCTCTATCATTCGACCGAGGAAGTACGATTTCCCCGAACCGGATTGTGCGATTATCGCCGTGTGTCCGGCAATGCTGCTGGCAGGAACGGATACTAGTTCGTCGTCCGACTGACCTCCCGGACGAGCGCCGGCCGATAGCCAGTAGCCTGGGTCAAGGCTATTGGTTACTTTCCACCCGAGAGTTAGAACGTCCATGCCATGGTTTCCGATGTAGAAATATAGGGCACTGAAGTGCAATCGCCGTCGAGAGGACTGGCTGAACGCGGCACCAGTCGCCGCAGGGACGCTCCGGAACCAAATCGGGATCGAGTTGGCAAGCAGTGGACCCACTCCGGATTCATTCGAAAGGAAAAAGGGCGGGGATGACACAGGAACTGCAAAGTTTTACTCCTTTGACGGCGCAAGCATAGCATCAAAGGCATTCCCGATCAAGGAGTTAAAGACCGGTAAAGAGGGAAATGGTGTTCTGGCAGCTCGAATGCCCATCAGATCGGGCCCCTCCTGCGAAGTGGAGGATGACGCGATTGGTGAACACCCCACACTGGCGGCTCGGAGAGTGGCGAACGGTTGCGACTACGCTACTCCACAGCCCTGTGGTCCGCAAAAAATCGGTCCGGCGCTATGCGGCCTCCTTTTCCAGGCGATATTCATGATCCAGCCCGCCAAGAAGGGCCCTCGATTTCACGCGGGAGTTCGGAGGAAGCTGGCGCCGATGTTGGCTGGCCGGAACCGTGGCCTGGGTCGGTTCCGGGATTCCAGGTCCGAGCGCGGAATGCGGGCGCCCGCGGTTGAAATGGGTCACGAATTCATTGAGGGTCGCTTTCAGATGCCGATCGCTAAGCGGGAAGAGGTAATCCAGACAGTCGCGGCGAAGGGTACCGATTGCCCTCTCGGCATAGGCATTCGCGGTCGGGGTCCGGACAGGAGTTTTCAGTCCGCGCACGCCAAACGTCTTCAGCGCGCGATCAAAGTCGGCCGGGAATTTGTTGTCGCGATCATGGTTCAGGAAGCGAGAGGGGTGGTCGAAGGACAGAAACTCGCGGAGTTGCTGAATCGTCCACTCGGCGTTCGGATGTTCGGTCACGTTGACGTGGACGATCCGGCGCGAACTAACTTCCATCGCCAGGAAGACATACGGCAATCGGATGCGGGCGGTGACCGAAACAAGGAAATCGCAAGCAACGATTGCTTTGGCGCGGTTGCGAACGAAGGTCGACCAGCGCCGGTTTGTGGATTTCCCGCGACGCGGACCGGAGTCCAGATACTTGCGCACCGCACGCGGCGAGACCAGGATGCCGAGTTTGAGACTGAGTTCGTTCGCGATGCGCTCCTCGCCCCAGGTCGGGTTGTCCCGGTCCATTTCCTGGATGAGGCGCCGGATGTCTTTCCGCAGAGTTGGACGTCCGCGCTTGCGCGACTTCCAGCGCCAGAGCATCCGGAACGCCATCTGGTGCCATTTGATGAAGGTGTCGGGCTTGACGATCCTCAATGCCTCGCGCCAGTTAACAAACCGCGCGAGGGCGAGGAGTGTCAGGCGCAGCACCACTGTGGAGCGCTGCGGCTTCACCTCGCGCTCCCGGAACAAGGCAAGTTGTTTGCGCAGAAAGAGATTCTCGGCGATCAGTGCTGCGCGGGCAGAAAAGAGAAGATGGATGAGAGCGAGCAATCGTCATTCTCTCAACATTGCCGGCGCGGTCAGTGGAGTTAGGCGCAAATCAGGCGAGATCGGCCACGAGGTTGGACTGAGGGCGGACGACCGGCGCCACATCGTTGTAGTCGAATTTGTAGCTGCACGAAGCCTCCAGATTCAACTGGGCTCAACAGCTTTCAACCGGGCGACCGCATCTTATTGAAACGTAACCACTTGAAAACAGGGGGTCTCGGCCGGAGGCCGGAAACCGCCTTGGGCTCAGTGGATCCCCCTGTTAGTTCCTCTTTATTATCAATAAGTTGCAGAACCACCATGTTGAACGTTGAGGATTCTTTAGCTACAATTCCGCACAAATCCGTTGTTCGGACGACATCGAAGTTCGCAAGCTATTGATTCCATTAAGCATTGTCGTAGGGAGCGCACCTGCACTTGCAGCAGAGGGTCGCCCGCGTCGACATACCGTGCGACAGTGGATGGCCGGATCCGTGTCGACTGCGTGCGACCCACAAACGCGCCATCGAAGACCCGGTCCAGCGTCACCCCCATTACGCGCCGCCCTCGCACTGAACCCCTATGGTCCGAGAACTAGATCAAGCTTCACCTCGAGGCAGCCGCGGGGGCGGCTGCAGCTCAAGCTCTGGTACCAATGCGAACGGTTACTCGAACGGGTGGCCGAAATAGCTGACGACGGCCAGCGCGAGCAACGCGAAGCTAAGCACGGATTGCAGTCCCGCAACAACGCGAATTGTGCCGCGGGCTTTCAGGTCGAACTCGCGGCGTTGCATCAGGCGAATCCAGCGTCCGAGATCAAGGCCTTGGACACCAAGATTAACGACGCCCATGAGGCTGAAGAGGACGGCCGTCCAGAACAGGGGGAACTCCCAACGCAGGCGTACCCAGACAGAACAGACTATTCGCCACGGAGGCCAGCAGCGCCAGCGCGATTCACGGGGGCGCGTCGCAGGCAGCCAGCCCGGCGGCTCGTAGTCCCTGCCCACGCGTAACTGCCGCTCGCGCGGGCCCTTGCGGGCCACGACATAGAGGTGGTTTCGGCGCGTGAAGCGCAGGAACGACCAATAAACGAGGGAACAAACCAAGCCAAGCATGCCCACCAAGAAGACCGGGCGACTCCAGTTCGCGCCCCATTCGCAAGTCCAGTCGAAGAGCGGAATCTCCCACCACCGCTCAACCCGCCGGCGATAGGCCAGATTCACCTCGCGATCAGCCTCGTCATAGCCAGCGTCATGCAGTTTTTTGCGCAGGTCGAGCACCGGGTATTCGTTCTGCGATGGTCGAAAGACTATCTCCGTCTCCTCAGGTGGCTTAGCCCCGTAGACTTTATCCTGGTTTGCCGTCTTTGCTTTCGCGTCAAGGAATCTACTCCACCGGGCTTTGAATTGTGACCACAGGACCGGTAATGTTGGGTCCACGGTGATTGAGGGTGGCTGCGATGGGTCGCCATGCGAATCCCGCCAGCGAAGCGTCCGAAGGCCCTCTGCCCGGGCGATAGAACTTGCCAGCGGCAGGGTCCTAGGTTCAAAGATCACGTTCCAAAGCTTTGCCTGGGTGAGATCGACGTCACTTAGGTCGGCACCGGCTAGGTCAGAACCCGAGAGATCGGCCATACCTAATTGGGCGCCGGTCAGATCGGCCTTGCCTAATCTAGCATCGGTCAGGCGAGCCAATACGAGATTGGCCCTGGTCAAGTCGGTGCGATACAGTATGGAACCACTCAGGTCGGCAAGGAAGAGATTAGCTCTGCTCAAGTGGGCCTGCTCCAGGTATGCGGGTGCCAAGTGAGCACTCACCAATACAGCACCGGTTAGGTTGGCTCCAAACATTTGGGCGCGTGCTAGCTGGGCCTGCTCTAGGTCGGCGTCGGTCAGATCAGCCCCTATCAAGTCGGCGTGACTTAAATTCGCTGCCCATAGGTAAGCATTTGATAAATTGGCCCCTAGCAGTTCAGCGTCACGCAGGTCGACATACATGAGGACAGCCCCTGAAAGATCTGCGCGCAGCGGGTCGCGATTATTTGGGAGTGCTCCTGGAGCATAATCTTCGGAGTCCAGATGGTATTTTTCTAGCCAACTTTCGTGGTTCTTGAGGATGAGATCCAAATCCTTGCGCGGGTGAACCTTGCAAGATCGGTCCATCCATGTCCATTTTGTTTGATCAGAAGACGGTTTGAAATCAGGGCACTCCGGCGGGCTCGTCTCAGCCATCATGGGGAGCGCGACGAAAAACAGCAGCAACGAGAGAAGAACCTGCTTCATGACGGAAGTGGCCTTCGAAAGCGGAGTTGGTAAGCAAAGCTACTCTAGCGCGAAGTCGCGCCAGTAAGCAATTAGCTTCTTGACTTAGGGTGCTGCTGGGTACCCTAAGCCCAATGCCGCAGGCGACTCGACTGACGGCCAACGGAGAGGATATGCGATCACCAATTGCATAGGATTGTGGTCCAGCCCTCACGCCGGACTCCTGCATCACTATCGAGTGCACCTGGCCTTTCACTCGAGACCACCACCCTTGGCAGCCTTCGTGTTCGTTCTCGCTGTAGTCAATTTTGTAGCTGTGAATTTCCTCCGGCTTCCACCGGAATCCACCGGCTTCAACAGCTTGGCCGCATCTCATTGAATCGTAAGCACTTGAAAACAGGGGACTTCGGCCGAAGGCCGGAAACCGCCTTGGGCTCAGTGGATCCCCCCTGTTTGTTTCTCTTTATTTTCAACCACTTACAAAACCACCCTGTTGAACCTTGAGGATTCTTTAGCTACAATTCTGCACAAATCCGCTAATCAGCTGACATCGAAGTTTGCAAACTATTGAGTCTATTAGGCGTTTCAGTAGACCGCGCACCTGCACTTGCAGCAGGGGGTCTACCTGGCTCTCTATGTCTCTGCGCGCTACTCGGTTAGGCGGTTGAGACATCGCCCGGAGCGGATTTCGACCTTCGTTTCGAGAGGTCATCTCTGAGTCTGAGCGCTGGGCTGCCCGGTGGCAGCGGGGTACCAGGTAGGGCACCTGTCATTCTGCCACTGTGGCCGAATGTCAGGTGCCCGTAGGCCAAAACCTGGCGCGCTGCTTCGGCGCCTGCCGCGCCACGCGAGTCGGAGGCCGTTCTGCTACGCCTTCTGGCTCTCAGACTAGAACTCCAGGCGTGCCTGAAACGCGATCATCCGCGGTGAACTGTCGCCGCCCAGCCCGACACCCAATAGGCCGGTCGGCGGCGAGGTGGGGTAACTGAGGGCGCCGAATCCGGTCTGCGTGAATGACTTCCCTGGAATTCCTGCGTTTGTCAGAACAGGGAGGCCAAAGTTCGGATGATTGAATACATTGAAGAATTGACCGTCGATGCGCATTTTGAAGCGTTCCGTCAGCTGGAACCACTTGGTGAGGTATAGGTCGCTCCAGATAAAATCGGGACCGCGCAGCGCATTCCGGCCGAGATTGCCAAATTGACAATTCTTCGGACTGTCGCCGCCGGCACAGGCCCCGGTGCTCGGATCGACAACCGAAGCAAACGCGTCCGGGTTGAGCCACTGGATCGTTCCCGGTTGGGTGACGCCAGGGATTGGATTGTGTTCGTAGAGGGGCACGCCGGGAACCACGCTGGCGTACTGCGGACCGCTGCCCTGCACGATGCCGTTTCCGTTGGCGGAATAAGGAGTGCTCAATACGGAGAACGGCAGGCCGCTATGCCAAAACGCGGTACCCGAGACCTGCCATCCATTCAGCGCTCGGGCCAGTAGGCGGCTCCGGAAATGGACCGGCAGCTGATAGACGTACTGGGCTGAGAGGTTATGCCGCACGTCATAGTCGCAGGGGCCGTATTGGCGGCCAAGCTCGCCCGGCAGCGGCGAGAGAATGGCCCCGGCGGCGAATGGCAGAAAGCCGCCGTTGGAGACCGTGTCGATGCAGTGGCTCCACGTGTAATTGGCCTGGACCTGAATGCCGTGCCCGAGCCGCTTGTCGGCGGTCAACTGGAGGCCGTTGTAGTGGCTGTTCGCGCCTGTGCTCAATTGCGTCACGGGCCCGAATCGTGGATCCTTCGGCTGCCTGTACGGGAATGGCGCGAAGCAGCCATCGCAGACCGTCTGGAAACCGTTCACCTGCGTCTGGTAGGGCTGGTTGATGGCGCGCGTGCCGACGTACTGGGCTCGCAGGTTGAGTGCAGTGCCGAACTGGTGTTCCACGGCGAGGCTCCACTGCATGAAATAGGGCGCATGGAGCTTGCCATCCGGAACAGCCGTCATCGAAACCGGAGGGAGACAGCTATTTCGGTTCGCGAGGGGCGAGGCGCAGGAGAGTTGACCTTGCGCAAACCCCGAGCTGAATCGCTGATTCGCCGCCGCGGTCGCATCGATTGCGCTATTCGGAACTCCTGGCGCGATTGCGACGCCGCCCGCCGTGCCCAGGAGACCGCCCTGGAAGGTCTCCGAGTAAGGCGGATTCGTACCCACGAGATCGACGACGCTGCCCGGAAGGAGGTCGCTGAACAGCCCAAACCCGCTGCGCAGTACCGTGTGCGGCGCGATCTGCCACGCGATGGCGGTTCTCGGCTGAAGGATCGCCACTGGCATTGCTGCGAAGATCGTCGCTTGCTGCGTCTGGATGGCCTGGCTCAGCGGCTGATTCACGTCGTGGGAAATGGAATCGAACGAGCCGGAGAGGCGCGCCACGGCATTATGTGGATTCAGCTGATTTGAGTTATATGTGTCGCGGAGACCGTAGGTCCAGGTCAACGTTCGCGTGACCCTCCACGTGTCCTGCGCATAGAAGTCGAGATTGAGGAAGTTGTATGGCTCTGAATTGGCCATCGGGAAGGTTTTCGAGGCCGTCGAGGCGACGCCGTAAACGAGCTGGGGCAGGGTCGTGTACGTGACCAGCGGAACCGCGCCCCCACCGAAGTCATAATCGTTGAGCCGGAAGATCCGGCTGTTCGTTCCAAACCGGAGTTCGTGCGATCCTACGGTCCAGGCAAGGTTGTCGTTGATGAAGAAGCGGGTGGCGCGCCGTCCCTGCACCCAGGTATTGTCGAGCCCGCCGAGAGTGGTGAACGGCGCGTTGGCGCCGCTGCCCTGGAGAACGATTGGGAACGCGGCCAATGTCTTTTGAAGATCGGCGGGGCCGAACAGGCTTTCGTACCAAGAAAACGCGGGATTGAAGTAGTTCACCAAGTGGCCGGAGAACACATGCGTGTACCCCGATGCAACAGAGTACAGGGGTTGCGGAGAGATGGCGTTGAACAGCGGGTTAATCGGATCGGTATAGGCGGCCTGGAGTCCGGTGTCGGCCTGAAGCCGGAGCCAGGCCGTGTTATTGGGATTGATGTTGTAATCGAGACGAACAGTTTGCACCTGCTCGCGATCATCACTTGAATGCGAAATGCTCTGCCGGTTCGCGCAGCCGTTTCCATTCGGCGGACTGCCGCCCGCAGCGCTGCCATCGCTGTTGAAGGGGCAGCCAAGAACCGGCAGCGGATTCCCCGCCGTTTTGTCGTACAGGGAAAAGAGTTTCTGGTAGAACGGTACGAGTTGAGGCGCTGCCCTGTACGTCGAACCGGTCACGGAGTCTACGCCACCGCGCGGCAACTGCTGCAGGACGTAGTTCTGAAATGCCGCCGTTGGCATAGTCGTGGCGCTGACGATCGGGAGTGCAATCCGGACCCATTCGGAATCAAAGAAGAAGAACAGCTTGTCTTGGAGGATCGGACCGCCCAGACTGCCGCCGAAGTGATTGACCGTGGAGCGCGGTTTGTGGTTCCCAGTCGTAGCGTTGGTGAAGAAATCGGCGGCATTGAACTTCGAGCCATTCCACAACTCGTAGAGGTTCCCGTGAAACTGGTTGGTCCCGGACTTCGTGATGTAGTCGACCTGAGAAGCGCCATACCTGCCCTGGTCGACCGAGTAGGAAACGGTGTTGACGGTCACCTCCGAGATCGAATTCAATCCGAGGACCAGATTAGTGGAGAGTCCGCTGTTCAGATTCGTGAGCGGATCATTGGTCTCCAGGCCGTCGACAATGTAGCCGACGGAAAGCGAAGGCAGCCCATTGAACTCCACGTTGCCATAGCCGTTCGTCCCACCGACGAAATCGTTCCCGCTGCCCGCCGTGTTGATGAGAGCGCCAGCGGCGAACTGAAGCGGATAGGTCATGTCTCCACCGGGATTCGGAAGGTCTTCGAGAGCACGGGCAGTCAGGGTCGTCGACGTATTAGGATTCTCCGTGTTGATCAGCGCTGCCTGCTCCCGCACGACAATGCTTTCGTTCTCGGACGCGATGGTCATATTGAAATCCACGGTCTGCTTTTGTCCAAGTCCTGCGATCACCGAGTTGCGCTGTTGAGCCTGAAAGCGGGCCGCTTCGACCTTCACCGAGTACGTGCCAGGCTTGAGCTGCGGGAAACTGAACCGCCCGGCGTCGTCCGTATACACGGACCGTGTCAGGCCATTTTCCCTGCTGGTGATGGTCACGGCGACGCCGGTGATCCCCACCCCTGTCTGATCGGTGACGGAGCCGACGATGGCGCTCGTCGTCTCACCCTGAGCCAGAGCGGGAACACACGACGCGAACGCGGAGATTACGAACGCCACAAGCGGCACCAAGAGCATGCGGGGAAGCGGCGCGAATTTAGGCATACCTAAATATACTGTAGATCCGCTCATTCTCGTCAAGTAACAATGCCGGCTGTGGCTGGCCGCTCGGTCTCGACGGAGAGTGTGGGCGGAGCGATTGCGTGCAGGCGGCGGCGAGGGTACGCTGTGACTTAGTGCCACCTAGAAGCCACGGGCCATACAACACAGAGTCGGTCGACGATTATTTAAAGGCGATCCTGGAGCTGGGCGGCGCCGAAGAGGAGCGGGTGACCAGCAATGCCCTTGCTCAGCATCTCGGTGTCCGGGCTGCTTCCGTCACGGGAATGCTCCAGAAGCTCGCGGCGCAGAAGCCGCCGTTTGTGAAATACGAGAAGCACCACGGCGTGCGTCTGACCGCAACCGGGAAGATGCGGGCTCTGGAGATCCTTCGCCGTCATCGTTTGCTGGAGCGATTCCTCCATGATTTCCTCGACTACTCGTGGGACGAGGTTCACGATGAGGCAGAACGGCTTGAGCACTTCATCTCGGAGCGGCTTGAAGATCGGATTGCCGCGAAAATGGGGGATCCGGAAACTGATCCACACGGGCACCTGATCCCCGAGCGAAACGGCGCGCTTCCCACTCGGACTGAGGTGCTGTTGTCAAATTGGGCGTGTGGTGTCCCAGCCGTTGTTAGCAGCGTATCCGACCGCGATGCTGCGGCGTTGCGGGAGATGACCCGCCTCGGATTGAAACCTGGCGTGGCTATCACCGTGGAAGCGGGAACGCGTAACGCTTCTTTGCAGATCAGGATCCTCGGGCGGGTGGATGTGGTCCGCTTGAGTCAATCTCTCGCCGCTGGCATTTCGGTGGTCTCAGATCGCAATGAGAGTGACGCCAAGAGGAGTGTCCTATCGGTCGATTAACATTGGAGCGGAAGACGTGGATCAATTTTCACAACCAAAGCGTGGTTGGTCAGTTCCTCTCAATCGTTCTGCTGCGTCCAAAGCGAATCCGGCCGGCACTCGAAAACGGGCCTGTAGATAGATTTGTAGCTGTCGATCTCCTCCGGCTTCCACCGAAATCCACCGATTTCAATAGGGCAGCCGCATCTCATTGAATCGTAAGCACTTGAAAATAGGCGATTTTGGCCGGAGGCCGGAAACCGCCTTGGGCTCAGTGGATCTCCCAATTTGTCCCTCTTTGTTTTCAACGACTTGCAAAACAGCCCTGTTGGGCTTTGAGGAATCTTTAGCTACAATTCTGCAAAAACCAGCTGATCCGCCACCATCGACGTTTACAACCTATTGATTCCATTACGTGTTGTCGCAGGCAGCGCACCTGCACTTGCAGCAGGTGGTCTGCCGGCTTTCGACCTTCCTCAACGCCACGCAATTAGTCAGATAGTAGTGGCATGGCCCGAACGAAGTCCGCAGTCGGCTCGCTGATACGAACCTGGGGCCGCACCGTGGGATCGGCCATCTCGGGGCGGCGGGACATATGGACGGACCTCTGTCATTCTGCCACTGTGGCCGAATGTCAGGTGCCCGTCCGCGAACCGGCTGGCGCGCTACCTCGGCTCCGAGTGAACGGTAGGCACCTGAAAAGCAGCCTGGTTCAGAAATGGGCTGAGCGCAGTATTGAGTTCGCATGATCGATGGGGAGCCCAATAATCATCAACGCTGTCCACCCGGTCGATTGACACCATTTCGTTGGATCTGCGTCATCATAGAGCGTGTCGGTTCAGCCGGCACCGGCGAGTGGCTGCGCGGCCAGATCGAGCACCGGATGGTCGCAGTAGAAGGGCAGGAGCGTTCTCATGAGCAGCCCACGCGCGATGGTGTTGCAGGCGGCCCCGCGCGAACAATCGCGCAAGCCGCAAGAGTCTTACTCGCCGTCTAAGGCATCATGTGTTGGCGGTAAAGTCGAACTGTTCAGTCGCGTGCTTCGGGACCGATGGCAGTCGTTCGGTAACGATGTACACCGGCCAACTGCAGAGGGGTTCGTAAAGTAAATCGCACGGCCAGGAGTACAAGTCGCAGCATCGTCCAATGCCCAACAAAGCTTCCGAGAAAACGCCGGTCTCTTGCTCAATCGCCTTACCCGCTTCCTCAATTCCTTTCCCTCCGCGAGTCGATTACCCGTGCCAAAACTAGCCGTTGCCGGTCGAAACAATGACGCGGAGATACGTCGTCAATCTTGGCGTGCGACAATCAGGACGAGCCGGCGCGTCGAAGCGCACTTCCGGTGCAGCAGGCTCTTGTTGCAGCGGATGAGCTTGTTAAGGGTACCGAATGACCAACTGTCTATTTTGCCAAATCGCCAAACACCAAGCGAGCGTTGATGGTCAGCCTGAGAACGTCATCCTGTACGAAAGCGACAATTTCTACGTCAAGCCCGCATTGGGTCATTTCGTCGAGGGCTACTGCCTTGTTATCACCAAAGAACATGCACGAACAATGGCCGAACTGGATGCCGAGGAGTGTATTGAACTCAATGGTGTCATTGACGAGCTCACTGACCGCCTCAAAGCGCTCTATCCCAATAGCTCGCCCAATAGCCGTTGCATCTTCGAACACGGAGCTGCTTGTCCTTCCAATCGGGCAGGCGCATGCATTGACCACGCCCACCTTCACGTACTGCCAGTGCATTGCGATCTAAGGAGCCGACTGTCTGGGCTCTCGGGGACTCCAGTGAACGGAGTCCGCGCACTTACCCATCTTCATTCCGAGATAGAATCTTACATTTATTATCAACCAGAAGCCAACTTGGGCATGGTGTATTCCTGCCACGACCGCATTCCAAGCCAGTTCATGCGGCGCCTGGTTTGTAAGCAGTTGTTCCTCAACAACGACTGGGACTGGCGACTCTCGCCACATCGCGACAAAATCCAGGACTTTCTAGCAAATTGGTTCGTATCATTTCCGCGCCAAGATGTTCCGATCGACACCGCACTTGAAGCTATGACCATGTTACGGGTCCCCGGCTATGTGGAAAGTTAACCAAGCATTTCTGTCTAAAACTGAAGCGCGTCTTATCAAAAAATGCTTCAGCAATACTACCTTATCGCCGGTGCCCATAAGTGTGCGAGAACTTGGTAGGTATGGAAATTCTGGGGCCCGTCTTCTTCTCGGCGTTTTATCTAGCAGAATGCCGCTCGTCGTGAAAATTCACGACAAGGTGAAGATTCAGAAAGAACATCAAGCCATGAAAAGAGTCGCCAACTTCTTTCGGGATGTAAACCTTCCGGCGGAGCCTGCATATTATGGCGACAAGGGGGCTTTGCTCTACTGGCACCAGGGAGCAGGGGCGGAAAGCCAACTTTGTTCATCCAACGAGCTACGGGATATAGTATTTGATTACGATGAACCGAATCGCTTGTTTAGACACAGCGACAATGATATCGTCGCCCTATTACGAAAAGTGTGGCATTGCTGTGGAGCGGCTAGAGACAGCGCCAAAAAGGCGCCTTTTAATTACAATGATGAATACAAACGCTACATGCGAAAGGAAGCTGCCGAGGCCGTACTGTCTTGTATTGTAGGAAGAAACCGCGACAAGCAAGATATGTTATTTATGGGCGGCGAAGTCAGCAATCCATTGTTATTTATCAACGCAAAATGCCTACAACAGCAGTATTTCGGGAAAATAGGTCCTGTTCACGGGGATCTTCACGCAAACAACGTCATAGTCGACGGCTCCGGCAGTGTCCATCTAATTGATTTTGCATGGGCAACATCTCGCAGGCACGTACTGGTCGATTATGTGCTAATGGAATGTTCGCTTAGGTTCTTGCTATTTCCTCATCATGTAGACCCAATTGAGCAATTGGAAGTCGATACAATTTTGCTAAAACCAGACGGAGGGAAGCGTCTAGCTGGATGGGACTGGGATTCTCCTCTAGCAAACTATTACCGACGCTTGGGAATTGTAGTCGATGAAATCCGCACGCAGGCTCGGCGATTTCAGAGCGACTCAAGCGACCGAAGCTTCTTGGAGTACCTAGCTGCTCAGTTCCTGGTATTATTTGGTCAGATGAGCTATAGGGACTACAATCGCCTGATTGCGGTGCGTGCTCTCGGATTAATTGCGCGCGAGCTAATCACTAGCAATTTTGGTTCTTAGCGTTAAATGTATAAGTCTCAAATGAAGCACATAGGCATGGGTTATTAGGGTCCTCGAATCAAATGCACCCCCGACAATGTCATGGTCACGCTTGCCGCTGCTGCTGGCAGAGGTCTTGGGAGCCTGACTTACGCGGCGCAATCACGACAACAAGAGGCGCAGTCAGCAGGCGGTTCAGTGAACTGCGTACTGGTCGCGATTAGCGCAAGAGCAACTAAGCGCGGCTAGGAACGTTTTGGGTCGTGTCGATTTGGAATGAGTGGTTTGGCAATTATTTGGTTAGACGAGCGACTTGGCGGCATCGGGCACAGGTATCTTGGGAGCAACGGATGTCTCATTTGTTCTTCGCACAAAAGGCGTTCATCCTGAAAGATGGATGTCTGCTTCTGGTTCGGAAGTCTCCAGACGACCCGAACCAACCTGGTCTTTGGGAGGTTCCTGGCGGAAGGATGGATTTTGGGGAGGATATCGACGAGCACCTGAGGCGGGAGGTCCGTGAGGAGGTCGGTCTCGAGGTTGTTCCCGGAGATCCATTCCATATTTGGCAGTGGCGAGTTTCAAGGACTGCTAAGGAGGGATATGCGGCTGAATGGCAGATCGTTGCCGTGGCAAGAATCTGTCTTCCAGTGTCAGGGGAACTGTCAACCTCCGGTCGGGTGGAAGAGGATTATCTCGCCGAAATGGAATGGGTTCCATTCCGTTCGCTTGAAAACTATGACCTTATTGCGAACATGCGACCAGTGGTAAAGGCGTTTTTGAAGAAAATAGGGGTGGGTGTTGATTCCCAATGAATTCTCTTGCCAGTGATCCGCTCAAGTGGGAGAAATATTTGCGCTTGGTCCAGTTTGGCTTTGTAACCCAAAAGGAATTGGAACGTGATATTAGGAGATACAAACGTTCTGACCGCAGAGCCTCGATGCAGGATATTGCGTTGGATTTGCACTCCGAGAGTTTGACTGGGCGAAGAAATCTGTATGTCGTAAAGCTTGTTTCCTTTGAACTCAGTGGTCGCTTGCCAAATTTTAGAATAGAACAGCTCGAAGATATTAAGGGACTGCCAGAGTTCTTCCTTCGGAACGAAGATACTAATTATGTGGAAGTGTGGTATTGCCGAACGCGAGTTGATGAGGACGTATTCAGCGTCGCCGGGCGTTTCGTGTTTGCCGACGAGGGCAACGCCCGGACACAGTCTGTTGAGCAGGTCTGGAGATGTAGTCCCCGCCTGCTGGAATATTACACTCCGAATTTTGATTACCCCTACGTGCGTGCGTCACGGTATTCCTGGAATTGGCGTTACTCGGTCGAACACGTTCGCATGCCGAAGAAGCTTGGCATAGACCGGTCGGACCTTATGCGCGAGTTTTATGAGTCGATGCGCATGTTCGAACGCGAGCGTGAACAGATATCTACGTTTTTGTCCTTTCTGGATTCATTTGGTTTTCGGGCGTACAGTATTGAGTACAAGATTGTAGGATCTCGACTTAACGTTATTGACTGGGACACGCCAGACGATAGAAAGGTGATTGCTTTGCGCGAACCCCGTAGTCGGTAGAACGTAATGAAACGATTCTTGTTATAATGTGGGGACGTTCAACTAACTCGGGCTTTAAATCGCTTACTCCTTTGGGGGCTGCTTGCTACAGTCGCCAGCCGATGAGTCCAGTTGGAGCGATCCTCGGCAGCAAAATCTGACAAAAGTTTTTCAGTAGGCCTGACTGTCTCTGTCGACAATAACGCTGGATCCGAGGCGTGACGGTGCGGATTGTCTTCGCGATGGCCTGTAGTCAATTTTGTAGCTGTCGATTTCCTCCAGCCTCCATCGGAATCCACTGATTTCAACGGCGCAGGCGCATCTCATTGAAACGTAAGCACTTGAAAACAGGGGATTTTGGCCAGAGGCCGGAAACCGCCTTGGGCGCAGGGGGTCGGGCGTTCAAATCGCCCCGCCCCGACCAATGAAATCACTAGATTACCGCCCGACAAGTCACGCACCTGCGTATCAGGCAGCAGGACGAGGCTCTTTGAGTGAATCGAATCAATCGCTTGCGTGAAGCGCTGTGCCAGAACTGTGCCAAAATTGTCCAACAAAGCCGCGAACGAGCTATGTCGCGAGTGCAATCAACGGCCCTGCGGGTGCCGGCTTCCCAAGCTGGACGTCGCGGGTTCGAGTCCCGTCTCCCGCTCCATTTTCAATGACTTGGGAGCGATCCATGTTCTCAGCGTTAATGCGATTACTGCTCTAAGCTCCCGATCACCTCGCGGAGCCGGCTGGAGGGTGTTAGTGGCACCTTCTAGCCAAACCTGAAATCTCCTCGCGTAGCCTCAGTTCAGAAAGCCTCAACATTCGAGAGCTTCCCGCGCCGTCATTGGATGACGACTGATTCCAATTTGCGAACGGCGGCTAGCTTCTGTTCGAAGCTTGCCACAGCGTACTCGTTCTCGTTCACCTCCACCGTATTGCCCATCTGGGCCGACCGGGTATGAGCATCCACCCCAGCCTGCCTCGACAGGGTTGCGAACGTCCGACGCATGACCTGGAACGTAGCCCATTCCAGTCCAACCAGCTTCAGATTCGGATGCATCCACTTTCGCCAGAGATTGTCCCGCCTCATCGGCGTTCCCTTTTCCGAACCGAACAACCACGTCTCCGGCGGCGAACCAAGCAACCGGAGTTTCCATTGATTGAGCATAGCGACGGTCCCGATAGTCAGTGCAACCCGTCGGCTTGATCGCTTCGACTTGGGTTCGTCGATATCGCCTTTGTACACGCGGCGCCTGACCCAAACCGAATCGTCATCCATATCACCCAGTTGCAGCGCCAGGATTTCACCTGGACGCATACCCTCCCAGGTTGCCAGCCGCACAATGACCTTTTCTCGGAGTTCCAGCGCTCCGATTATAACGGCTGCCTGCTCCGGAGTCAGAACCTGCCGGCTCCGCCCCTCCTGGTAATGCCGCGGCGTAAAGAGCGCCGCAGCCGGGTTCCGATCGACAACGCCCTCGCTTATCGCGAGCGCGAAGACCGATCGCAGCCGGAAACGAAGATGATCGACCATGCTACGGCCGCACGTGCGAGCCTCCTCGTCGAGAAGCGCTTGCAGTTCGCTCCTCGTGATTTCCTGCATCAGTTTCACTCCCAGAGGCCGGATCAGATGCACCTCCAACCGGTTCGCTTCAACCATATCCGTAGAAGCGTTCCACTTCCGGTGGCAGACCGGAAGGTAAACGACCTCGCAGAACTTTGCGAACGTCCACGTGATCTTGTCAGGGTTCTCCGCCCCTTCGTTGATGGGCTTGAGGATCTCCGTTAACAGCCCGTGGTAATAATCCCCGAAACGTGTGACGTCGAGAATGTTTGAGACGTCTTAGTAAGCATGGCGATGGGCCGGCGGAAATCGAAGCAGAGTGAACTGTGGGTGACGACGGAGGAGATCACTCGTCCGGCGTCGCATCCGTTCTACGCGAAGGTGAACGAGGTGCTGAAGGAGTGCCAGTTTGACCGCAAGGTGGAACAGCTCTGCGAGCGTTTTTACAAACCGGTGAAGGGCCGGCCGAGCATCGCGCCGGGCGTCTATTTCCGGGCGTTGTTGATCGGCTACTGCGAGGGCATCAGCAGCGAGCGCGGAATCGCTTGGCGCTTGGCCGACAGCCTGAGTTTGCGTGAATTTCTGGGCTTCAATCTGGGAGACCAGACGCCGGATCATTCGACGCTTTCGCGGACGCGGAGGCTGCTGCCGGTGGAGACGCACCGGGCGGTGTTCCGCTGGTTCGTGTGGGCGCTGGGCGCCAAGGGCTTGCTGAACGGGCAGACGCTGGGCATCGACGCCACGACGCTGGAAGCCAACGCTGCGATGCGGTCCATCGTGCGACGCGACACGGGCGCGAAGTATGTCGAGTATTTGACGGGTCTGGCTACTGCGGCGGGCCTTGAGAATCCGACGCCGGAGCAGTTGGCGCGCCTGGATCGCAAGCGCAAAAAGAAGACCTCGAACAAAGATTGGAAGAGCCCGGCAGACCCCGATTCGCGCGTCGCCAAGATGAAGGATGGGCGCACGCATTTGGCGCACAAGGCCGAGCACGCGGTCGATCTGAACAGCGGTGCGTTGGTGGCGGTGACGCTGCAGGCGGCCGATCAGGGTGACACCACGACGGTGGCGCAAACGCTCGACGAAGCCCGCGCGAACGTCGAGTTATTGAGCGAGAGCGGCGTGCAGGCTGTGGTCGCCGACAAAGGCTATCACAGTGGCGCGGTGCTGGCGGCGACCAACGCTTCAGCGGTGAACACGGTGATCGCGGAACCGGAACGAGGCCGGCGCAAATGGAGCGGACGCGAGGCCGAGCGTGACCTGGTTTACGCCAATCGGCAGCGCGTGCGGAGTGAGCGCGGACATCGGTTGTTGAAGCTGCGCTCGGAGTTGGTCGAACGAAGTTTCGCCCACATGTACGACACCGGCGGCATGCGGCGGACATACCTGCGCGGGCGAGACAACATTTTGAAGCGGCTGCTGATTCACGCCGCCGCGTTCAACATCGCACTGCTGGTGCGCAAGCTGTACGGGATCGGCAAGCCCCGAACGCTCCAGGGGGCGTCTCCGGAGCTTTTGCGCGCGATTTTGGGTTTGTGGATCGCGCTGGTGTGGTTCTACGCGGCTGAATTTGTCCCAAATGTCGATTGGGACGCGCCGGACGGAGTCGCTGCGTAAATCTGGAGATCAGAGCAGCGGGAGACTGTGGCTGCGAAATGCGTATTTCTACCACGGACTGCTATGCTCACGGAACGGCAGAAAGCTGGAATCCGAGGGTCCTGCAGTTCCTTGACATTGGCGACTGGGTAGGGGCATGTGGAACCCTCTTTCACACGCGCACGGCGCATCCCACGTTGCGCATTGAGGACCTGTTTCTCCTCGCGAAGTCAGTCGCCGACGTGCCATTCGGAAAGACGCATGGTGACAAGACAAGCTATTCGCTTGCTGACAGGGAGGTCAGGCGGCAGAAGAGATATCTCGATTGGATTACCAATCCGGCATCACAGGAGCGCTTCAAGACTGCAGGCCGGGTCTTGTCGCTGATTAGGCGCTTTCTAGAAGGTGACGGCTTCTTAGAGGTTGCAACACCCGCGCTCGAAGCCGTGTACGGAGGCGCTGAGGCCAGGCCCTTCACCACTAACGTGTGGGCGCTAGGTGGCCAGCAAATGTACTTGCGCGTCTCTCCTGAGTTGTATCTCAAGCGCTACATCGTGGGCGGCTTTCCCAGAGTCTTCACGATCTGCCAGAATTTTCGTAATGAGGGGATAGACGCAACCCACAATCCAGAATTCACGATGATGGAGTGGTACGAGGCATTTTCTGACTACGAAGATCAGATGATGCGCTTTGAGCGGTTGACGTGTCATCTTGTCGAGAGCGTTCATGGCACTCTCTTGATCGAGTACAAGGGAAGACCCATTGACTTCCGGCCGCCTTGGCCCCGGCTCCGACTTCCAGAACTCGTTGAGCGGTGCTTTGGGCTGCCTGCGAATGCGATAGACAGGGCGACGGTCGAGGAGAGAATAGTGAGTTCAATGGGAATCGCTGCAACTTCAGGTAGGCGTTCGACGGATCAACTCCGCACCGAGTTGGCCAAAGCCAGTCTCGGTGCGTTGCTCATGCAGGTGATCGAAGAAATGCTTCAAAAGAACGATCAACTCTGGAACCCTTGTTTTCTCTGTGACCATCCGAAGGACATCTCTCCACTAACAAAAGTGAAGCGCGGAAATCCGGACTTTGTGGAACGGTTCGAACCATACATCGCAGGAATGGAGGTCGGGAACGCGTATTCGGAACTGACCGATCCGGTTGAACAATGTGAAAGATTTTCTGCCCAGAAACTGCAGCAGGCCAACAGCGGTAAAGGATACGAGGATCATCCTCTGGACATTGACTTCGTTCATGCAGTTGCATGCGGGATGCCTCCCACAGGGGGCGTCGGGTATGGGATTGACCGTATCCTCATGATCTTGCTCGGCCAAGAGTCCATCAGGGACGTGATTCCCTTTCCGATGCGGCGGAGTTCATGCGTCCAACGGCCGGGGACAGAAGAGCAGGTGCGAGAATAGTCTACGGGTCTCTGGACCAGGCTTCAAACGTCGCCGATGAGAGAACGGGCACGCATCCAATGATTGAATGAGTTGCTCTTCCCTTACGTGCGTCTGTATCCGTGCAAGTTTACATCTGATCACGCCTGGTGAGCAGGTACTCCAACTGATCGCGCTCTTGCGCGAGCACGGTCAGGTAGAACTCCAGTTCGCCGGGGTTGTTCAATTATGCACATCAGCGCCACGCGGCAGGACCGCGCAAGCCCGGTCAACGAATAGCCCGGTGCCATCCTTGTCAATAGTAGCCGGGCAACCTGGCCACAAGGCGCGCACCAGTCCGAGCCAGCCCTCCAGCTTCTCCCGAAACTTCCGAGGCCGAGCGTAGTCAGCACTTCCGAGCTGGCTGATGAGGCCGAAATCGCCGAAGAGAGGCACACGCTCTTTTCCTCGTGAGGTGAAGCAGCGGTAGGAAAGCCACATGAACAAGTCGAGCGCGGCGGGACTGGACGAGAGCGCCTTGGCCGCCTCCAGATCGGTCGGAATCGGGTGGCTGAGAATCTCGCGATAGAACTCATCGCTCAGGACGATCATGTTTTGGCAGTCCCCAGCCAAGCCAGGCATTGTGCCGTTTCTGGCTTAGACGCACGCTTGTTCAGTAGTGGCTCATAAATGAGGCAAGCCACCTCCTCTGCGGATTTACCATCTTTCAGCCAGTTGTCGACTTCCTTATAGGCTTCGCGAAGGCATGCGCAAAGCGTAGCACTACTTGGTGGCTCTCCAATCTTCTTTGCTTCAACCGCTACTGAGACGGCTGCATACACATAGCGGGCGAGCGCCGTTCGGGCAAGGTCATATTCAAGCGTCCAGCGCGGTGATACGAATGTTTGGACGGCTCCTCCGTCGTTGCGTTTCAATACTGTAACTGCCGCCGCGATCTGCTCTGGGGGGAAGTCCGCCTCCGTCTTACGGGTGCTATTCAAGTATGCCTTCGCTTCAGCTGGAGGGATGTCCCTATCTGCAACACATGCCACACGCACAGGCATAACCAGCCCATCACGGCGTCGGAAAATGCGCGCGTAGCGGAACAGCCCCACATGACCAACATTTACTATAGAGACGCCGCATTTGCTCGGCGATCTGCCGAGCAGATCCGCCAACACCGGAAGAAGGAGCGCCTCTGCGTCTCCCTCAACAATCAACACACCTTTTGCGAAGAAAAGATTGGCCTTTGTTACATCTAAGAAGCGCTCCAAAAAAGAGTAGTCCGAGTTGCTTAGCATCGTGTCGGCCGGACGCATTCGGTAGGCCTGACCACCGTTCATAAACACCATACTCTTTAACCCGGCCACTATTGACAAGGATGGCACCGGGCTATTCGTTGACCGGGCGTACGCGGTCTTGCCGCCGCGCGGCGCTGATGTGGGCAATTGACCGCGGATCAAACGCCGATCGGTGTGCTGGTGATCGTCTGATTTTCCCGACAAAACTGCTGGGGCGTACGCGAACCCTGACTTGTCTGGGAGCCGCCTCCGATGCCGGAATCAGTTTCAGATTGACGGTAGAGCGTTTAGCTGCTGCTCCAGTTCTCGGAGAACGTGAACGATAGTGGAGAAACTCGGTCGTTCGCCGAAGAGCATCATCTGCATGTCTTTGTAATCGCGCTCCAGGCCGGCGAGTTGCGCTGCGGATGTGGGAAGTAGTTTGAGTGAGCCTGGAATGGCCAGGTCGTAGCGAGCCCAGTTGGAGGGGTAGAAGCGCTCCTTGAATTCGACGACTTCCTTCAAGAGTTGAAGATTGCCGAGCGCGCTGTCTCGGATCGGGCTCTGGGCGAGCTTGTAAAGGTCATAGTAGTGGCGGGAATGGCGGCTCGGAATGAGGGCCTCTCTGTGAGCCTCCTGATGAAGGATCGTCGTTTTCTCCCAGAAGGTCCGCTCGGCCACGATAGCCAAGACGGGGCAGCACGGGTTGTCGAAGACTCTTGGGAACGCCTGGAACGCGTAGGGCGCTATGGTGTGGACGGCAGACGGAACCCAGGAGGCCAATGGGCCGATTTCAAGCCGGACCTCTGGGCGAATGTACGCCTCCGAGAAAGCCGCAGGGTAGCGGATGTTGACGATTTGGTCGTCGGCCTGATCGACTGAGGCAGAAAGTTCAATGCCCGCCTGCCGCAACAGGAGGTCAAGTTGTGGGCAGAGTGTCGTATGGATGAATTCCGCGGCAAGCTGATTTACCTTCTTGTTGAACCTGTCCTGTTGCGTCTTCGATCTGGGGCCCTGAGCCGGGTCATCGAATCCTTGAGCGATGCCGAGAAGCTTCCAGTCAAGGACGAGGTCAATGTCTTCTGAGAACCGCTCGATGAGCCGGTAAACCTTTGAGAGGGACGTTCCTCCTTTGAAGACAAGGTGTTCCTTGAAGGGCGATTCGACGAATAGCTGCTTGAGAACAAAGCAGACCCAGAAGTCCTTCTCGATGATGGTCGGCCTGATTCCGAGTGTAGAAGCTGCCTCTGAAAACAGATCCCGACGGTCCTGCGCCGGCAGGTGAGCGACCTTATCCATTTGGCCCCTCTTTCGCGATTTCCTGAATCGCGGCATAGACCCACCCTGTGGAGGTCTTCGTGTCAAGGAGCATGCGCTGGCGTAGCGCCGCATCGAATCTCTCGCGGATCTGCGAGATTAACTTGGGCGTGATGCGGCTCTCCCCGAAGGCTTTGAGCGCCTGAACGACAAGGCGGCTCTCGTGGAGTTTGAAGGATGCCTCCTTGAGCGCGGTGTGTTCAAAATCCAGCGATGTTCTTCCGACCGTATAGGATCGACTGGGACCATCAGAGAGGTAGGCCACCTGAGACGGAACTTGGGTCGAGAGCCCGAGTAGATTCTGTGCCGTCGCTCCGTCTGGCTGAATGCGCCACGCAAATTTGCGAGCAAGCGCCTGGGCGACTTGGTCAATGTCGGGGGTGACAGCCTTCTGCAGGACCTCGCTGTATCGAGGATAGTCGTAGACGCCTCGGATTATCCGGCGGATCTGCCCTTCCTTCTCCAGTCTGTGGAGGCTTGAGTCGATCGTGCCACGGGTGCCGAAATCGGCGAAATCACCGTGGGAGAAGGCCCACCCTCTACCGTTCCCATAGATCCTGCTAAGTATCCTATGTCCAATGGTTTTTGCCATCTAAGAGCCTCTCTCCATGCAAGAAAAAATACCAATTTCTTCTTGCAAAGTCTATATCGAAAACTGGCCCGGGGCCGCGTTACTGTTCCTGGCGACTTGATGCCGCTGATGGCCTCTCCGCCACTGGGAAGCGGGGATGATCGCTCCGCGTAGTGGATGCCGCGGAACTATCGCGAAACGCTCGCACGGATGGAGCCCCGTCAGACTCCGCATAGCCCTATGGTGAATACCACCTGGCCGGTAAGGATCGTTGGCGGCCATGCTTGAGTGGCACTCTGAAATGGCCGCCAAAAGGGCTTTTCCAAAGGCAAAACCCGACAACGTTTTTGGCCAGGCACCGAAATCGTCGAAAATGTTCCGGGTCGGCCTGTACTCCCGTGTCTCCACCAACGATCAGCAGACACTTCCGATGCAGAGCCGCGCCATGCGGGAGTATGCTGCCCGGCGCGGCTGGACGGTCGCCGTGCAAGTTCGTGAGGTGAACTCCGGCGCGGCTAAAAGGGAAGCTCGAGAGCATCTGCTGGAGGCCGCCCGCCGTCGGGAGATCGACGTCGTGCTGGTGTGGTGCCTGGACCGCTGGGGCCGGTCGGTCACGGACCTACTGGCAACACTGCAGGAACTGGAGCATCTTGGTGTTGGTTTCGTTTCCCTGACCGAAGCGCTGGATCTGACCACACCAGCCGGTCGTGCGATGGCCGGCCTGCTCGCTATATTCGCCGAGTTCGAACGAGAGATCCTGCGGGAACGAACTCGGGCTGGCCTGGCTCATGCGCGGGAGAACGGGAAACGGCTGGGTCGGCCGGCAACCGCGGCCGTACACGCTGCTGAAATCCGGAAACTGAATCGTGCCGGTGTTAGCAAATCCGAAATCGCTCGTCGAGTGCAGGTCGGGCGCACCTCAGTCCGCCGAATCCTGGGAGCAAAGTCATGAAAAGACCCAAGCGAGACCCTGTGCGGGAGGACCGCATTCACAACGAAGCTATCGCCGATGCCTGTCCGGATGAGCAGGCAATGAGCTGGTATTACTATCTGGAAAGCAAGATCAGTTTCCCGTTCCAGGCGAGATGTGTTGCCGCCAAGGATGTCTCGCTGCTCAGGAAAGGCGAAACCACCGAGGTCATACGCATGGCCGCTGAAGATGTCTGCGAACACGACATGCTCGTGCTGATCCGTTGGCAGGGGCGGAAAATGGCCGTTCCTCTCTCGCAACTGGCCGCCATCGATCCAGACGAATCAACTAAGGAAGCCATCGGCGATTGGCATTACTGGGTCTCCCAAGGCTGCGTTCTCTGAGGCTCGCTCCCAACCGAGGACATTATGGCAAGGCGCCAACCAGCATCACAACCTTCATGGATCGATGTTAAGGCGAAACTCGCGCACTTCGACCGGCAAGCACTATTGGGCCTGATTCAGGATCTCTACGCCGCCCACAAGGATAATCAGACGTTTCTTCACGCCCGTTTCGGATTGGGCGAGGACGCTCTGAAGCCCTACAAGGAAACGCTCGACCGCTGGCTCTGGCCGGATGTATTGCGGAACCAGGATACTTCCGTCATAAAGGCCAAACAGGCCATTTCCAGTTACAGAAAAGCCGTCGGTGAAGCGGCCGGAATTGCGGAGTTGATGGTGTTCTACTGCGAACGCGCTTCGGGATTCTGCAGCGATATCGGGTATCAGGATGACGGCTACTTCGATGCACTGGTCCGTATGTTCGACCAAGCCCTCAAGCTCATCGCCCAGCTATCAGCCAGCGACCGCAATGCCTTGATCACCCGCCTGGATCGAGTACGCATCATCAGCCACAACTTCGGCCACGGTGTCGGCGACGATATGGATTCCCTGCTTGCGAATTACGTAACAGACTGACGCCGATCCGCCCGGTTCACGAACCGAACCGACCTGTTACGCAAGCTTACCGAAACCTCACTAACGGCCGCGGAACTCGCGTACAGCCGCTTGCAACTCTCCGGCGTCCTGAAGGTGCCGTGCTCAGAGCAACCGCTCTTTAGAGAATACAGAAAAGGCGTTCGATGCAACCGTTCGATGCAACCGTTGTGACGTGAGCCCCGCACTCCGTCGGAATCGGAATGGCAATCCATGAAGGAGCGTCTAGCGGCGTAGTTGCCGGCATGGCCAGAGAGCACCATGTGTCAGTGGGTCGCGTTGACGTCCAGCTTGGGAAACTGGTCGTAAGTTGTAAATAAAGAACATATGCGGCCATGGCGGTCACTACTGAACATAGAAAGCCTTGGAGATTCAGCGTTTTTTGCTTTTGCCCCTCTTAACGCATTAATCGCATTAACGAGAGGGGTCCTGCTTTGGCTCCCGATTTGA
>Ga0302320_10002399_pt1 | contig 44045 bp, 37 predicted proteins | sample Bog_T0_3_FD_202130 | JGI IMG/M metagenome (GOLD analysis project Ga0302320, IMG submission 202130) | Peat permafrost microbial communities from Stordalen Mire near Abisko, Sweden - Bog_T0_3 | ecosystem: Environmental > Terrestrial > Soil > Wetlands > Peat | place: Sweden: Abisko, Stordalen Mire...
AATTCGGCGCAGATGGAGAGAAACCGTGTCACTACGCCGTTTCCAAAACTGCAACACGCTGATAATCAATCACTTCCGAAACTGTGGTGTAGAAGATGAGTCAGACTAGGTCTCCGACCGTGTGATTTCGTTCCTTGAGTTTGGGTGGTCTCCCACCCTTTCACCAGAAAAAAGGCGAAAGGATGGGGCACGGAGATCGTACAAATTTATGCGGTCAGAGTCCTAGTCCCAGCTCAGATCGACAGGTTCAAGATCCGATTCAGCCGCTGGACGAACGTGGCCGGATTCTCTAACGGAGCTCCCTCCATTAGAAGTGCCTGGTCCAAGAGCAGCCATGCGGCATCTTCAGCAACCGCATCGTCCTTGTGATCGATCAACTTCTTCACGATCTCATGGTCCGGATTGATCTCCAGTGTGGGCTTGGAAGCTGGAAAATCCTTCTGGCCCATGGCGCGCATCATTTGCTGCATCTGGATCGACGGCTCCGTCTCATCGGAAACAATGCACGAGGGGCTATCGGCCAGCCGCACCGAGGCACGCACATCCTTCACACGATCGCCGAGAGTCGCCTTCAGCTTGGCGAGCAGCGGCTTCAACTCTTCTGCCTTGTCCGGCTCCGCCTCGTCTTTCAGGTCCTCGCTCGTCGCGGCCTTGTTCACCGCCTTGAGTTCGATGTCGCCATACTTGTCGACGCCCGAGAAGACAATCTCATCGACTTCATCGTCGAGGATGAGGACTTCCAGGTCCTTCTTCTTGTAGATCTCCAGCAGCGGCGACGTGCGCAGCAGAGACTCCGAGCCTCCCGTGATGTAGTAGATGCTCTTCTGGCCGTCTTTCATGCGCGCCTTCACTTCGGCCAGGCTGGTGAGCCCTTCCACCTTCGTTGACTTGAAGCGGATCAACTCCAGCAGGGTTTCGCGATTGGCGTAGTCGCTGTACAAGCCTTCTTTCAGCGGACGATTGTATTGGGTAATGAACTTCAGATAGTCGTCCGGCTTATTCTCGGCGATGTTCTTCAGCTCGGAGAGAATCTTCTTCACGCTGGCGGTGCGAATGCTGGTCAGCACGCGGTTCTGCTGCAAGATTTCGCGGCTCACGTTCAAAGGAAGATCTTCGCTATCGATGATGCCGCGGATGAATCGCAGGTATTGCGGCAACAGGTCCTTCGAGTCGTCCAGGATGAAGACGCGCTTGACGTAGAGCTTCACGCCCGTCTTGTATTCGGCCTGGTAAAGGTCGAGCGGGGCCTTGGCGGGAACATAAAACAGAGTGGTGTACTCCAGGCTGCCTTCCGCCTTGGTGTGGAACCAGAAGAGCGGATCTTCCCAGTCACCGGAGATGGACTTGTACAGCTCCTTGTAATCGCTGTCGGTCAGGTCGCTCTTGGGCCAGCGCCACATGGCGCTCGCCACGTTCACTTGTTCGGTGACGCGCTTTTTGATCGACTTCTTCTCTTCCTCGTTCCACTCGCTCTTGTCGTAGGTAAGGAAGATGGGGAAGGCAATGTGGTTGGAGTATTTCTTGACGACTTCCTGCAGCCGCCAGCCGTTGGCATACTGCTTTCCTTCTTCGTTGAAATGAAGCAGGACTGTTGTACCGGCCACGGCGCGCTCGGCAGGCTCGATCTCGAAACCGGTGCTGCCGTCGCTGGTCCAGCGCCAGGCCTTGTCTTCGCCCGCCTTGCGCGAGACTACGTCAATTTTGTCCGCGACCATGAAGGCGCTGTAGAAGCCCACGCCGAATTGGCCGATCAGGTTGGAGTCTTTTTTGGCGTCGCCGGAGAGCTGGGAGAGAAAGTTCTTGGTTCCCGAGCGCGCGATGGTTCCGAGGTGCGAAACCAGGTCTTCTTCGTTCATGCCAATTCCGGTATCGGCGATGGTGAGGGTCTTTGCCTCTTCGTCCAGTTCCAGATCGATGCGCGGGTCAAACGGCAACGACTTGTAGGCGTCGTCGACCAGGGTCAAATGGCGCAACTTGTCCAGGGCGTCGGAGGAGTTGGAAATCAGTTCGCGGAGGAAGATCTCCGGGTGCGAATAAAGTGAGTGGATGATGAGTTGCAGGAGCTGATTGACTTCAGTTTGGAATTCTTGTTTTGCCATAGTTCGTGGTCACCAATACCACTATAAAGACTGGGGTTGGATGCGTGCAAAGGGTCTCTGCGCAGGATCAATTCCTACGTGAATACGGCCGGTTTGTCCGGTCAATTCGAGCCAATAAGAGTTGATTCATTTTGTCCGTGAAGATCGCCGGTCTCCGGCCGTGTTCGTTCCTTGAGATTGGGTGGTCTCCCACCCTTTCACCAGAAAAAAGGCAAAAGGATGGGGCACGGAGATCGTGCAAATTTAAGTGGTCAGAGACCTAGAGGGAGGGGGGCAAATGTGCTCCCCGTCTCGCTCAAAAACGCGACAGGCCGCTCGAGTTGGCAGACATGAGTTCAGTATGCGCTCGCCGGGAAGAATGATCGGCAAACCGAAGCGAGTGATTTTTGCGGGCGGAACTACTGGTAAAGCTTGGTTTACTGGCCACTGCCGGCCAGCAGCAGCTTGACGGCGGGCTCGATGGTGTCCAGCAGAATCCGGGGATAAAGTCCAACGGTGAGGGTAACCGCAACGAGGAGGACGACGCCGGTGACCTCGGGCCAGGTAATGGCGCCAAGATCGGGCCAGCCGGTTTTGGGATGCTCCTCGGCGGTAGGCAGACGGTCGGAGAAAAAGGCCTTCTGCAAAGCCCGCCAAGTGTAGGCAACACCCACAACGATGCCGATGCCGGCGGCAAAGGTCCACCAGGGCCTGACCGACCAGGCGCCGACCAGGACCTGGAGTTCCGCGACAAATCCGGAGAAGCCGGGAAGGCCCATGGAGGCCATGCCTGCAATGACAAAGGCCCAGGCGGCAAAGGGCAGGCGGCGAGAAAGGTGCATGGTTTCGAGTTCAGCTAGCTGACGGGTGTGGGTACGCTCGTAGACGATGCGGCCCACGATGGCGAAGAGCAGTCCGGCGATCACACCGTGCGAGAACATCTGCAACACGGCGCCGGTGACGCCGATCTGGTTCAGGGTGACCAGGCCGAGGAGGACAAAGCCCATGTGACTCACGCTGCTGTAGCCGATGACAAACTTGAAGTCGGTCTGCGCCAGGGCCACCAGCGCGCCATAGACGATGCCGATGACGGCGAGGATGGCGAAGACATCGCGCCAGGATCCGACGCCGATGACTGAAAAGCCCCACGGATCGAGCCCGCGCGGGAACAATCCGATCGCCACGCGCAAGCAGCCATAGGCGCCGAGTTTCATGACCACGCCAGCCAGCAGCATGGACGCGGCGGTCGGCGCAGCCACGTGGCCGGTGGGCGCCCAGGTATGGAACGGCCACATACCAGCCAGGATGCCGAAGCCGACAAAGACGAGCGGGAAGGCCCACATCTGGAAGCTCACCGGAAGATTGGCGTGCCCCAATGCAACCAGGCCGGTGGAGTGGTTCCCCGATGCCGCGTACGCACCGAGCAACCCGATGAGCACCATCGCCGAACCGACGAAAGAATAAAGCGCCAGCTTCATGGCGGCATACTCGCGGCGCGTCGAACCCCAGATGGCGATCAAGAAATATTTGGGGACGATGGCGATTTCGTAAAAGACAAACAACAGGAAGAGATCGAAGCTGAGAAACACGCCATAGACGCCCCCGATAAGGGCCAGGTAAAAGGCGAAGAACTCATTGGTGCGGACCTCGATGTTCCAGCTGAACAAAACACCCGCAACCGCGGCCAAGCCAGTGAGCAGGACGAGCACCCGGCTGATGCCGTCCGCCGCGAGCAGGTAGTGGATGCCCATGGTGGGAATCCAGGCAGCATCGACAAGGACAGTCATGCCGCGGCCCATGCCATGCACAAATCCGCCCACCGCCAAACCGAGCCCGCCCAGAGCCACAGCCAGGGCTACACAACGAGCGTGCAGAGCTTTGCCCTTGGGCAGCAGCGCCTCAAGCAGAGCCCCGGCAAAGGAGAGATAGATCGTCCAGGCAAGCATCAAAATCTCCAGTGCGCCAGCAGGTACTGAACCGTGGGGTTCACGCTGTTCACAATCAGTTGTGGCCAGAGGCCAATCAGCAGCATCAGTCCGATCACCGGGGCCAGCGCCATGGTCTCACCGGTATGCAGGTCGGCGAAGCCGACACAATGTTCCGGCAACGGACCAGCAAAGACTTTTTGAATCACAGTGAGGATGACGGCGGCGGTCACCAGCAGGCCCAGGACGGAAACCGCCGAGGCAGCCCACGTGAGCGAGAAGACTCCGCGGAAGATGAGGAACTCGCCGACAAACCCGTTCAAGCCGGGCAGGCCCAACGAAGAGAAGAGTGCAATCCCCATGAGGCCGGCGAGGACGGGCGCGGGCTTGCGCAGGCCACCGAAATCGTCAATGCCGCGATGGCCGCCGCTGCGCCGCTGCAGGATGGAGACAAACCAGAACAACGCCGCGGCGGTGAGGCCGTGGTTGAACATCTGCAAGATGACGCCATTGAGCGCAGCAGCTTGACCCGCCCACTGGCCGGTGTTCCAGCCGGCCGCTGGAACCGCGATGGCGAAGATCCCCAGCAGGCAATAACCGAGGTGATTGACCGATGAGTAGGCGAAAATGCGCTTCAGATCTTTCTGCGCGGCCGCGGCCCAGGCGCCCATCACCACCGTGGCCACAGCGAGGATCAAGAGCGGCGTGCGGATCTGGGCGATTTGCGGACCGAACAGCGGCAGCGCGATGCGGAGCAAGCCGTAGACGCCCATCTTGGACATGGCGCCCGTGAGCAGCATGGTCACCGGCGAAGGCGCCTCGGCATAGGCGGCCGGCAGCCAGGTGTGAAACGGAATCATCGGCACTTTGACGGCGAACCCCGCAAGCACCCCGATGGCCAGCCATAGCATCACCGGGCCCAGGTGGTTGGTGACCATCGGCTCCAGCTGGCCTGTCGAAGACAGCAGCGCCAGGTGCGGGAAGTCCATGCTGCCGGTGGAGAGGAAGATGGCCAGGAAGGCGATGAGAAGGGCCACGCTGCCCGCCATGGTGTAGACGAAGAACTGCGTCGCTGCCGGACCGCGCCGTGTCCCGCCCCACAGCTTGATGAGGAAGAATGCCGGGATCAGGCTCAGTTCCCAGAACAAAAACCAGTGAAAGAAATTGAGCGCCGTGAACGATCCGAACAGGCCGGACTCCAGCATGAGCACCAGTGCGAAGTAGAGACCGGGCTGGTGATGGACACGCTGCGCGGCGTCGACCGACATCAGCGTAACGATGGCGGATAGAACCAGCATCAACGCGCCCAGCCCATCGACTCCGAGGTGATACTCGATGCCCAGCGAGGCGGCCCACGGATGCCGTTCGATGAGGCCGATCGATCCATTGGCAGGGAGTTGCGTCCAGATGAAGACGGCCAGCGCCAGGCTTGCGCCGGTGGTCAGGATGGCCACGCCGCGGGCATGCTTGCCGGAGACAAGGGCGATGGCCGCTCCCAAAAGCGGAAGCGCGGTCAGCAGGGTGAGTATGGGAATTCCGCTCATGCCCGGCTGCTCCAGATGAGTAGGGCGGCAAACGCCGCGACGGCCAAAGCCAACAGGCGCAGGTAGGTTTGCACACGGCCCGATTGCAGACGCGCCAGCAAGCCGCCGCCGGTGGACATTTCTTCGCAGCTCTTGTCGAAGGCGCCGTCGACCACGTTGGCATCGAGGAAGCGATTCACCTGTGCCCACAGGCCGAACGTCGATGCGACAAGAGCGACCACGCCACCCCACAGACGGCGATCGAGCCAGTCCGCTACACGCGCCCACCATGCGTAGAAGGCGATAAAGGTTTCGTCGTAGAACTCGTCGACATAGAGGCGGTCACGCAGCCAGGCCCACGGCAGGGGCGCCGCTTTTTCAAGCACGTCAGGCTGCTCGGCCTGGGGAGACTTGTTGCCATAAAGCAACCAGCCGAGGCCGAGGCCCAGAAACACCACGACGGTCGAGGTGGCCATGAGCGCCAGCAGGCCCGGTTCGTTGAAACCGGCAAATCCAAACTCGGCCGACTTGTTCTCGAGGAAGCTCCGGAACCACGGCCAGGCCGGCGTGCCCAGCGCACCAAGAGCAATGGCAAAAAAGGCAAGAATCGCCAGGGGCACGGTCATTACCTTGGGGCTTTCGTGCGCATGTCCATGGCCGCGATAGCTGCCGAAGAATACATAACTGACTTGGCGGGTCATGTAGAACGCGGTTAACAAGGCGCCGAAGACCAGCATGTAGAAGGGGGTTTTGCTGAGGCTGTAATGCTGGGCGGCTTCTAAAATGCCGTCCTTGGACCAGAAGCCGGAGAAGAGCAGCGGAAATCCGCTCAAGGCAAGCATGCCGATGGAATAAGTGAGGAACGTGGCCGGCATAGCGGATTTGAGGCCACCCATCTTGCGAATATCCTGCTCCTCGTGGCAGCCGTGGATCACCGACCCCGCGCCCATGAACAGCAGCGCTTTGAAGAAGGCGTGCGTAATCAGGTGGAACATGCCGACGGCCACGCCGCCCATGCCCAGGCCGGCCATCATATAGCCGAGTTGCGAAACCGTCGAGTAGGCGAGAATGCGCTTGATGTCGTTCTGAGCCACGGCGATCAACGCGGCAAAGAGCGCGGTGAACGCTCCGACCCAGGTGACGACAGAAAGCGCGGTGGTGGTGCCGCCGGCCAATGCGCCAGCCTGCATCAGCGGATAGACACGCGCGATCAGATACACGCCGGCGGCCACCATGGTGGCCGCATGAATGAGGGCGGAGACCGGCGTGGGACCTTCCATCGCATCGGGAAGCCAGACATGCAGTGGAAACTGTCCGCTCTTGCCCGCTGCTCCGGCAAAGATGAGCAGGCCGATGGCCCCGGCTGCGGAAAGTCCGAACCCAGAGCGCTGCAACAGCAGGCCGAGCAGCGCATGGCTCTCCATGGAACCCGAGCCGCCGTTGTAGAACAGCAGTGTGCCCGTCTCGCTAAACAGCCAAACAATACCGAGGAGGAAGAAGACGTCGCCAACACGGGTGGTGAGGAAGGCTTTTTTGGCGGCAGCCGCGGCAGACTGCTTGAAGTACCAGAAGCCGATCAAAAGATAGGAGGTAAGACCCACCAGTTCCCAGCACATGAACAGCAGCAGGATGCTGTTGGCGATGACCACGCCCAACATGGCCCCGGCGAACAGGCTCAGGAAGCAGAAGAAGCGCGTGTAGTTCTCATCGTGCGCCATGTAGCCGGTGGAGTAGATGAAGATGAGCAGGCCGACGAAGGTCACCATCACCAGCATGACGGCCGAGAGCGGATCGAGTACCCAGCCCAAATCAACCGGGGTGGCGCCGAACTGCAACCAGGTGAAGGTCGAGGTCTCGCGCACCGCAGCGCCGTGCATCCATCCGGAAAGCACGTGGGCAAAGGCTGCGATCGCCAGAAGCAGCGAAATCCCGAGCGACCCGATGGCCAGCGCGGATGCCGTCTTCTTGCGTGGCTGCTTGAGCAGCGCGATGATTCCCGAAGCGAAGATCGGTACGGCAGGAATGAGCCACAGCATTCCCGTGATGGCCGAGGTACCCACTTGCGGAGTGAATGAAATTGTCTCTTGCATCAATTCCTCACCCCTTCATCCGGTTCATGGCGTCGAGATCGGTGGTGTGGGCGTGGCGATGGATGGAGATGACCAATCCTAATCCAACGGCCGCTTCGGCCGCAGCCACGGCAATCGAGAAGATGGCAAACATCATGCCGGTCAGCGCCTCGGGATGCGGGCCGTAGCGCCAGAAGGCGATCAAGTTGAGATTTGCTGCGTTCAGCATCAACTCAATACCGATCAGCACCAGAATTGCGTTGCGCCGCGTCAAGGCTCCCGCCAGCCCGATGGCAAACAGAAGCGCCGCCACCAGCAGATAGCCAATCAAGGGGTTCGTCGCTGCGTTCATTGCGCCCCCGCTTTCTCATGCATGGCCACGATGACCGCGCCAATCAGGGCTGCCGTCAGCAGCAGCGCCACAATCTCCAGCGGAAGCACGTAACGTCCCATCAGCGCATTCCCGATGTCGATCACGGCCACAGTGGGCGGGGCACTTTCGTTGGGCAACATGGGCGCGCTGCTTAGAACGGCCCAACCCAGCACCGCGAAGATGGCCGCAGCGGTCAAGAGTCCGACGAGAGGAAAGTGGCTGTAGACCGTGCCTTTCGGAGTCTCCGAGCCGCGCGTGAGCAGAATGGCAAACACGACCAGGATGGCCACTGCGCCGATGTAAATGAGGATCTGTGCGAAGCCAGCGAACTGCGCGTCGAGTTGCAGGAACAAGAGCGCGATGCCGGCAAAGGCGATGGTCACGGCCAGCGCACAGTGCACCGTATTCTTGAGCAGAACCGCGGCCAGCGCTCCCGCGACGGACAAGGCAGCCAGGACGTAAAACACAAAACTCATCAGGCGCACTTCCCTTCCCGCATGCCCGCGGACGGGTTCCCGCTCCGACCTGTTTCATTCCGCATAGCGGTAACTCCTCGGGCCAAAGCGCTCGCGGCTCATGCCGGTGCGGGCCATCAGCACATAGGCCCCCAGCAGAATGGCGGAGCAGACCGGCCAGCGCAGCCAGCCCTCGCCCATGAAGCGCCACAGCCCGGCTACCAGCAGATTGAGCATGGTCAGGGGCAGCACAAACTTCCAGGCAAAGTTCATCAACTGGTCCTGGCGGAGCCGGGGCAACGTGCCGCGTACCCAAATGAAAACGCACATCGACAGCATGACCTTGGCGATGAACCACAACCACGATGGAACAAACCCGAGCACCTGCAAGGGCGCCGAATACCCACCGAGGAACAGCGTGGTGCCCAGCCCCGAGATGCCCATCATGCCCACGTATTCGCCGAGAAAGAAGAGGGCGAATTTGAAGCCGGAATACTCGGTAAAGTAGCCGGCCACCAACTCCGACTCCCCCTCAGGAAGATCGAAGGGAGAGCGATTGGTTTCCGCGGTTGCGGCAATGGCGAATAGGATGAATCCGGCGAATCCCCAAGGGGTGAAGATATACCAGTGCGGCAGCCCGTAGGTGTACTGGTTCTGCGCATCGACAATCTTGCCCAACGAGAGCGAACCTGTCATCATGACGACGGCCACGCTGGACATCAGCAAGGGAACCTCGTAGCTGATCATCTGCGCCACGGCGCGCATGGCGCCCAAAAGCGAATACTTGTTGCGGCTGGACCAGCCGGCCATGAATACACTGAGTTCCGACGAGGCGCCAATGGCGAAAAAGAACAGCAGCCCGGCATCCATGTGGACCAGCGTCATGTTGCGTCCGATGGGCAGCACGGCATAGCCCATGAAGACCACCACAACGAGCAAAACCGGGGCGAGAAAATGCACCACCGCATCGGCGCTCAACGGAACAATGTCTTCCTTGGTCAGCGACTTGATGCCGTCAGCCACGGGTTGAAACAGTCCGAAGGGACCGACGCGGTTGGGCCCGTAGCGGTTCTGCATGCGGCCCAGGCCCTTGCGCTCCATCAGCACAGTGATCGCAAACAGGGCAGGAAACGTGACGATGATGGCCACGACCCCGAGCAGCACCAAAACGATGGGCTGCAACCAGACGGGAAGGAAGCTTGCCACCCAGTGGGCCAAGAGGACGAAGATCTGATCCGCTTTCTCGATCATCCCTTCTTCTCTCCTTCGGCGGCCGGATTTTTCGCCGGCGCCGGCTCGGGCACCGGGCTTGCGACCTTCGCTTCAACGGCGGGAGGAACGGACTTTGCTTCGACGACAGGTGCTTTCGGAGCGGCCGCTTTCGCTGCTGCTGCAGCGGCAGCTGCCTTGGCCTTGGCATCGGCCTTGGCTTTTTCTTCCGCCAAACGTGCGTCCACTTCCGCAGCCTCGGTGGGATGAATCTTATGGAAGTGCGCGTTCGACTTGGCCAGTTCCTTCTTGTCGTAAAGCAGGCCGCCGAAGCGGTCCGTGGTGCTCAGCTCAAACTCGGTGTCCATCTTGATGGCTTCAAACGGGCACACTTCCACGCAGATCTGGCAGCTCATGCAAACCGAAATATCGATGTCGAAGCGCGCCGGATAAATCTGCGGCTTGCCCAAAGCATCTGGCTTCTTGTCGGTGCTTTTGACGATGTAAATGCACTTGGGTGGACATTCCTTTTCGCAGATCTGGCAGGCTACGCAGCGCATCCCGGCTTGCCAATCGTCGCCGTCGTAGACCAGGAAGGGAAAGTCGCGCGTGGCCTCGATCGGCGCAATCCGCTCCTCGGGATACTGCACCGTGGTCAGCCGCTCCGCGGACACAAAGCTGCCGGCAAAGTTCCTTGCCGTCTCGCCGAGCCCCTTCAGTATGCCTTCGCCTAACAACCGAGCCTCCTCAAAAACCGGTACTTCTCTGACTTGAAACGGTCTTGTGTTGCGCAGCTTGCCGGAGGATCGCTCCACTGGCAAGCTGCGCTAGCCGCTAATCGCTGCCGGCGGTTTGCAATTGAACCCCGCCGTACTGCAGCGATCTCCACGTTCCCACTACCGCCAATGCCGAGCTCCATGCTCCTGAAGGACACTCCTGTCAAGCTGATTCCCGCAAATGTGAATCCCGGCAGTTTTCCATTGGTGGGAGTTAGCGTGCAGGTGCTTAGGGGATTGGTTTCCAGCGCCGCGTAAATGCTGGCGGTGAACTGAACGGCAGGCAACTCCACCGTGAACGGGTTATAGGTGACCTTGCCGGCGCCAGCTCCGCCGCTCTGGGAGCCGATCGTTCCGGATGTCGTCTGAAAGCTGTACCCGGTGGCCGCTACCGAAAAAGAACTGGCCGTGCCGCCGAGGGGCGTGCAGCTGAAGGTGTAAGGACCTGCGGCCGGGGGAGCAGCCGCAGCTTGAAGGATGCCGGCAGTCAATACCAGAGCCAGCCCCAGCGCGTTTCTAATCTGTGTTCCCGTGAACATCATTCAGCCGCCTTGATCTTTCTCTGCGTGGTTTGTTTACGTGCAAAAAGCCGCTATCGATCCACTTCTCCTAAAACGATATCCACACTGCCGAAGATCAACACCACGTCGGCCACATTGCTGCCCAGGCACATATCCTCGAGCACCGTCAGATTGATGAGACTGGGCGGACGGATGCGATAACGATATGGGTTTGGACTGCCATCGCTAATCAGGTAAAAGCCCAACTCACCCTTCGGCGCCTCAATGCGCCCGTACGCCTCACCGGGCTTGGGGCGGAAGCCACGCAGCTTGGCCTTGGGGTCCATCACCGGCCCGCCGGGAATGTCCTTCAGCGCCTGCTCCAGGATGCCGAACGACTCGCGCATCTCCAACAGACGGATCATGAAACGGTCGTACACGTCGCCGTGATCGCCCAGGGGAACGCGGAACTTGAAGCGGTCGTAGATGCCGTACTTGTCCACCTTGCGAATGTCGTAGTTGACGCCGGTAGCGCGCAGCATGGGGCCGGTGATGCCGGCATTCACGGCCAGCTCGGGCTTGAGGATGCCCACGCCCTGGCAACGCGCCATCAGGATTTCATTGCCGCAGAGCAGGTTCTCAAACTCGTCCGCAAACTTGGGCAGGCCGGCCAACACCTTGCGCACGCCGTCCAGCCAGGCGGGCGTGGCATCCACCCGGCAGCCGCCGAAGCGCATGTAGTTCACCATCATGCGCGCGCCGGTCAACTCTTCGAAGAGATCGAGGATCTTTTCCCGCTCTTTGAATGCGTACATCAGCGGCGTGCCGCTGGCGCCCATCTCCTGAATCAAGAAACCGATAGCGGAAGCATGGTTGACCACCCGCGTCAGCTCGCCAACGATGACCCGCAGGTACTCGGCCCGCTCGGGAACCTCCTGGCCGGTCAGCTTCTCGACGGCCAAGGCATAGGCCCAGTTATTGGTCATGGGACAGATGTAGTCCAGGCGGTCGGTAAAGGGCATGGAGGCTAGATAGCTCTGGGTCTCGCCCAGCTTCTCGTGGTTGCGGTGCAGGTAACCGAACACCGGCTTAAGGCGGATCACCCGCTCGCCATCCAGCGCCACGTCCATCCGGAAGACGCCGTGGGTGGAGGGATGGTGCGGCCCCATGGCCACTTCGAGAAGCTCGGCCTCGCCATCTGGTTCCATTACCTGAGGGCGATTCCAGCCGTCATGCTTGTCTTTTTCCTGAACGAACCCTGAAGTGCTCATGCGCCCGAACCTTCCTGGGCAGCCAGCCTGGCCCGGTGCGCCTGAGCTCGCACCAACACTTCGTCGTGCGCGGTCGGCTCGTATTCAAAGTCGTCCGGCTCCACGTAGTCGCGGCGCATGGGGTGGTCCTTGAACTCGTCCCACATCAGCAGCCGGCGCAGGTCGGGATGGCCGGTGAAGACAATGCCGAAAAGATCGAAGATCTCGCGCTCCTGGAACTCGGCCGAACGCCAGACGGGCGTCAACGAAGGCAGCTGAACCCGGTCGGTGCGGTTGCCGGTGCGCATCCGGATGACCACCGGCCCGTGCCCCTTGGCAACCGAATAGAGGTGATAGACCGCCTCCAGACAGCCCGGAATGGTGCGCTTGCGGGTTTCTTCGACCAATTCCTCCACCGTGGTTTCGACCCCATCTACCGTTTTGGTCACGGTGCGCGGAACCTTCACCTTCTCGCTAACTTCCTTGTCGAGCCAATCGACCCCGGTGGCATTGGAGAGAAAATCGAGGGACAGCTCCGCGTCGTCGCGCAAGAACTTGGCGACGGCAAACGCATGGCTGGGGTCGAGGCGGAGGGAGTGCTGTCCGCTGACACTCGGGTTAGCCACAACCTCGATTGCCGCTTCAGGCACCGCTGCCAAAATCGCCGCTTTGATCTCCTCTGCCGTCTTCAAGCTTCTCCCTCGAAACTCAGCTGTCTGCTGTCAGCTTTCTTCACGACCTGATCGTGATCGGCACCGGCCACACACCTGGATTCGACGTGGGCTCCAAATCGTGCTCACCCTGCACCGGAACGGGAAACTCCCCTTGCGCCGCGGCGTCCAGATGGCGCGGGCGGCCTTCCCCGGTCAGGTGCTGCGCGTCAATCCTTTTCTGCAACGTGATGAACGCGTGCAACAGCGCCTCCGGCCGTGGCGGGCAACCGGGAATGTGTACATCCACCGGGATGTAGCGGTCAATTCCCTTCAATACGTTGTAGCCCTGCTTGAACGGGCCGCCGGAGATGGCGCAAGCGCCCATGGCGATGACGTATCGGGGCTCGGCCATCTGGTTATAGAGCCGCACGACCTGAGGAGCCATCTTCTTGGTCACCGTTCCGGAGATGATCATCAGGTCGGCCTGGCGCGGCGAAGGCCGGAACACTTCGGCGCCGAACCGAGCCAAATCGTAGCGCGCCATGGTCGTCGCAATCATCTCGATCGCGCAGCATGCCAACCCGAACTGCATGGGCCAGATGGAGTTGCGCCGCCCCCAGTTATAGAGTTCCGAAAGGGTGGTGACGAAGACCCCTTGTTTGCCCAGCTCGATCTTCAGTCCGTCATCCATCGTCGCTACGCTCCCTCAGATGACAGGTGACAGGTTACAGATTGCAGTCCCTGGTCCCCACCTGTTTTCACGCCCAGGTCAGCACGCCCTTGGCCCAGGCCCACGCCAGACCCTCAATCAACATCAACACAAACACCAACATTGACACGCAGGCGGCCGATCCCAACCCGGTGAACGCTACCGCGAACGGAAGCAGGAAGACAGCCTCCACATCGAAGATCAAAAAGATGATGGCATACAGATAATAGGCGGAGCGGAACTGGATCCACGCATCCCCTCTTGACTCCAGACCGCACTCGTAGATGGCATTCTTCACGGTGTTCGGCTTGGCCGGCGAAAACACCCGCGCCCACAGCCACGCCAGGGCCAGGGGCGTCAGTCCAAAGCCCAAAGCCACGACGAAGAGAACTGCCAGAGAAAAATAAGGACTTGTTACCATACCGGAATGAAAATCCTTCTCCAACAACGTACCAGTTCCAGCCCTCTTTTGGCGAAGATCATGCAGTGGTTATCCTCAGGTCAGCCTTGATTTGCGCCCGCTCATCCCACTCTGTGAACCATCCGCTGCAAAGGCGCAGCTCAACCTTTCGATGGTAGACGAACTCGCACCGGCGCCATTAACGTAAGTGTGGTTCCCGAGTGGCCGGCATGGCGCCGCCTGACGTCTATCTCCGTTCCCCAGTTAAGATCACAGCAAGATGAGCAAGAATCGCTTTGGAGCACGGTTGAAGGCTACCTTCAAGATGAGATTTGCCCCGTCGTTGCGTCTCGGTTTGACCACCGCGGCCTGTCTGGCTGCTCTCACTCTGGCCATCCTCCCTGCCACCCACCGGATGGTTCGAGCCGCGACCGATCCCGCTTCTGACTCTTCCGCTTCCAAAGCCGCAACTCCCTCGACCGCACCGGCGAATTCGCCCGACCATGGCGGGTCCGATTACACAACGTCAAGCGGCATCACCGGTCCCACCACCCCCTTTCACGACTCCGTTGCCGCCCGCTATCACTATGCCTTCGGCAAGGAATCGCCCTTCCTGCCTTCGAACGCCACCTCCTCTACCGGGCAATTCGTCAGCCCCAAGGCCTTCCCTACCGCCCAGTACTGTGGGCATTGCCACCAGGAGGCCTACCACCAGTGGCGCCAGTCCGTGCATTCGAACAGCTTCCGGGCGCCCTGGTACCTGAAGAACGTCAACATGCTGATCGACGAAAAAGGCGTGCAGTTCTCCCGCCATTGCGAGGGCTGCCACAACCCCGTCGCGCTGCTCTCCGGAGACCTTTCCCAGGGCATGCCCAAGAAACGGCCGTTTGAAGACGAAGGCGTAAGTTGCTCCGTTTGCCACTCGATTCAATCCACCGACGCGACGGGTACAGGAAGCTACGTGATGGGCGTGCCGGCTGTGCTGGTCGACGAGGCAGGAGCGCCGATCACGGGTCCGGTCTCCGACGCCGAGATCCTGGCGCACCTCGATCGCCATTCCAAAGCCGTCATGCGGCCCCTTTACAAGACGGCCGAATATTGCGCGGCCTGCCACAAGGCTGCCATCCCCAAAAGTCTCGACGACTACAAGTGGTTGCGCGCCATCTCCTTGTACGACGAGTGGCAGGCAGCCAGCTTCACCAAGCAATCGCCGCTACCTTTCTATCGCAAAGACTCGGTCTCCACCTGCCAGACCTGCCACATGGTGCGTGAGGCGCTCCCTGCGGGCGCGGTCGACCCCGGCGCCAAACCCGACCCGGTGACGAAAGAGGCCAAGCTGGTCTCCCATCGCTGGGCGGCCGGCAACACGCTCATCCCCCAGTACTACAAGTTCGATGAGCAGGCGCAAAAGGTTGCCGACTTCCTCAAGAATGCCTCCGACGGCAAAGGCGTCCTCAACGTCGACATCTTCGCACTTGAGAAAGAAAGCGCCGAAGCCACGCCGAAGGACACGGTGCTGGTGGCTCCGCTGGGCCTGACCGCCTATTCCATCGCGCCCGGAGAAACCCTCGTTGCCGACGTAGTGGTGCAGAACAAGGGCATTGGCCACTCCGTCATCCCCGAGCAGCGCGACTTCTACGAGGCCTGGGTGAACTTCACGGTCAAGGACAGCGCCGGCAAGACGCTCTCCGAGAGCGGCTTCTTGCAGCCGGACGGCAACCTCGACCCCAGCGCCCACTCCTTCACCAGCCGTCTGGTGAATGTGAAAGGCGAACTGAACGACCTGCATCAGATTTGGCATAACCGCGTGCTGGCCTACAACAACGCCTTCCAGTCGGGGCGCTCGCAACTGGTGCGCTACCGCTTCCGCCTGCCGAAGGACATCAGCGGGCAGATTTCGCTGACCGCGACCGTGCGCTATCGCCGCTTCAACCAACATTTCATCGACTACGCCATGGACAAAAAGCAGTATCCGATGCCGATCATCGACATGGCGACGGAGACGAAGATCGTGAAGATCGGCGAGAACACGCCGCAGCCGCCCGATCCCAGCGAAAACAAGGAGTGGATGCGCTGGAACAACTACGGCATTGGCCTGCTCGACGCGCAGCAATACGAAGCATCCGTGCACGCGTTCGAGCGGGTCGCCGCGCTACGCCCCGACTATGCCGACGCGTTCACCAACATGGCGGTCGTGGAGATTTCCTGGGAGAAGTATGACGACGCCAAGGGCAACCTGGCCAAGGCTCTCGCGCTGCTGCCGGACGACCCGCGCGCGCTCTACTACCGCGCCATCGTCGAGCGCAATGCCGGCCAGATCAAGGAAGCCATCGCCGACCTCCTGGCGGTGCTGGAAAAATACCCCCGCGCCAAAGACGCGCTGCGCGAACTGGGCTTCAGCTACTACCAGCAGCATGACTATGCCCAGGCTCGCGACACATATCTTCGCCTCCAAGCTGTGGATCCGGACGACCTGGCCGCGCACTACCAGCTTGCGATTCTCTACCGCCGTACCGGCGACAAGGCCAAAGCGGCCATTGAATCCGCCAAATTCGCCGACCAGAAGGACGACCCCACGGCCTCCGAGTACGCGCTGCAGTTCCTGCGCAAGCATCCGGAGGTAGCCAGCGAGAGCGTGGTCTGGCACACTCACGACCTCACCGGCGACAAGCCCAAAGAGCCGCAGAAGATCGAGTACAAGTACATCCCCGGCGCGGGCGAATGATCCGCCTAGAGGTTGAAGTAGAGGACCGGCGCCATGGCAGCCAGCACCGCGCCGGCCTGCAAGCCCAATACGCCAAGAGCCGGACGGGGCGCGCGCGGCAACCAGCGAAAGGCAAAGAACGCCAGCACCGGTAACTGCGCGCCCATCAGGATTTGCCACAGGTGGGCTGTGACGCCTTCATCCGACTCGCGCACGGCTCCATACAAGGCAATGTGCCCGAGGACCAGGGCTAGTGCGGTCATCGACATCGCGATGGGAACCAATGCGCTGGGGTGTCGGACGACCGCTCCAAATGAGTTCGGTTCGCGTTTCATTGCGCCTCCCTGAGTGGGAAAGATCCGTTCCTGGATTGCTCGCGAAAGCACATTGAGCACGCTGCCCCAATGGGCCTGTTCAGACTCGAGCAGGGCCTCGAATTCCGCACCGTAGCGCTCCCGCCACGTTCGTGGATATAACCGGACCAGGCAACGTGCGATCACCGGTTTCATTGCGGCTCCAGCCTTTCCATACCCGCCTGGACAAACTGGCGCAAGGTGGAGAGCCGGGCGCGTAACACCCGCAGGCCTTCCCCGGTGATCCGATAAGGGCGGCGGCGATCCTCGGCCGGCAGCGGTTCAATCCACTTCTGTTGTTCAAGCCTTGCAATGGCCCCGTACAAGGTCCCCGGACCCAGCCGGGTCCCGCACATGCGGAGAATATCCTCGATCATGGCGTGCCCGTGCTTGGGCCCGTTAGCCAGGCTGGCAAGGACCAACAGAGGAGGGTCGGAGTAGTGCCCCAGCCCTGACTCCTCGGTCGAAACATCTACGTGACGCGTACTACGCATGACGTAGTTATCTCACAACACTGCGCGCGGCGCAAGAGGAATCTTTCGATCTTCCCCGTTGGACTAAAAGCTCTCGCGGATCCCCGCTTCCATTGACGAACTACGACCAGGCGCGACGATCCCGTACTTCAAATCCAGAAACTCCTGGAGTGGCTCGGGGGCGAACGCTGCCAGTTCCTGCCAGGTGAGCACCTTGCACCGCACCCGCATGTCGGCTGACATCACGGCGGCCATCACGCGATACCAGGCCTCGCGCAGATCGGGCCGGCGTTCATCGTGCAGCACGCAGAAGCTGCAGCCCTCGGCATACGCTGCCAGCACATTGCGAATCAACTGATAACTGGCGTAGCCTGCCACCACGGGCTCGGCTTCCCGCGCCTGCGCCACCAGCCCGGCATGAAACGCCCGCGCCAACAAATCGTCCTCAGCGGGATGCTCCCACTCCTGCGTAAATTCCTCAGCAAATTCGATCGCTGCCCGTCTGCGGGCAGAACGCAGTTCCACGCGTGGCAGCATTTCCCTGTCGAAGACTGCGTCAAAGTCGCGATACTCTTCCACAATCCGCGCGGCCCGCGTCTGGAAGTCGGCCTCCGTCAGTTTTGCTTCCACCAGCAGACCGCCCCAGCGCATGTCCACTTCTGTCCGGTCAAAGCGGCCTGAAGCCAGAGGCACATGCGCCTTCCAACCGAAGACCGGCTCTGCGTCCTCATCGATCCCCAGCATGTTTCTTAGAGCTTGCGACTCGATCACCCCCGGCGCGCAAAACACGTTCATCAGCAGCGCGTCCGAACTCATGGACGAATCGAGTTCCCGCCAGCGCCGAGCTGCTTCGCCTGTCGACTCAAATTCCGCCTTGGGAAGCGCCCGTCCTTGCGCGTGGATCTTCGCGAAGCGGCGCATCCACTCGGCGCGGCCGGCGATCGCGGCGTACGAAGCATCAAGGAAATTGCCGTGCCGCCCTTCGAAGGGCGCGTACACAATCACCGGATCGCTGCCATAACTCTCGACATGCGGCTTGCCGCGCGCCCATCGCCGGCTCCGCGCAGCGAGTTCCCTGCGCAGGTGCGCTGCGTATCCGCTTGCCTGTCCCATCCCTTCCATCCCCGGTTTTCCCGCGCGGATCATCGACCTTTGTCCCTTTTCCAAACATGCGAGGGCTATCGCACAAAGCAGCAACCGCGCGATTCACCCTTTTCATCGTCATGAAATCGCAATCTTCTCGTAACTTTTTGTTCACATTCACTTGTTACTTTCAGAGCAATTGTCACTGTTTGCAACATTCTCCCCGAGATCGATTCTCCATCTCGACTGATTCCATTCCTGGAGGCAACCTTTGAAAAGCACCATCGTGAAGACGTGCACGTGTGCCTTATTATTCACCGTCGTGTTCTTTGTGTTCTTCTCAGCCATTTCGTTGCGTGCACAAGAGTCGGCTTCAAGCATCGCTGGCACCGTTGTGGACGCGGAAGGTAGAGCCATTTCCGGCGCTCTCGTCAACGTGAAGAACGAAGCCACCGGCGCGGTAAAGACGGTTACTGCCGATGCGGCCGGCACCTATTCGATCTCCGGCTTGACCCCGGGAAAGTACATAGTGGAAGTCAGCGGGAGCGGCTTCGCGCCTTTCTCGTCAACAGGAATTGCGCTGAGTGCGGGACAAAGCAGGCAAGTCCCGGCGCGACTGGCGCTGAACGCCGTCTCGGAGATGGTGACCGTCAATGCAGGCATCGATTCGATTGCGGCGCAGACCTCACCGAGCGGTGGATTTGTGGAAGAGCGGTCGGCCCAGTCGATCGTCTCCAACACCTACATCGAGAACTTCACCTCGCCCGTGGCCGACTACGGTGAGATTGTGCAAATCGTGCCTGGAACGTTCACGACAAGCAGCGACGGTGTGGGACTGGGTCAGAGCAAGACGTATTTCCGCGGCTTTCCCGACGGCGATTACGACATTGATTTTGACGGGATCCCTTTCTACGATACGAATTCGCCGACCCATCATTCCTGGGCCTTCTTCCCTTCGCAATGGGTGGGCGGGGTTGACTTCGATCGCAGCCCAGGTTCGGCTGCCACGACCGGTCCCACTCCCTTCGGCGGATCGATCCATCTTCTCTCCAAGCCTCTTTCCACCGAAGAGGATGTGCGCGGCGGCTTCTCCTATGGAACATGGAACACGAAGCTCTTTGACGCTGCCTTCAACTCGGGCAGCTCCGGACTCTTCGGCAGTCCCAAAAAATCAAACCTCTTTGTCGACTGGCACCGCATGACCTCCGATGGCTACCAGACCTTCAATTTCAACACCCGCAATGCCGGCTCGTTACTCTACCAATACCAGTTTTCTCCCAAGACGGTGCTGACGGGCTTCAGCGGCGTGATCCGGTTGAACGCCAACACCTACGGGCTGAATCCCACGCGCTGCCAGACGCTGGGTTTGCCGGCAAACGCGGCTTATACCTGCACCGGCGTCAACTCCAGCTTCATTGGCGCCGGCTATAACTTCATGATGACCAATAACTCCGACCCGTACAACTGGCTGGACTATCAATACAACTCCTACCAGGTGCCCACGGACTTTGAGTATGTCGGCGTGAAGACCGAATACGCGCACGGCTGGTACTTGGACGTGAAGGGATACACCTACAACTACGACAACGGAGAGTTGTTCACAAACGCCACCCCAATCACCGACAACACCACGATCAACGGCTCCAATACCTACCTGGGAGCGAAGATCGCGCCCTGCAACGTGGAAGTGGTCAAGAAAGGAGTGTCGGCGCTCCCCTGCGCGGTGGACAAATACAACAGCTATCGCAAGTACGGCGAGACGGCGGTCCTTTCGCAGACTTCGCGCTTCGGCGTCTTCCGCACCGGCATGTGGTACGAGTGGGCCCGCACGGATCGCCACCAGTATCCTTCCGATCCCACTAACCACTGGACGGACCAGGCGCTGCCGAACTTCGCTGAACAGTTCTGGACTAACTCCTACCAACCCTATGCTGAATACGAGCTTCATGCCACAAACAAACTGAATATAACTCTCGGCACCAAGTTTTCGGCGTACACGTTCGATGTATTACACCACGCCGACAACGGCAAGACCGTGGGCAACCTGTGCCCGCTGGGCCAAACCACAGGCTGCCCCACGGCGGTCACGGATACGGGCACGTTTAAAGCGTGGCTGCCCTCGCTCGACTTCAACTATCGCGTCATGCCTGACTGGGCAATCTACGCGCAGGCTGCGACCGGCAGCATCGTGCCGCCCAGCAATGTGTACGACTATAACCACACTCCTTCTGCCGCCGTGCCAACGCCTGGGTTGTTGACCCCACCGAAACAGCAGAAGTCCACCACATACCAGATCGGCTCGGTGCTCAAGCTACAACGCTTCACGCTGGATGCCGATGCCTACCGTGTCCGCTTTCAGAACAGCTATTCCAGCGTGATCGACCCCACAACCTCTGAAACAGTCAACTATCTGCAACCGAGTTCGATCACTCAAGGAGTTGAATTTGAAACCACAGCGGTCTTGGCTCGCGGGCTGAACCTCTACCTGAATGCAACGGCGGCCAACGCGTACTACGCCGGCGAACTGAATGCGGGTACCGTGACTTCTCCGCTTTTTGTGCGGGCGCCGAGCGGCCTGTGGGTGGCGCAGACTCCGGCCGATACAGAGATGCAGGGTCTTACCTACCAGGGACGCGGGCTGGACCTGGGCTTCTTCAACAAGCGCGTGGGTGAACAACGCGTGGACAACGGGGCCTATCATAACCAGGCTATCGTCAGCCCTTTCAGCACGGCGAATGCCTACGTCAATTACACGGTGCGCAACCACTCCATCTTTGACCAAACGAAGATCAGGCTCGCCGGCAACAACCTCCTAAACGAGCACAACCCCACCGCGTTGACGCTGGCCGGCAGTCCTGTTTCGCAGACCATCGCCGGCACGAACTTGACCGATCCTTTCAATACCGTGGGGCCGTCGCCGCTCAATGGAAGTGACAACCCCACCTTCATGGCAGGACGCAGTTTCACGATGTCCGTCACGTTTGGCTTTGCCCCGCGCGAGCGCTAAGGCAAAGATCGCACTGTCCACAAACATCCTGCCGCGGCCTTGGTGCCGCGGCAGAACTGTATGCGGGTCCAGAGCGTGCCGCGTTGAAATGAGCCACTTTCGGTGGAGGCGGGTGGTGCGTCCCCATGAGAAAATAGGTGTTGTGAGTTTTCGTTGCGAGATAGTCATGGGTTCCGTTGTGCTGGCTGCAGTATTTGCGGTGCATCCGCTGTTGGCGGCCAATCCAAAGGCGGATGAAGCAGCCGGCGCCCTGCTCTTTCGGGATAAGGGATGCGCCCACTGCCATGGGGCGGGCGGCACAGGCGGCAAAAAAGGGCCCAACCTCTCCGGCATTCGTACGGACAAGCTTTGGACGCCCGCCAAGATTACCGATCAGATACTGAATGGCGGCCAAAAAATGCCGCCCTTCGCAGACTCACTTACAGATGCCCAGATTGCCCAGTTGGTGGCCTATCTCCGCGCCAAGAATCGACCCGTTCCTCCGCCCGTTGAGACGCCTCCGCCTCCGCCTGAGTAAGTCTGCGGCATAACGATCTAAGTCACCAGCGGGACATTGGCCACACCGGCGTTGCCGAAGATCCGGCGGTAGCGCTCGATCTCGCTGGCCGGTCCCATCGCCTTCAGGTAATTGTCGGAGAGCTTCACGGCTTGCCGCCCATCCACCTCGGTCAGCTTGCACACCAGGCTCACCGGGTTGAAGCCGTCGCCGCCGCGCGGATCGCAGTTGCGAAAGTCGTTCGTCAACAGAGTGCCCCAACCCGCGCTGAAGCGAATGCGCCGTCCTTTGCACCATTTGCGCTCGTCGTTGAAGTCGCTCGCACTCTGAAAGTCCGCGGGCATGGCGCCATTGCGCAGCGTACCTCCAAAATAGGCGTGCAGGCCGAGAATCTGGTCGACATCCAGCGCGTCAGAGGCAATCAGCCTCTTCTTCCGGGGATCGCGCCCCCAGCTTTCCAGCCAGGCAATGTACTCGTCGCCGGCCACATAGGGATCCTTGCTATCGATGCGCTGGCCAGTCCAGTTCGCCACCCACTCCGGCGCATCCTTCAAGAACTGCGTGGTTCCAAACGTGTCCGGCAGCATGATCAATAATTCGCCCTGATAACTCTTCTGCCATAACTCAAGGATCCGATACTGCGCGGTGCGTAACTCTTCATCGTCGTTGGCCAGAGCAGCGAGAGCCATGGGTAACTCGTGGGCGTTGGTGCCGATCGCTTCAAGATCGTGCTTGTAAGCCAGGTAGGTGTTGGAGCTACCGGTGAAGCTATCGCCGAGCACGTCGCTCATGGCCTTCACCACATACTCCTGCCACAGAAAGCTATGCCGGCGCCGCGTCCCGAAGTCGCTGATGCTCAGCCCCGGAACGCCGCGTAGCCGTTCCATCTTTTCCCACAGTTTTGTCTTGGCGCGTGCGTAGAGAATATCGAGTTCAAATTCGCTCAATTTCTTCAAGCTGGCGCGGGTCTTCAGTTCGTCGATGGCCGCCAGTGCGTAGATCTCCCACAGCGTGGTCTCGGCCCACAGCCCATAAAAGCGGAGCGAAAACTGGCCATCGATGACCGACAAGTCAAAGTCGGATAGTTGGAAATCCTTGTCCAACCACTCCAGAAAGGCAGGCTCGAAGATGCCGCGCCTTCCATAGAACGTGTTGCCGGCAAGCCAGATCAACTCCGACTTGTGAAACCTCAGGCGGCGGGTTTCCTCGAGTTGCTCGCGGAGTTCTTCCACCTGGACCAGATCGCCCAGGCGCGTGGAGACCGTGCGGTTCACCAGCGTGAACGAGGTCCTGGTGCGGGGAAAGTTCTTCCAGATAAACTGCAACATCAGCAGCTTGTAGAAATCCGTATCCAGCAACGATCGGGTGATGGGATCGAGCTCCCAATTGTGGTCATGCGCGCGCCTGGCAATGTTGACTATCACGATGATTCCACTGTATCGCAGTGCCAGCCGATCCACGCGTATCCGAGGCAAAGCCTGGGGCGGCGTAGCGATCCCGAAGAAGCCCACCGCAGCGGCTAAAGCCGCTCTGGAGCCGACGAGTTTGTACCGGGGATTCATCCCCGGCCTACCGGATAAGTCCCGAGTCTAGCCGGATAAATCCCCAGGCCGAGGGTTTACGGCTTTTGAGACGGCGGCTGGCTGGGATAGGCGAGTTCGACGGCGGTTCGGAGTTGTTGCAGCAATTGCACAGAGGGCGCGTCCAGGCCATCTTGCATTTCCCTTTGCCACACCGGACCCACCCGTTTGCCGTTAGCGTCGAGCAGGTAGACGTACAACAGGTCATTGGCGGGGCCCACCTCGGCCTCGGCACCCACTCCGCGCGCGTCCGGTCCGCTGTCCGGTCCACCGAGCGGGCCAGCCTGACCGCTTTGGCCAGCCTGGCCCGTTGAATTGGACCCGCGGCCAATCGAGACGCTGTCGGGAAGACGGTTGCCGATCCCAGCTCGGCCCTGGGCGCCGGCGACGCGGCCTTTGCGCACGACCAGGACGATGTCCGCCTCGGAGCGATGCATGGCCAGCGAGTACCGGTTCCAGTCATGCAGACCGTCCTCGACATCATAGATGGCCTGGCGATCTTGCGGATACAGCCCCGGCTTGAACGCATCGCCATCCTTGGCTTCCACGTAGATGAAGTGCGCATGCTCGAAGGCAGCTGGCACATCGTTGTGTTTCTTGGTCTTCTGAGCAAGCGCGAGGACTGGAAGCAGAACCAGCGCCAGGCCGACAACCTTGAGACTCTTCATGAATCCGCTCCAATCCGCCGCATCGAACGCCATATGCGATGCGACCCACCCCCAAGCTCCGCGCTTACCCCGCGGCTCCTGGCGCCACCCGCAAAGTATATCGGTCGGCGGCTTTGCAGGTCGCATTCGAAACAGCGAAGCTCGGGTACGACCTGCATGGGCTGAGTCTTTGACTCGGACAGAGGTACGCAGTTACGGGAGAATGTCCGAATTCAAGAGCTGCTCAGGTGGAAAATGACACATGCGAGCGAAATGCTTACCCGCGCATACGCGGATTGACCCAGCGATTGACTACATCCGTGAGCAGGTTGACCAGCACATAGGTCAACCCGATTGAGAGCAGACAGCCCTGGACCAGAGCATAGTCGCGATTGGAGATGGCGCTCACGGTGAGGCGTCCCAGGCCGGGCCAGCTGAAGATGGTCTCGGTGACGATGGCGCCGGCCAGCAGTGCGCCGAACTGCAACCCGACCACGGTGACAATCGGCACCAGCGCGTTGGGCAGGGCGTGCCGGCAGACAACCGCAGTTTCGCTAAGGCCCTTGGCGCGAGCGGTGCGAATGTAATCCTGGCCAAGCTCCTCGAGCATGGCGGTGCGGATCATGCGGGTGAGAATGGCGGCCAGCGAAGCGCCCATGGCAATGGAGGGCAGAACCAGGTAGCGCCAGTCGATGGACTTGCCGGCGCCGGAGTTGGCTCCGGAGACGGGAAGCCAGCCAAGATGGATGGAGAAGATAAGGATCAGGATGGGTCCGAGCGCCAGTCCGGGGACGGAAAGCCCAAAAAGCGAGACGACACCGAGCAACTGGTCCAGCCATCTTCCACGGCGTACGGCGGCTAAAATGCCGGCGGGCAGCGCCAGGGCCAGTCCGAACCCCAAAGCCGTAAGCGTCAGCGCGAGCGTGTACGGGTAGCGAGCGCTGATCAGGTTGATGACCGTCGACCGGAGGCGGATGGAACTGCCCAGGTCGCCGTGGAGAACGCCCGCCCAATAGTGGAGGTACTGCGCCCAGAGCGGCTGGTCGAGTCCATATTGATGGCGAAGGGCGGAGATGTCGGCCGGGGTTGCGCCGTCGCCGAGCATTTGCAGAATGGGATCGCCGGGAACCAGGTGAATGAGCAGAAAGACCAACGACACCACGAGCCAGACGACGGGTAGCGTGAGCGCCAGGCGAGTGAGAGTCTGCTTCATGGGCTGGGTTGAGGATAAACCAGGGGCAGGGGTCGGGGGAGGGATTGGCCGGTATACTGGATCGGCGATTCGCTTGGGAGGACAGAGACAATGGACACGCTGGAGCTGATTGGCTCAACCCTGGGTCTGGGCTTTCTGGCCGGCATCCGGCTGTATGCCACCGTGTTTGCGCTCGGCATGGTCATTCGCCTGGGCTGGTTTCATCCCGGAGCAGGCGCGGCAGGCCTGCTGGTTCTGGCCCATCCGGCGGTGCTGACGGCTTCCGGCATCGCTTGCCTCATCGAGTTTTTTGCCGACAAAGTGCCCTGGGTTGACAGCGCGTGGGACTCGTTTCATACGGTCATTCGACCGATCGGTGCGGTACTGCTGGCCTCGGCGGCTTTAGGCAACTTCGACCCCGCGGTCAAAGCGACGCTGATGATTCTGTGCGGCGGCGTGGCGTTGGCCAGTACCGGCTCCAAGGCCTCCACGCGGCTCGCGATTAACCATAGCCCCGAGCCGTTTTCGAATATCGCGGTGAGCCTGGCGGAAGACGCCTTGATTCCCGCGGGCATGTGGGTTTCGCTCAAGCATCCGGAGATTGCGCTGGCCCTTGTCTCCTTCTTCTTGGCCATCTTCCTGTGGCTGGCGCCGAAGATTTTCCGCGCCGTGCGGCTGCGTTTTGTGGCTGTTTGGGCATGGCTGGGCGGAGCGCGAGACGGCGCGGAAGGCTCTTCCGATTCCAGACTTGACTTGAACCGAACCGGGAGACATCCGGCCTTGGCCGTCCTTGACGCCTACGCCCAACCACTGCCCCAAAGCTATGCCCGCAGCGCGCAGAAGTCGCTCGGCCTGGCGGAGACGCCGACCGGCATTCCGGCAGCCGCCACGGGAACGATCGACGGCATGGGCAACTCGCTGGGCTACCTGGCGCTTGCCGACAACGGCATGGCCTTCGTTACCCGACGATGGTTTCGCAGGCGGGTTCTCACCATTCCCTCGGCAGATGTCCAAGCGGTGGAATGGAAGCGAGGACTCTTGATGCATCGGCTGGTCGTGCAGACGCCCCAGGGCGAGAGAGCATTTCATGTGTTCAAGAATGTGAAGATCGGCGAGCGCGTGGCCACACCAAGCGCGCCCGTCCCGCTCGCGCAGAGCTAACTGACGTAGCTGCCCATCGTTGTGCTGATTCCCTGAAAGGCCTTCGCCAAGGCGGCGGAAAGGACTTTCATCCCCGAAGTCGCGCCGAACCCGACCAAGGCGACGATCAGGGCGTACTCCACCAGGTCCTGGCCTTCCTCGCTGCCAATCAAGAGATACAGTCGCATATATAGTTTTTGAAAAACAAACATCATGGTTGAACCTCGCAGAGCTGGGCACCCTGGACGATCGACGGGAAGCAGCCTTGATGGAATCTTAGCCAATTGGGCATGCGGCGGACATCCCACAAAGGGTGCGGGTGACTTTTGAAGCGACGTAGACGACACCGCGCTTTGGTACGCACTCTCAAGGCGCTGTGGGCGCGGCTTTTGTTCCGGCGACGGGTTCTTCGATCGGCTCAACACGAATGCGGGCGATGCGCCGTGCGTCCATTTCCATGACCGTCAGGCGGCGCCCATCGAAGTCGATGCTCTCCCCTTCGCGGGGGATGTGGCCGAGGCGCATGAGCATGAAGCCGGCCAGGGTCTCCACGCCGCCATCGCGGGGAATGCTCCACTGCATCTGTGTCTCCAGGTCGCGCAGGTTCACGCCCCCATCCATCAACAGCGCCCCGGACGCGGTGGTCAGCACGGGGACCACAGGATGGTCGAACTCGTCCTCGAACTCCCCGGTCAGCTGTTCGATGGCGTCCTCGGCGGTGACCAGGCCCACGGTCGACCCGTATTCGTCAACCACGATGGCCATGTGGCGGCGGCGCTGCTGAAAGTCGCGGATCAGGTCCAGGACTGACTTGGTCTCGGGAACCACCAGGACGTCGCGCATGACCTGGCCGAGGCGGAGCTGCACAAACGCGTTGGCTCCGGGGCGCGTCCGGGTGTCTGCCGCCTCGGCCCCCGCGACCTTGGACCCCGCCGCGGCTGCCGGCGCAACTTTTGGACGGAAGTACATCAAGCGGGCCAGGTCCTTGGAGTAAACCACGCCGATCACGGCTTCGGGTCCGCGCTTCTCGTCATAGACAGGAACCCGGGAATGCATGTGGTCGATGACCTTGGCGCTGGCTTCTTCCAGCAGCATGGACGCAGGCAAGGAGAAGATCTTCTGGCGCGGGGTCATGATCTCGCGAATCGATACGTCGTCCAACTCCAGGGTTCGATGGATGAGCGTCTCCTGGAAGCGGGGCAAGAGGCCCATGCGGCGCGCGGCGGTGGCAATGAGCTTCAGTTCTTCCGGCGAGTGGACCGATGCGCGCTCAGAAAGCTCGATGTCGAAGCCGCGCAGGATGAGGGCGGCCGAGCCTTTCAGGAAACGCACCGCCGGCCGGGCGATGGTCATGAACAGGAGCATGGGGGGCGCAACGGCGACGGCCAGGGCTTCCGCCCGGCGCAGGGCGAGCGATTTGGGCACCAACTCGCCGACCAGGACATGGAAGTAGGTAATGAGGGCGAAACCGAGCGAGACAGCCACGATATGCGCGTAGAGCAATGCGTCGGGCGCGGTCAGGGGCAGCACGCCGAGCCAGTCGAAAAGTACCGAGGCGGCAAGTGGCTCGCCGATCCAGCCGAGGGCCAGGGAGCAAAGGGTCACACCCAACTGAACGGCAGGCAGAAAATCGTCCAGGTCACGCTGCAAACGCCGCACGGCGCGGGCGCCGGGGACACCGGCCACCAGCAACTGCTCAATGCGCGTGTCGCGAATGGAGACCAGCGCGAACTCGGCCGCTACGAAAAAGGCGTTGGCCAGAATCAGCAGCGCGACCGCGACGAATTGCAGCAACGGAAGTCCGTGCATCTCGCTGTGAGGATAGCATTTTAGGGACGAGGGGACAGGGATTAGGGACGAGGGACTGAGGTGGCAGAGACTGGGGATTACGGATCAGGGAATCGGAGGAAGAAGGCGAAGTTCCAGGAACTGAGGACCGGCGCGCACCGTATAGAACAGAGAAACTGGTCCTAGGGACGGCCGCGTTCAGTCAGCAAGGCTGTCCAACCGTGAACAGGAACGTTCGGAAACGAACACTTCCGTGCCGGGCGGATTTCGTGATCTTCGGCAATCGGCTTGGAAGCAATCGGGTTATTCTTTGTCGAGATTGGTGGGGCACATGCTCGTGACTTCCTTGGCAGGCTCGGGTCTTCAACCTACTTTCACCGGTCGTTGACCTCCAGTCCCTAACCCCTGGTCCCTGCTCCATTACGTTTCAACCCAACTGAAAAGAGGAACGCATGAAACATCTTCTTCTAGCAACCACGGCATTGGCGCTGGCTTCGGTTCCAGCGCTGGCATCGGAAGCAACGTTTGAAAGGACGCTAACCACCAGTGGGCGCGTGGAACTTTCGGTTTCGACGGGCTCCGGCAACGTCCACTTGAAGCAAGGCCAGGGCAACCGCGTGCATGTCTTTGCGCGCGTGAAGTCGAGCTGGGGCGGGAGCGAAGAGAAGGTGCGGGAGATTGCCGCGAATCCTCCTATCGAACAGACCGGCAACATTGTACGTATCGGACTCCGTCACGAGAACCTGCACAATATCAGCATCGATTACGAGATTGAAGCACCTGCAGACGCCTACCTGGACGCCGGCTCGGGTTCGGGGGATGTGACCGATGAGGGCGTGGGCGAAAACGCCAAGCTGAATACCGGGTCGGGCAACATCCATGCCACCGGGTTAAAGGGCAGTTTCAAGGTGGAGACCGGTTCGGGAGACATATTTGCCGAGGAGAGCTCCTCCGGCGAAGTGAAGGCAGAAACGGGGTCAGGGAATATCGAATTGAAGAACCTGCATGGCGGACTGAAGGCCGAGACGGGCTCGGGGAACATCAAAGCGACGGGCGCGCCGGCCAGCGAGTGGAAACTGCAAACCGGCTCCGGCAATGTGGAACTCTGGACTGGGGACACGCCGCTGACGCTGGACGCGGAGACGGGCTCCGGCAGTGTGCATACGGACCGCGAGATGCTGACGCAGGGATCGAGCGACAAGCACCACGTAACCGGCAAGCTGAATGGCGGCGGACCCACGGTGCGGATTTCTACCGGGTCGGGCGACATCCGCGTGCATTGATCTCCCGCGCTCGAAGGGCGCATGTAACACGAGCGCCCAGGTTTCCGCAAAGGGCCGGGGCGCCGCAACCTGGGCTCGCACGGATCAGGAAGATTTTGCGTGTGCAGCGAGTCCGACGCGCAACCACAGATCTTTCGACTCTCTGCGCTCCCTGCTCATGAACAGGGCTGGTTGAGATGCGAGGTTTCCCACCCTTCCGCAAAAGCGCGGAAGGATGGGGCACGGGGGCATTTGTGGCTCTGGCGGCAAGGCGTTCATTCCATTCGTAACCTGCCGCGGCGAGTCGGGCTGGTCAGGATGAAAATGTGCTCGTAAACAGCGCCCCTAGGTTGACGAAGTTTTGTGAGCGCCATCCCGCTACACTGGTAGCATGATTCGCACTTTTCGCCCGATCCCGGTCGAACGGCTCAAGTTGTTGGTTTTCGACCTCGACGGCACGCTCATCGACTCGGCACAGGACTTGTGCAACAGCGTGAATGCCACGCTCCATCAGTTTGGTCATGCGCCCCTCTTGGATGAGGACATTGCCGGCTTCATCGGCGACGGCGCCCTGATGCTGATACGTCGCGCACTCGCCCGAGCGTATGGAGCCACGGTCGAAGAAGCTTTTGTCGAAAAGGCGTACACCTTTTTTCTGGACTACTACCGCGCCCACAAGCTCGATTTCACCTATGCCTATGAAGGCGTGCTCGAGTCGTTGGCCGCCTTGAAAGCTTTGCACGACCAACCGGATTCCCTGCTCCGCTCGATGGCCGTGCTGACGAATAAGCCGGTGCGCCCGGCGCGCGATATTTGTGCCGCATTGGGCCTTGCGCCTTACTTCATGCAGATTTATGGGGGCAACAGCTTCGCCAGCAAAAAGCCGAATCCGGAGGGTCTGCTGACGTTGATGGGCGAGGCCGGCGCCACGCCGGAAGAGACGGCCCTCATCGGCGACAGCCATGTGGATGTGCTGACCGCTCGCAACGGAGGCGCCTGGTGCATTGGCTGCACGTTTGGCTTGGCGCCAGACAGTCTGGCCGACCATCCACCGGACATCCTGGTGGATTCCCCTCTGGACTGGACGACAGCCTTGAGTCCTGTATAAAATCGCTTTACGGCAGCAAGGGCCCAATGCTCCGGCATTGCAAGGCGCGCACCAACCAAGGCGCGCGGCCCCTGCCACACGCTTTGCATGCAAAGAACAGACGCTCGAATTGCTTCGGGCGCAACGCCTTACACCGGCCAAGGCGGACATCGAGCAAGTCCCCTGTACAAATTTTGGACGCGGCGCAATTTATTCGAGTGCATCACCGCCCGAGCATTCGGTTCTGGCGGATAATGGTATCGACACCATCCGATGCAAGCTTGATCCGATTGCCTGAACGGCGTGGCACAACTTTTTCTGCCTTGGAGATTCGATCGATGCGCCTTCCTTTTTCCGCCCTCATCGTGGCCCTTCCCTGTGTGGCTTTCGCAGTCGCTCCCACTTCCCCTTCCGCGCCCGTTTCCCCCACCGTGCATGGCGTGGTGGCCGATTCAACCGGGGCGATTGTGCCCGGGGCCGAAGTAGACCTGCTCGACGCTTCGGGGGCTGTGGCCGGCACCATCCACTCCGATGGCGAAGGCAACTTCCAACTCTCCGCTCCGCACGCGGGCAACTTCACCCTGGTGGTCTCTGAAGCTGGATTCGAAACCGTGCGCACGCCGGTGGCGCTGGCTGCCCCGGCAGCCGTCGCCAATGGAGTGGCCTCGACCGGGGTGATCGCATCCCTGGCGCAGGTCCACATTGTGATGCCCATCGCCGCCGTTGCGTCGACCGTGCGCGTGAATGGCGATAGCAGCGAGGACCTGACGGCGCCCGATGCCAATCACGATTCATCGGTGATGACCGCCGGCGACTTGAAAGCGCTGCCCATCTTCGACAATGACTATGCCACGGCAATGGGCGCCTTCCTGGACCAGAACGTGAGCGACACGGGCGGCACCGGCCTGATGGTGGATGGCGTGGAAGCCAACCGCGCCACGGTCTCGGCATCGGCTGTGCAGGAGATCCGCATCAATCAGGATCCTTATTCGGCACAGTATTACTGGCCCGGACGCGGGCAGATGGAGATCATCACCAAGTCCACTGCAGACCGGTATCACGGCCAATTCAATTTTTTGTTTCGAGATTCGGCCATGAACGCACAAAACGCGCTGGCCCCGACGAAGCCTTTCGAGCAGCGGCAGAACTACGAGGGCCACATCACCGGCCCCATCCCGCACATGAACAAGACGAGCTTTCTGGGTTCGGTGAATCGCGTGGTGTACGACCAGGATGCGGTGATCAATGCAACGATCGTGCCGACCGACGCGAACCCGACTGGCTCTTATCAGGCCAACGTGTATACGCCTTCCCGCGACACCGAGTTTTCGACGCGCGTAGCGCACAAGTTCCGCGAAGGAATGAACGGGTATGTCCAGTACAGCTACCAAGACTCGACCGCGCAAAACCTAGGCATCGGTGGGCAAAGCCTGGCTGCGGCCGGATACAACAATCAATATCGCGAAGACGACTTTGTCGCGCACCTGGACCAGGCACTCAACGCATTCATGTTCAACCAGGTTTCGATTGTGGGCGAGCGCGACTCCAATCGCAACCAGAACGTGAATGAAGCGCCGCTGGTGAATGTCGCGGGTGATTTTCAATCCGGCTCGGCGCAGGCCGACGCGCTGGGTACGGAATACAACGCGCGTTTCTACGACATGCTGACCTGGACCAAGGGCCGCCACACGATCAAGATCGGCGCCGGCACGCCGCATATCGATCGCCGCGTCTACGACGACCACACCAACGAGCTGGGCAGCTACACGTTCGGACCTACGCTGGCGGCGGACGGACACACGGTGCTGCAGACCGCGCTTCAGAATTACGCTGCCAACCTGCCTTCCGGCTTCTCGCAGAATACGGGCGATGTGCACTTCGTCTATCACCAGCAGGAGATGGGCGCGTTTGTGCAAGACCAGTTCAAGGTGAACGACCACCTCACCATTACACCTGGGCTGCGTTATGACTGGCAAAACTTTCTCGCCACGCGGCGGCTTGGCTTCTCGCCGCGCGTGAGCTTTGCCTGGTTGGTCAGCGAAGACTCGAAGATTGTGATTCGCGGCGGAGGCGGCATCTACTACGATCGCGTCGGCTCCGGCCCGTTGCTTGACCTGGCCCGTTACGCCGATGCTCGCCGCCGCGCCCTGGTTCTCTCGCTCAATCCGGCGCAGCTTCCGTCGACCGGATGTGTCCCCATCACCGCGTGCTTCACCCTGGGAGCACAGCCGCCTTCCCTGGCGCAGCTTGCCCCGAATGCCAAAATCCCCTACCAGATTCAGTACGGCCTCTCGATAGAACGCCAGCTGGGCGAAAAGGCCACGGGCGTGGTCAGCGTGTACTCGGCGCGCGGGATTGACACGTTCCGTTCCGTGGACATCAACGCACCGACTCCCCAGTCGGGTTACACCCAGCGTCCCAACCCGGCATTTGGACGCATGCGCCAGATGCAGCCTGCCGCTTTCTGGGATGGAAGCGGCATGGACATCTCCTACCGCGGCCGGTTGAACAAATACTTCACCGGGTTTGGCCGCTATACCTGGTCGCATTACGATTCCAACACCGGCGGCATTGGCTGGTATCCGCAGAACCAATACGCCCCGAACGACGAGTGGTCACGCTCGGGGTTCGACCGGCGCAACCGCCTGGGCATGTATGCCATGTTCCATCCGGAGAGTGTCTTCAACATCTCGGCCGGCATCTTCGCCAACCAGGGCACGCCTTGGACCGTGCTCACTGGGACCGACGCCTACGGCGACGACCTGTTCAACACGCGGCCCGACGGCGCGGCCCGCAACTCGGAGACCAGCCCGTCGTACGTGGACCTCGACCTGCGCTGGGGGCACGACTTTGCCATTACCGCGGACAAGGACGAGGAAGCGCCGAAGGTGGGCTTCTCGGCCGGCGCCTTTAATTTGCTCAACCATCCCAACCCAACCGGCATCGATACGGTGGAGACTTCGCCCCTGTTCGGGCAGGTGACGTCGGACGCGCCACCCCGTCGCATCCAGTTGGGAATGCGGTTGCAGTTCTAAGATCGCCGATTTTTGGGGATTCCGGAACTTTTCTCCCCGCCATCCCGTACGCTAAGGAAGTGGAGCTACCCATGATTCGGCGCATCCCCGTTCTCCTGCTCACTGGAATCGCCCTGGCGGTTGCCTCCCCGCTTGCCCACGCGGAGCGAGACGCCGTCCAGTTCTTCTCCAACATCGATGTTCCCGCGGACGACACCGTCCACGATGCAGTCTGCTTCTTTTGCAGCGTGAACATTGAAGGCAAGTCCACCGGTGATACGGTTGTGTTTTTCGGAAACACGCATATAGCCAGTGGCGCCGGGCACGATGTGGTCAACTTCTTTGGCAGCGTTACGGCCGACGACAATGCCACCATCGACCACGACCTGGTGAGCATGTTCGGCAATATCCGCCTCGGCGAGAATGTACACGTGGGCCAGGACATGGTGGCCATGTTCGGCGCGGTGCACTCCGCGAGCGGGGTTTCCGTCCATGGCGACCGCGTGGTGGAACCGGCTGTCCTTTTCTTTGGGCCGTTCTTCATCTTGGTCGCGGTGCTCATCCTGATTGTGCGCGAGTTCCGGGCCTATCGCCGGCGCGTCTTTCTGCGCAGTTATCCGTTTCCACCTCGGTTCTAGCCTGCTTGCTCATCCCGGACGAGCCTGTAGGCTGGAAGGATGATCAGCCTGAACTCCGGTCCCAACGGCGTCGGCGTGCGCCCCTTGCGTATCGTGATCCCCGGCGGCAGCGGCCAGGTGGGCCAGATTCTGGCTCATCATTTTCAGGAACTCGGCCACCACGTGACGGTTCTCACACGCAGCCCCTACACAGCTCCATGGCAGACTGTGCATTGGGATGGCCAGACCGAAGGGCCATGGACGGAGACGCTGGAGGGCGCGGACGTCTGCATCAACCTGGCCGGGCGCAGTGTCAACTGCCGCTATACCCCGGAAAACTGTGCGGCGATCTACAACTCCCGTATCGGCACCACACGGCTGCTCAACCGGGTTATCGCCGGGCTGGCAAATCCTCCATGGGTTTGGCTGAACGCCTCCACGGCAACCATCTACCGTCACGCCCCGCCGGAACTCGTCGACCACGCAATGGATGAGGCAACAGGCGAATTGGGCGGATTTGAGCTGTTGTCTGCCAAGCGCCGCGTCCCGGAGACGTGGAACTTTTCCATCCAGGTGGCCAAGAACTGGGAGGCCGCGTTCTTCGGAACGCCCACGCCCCGCACGCGCAAGGTGGCTCTGCGCAGCGCCATTACCTTCAGCCCCGTCCCCGGGAACGCCTTCGCGATCCTGCTCACTCTTGTGCGTTTGGGTCTGGGAGGCCGTCAGGGCAATGGCCGTCAGTTTGTCAGTTGGATTCACGAACGGGATTTCGCGCGAGCCGTGGAATTCCTCATCTTTGAGGACGAATTGGAGGGTGCAGTGAACGTGGTCGCGCCTCATCCCCTCCCCAACCGCGCGTTTATGGAAGGCTTGCGCGACGCCTGGGGCATGCCAAATGGCGTGCCGGCCCCCGCGTTCGCGATTGAGCTCGCAGCGTTCTTTTTGCGAACCGAATCCGAACTGGTGCTGAAGAGCCGCCGCGTGGTTCCCGCTCGCCTGCTCGACGCAGGGTTCGACTTTGAGTTTCCGAGCTGGCCCGAAGCTGCCGAAGACCTTGCGCAACGCTGGCGCCGGCGACATGATTGAAGGAAGTTCAAGACTTTCCGGCGTGATCTCCATACTCCCACTCAAAGGGGACGCCAGTGTCGCCGAGGATGAACCTCACCAACTCCGGGAAGCCTGCTTCGGCGCGCACGTCGTTCGACAGAATCAGGACACAGTTCTGGCTTTTCTCCACGCAGACCATGGTGTTGGCGGTCTGGCCGTCGTGGCCACCCTTAAAAAAGCCGTGCCCCTGCGGGCCGTCGAACAGAACGACGCCAAGTCCTGCATAGAGGTCTTTGTGTTGCTGGGCGGTCGGAGCGTCGGGAAGAAAAAGAGGAAACAAGCTGGCGGTTGGTATGTGCAGCACCGGCCGGGTGATTTCTGCGCGCGCAGCAGCGCTCAATCCGTCTCCGCGCACCAAGGCAGCGGTGAACTTCGACAAGTCGGAGATGGTCGTGTTCATCGATCCGGCCGCGCGCGGCTTGCTGCGCTTCTCATGCGGCTGCGGCTGGCCTTGATCGTTCCATCCGTCCGCAACATTGGGATCGGAGCCATTTCGAAAAACAAGGCTGGTCCTGTCCATGCCCAGCTTCTCAAAGTTAGCCCTTGTTAAATCGCCGATATCGAGACCGAGCCCTTGCGCCTTGCGCCCCTGCTCAATCACGAATTGCAACAGGATGAAGCCTTCACCGGAGTAGCTGAAATGGGTTCCGGGATCGAAGTGAATGTGCAGTTTTTGATCGGGCTCGATAAACCAGAAGTTGCTGAACCCGGTGGAGTGCGTGAGGCACATACGCGGAGTGATTTTCTTCCAGCGCGGGTCGTCCGCCAGGTCCTTGTAAGGCCCGTATTTGTCAGGAAAGACGGGGTCGGGACCGTAAGCGGGCAGGGGCTTGTCGAGATCGCCCATCAGCGGAGTATCAAGCTGAAGCTTACCCTGGTCTACGAGTTGCATCACCTGATACGCGAACACGGTTTTGGTGAGCGAAGCGCCGTACATCACGGTATCCGTCGTGAGCGGATCTCCCTTGGCGTCACGGATGCCGTACGCGTTGACGAAGCCGACTTTTCCGCCATCGATCACGGCAACGGCCAAGCCGTTGGCGTGGGTACGCGAGAGGATCTTGCCAACCTCGGCGTCGATCGCTTTTCCGTTCGGAAGCGACTGACCGGCCATCGCGATGGGCCAACAAGCCACCGCGCTTAGAAGCATCGCAAAATGAAGAATGGGAAGAGTGCGCACAGTCAAAGTGGAAGATCCTTTCAGAAGCCGATGGACGATCCGTGCGCATCGGGGCTCGCGCCCGTTTGAATGTACGTCCTCGAGCCCCTGCCAGTTCCCAATGACCGTTGCCGCAGGCGCTATTTTGCCGGCGTGATGTCGGTCACCGGCAGATCCCAGTGAGAGAGCAGAATTTCAAAGCGGCGCTGCTCTTCCTTCTGGTAAGCCCCCTGGTCCGGCCACAATTCCTTGATGAAGGCTTCTTCGTCCGAATTGGCCGTGGTGGCCAGGGTGGAGTTCTTGAAGCGAATCGTGACCCGATAGTCCCAGCGGCCATCTTCCGTGGTGTGATAGGCCGGCGACTCGATCTTGACGGAGAGGATGCGCCCGGTGGCCTGCACCCGCTTGAGCAGCGGGTAGTGATTCTTCAGAAACAGGTCGCGGAACTCCTGCTGGTGCCCCCACTGGCATTTGTAGTAGTACTCGACCGTGTAGGGCTGATCCGCTGCTCCTTGCGGCGGCGCTCCCTGCGCCCGGGCGGATGCCCCTAGTGAAACGGCAACGATGAGTGCGAATACAGCAAGAACGATCCTGCGCACGGCGCCTCCTTGGAACCTTCCGTTAGCGTGGTTCTGCACTGCCTGGTGCAGTTGGATGAGATTGTACGCGGTGAGCACCGGGGCGGGATGCTGGGAGAGCTTCAGAAACTCGTCAATTCGTCAATCGACCGAAGCGGAGGGAATGTTCTAAATGGGATGCAGTTTGCCCCGCCCATGCCTGGCATGGCTCCGGCTCGAGCAAAAGCGGACCTACTTCATGCCTACCGACGCGGAAACGCCAAATCCCGCTGCCCTGGAAGTTCGCAGCGCTCGGTCGGTCGCGGAGAAATACCGGTCATCTCCGGCCAGCGCCGGATGGACCGGTTCCTGGCCTGACTTCAAGTCGCGGATGGCGCGGGTTGATTCGGCGATCTCCTCCATTATCTTGTCAATGCCGGCATCGATTTCGCGCTTTGCCTGCGAATCGGCCAAGCTCAAACGTACTTCGAGCTGCCTCAGTTTCTCTAGCTGGGCAATTTGGATCCTTAGAAGCTTGATCAGTTTGAACGAGTGTGGCATGGATGGCCCCGTATGAAAGCGCTCCGCTTTCAGTTTACCCGTTGAGTATAGGGATAGGTCGGGCCAACTCAAGTGATATAGGTCACCCGCCTTTCCGATCCGCGCAGTCAAGTCCGGCTAACTCCGCACTTGCGACTCAGGCAGATTTTGGGGATCGGAAACGGCAAGACGAGGCTTGCCGGCGGAGAGGCCGTGCGCAATGGTCTGCACGGTCAGAGGACCGCTGCTCACGCCTGGCTGGTTCACCAAGCGTGATCGCGGTTATCCATCGACTGCACTTCTAATTAACGCACCATCTAAGTGACTGCCGTTCTAATCGAACGCCTTTGCAGGCGAGGGACAACCGATCTAATACTTCTCTATATATTTCAATCTATCTCGAAGAACTTTCTAGTTTGGACTCGTGCGACTTCCCTGCCCGTCGGCAGGTTACTGCAAGCGCTCTGTATACCCTGCGCCCATGGCTCCCTGGGCAGCCAGTGTCGTGCGCAGCGCGCGGCGAGCCTTGTGAAGTTGCGATTTTGAGTTCCCGCATGTGCAGTCCTGCATGGATGCAATCTCCCCGTGGTTGAAGCCTTCCACGTCGTGCAGGATGTAGATGGCGCGGTAGCCGGGAGCAAGTTCTGAAAGAGCGCGGTCGATGGTGAGGCGATCGATGACGCCGGCCTGAGCCAGGTCGCGCGCGCCAAAATCGCGGGCGGCGTGTTCTTCGGGCGCATCGTTCATCATGTGGTCCAGCGAAACAACGCTCAGCGAGCGCTTGCGCATGTGCATCAACACGGTGTTCACGGCGAGCCGGTGCAGCCAAGTCGTGAAATCGGAATCGCCACGAAACGAAGTGATCTTGCGATGCACTTGAAGGAACGTTTCCTGGCTCAGGTCTTCAGCTAACGCATAGTCGCGCACGATGCGCATGCAGATGGAGAAGACGCGCTTCTTGTGGCGTTCGTAGATTTCGGAGAAAGCCTGGTGATCGCCGGCCTGGGCGCGTACCACAAGCTCGGACTGGCTACGTTTGGCTATCGTGCGGGCGGTTGGGGCGCCCGGAGCAACAAAGGGATGAGAATCAAGCAACGAAGTGGGAAAAGTCGAAGCGGCCAATGTGCCTCCAATGCGGAATGGGAATCGCCACCCGCGAAAGTACTGCTTTGCCTGCTCTTGCTGAATGCGCAAGGAAAGCAGGGGGGTTGAAGAACCTAAGGCAAAACTACCGTGACACCAAAGTTGCAAGTTACTGCGAAGTTGACATTGGAAGATTTTCAGTTCCTTGAGGAGCGTACTCTGTTTGAGTTGCTTCCCCGTTCTTCCGGTACTGCGGTTAAGAGAATCTGAGTATGGCAAAGAAGGGTGAGAATTGAAATAGTTAAATGGTACCCACGGACAAGGTACTCAGTCATGTCCAATCCGTTACTAGCGGTTCCGGAAGAAAGGCCGCTGCCTGCGGCCTGGCAAGCACGACCGGCCGACCCGCGACAAACAACACCGGCACGCTTGCCGATACACGGACTACGTTGACTCTGAGTTGGAGGTATCTTCTCAGTGCGAGAGCCGATTTTTCGAGTGGCTAAAGAGACGCGGAGACGAGTCCGCAAGAGTCGCTGGAGACCGTAGCGCGCCGGGCTTCCACAACGTGCGGAGCCCCGCGTAATGACTGCGTTCGATCGATCTTCAGTATGACAAGAGTGGAGCCATTCCGCAACTAGAATTCTGCACCTCCGAAGGACTCGTTTGTTGCAAGCGTGAACAGACTTGGTCGGTCTCGATTCTGTTCCGCAAACCGAGCGACGAAACCTTGACTCACCCGTTTTCCAGCCGCCGCTCGAGGCAGTCTACAGTCTCGAGATTGGTTTGAATCCGCTGCATCGCGCGAGCTTTGCAAGTTGGGAAACGGTTCAGTCTTATCGGTAAACGGGGATAGATTTCCTGAGTACCGGCGATGTAAACGTACTGCAACTCTCGGGTCAGTGCAGAAAGTTCCATGACCTTCGTAACCAATGACGGACAAGAAACTGCTTTCGTTCAACCGCGCACCCATTCATCGAACCGCTTTGGCCACTTGTGACATGGCTAACTGAGATCTCTGCCATCAGCCAGAATGACAGGCGTGAATTGGCGATACGGCGCGGTCACCCCAACCAGACTGCAAACCTCTTCTTGCGGAAAGAAACACACTGGGTGAGACACGAGCGCTCCGAAAAAGTTTTGCGCCTGCTGCAATCTGTTGTTCTCCTGGCCCATGTTGCATTGTCTTCACTCACCTTGCTAACGCGCTTCGACATCGCTTTCCTTCGCTCCACTCCCAGGGCGGAACCGGCATGGGATGAACGCGGGAGACGCCGGCTCTGAGATGCCCTCGCGTTGTGCGCCCGGTGGGGCCCGTCGACTGGCGGCATGTGGGTTGTTGCACCTTTTCCGAGGGGTCGGGAATCCAAAGCTCATTGCGTGTGCACGCTGCAAAGGAGAGAGATCTGCCCATGTCGAAGAAAATTGCGTTTGTTACCGGCGGAAACCGAGGACTCGGCTTCCAGACTGCCCTCGAATTGAGAGCCGCCGACACCAAGGTCGTCATCGGATCCCGCGGCCTGGCCGAGGGAGAAGCTGCCGTAGCCAAGCTGCGCGCGGAAGGCGTGGACGCCGACGTGCTGCAGTTCGACATCACCAAGCCGGGCGATGCGCAAGCCGCCTACGACTACTTCAATTCCCGCTACGGCAAGCTGGACATTCTGGTGAACAACGCGGGCATCGCCGCCGGCAAGTTCCCGGGAACCGGCCCCGAGCACTCCGCTGGCGAAGTTTCCTCCGAAGTGCTGCACAAGATCTTCGAGACCAACTTCTTTGCCCAGGTAGCCCTGACCAATGCCTTGCTGCCGCTGCTGAAGAAGAGCTCGGCGGGCCGGATCGTGAACCTGTCCAGCATTCTTGGGTCGCTGGCCCTGCATGCCGACCCGAAGTCGCCGATCTACCACGCCAAGTCCTTTGCGTACGACGCCTCGAAGACGGCGCTGAACGCCTACACAATCCACCTGGCCTACGAACTGCGCGACACCAAGATCAAGGTCAACTCCGCCCACCCCGGCTGGGTGAAGACCGACATGGGCGGCGAGCAGGCGCCGATGGAACTGAGCGAGGGCGCCAAGACCAGCTTTTCCCTGGCCACGCTGCCGGAGTCCGGACCCTCCGGGACCTTCATCCACCTGGGCAAGCCATTGCCCTGGTAGGGCTGGCCGGGACTGGCCGTCCAGACAAACGGCGCTTTGCGCACCATGGATCTTCGAATAGCCAAATTTTCGCTTCTTGTTCGCCATCGCGGTATACTCTTCCTATGGACTTTCAGCTGGTGACCTCCTACAAGCCGCGGGGCGATCAACCCCGCGCGATTGCCGAGCTCGTGGAGGGCCTGGCCGCCGGCGAGAAGCACCAGGTCCTGTTGGGCGTCACTGGGTCGGGCAAGACCTTCACCATGGCCAAGGTGATTGAAGAGTCGCAGCGCCCGGCGCTGATTTTGGCGCACAACAAGACGCTGGCGGCCCAGCTTTATCACGAGTTCAAGCAGTTCTTCCCCGGCAACGCGGTGGAGTACTTCGTCAGCTACTACGACTACTACCAGCCGGAGGCGTATATCCCGGCCGGCGATCTGTACATCGAAAAAGAAGCCACGATCAACGAGGAGCTGGACAAGCTGCGTTTGTCAGCGACACGGAGCCTTTTTGAACGGAGAGACGCGATTATTGTCAGCTCGGTGAGTTGCATCTACGGCCTGGGCTCGCCGGAAGCCTACTACGGCATGTTGCTGCTGCTGGAAAAAGGCCAGCGGATTAGCCGCAAGGACATCACCCGCCGCCTGGTGGAGATCCTCTACGAACGCAACGACATGGACTTCCGCCGCGGAACGTTTCGGGTGCGCGGCGATGTGATCGAAGTCTTTCCTACCTACGACGAATCCGCCTACCGGATCGAGATGTTCGGCGATGAGATCGAGAGCCTGGCGCAGATTGACCCGCTGTTTGGGACGGTGAAGCAGAAGTATGCGCGCCTTCCCATTTATCCCAAGAGCCATTACGTCGTGCAGCCGGAGCGCAAGGCGGAAGCCATCGACTCGATTGTGAAAGAGCTGAACGAGTGGGTGCCGCAGCTTGAGTCCGAAGGGCGGATGGTGGAAGCGCAACGCGTGCACCAGCGCACCCGCTTTGACCTGGAGATGATCAAGTCCATGGGCTACTGCCATGGCATCGAGAACTATTCGCGGCACTTTTCCGGCCGCCTGCCGGGCGAGGCGCCACCCACGCTGCTGGACTATTTCCCACGGGACTTTCTGCTCTTCGTCGACGAGAGCCACGCCACCATTCCGCAGGTACACGGCATGTGGTACGGGGACCAAAGCCGCAAGCAGAACCTGGTGGACTACGGCTTTCGGCTCCCATCGGCGCGGGACAACCGCCCGCTGAAGTTCGAGGAGTTCGAGAACCGCATTCACCAGACCATCTACGTCTCCGCCACGCCTGGGCCGTATGAACTCACGCGCGCGGCAGGTGTGGTCGTCGAACAGGTGATCCGGCCTACCGGCTTGATCGATCCGGAGGTCGAAATTCGGCCAGTGAAAGGACAGATCGACGATTTGCTGGCAGAGATTCGCGACCGGGCCAAGAGAAATGAGCGGGTTCTGGTGACCACGCTGACCAAGCGCATGGCCGAAGACCTGGCCGGTTATTACACCGAGGTGGGCGTGAAGTGCCGTTACATGCACTCGGAGATTGAGACGCTGGAGCGGGTGAAGCTGCTGGCTGGCCTGCGCAAGGGCGAGTACGACGTGCTGATCGGCATCAATCTGCTCCGCGAAGGCCTCGATCTGCCGGAGGTTTCGCTGGTGGCCATCCTGGACGCGGACAAGGAGGGCTTTCTGCGCTCCTCGGGGTCGTTAATTCAGACCATGGGCCGCGCCGCCCGCCACCTCGAGGGCAAGGCGATCCTGTATGCCGACAAAATGACCGACTCCATGAAACGGGCCATCGGGGAGACGGATCGCCGCCGCGCCATCCAGCGGGCTTACAACGAGGAGCACGGCATCACGCCGCAGTCGATCATCAACAAGATGGACATGGGGCTGGCGCAGATTCTGAAGGCGGAGTATGGCGACGTGGAGGTGGAAGAGGCTGCCGGGCTGCCTGAGGTCACCACCCAGGCCGAACTCGACGCCTTGGTTGCCCGGATGGACGCCGAGATGAGGGAGGCGGCCAAGAGGTTCGAGTTCGAGAAGGCCGCCAAACTGCGCGACTCGATCAAAGAGCTCAAAGAGAAGGAAATTCTCTTTGGCTGAAGGAATTTCCGCTAAATCGTTTCACAAAAGGCAGTTTCAGGCAACCGCAGTGTAATTTTGACCATCTCAACAAAAAGATTTGACCATTTTTTTGAGCCGGTCAAGCGGAATCTGGGATAAATGCCGACAGTTCTCCTCGTGGACAACGATCCACTCCAAGCCTATGTTTGCAAGTCGATCCTTGAACGCCGATTCAGGGACGTGCAACGGGTCGCAGATGCAGCCGAGGCACTGTGTCTGGTGGAGCAGCCGCAGTTTGCCCGCAATCTGGGACTGGTAGTAAGCGACCTGAGTATGCCCGGAATTGGCAACATCGCGCTGGTGGCCGAACTGCAGGATCGGCTGCCCGGCGTTCCGGTTCTTGTGCTGGGGTCCCGTGGAGAAACCAGAGGCGACTACGGCCATGCGTGGATAAAGTTCCTGTCCCGGCCATTTGCCGGAGACCAGATGCTGGCTGCGGCCGACGAGCTGATGGCAAGACGGGCATTGCCGGCGGCCTGAGCCCTGACATGGAACGGTGCGGGCTGAATTCCCGCGCGACATCCGGTCTGGAGACCGGCGCTCCCTCCGCATCCGACCGTTTGCTCATCAGTAGGAAAAGTCCATCTTGCGTCCATCCTTGGTGTGAGCCACATCACATGCTGAAGGCCTATGATGATTGCAGAATACTCGTGGGCAAGGCTTTTGGGACCGAGCCCGCGTGCAAGAATCATCGTGGAGTCCTAAATCATGGCAGCGTTTGGTAGTTTTGCCCTCCTCATCGCCTTGGCGCTGGCAGCTTACAACCTGTTCGCCGGGGCCATCGCGCTGCGGCTCATCGCCACGGGCCGGCCGGCGGCGATCTCACCGGAGCGCCTCGCCGACACGGCGCGGCGGGCGGGCATTGCCGGCTTCCTGGCCATTACCGCCGCGGCCTTCGCACTCATCTGGTCGGTCTTCGCCAACGACTTCTCCCTGACCTACATCCTGGAGCACTCCAACCGC
>Ga0302320_10002401_pt1 | contig 43984 bp, 33 predicted proteins | sample Bog_T0_3_FD_202130 | JGI IMG/M metagenome (GOLD analysis project Ga0302320, IMG submission 202130) | Peat permafrost microbial communities from Stordalen Mire near Abisko, Sweden - Bog_T0_3 | ecosystem: Environmental > Terrestrial > Soil > Wetlands > Peat | place: Sweden: Abisko, Stordalen Mire...
ACCGCGCCACCGGGCTGGTGGGATAGAGCTTCACCAAAGCGCTCTCCCAGCGGGAGACTGGATTGATGCCTGGAGCCCCTTCGCGCGCCGCCAGAATTGCCGCTTCCCCATATCGATTTGCCATTGAGAACCCCCATCGCGCACAGACTGCGATTTTACTAGAGGTCCGACCGGTGCATTTCACTCCATGGCGCACCCGCCGGGAACCGTTGCCGGCGCACCTGCGTATCCCTCTCCCAGACCAGTGTGCGAAAAGCCGCCTTTGCTACACTTCTCCACAGACCGGCCCTTCGGTCTTGACTGGAATCAGACGGAAGAAATCGTGCGGCGGGAGAGCAAATGCCAGTTGTCGAACTCGCGGGAGTGACCAAGGTCTACGAGAGCAAGGTCGCGGTCAGCAACCTCAGCCTGTCTATAGAAGCCGGCCAGATGTTCGGCCTGCTCGGCCCCAACGGAGCGGGCAAGACCAGCTCCATACGCATGATGATGGGCATCACGATTCCGGACTCGGGCAGCATCCGCCTGTTTGAAAAGCCCTTCGATCGCAAGAGCCTGGAGCGGGTGGGCTACCTGCCCGAGGAGCGCGGCCTCTACAAGAAAATGAAAGTCATCGACCAGTTGGTCTTCTTCGGCGAACTGCACGGGCTCACGCCGGAGGAGTCGCGCAAGCGGGCCATCGAATGGGCCAAGCGCATGGAGATTGCCGATGCGCTGCTGAAGAAGACCGAGGAACTGTCCAAGGGGATGCAGCAGAAGATCCAGTTCATCGCCTCGCTGCTGCACGATCCGGGGCTGATCGTGATGGACGAGCCGTTCTCGGGCCTGGACCCGGTGAATGCCGTGCTGGTGGAGAAGACGCTGCTGGAGTTGAAGGACCAGGGCAAGGCGATTCTGTTCTCGACGCACCGAATGGACCAGGTGGAGAAGCTGTGCGATTCGATCTGCCTGATCAACGACGGAGCGGCGGTGCTCGCCGGCAATCTGCGGGAAATCAAGAGCCGGTACGAGCGCAACCATGTGATCGTGGAGTTCGAGGGAAGCGCGGATTTCCTGAAGAGCGTGGAGATTGCGGAGGCGAAAAACTTCTCCGGCCACGCCGAGATCAAGCTGCATCCCCACGGCGACGCGCAAAAGCTGCTGCATGAAGCCGCCGCCGTGGCCACCATTTATCGCTTTGAACTGGTCGAGCCGTCGCTTGAAGAGATCTTCATCCAGACCGTGGGAGGCAAATCCAATGCATAATATCGCTCTCATTGCCAGGCGAGAATATCTGGAGCAGATTCGCGGCCGGGCGTTCCGGTTGTCGACCATCCTGGTGCCGGCGTTGTTCCTGGTGGTTGTCGGATTGATTTTCATGACGGGGAAAAACTCGGCCGGGGCCAAGCACCTGGTGGTGGCCTCGTCGGACGCGGCGCTGGCCGACGGGGTGCGCTCGCGTCTGGAGGCCGACAAGGAAGTGGCCACCAACGTGGAAGTGCTGGCCCCGGCCAAGGAGGAAGACCGCGCCGCGCTGGTGGGGCGAGTGCGGTCCAAGGCCATCGACGGCTTTTTGTGGATTGAAACTGCCGCGGGGCAGGCGCCCACGGCAGTCTACGAATCGCAATCCTCGGGCGACTTTATCACCACGGCCAGGCTGCACGCGGCGCTGAATCGCGCGGTGGTGAAGGATCGCCTGACCGGATCGGGGATCAAGGCGGGCGACGTGGACGCGCTGCTGAAGGACGTGGAGATCGACACCAAGCAGGTGAGCAAGGAAGGCAAGGAAGTCAAGAGCAACGCCATGACCTCCTTCTACAAGGGCTACCTGATGGCCCTGATGCTGACCATGACCACCATGATCTACGGGATGAACGTGGCGCGGTCGATTATTCAGGAGAAGACTTCGCGGATCTTCGAGGTGATGCTGGCCATTGCCAAGCCGGGCGACATGCTGGCGGGCAAGCTGATTGGGGCCGGAGCCGTGGGGTTGACGCAAATCGCCATCTGGGCTGTCGCCGGGGGAGCGATTGCCGGCTCAGCCCTGGCTGGGCCCATTCTTTCCGGTACCCTGGCGATTCACTTCTCGTGGGTTGAGGGGGTGCTGTTTCCGCTGTATTTCGTGCTGGGCTACCTGCTCAACGCTTCGCTGTTTGCCGGCCTGGCCGCCACCTGCGAGACCGAGCAGGAGTTGCAGATGTATACGCCGCTGGCCGCCTTGCCGGTGTGGCTCAGCTTTGCCCTGATCGTGCTGGTGGTCAACAATCCCGACTCGTGGGTGTCGGTGGCCGCATCGCTGTTCCCGGCCACCTCGCCGATCATCATGATGCTGCGCATGGGCTCGCAGATGCCGCCGGTGTGGCAGTTCGCGGCCTCGATTGGCATTCTGATGCTCAGCATCTGGGCCACGCTGTGGTTTTCATCGCGGCTCTACCGGGTTGGGATTCTGATGTACGGCAAGCGCGCCACGCTGCCGGAGATCTTCCGCTGGCTGCGGTACAGCTAGGGAGCGAAGTTGGCGCGGTTAGCGGAGTTGGCGGGGTTAGCAAAGCAGCGCGAGGCTAGCTCCGCTAACCGCGCTAACGCCGCCAACCCCGCTCGCTCCGCTAAAATCAGACAGTGACCGATGAATCCAGCCCCAGATTTTCCTTCTTCCAGCGCCTGGTGCTGGCCGTGGTTCCGCGCGTGGTGTGGGCGCTGCTGTGGGTTGTGAGCCGCACCTGGCGGTTTGAGGTCATCGCCGAAGAGGGGGTCGTTCCCGTTCTCTATGGGGAAAGGCCGGGGCCGGAGATTTACTGCTTCTGGCACCAGTGCGTGCTGCCCTGCACGATTTACTTCCGCCACTCCCGCGCCGTCATTCTGATCAGCAAGAGCTATGACGGGGAGATGATCACCCGGATTCTGAAGATGTTCGGCTTCGATGCGGTGCGCGGATCGAGTTCTCGCGGCGCGCGAGAAGGCCTGCTGGGGCTGGCGCATGTTATCGAAACCGGCCGGACCGCCATCTTCACCGCCGACGGCCCCCGCGGCCCCATCTACCAGACCAAGATGGGCCCCATCAAGCTGGCGCAGATCACCGGCGCCCCCATCGGCTGCTTCCACCTGGAGCCGGAACGCGCCTGGGTGCTGGGCTCCTGGGACCATTTTCTGATTCCCAAGCCCTTTACCCGCATCTGCGTGAGTTGGGCGCAGTGGACGCTGGTTCCCGCCGACCTGGCCGCCGACCAGTTCGAGCCCAAGCGGCAGCAGTTGAACGAGGCCATCGAGCGCGCGCGGTTGCGCTCGCTCGATCACTTCAAGAAGGCGAATTCATGACCGGCTCGCCTGCGGTTCTCGCCCATTACCGGCTCAAGAGCGGGTGCCCCACCCTCGCCGCGTCTTTGTTTTTGCGGCTAGGGTGGGAAAGCGCCGAGCCATTCTTTGCGGCCGGAACGACAAGGAAAGCCAATTCATGACGGATCTCCTTGTCGCCGACTTCAATTTCGACCTGCCCCCGGAGTTGATTGCGCAACAGCCTCCCGCCGAGCGCGGACTGAGTCGCATGTTGGCCGTCGATCGCTCGACCGGGGCGCTACGGGATGCAAATTTCACCGACTTTCCTTCGCTGCTTAATCCCGGCGACCTGCTGGTTCTGAACGACACCCGCGTGATTCCGGCGCGGCTTTATGGCCGGCGCACCACAGTGCGCGACCGCCAGGAGGCCACGGCACTGATTGAGGTTCTGCTGATCGAACCGGCCGGGGACAATCGGTGGCGCGCGCTGGTCAAGCCCGGAAGGAAAGTCGCCGTCGGCGAGCGTCTTGTTTTTCCGGCATCCAACGGCGAGATCGTGCTGGAAGCCGAAGTGCTGGAGCGCGGGGAATTCGGCGAGCGGCTTTTGGAAATCAAACCGGTGGACGAATTCTTCACGGTGTTGGACCGCATCGGCCACATGCCGCTGCCGCCCTACATCCGGCGCGGCGACGCGGATGCGGACCGCGAGCGCTATCAGACGGTTTTTTCCCGCGAACGCGGTTCGGTGGCCGCGCCCACGGCCGGACTGCACTTTACGCCGCAGATTCTTGACGCTCTGGCTGCTCGCGGAGTCGAGATGGCGCGCATCACGCTGCATGTGGGCCTAGGCACGTTTGCGCCGCTGCGGGTGGAATGGGTGGACGAGGTGCGGCTGCATCGCGAGCGCTACACGCTGCCCGCATCCACCGCGGAGGCCTTGAACAACGCCGCACGCAGTGCCCGGCGCATTGTGGCCGTAGGCACTACGGTGGTCCGCACCTTGGAACACTGTGCGCTTCAGGCTGCTGGCCGGCCGCTTGAATCCCATTCCGGTGAAACCGAGATCTTCATCTCGCCGGGCTTTGAGTTCCGGCTGGTCGGCGGCCTGCTCACCAACTTTCACCTGCCGCAGTCGAGCCTGCTGATGCTGGTTTCGGCCTTTGCCGGCCGGGAGCATGTGCTGGCCGCCTATCGTCACGCCGTCGAGCAGGAATACCGGTTTTTCAGTTACGGGGATTGCATGTTCCTGGGGTGATTGCTCCTATGGCTTGGTCGCCAGAATCAGCGGCGACGGACCATGAGTAGCCAGCGTGTGCGCGTCCGTAAATCCTGCCTCGCCCAGCCAACCAGCGATCTCCTCAAAAGAGAATGTATCGCCGCAATCGGTATTCACGAGCATATTGAGCGCAAAGGTCAGGGCGTTCAGAGGGCCTGTTCTGTCGTCATTGACCAGAAACTCGGCAATGGCGATGGTTCCGCCGGGAGCCAGCGCCTGGAAGGTCCTGTTAAGCAGGGTCTTGCTATCATCCCTGCCCAAACTGTGCAGAATGTGGCCCAGCGTTGCCACGTTGTGCCCGCTTCCGAAGCTGGCATCGAGCAGATCGCCCTCGTTGAAGGTGAAGCGGTCCGCCAATCCGAAGCGGGCAACAGTTTTGCGGGTTACTGGGAGCACGCCCGGCCAGTCCACCGCTGTGACCCTGACCTGGTTTGAACTCTGGGCCAGGGCGATGCCCCAAACTCCGGAACCGGCGGCAAGATCCAGAACGCTGACCGGTCCATCCTCCGCGCCCAGATCGAGGTGCTGGGCAAGTTCCCTGGCGACGTGATAGCTCATGGGAAAGATGTCGTTGACAAACGACTCGAAGAACTCGGTACCCTGACGCTCGGAATTGACCGACTGAGCCGGCTTACCTGTGGCCACAATCTCATTCAGGCGCAACCAGTTGGGAAGCAGGTGCTCGCTGGTGTGGCGGATAATTCCACCCTGGAACTCGGGCTTGGTGCTGACCAGGAACGCGGCACTTTCCGGCGCCAGCGAAAAGCTGCCGGAGTGGTCCTTGCGCAGAAAATCAAAGCCAACCAGGAAATTCAGAATCGCTCCCAGGCCTCGCTCCGAGGCTCCTGTCGCTGTCTGAATCTCATGGAAGGACTTAGGGCCGCTGTCGAGCACGTCGAAGATACGGTGGCGAATGGCCACCTCAAGAACGAGCGGCGGGGCAAATCCCCAGGCGAACTGATAGATTCGCTCGGGAGTGACGGGGGCAATCACTGCTGTTGACATTTTTGACCTCGATTGAATTGGGAATCGGTTGGGGAAACCGCTGCGAAATCATAGCAGAAACAGGAATTGCCGTCGCAGCCTTTTCGCGTGTCAGTTTTTGTTCCCTGATCCCTGTTCCTGACCCCTGCTCCCTGCCTTCTTGATACACTCGGAACCGTGCCTGACGAATCCAAGCCGCCCGTTTTCCTTCTCGACACCATGTCGTTCATCTTTCGCGCGTATCACGCGATGCAGCGTTCGCGCCCCATGAGCACCCGCGACGGGCTGCCCACCGCGGCCATTTACGTTTTCGTGAACATGATCAAGAAGCTGCGCGAGGATTTCGAGCCGCGGCTGTTCGCGGCGGTCTTCGACGTCAGCGGCGAGGTCTTTCGCGACGAGCGGGCGCGCACCATGGGTCCGCTGCGCAAGTGGAACGGCAAGACGCAGAGCTTCGACGAGGTGAGCTACGAGGGGTACAAGGCCAATCGCGCCGCCATGCCCGAGGACCTGCGGCGGCAGATTCCGTACATTCGCCGGGCTCTGGAAGCGCTGCGCATTCCTATTCTGGAAGCCGTGGGGTTCGAGGCCGACGACGTGATCGGCACGCTGGCGCGGCAGGCCGCCGAGCAGCAGCACGCGGTCTTTATCGTCTCCGGCGACAAGGACATGATGCAGTTGGTGACGCCCACGGTGAAGATCCTCAATCCCCAGAAGGACAATCTCATCCTGGACCCCGCCAAGGTGCTGGAGGTTCTGGGCGTGCCGCCGGAAAAGGTGGTGGACGTGATGGCGCTGCGCGGCGATGCGGTGGATAACATTCCGGGCGCGCCGGGCATCGGCGACAAGGGCAGCGTGGATTTGATTGTGGAGTTCGGCAGCGTGGAGGCGGTGCTGGACCGAGCCGCCGAGGTCAAGCGCAAGAGCTATCGCGAATCGCTGGAACAGAACCGGGACGCCGTGCTGCTGTCGAAGGAACTGGTCACCATCGACGCGCATGTGCCGCTGGAGTTGGACCTTGCGGCGATGGAGACGCAGACGCCGGATGTTGAAGCGTGCCGCGAGCTGTTCACGGAACTGGAGTTCACGTCCATGCTGCGCGACCTTGAGCCTGCGGCTGGCGGGCCTCTGGTCGAATACATCGAAGAACCGAGCGCAGAGCAGGCCGCCGCGTTCTACGCCGCAGCGCAGGCCGCGGGCTTTGCCTTCGCGCTCGACATGACGCCGCCCAAGCCGGAGGCGGAAGAAGACGCGCAACAGACGATGTCGCTGCTGGATGTGGCCGATGAGGCGGAACGGAAGGAGCGCAACCGGCAGGCGAGCTTCAGCGTGGGCGTGTGCGCCGAGGCGGCGACGGCACTGCGGCTTGCGCTCACTGCCGAGCTGCGAGCGCTGCTCGAAGACGCGGCCGTTCCCAAGCAGACGCACGACTGGAAGTCGGCGCTGCACCTGCTGGCGGCGGAGGGAGTGGAGTTGCGCGGCGCGGTGGACGACACCATGCTGCTCTCTTATGCGCTCAATCCCACGCACTCGACGCAATCGCTGGCGGATGTGGCCGCGCGCCACGGACAGCCTGCGCCCGGCACGCTGGCCGGCGGCGCCGCGGCCATTCGCGGGCTGATTCCGGCGCTGAAACTTGAAGTGGAAAGGTCGGGTGTGGAGCGGGTCTATCAGGACATTGACCTGCCGCTTGCGCCGGTCCTGTTTCGCATGGAGCAGGCCGGGGTACGGATCGATCTGGGCGTGCTGGACGGGCTTTCAAAGCGCTTCGCCATCGAGTTGCAGCGGGTGGGCGAGAGCATTTTCGCGCTGGCCGGCCGGCGCTTCAACATCAATTCACCCAAGCAGCTCGGGGAGGTGCTGTTTACGCATCTTGGGCTGCCGGCTCCGGCCAGCCGGGGCAAGGGCAAGGCGGTCTCGACGGCGCAGGACGTGCTCGAACAGTTGGCCGAGCAGAATGAGGTTCCGCGCCTGGTGCTGGAATACCGTCACCTGTCCAAGCTCAAGGGCACGTACATCGACGCTCTGCCTCTGCTGGCCGACGCAGATTCGCGCGTGCACACGACGTTTCTGGCGGCGGCAGTGGCAACCGGACGGCTGTCGTCGGTGAATCCGAATCTGCAGAACATTCCCATCCGCACGGAACTGGGCCGCGAGATTCGCGCGGCATTTATTTCGGCGCCTGGAACGCAACTGCTCTCGGCCGATTACTCGCAGATCGAGTTGCGCCTGCTTGCTCATTTCTCGGGCGATCCGCTGCTGGTGCGCGCCTACCAGAACAACGAGGACATTCATACACTGACCGCCAGCGAGGTCTTCGGCGTGGCCGCCGCGGAAATGGACAAGGAAACCCGGGGCCGCGCCAAGGCCGTGAATTTCGGCATTGTGTACGGCATCTCGGCGTTTGGGCTGGCGGCGCAGTTGGGCATTCCGCAGGCCCAGGCGAAGGATTACATCGAACGCTACTTTGCGCGCTACGCGGGGGTGCAGGCGTTCATTGCCAAGACCCTGGAAGAGACCCGGAAAGCCGGCTCGGTGCGGACACTTTTTGGCCGGGTGCGGCCCATTCCGGACATCGAAAGCCGCAACGGAAACCAGCGGGGATTCGCCGAGCGGACGGCCATCAACACGCCGCTGCAAGGCACGGCCGCCGACCTGATCAAACTGGCCATGATTTCTATCGACCGCAAGCTCACCGAGCGCGGGCTGAAGACGCGCATGGTGCTGCAAGTGCATGATGAGCTGCTGTTCGAGGTTCCCGCGGAGGAGACCGACGAGATTGAAACGCTGGTGCGCACGGAGATGGAAGGGGCGGTGAAGCTGAATGTTCCGCTGGTGGCCGATTTGGCTTTCGGGGCGAATTGGCGGGACATTTAGCCAAGTCTTTGTCGGGGTGAAGAATTCCCTCAGGGGCTAAAGCCCGGGCTCATTTTGCGGCCTGTGCGGCACGGCTGAAGCCGTGCCCTTTCAAAGCCACAATTCTCGCTGCAGCAAGAGCCATGCCCTTTCAAAGCCAGAGTCCTATCGCGTGGCAACAGCCGTGCCCTTTCAAAGCGTGGACTTGTGGCCGGGCACTCAGATCGGTTTTGCCGGTTGCGCAAGGCCGGGCCGGCGCTACTCGATGCCGGGGTGGCTGGATTGGTTCACGTTCGGCACCAGGCGAATATAGACGGCGCGGGGCAGTTCCGCCTTCCAGTGGTTTGTGGCCCTGGCGTAGAGGATGGTTCCGAAAAAGATAAAGGCGAGGATTGCGGCGGCGGCCAGGGGAGTGAGGGCGCGGCGAAACCAGCGTTCCCCGGAGGCCGCGGAGCGTCGCGGAGGCAGCGAGAACTGCAAGGCATCCTGCGCCGGGCAGGCCGCGACGCAGGCCATGCAGCCGGTGCATTCGACGGAGCTGACCTGGACCAGCCGGTCGACGGGCAGGTGGGACGGGCAGGCCTTGGCGCACTTCGCGCAGTCGATGCAGGCCTGCTGGTCGCGGCGAATCCTGACCGGGCTGAGGAGGGAAACAAGGCCCATGAGGGCGCCGTAGGGGCAGAGGTAGCGGCACCAGAAGTTTTCGACGACGATCGACAGGAGGACCAGCAGGCCGATGACGATGGCCGCGGTCAGGCTCATGTTGCGGAAGAAGTTGAGCATTTTGACATCGGCCAGGAGGCCGTACGGGGTGCTCATGAAGCCCTGGAGAGCCGCGGCGGACATGGAGCCGATGATGAAGACGAAGAAGGCCAGCAGCAGGTACTTGAGGCCGCGCAAGGGCAGGTCGGCCCAGCGGGGCAGGCGCAGATTGCGCTTGAAGACGCGCCTGCCGAGCTTCCACAGAATCTCCGAAAGCGTTCCCACCGGGCACAGCCAGGAACAGAAGGATTTTTTCAGCAGCAAGCTCATGAGTACAAAGGCGATGAAGAGAAACATGGCCGCCGGGTGAACGGACGGGACCTTTCCGGTGAGCAGGAGCAGCTTGAAGTTCATCAGCCCGGCGATGGGCAGCCAGCCCTCGGCGCCAGCCGGACGGGGCACGAACAGGCCGGCACCGCCCTGCTCGAAGTAGCGGACCCAAAGGAAGAACTGGATGCCCAGCCAGAGGTTCAGAGCCACGAACAAACCCTGCGCGGTGTGGCGGATCTGCTGCGAGTGGTCCGGGCTGGACCGCCGGATGAGTTGATTTCTCTCGCGATCGAGAGGATTTACCGCTGCCGGAGCTGGGCCCATGGTGGTTTCCGCCTTCTTAAGCAAGAAGGTACCGGTTCGGGGCGAAACAGGCTATGACTTAGGTCACTGGTGGCGGCCGGCGCGGGTATCATTCGGGAGGTGCTGAAATGAGCAGATCCAGGTTTCCGGTCAAGCTGCCGCCTTCATTGGGAAACGCAGCTCGAAAACTGGCGGAAGAAGACGGCGTTTCGTTGAGCCAGTGAGTCTCCCTCGCGGTTGCGCAAAAGATCAGTTCGGTGGAAACCGCCGAGGCGTTCTTCAAGCGGAGAGCGCAAGGTGCGGATCAAGTGGATTTTCTCGAAATCCTTCGCAACGCCCCAGATCGTCCCGCCGATCCGGGCGATGAACTTGAGCCGGCTCACGCACTCTGACGGCTTTCTTGAGCGGATGACGTTCCGTACGATCTAATCTACCCCGAGTTCGTTCCGTATCGCCAGCGCAATCCCTTCCGCGTGGCGGCGCATGGCTTCTTCGCTTTCGGCTTCGATCATGACCCGGGCCAGGGCTTCGGTGCCGCTATAGCGGATGACGACGCGGCCGGAGTCCTTCAACTCTTCCTCGGCGGCGCGGATGGCGGCGGCGACGGCGGGAATCGAGTTCAGGGGCTTGCGCTCGCGCACTTTCACATTCACGATGACTTGCGGAAAGACTTTCAAATCGGCGGTCAACTGGTCGATGCTCTGGCCGGTGCGCGCGATGAGGTCGAGGACCACGAGCGCGGTGAGCAAGCCGTCGCCGGTGGTGGCCAGATGCGGCAGTAAAATGTGCCCGGACTGCTCGCCGCCCAGCGCGGCATGGTGCTTGAGCATCTGTTCGAGCACGTATCGGTCGCCCACCGGGGCGCGCAACATGCGGATGCCGGAGCGTTTGAGGGCGGCTTCGAGGCCCATGTTGGACATGGTGGTGGCGACGACCAGGTCGCCGGTGAGCAGTCCGCGGGATTTGAGGTCGCGTGCGGCCATGAGCAGAATGGCGTCGCCGTTGAAGATATTGTTGTGGGCTCCGGCCAACATGCAGCGGTCGGCGTCGCCGTCGAAGGTGAGGCCCAGGTCCGCGGCGCGCGAGACGACTTCGGCGGCCACCCACTTGGGGTGGAGCGCGCCGCAGCCGAGGTTGATGTTGCGGCCGTCGGGCTCGATGTTGAGCAGCGTGACCGCACTGGGGCCGGGGCCCGAGAGGCAGCGGAAGAGCTGCGGCGCGACGGCTGCCGAGGCGCCGTTGGCGCAGTCGGCCACGATGCGCAGCCCGGCCAGGTTGAGTCCCGGGACCGCATCGATGAGGAACTGGATGTAGTCGCCCAGGAAGGCCGGGTTGTCCGCGACCGGTGGCAGGGAAGCCGGGTCGGGCGGGTTAATCTTGGCGGCTTGCTGAAGGATTTCGTCCTCCATGGCCAGCTCGACCGCATCGGCCAGCTTGAAGCCATCGCCGCCGAAAAGTTTGATGCCGTTGTCCTGCCAGGGGTTGTGGGAGGCGGAGATGACCACGCCGGCCTGAAAGCCGTGGGTGCGGGCGAGGAAAGCCACGGCGGGAGTGGTGATGACGCCGGCGCTCTCGACGCGGGCCCCGGCTTCGCGCAACCCGGCGGCCAGGGTGGCGGCGATCCAGGGGCTCGACTCGCGCGTGTCGCGGCCCAGAATCACCTTGGGCTCGGCGGCCAAAGTGTGCAGCGAGTGGCCCAGGGCCAGGCCGCAGGCGAAGATGGTGGTGGGGTCGAGGGGAGTTTCACCGGCCACGGCGCGAATGCCGTCGGTGCCGAAGAGTCTGCGTGCTTTGGCAGCGGTCATAATCTCATTTCTTGAGGGACTTTTTGGAAGTAGCCGCTTCCACGCGGCTGATGAAAGCGCCGTCGAAGAGGCGGGTGAAGACCTGGTCGCCGGGCGCGACCTGGGTCATGGAGCGCACCACCAGGCCTTGGGCGTCGAGGACCAGCGCGTAGCCGCGATCGAGCACGGCGAGCGGGGAAAGGGAGTTGAGGCGCGCGTCGAGAGCGCTGAGGTGGGCCGCGGATGCGTGCAGCCGGCGTTCCAGCGAGCGGTCCAGGCGGGTTCGGAAGGCCTGGAGGCGCTGGCGGGCCTGGGCCAGGCTCTGGCGCGGATCGTGGCGCAGAACCGCTGCGGCGAGTTCCGCAACCTGGCGCTGGCGCTGGCGCAACAGGCCGTTTGCCGCAGCCTCCAGGCGGAAGGTGAGGTCGTCGAGGCGCTGTTCGAGGCGGCGCAGCAGGCCGGCCATGCGCGACTCGGCGCGGCTGACCGGCAGGCGCGTGAGGCGCTGCCGGGCCTGCAGCAGTTGGAAGCGCGCGGCGCGGTCGAGGCGGTGCGCCTGGGTGGCCAGGTGCTCGGCGATCTTGTGCTGGGCCTCGGTGATGAGTTCGGCGGCGGCCGAGGGGGTGGGAGCGCGCAGGTCTGCGACAAAGTCGGCGATGGTGAAGTCGGTTTCGTGGCCTACGGCGGAAACGACGGGGAGGCGGCTGGATGCGATGGCCCGGGCGACGCGCTCGGAGTTGAAGGCGGCCAGGTCTTCGAGCGAGCCTCCGCCGCGCGCCAGGACGATGGCGTCCACCAGTCCCGAAGCATTGAGTTCGGCCAGCGCGGCCTCAATTTCGGCGGGCGCGGAATCTCCCTGGACCGAGACGGGGCAAAGCAGGACGCTCAAGCCGGAGTGGCGGCGGGCGACGATGTTGAGGAAGTCGCGAACGACGGCGCCGGTGGGCGAGGTAATAATGCCGACGGTGCGCGGAAAGGGAGGCAGGGGACGCTTGCGCTGGGCGTCGAAGAGGCCCTCGGCCTTGAGCCGTTCCTTCAGTTGCTCGAAGGCCAGTTGCAAGGAGCCCGCGCCGACCGGCTCCATGGTTTCGGCGACCAGTTGCATTTGCCCGCGCTGCTCGTAGACGCTGACCCGGCCGCGCACCAGCACGTGCAGGCCGTCTTCGGCGCGGAATCGCAGCAGCATGGCCTGGCGGCGGAAGAGCACGACCGGGAGCTGCGCGTCGGCATCCTTGAGGGTGAAATAGACGTGTCCGGAGGGTGCGGGGCGGAAATTGGAGATCTCGCCCTCCACCCAGACGTCGCCGTATTCGCGCTCCACCAGTTCGCGGACCTGGCTGACCAGTTCGCGCACCGGCCAGATGCGGCGCGCGCTTCTGGGCTCCTGAAAGCCGAGGTCAAGCTGGGGCGCGAATGGGTCTTGCCGGATCACTTCTTCAAAGTGTAACTGGTGGGGAGTGCGCCGGCCTGGTTGCGGTTCTCGACAAGGGCACGCAATTGGGTGGAAAGGCCGATGAGCTGAGAAGGGAGCAAGAGGCCGGGACTGTTGGGAGGGGAATAGAGGGCTTCGATCTGGCGGGCCAGGACGGTGCCGCTGGCGAGGCCGAAGGTGCCCAGGACGCCGGCCAGCTTGTGCGCCGCCTCGCGGGCCTGGGAAAGCTGGTCTGGGGTAAGGCCGTTGCCGGCAGCGGCCGCCGCGGCGTCGAGTACGGCCAGCCGTTCCTCAATCTGGGGAAGGAACCGGGACCACATGCGGTCCAGGGCCTCGGCCATCGAGGGCTGTGGGGCGGAGTCCATGGCGGCGGGGCTCAGTTCCAGCCCAGCACGCCGGCGATCTGCGTGGAGAGCGTGAGCGGGTCGAAGGGCTTGAAGAGGACGGCGTTCACGCCCAGGTCGGCAAAGCGGCGCTGGTCTGAACTCTGCACCTTGGCGGTGAGCAGCAGGACCGGAATGTGGGCGGTGGCGGGGTTCTTGCGCAGTTCGAGGAAGGTGGTCGGGCCGTCCATGCCGGGCATCATCACATCGAGCAGGATGGCTTCCGGCTGGTAGTCTATGGCGCGCGCCAGGCCCTGTGCGCCGGAACTGGCCATCATGACCTCCCAGCCGGCGACGGTTTCCAGGCTCAGGGCAGCCACCTCGCGGATGTCCTCTTCGTCGTCAATGATCAGGATGCGGTGCGCCATGACTCCATCATCTCTCCGGCGAGCCTGGATCGTCCACAGCGGGCGTGGCGATCCAGGAATTCTCAATGGGGGAACAGCGAGGCACCCAGCGCGGTTCCTCCCGGAAGGAGACGAGAATAGCCCATGGTGGAACCCTGGGAAAGCGTTTGGCCGAGAGATTTCCGCCCCGGAGGGGCGGCGCGAAAGCCCAGCACCGTACCTGGATTCCGCAATCCATGGTGCAAATGTTCGATCCGCCCCTCCGGGGCGGATGACGCTCTGTTTGCGTCAACCCCAGGGCGGCGCTGCGCTTGCCCTGGGCTATTTTCGACGGGCTCCCTACGGGAGCGGGCCGATGCGCTGCTCATCGGATGGCGAATGCCGTGGCCCATTTGGAATTGGCGCAGCTCATCGCCGCGGTTTGCGAACCTTGCTTAGAGCGTTTTCCGGAATCGTGTAGACCAGGATTTCATTGGTATCCCACCCATTTCCGCAAAAAACGCAGAAATGGATGGGGCACGGAAGTCTATAGCAAAGGCGAGAATTCTCTAGCCGCCGACGGGCAAGAGAAACGCGGCAGCCGGGCGCCCTTGTTCACGAGGCGCGGGCGGCAGGGACTGCGGAAGGGACCTCTTCGATCTGTCGCGAACTGCGCAGCATGGTTAGCACCAGGGCCTCGAGCTGCTGCGGCTGCACGCGCGTCTTGGCGAGGAAGTGCGTGGGTCCGAGCGTCAACTGGCGGCGTTCCGAGGGGGTGAGGTCGCGTCCGGAGTACACCACCAGGGGCAGCCGGGCCAGGGTATCGTGCTGGCGCAGCCAGTCCACTACGTTGAAGCCGTCGCCGTCGGGCAGCCCGATGTCGAGCACCAGCAGGTGGGGTTGAAAGGCAAAGCAGGCGTCCAGGGCCGCCTGCCGGGTGTGCGCCAGTTCCACCTCGATGGTGTCGCGGGCGAAAACATCGCCGATCATGCGGGCCAGGTCCACGTCGTCCTCGACGACGAGGATGCGGACCTTTTCTCCGGGGCCGCAGAGCACGCGCGCCAGCTCGCCCAGCAGCGCCTCTTCATCGAGCGGCGCGGTCACGAATCCCTCGGCGTCGGTGGGCAGTTGATCGGGTTTCTGGGAGTCCTCGACGCTCAACAGCACGATCGGGGTGCGGCTTTGGGGGTCCAGGCGGCGCAGCAGGGGCAGGATCTCCCATCCGTTCATTCCGTCCAGAGCGGTGTCGAGCAGGATGGCCTGGACTCCTTCGCGGGCCGCGGCCAGGGTCCGCTCCACGGTGGAGGCTTCGACCACGCGATATCCGTGGCGGCTCAGCTTGGCGGCAATCAGGGGCCGGGTGGATCCGTGCGCGTCGGCCAGCAGCACCGTTCCTTGCCGGGACGGGCCGTCGAAGCGGGCGGGCACGGTATCGGTTGAAACCGGGAGGTAGGGCAGGTAAACGCGGAAGGTGGAGCCGCGCACCGGGTTGCGCTCTGCCCAGATGCGCCCCGAGTGCTGCAAGACGATGGTGCGGCAGATGGCCAGGCCCAGTCCGCTGCCGCCTTTCTGCCGCGAGTCCGACGCATCGACCTGCTGGAAGCGGCCGAAGATAGCCTCCAGCTTGTCGGCGGGAATGCCGCGGCCGTGGTCGATGACCGAGACGGTGACGCCGCTGACGCCGGGCTGCATCATCACCGACACGGTGGAGTTGGCCGGCGAGAACTTGACCGCGTTGGACAGCAGGTTGGTGAGCACCTGGAGCAGGCGGTCGGGGTCGGCGGCGACCTCCGCCTGGGTGGTGTCGTGAATCAGCCGCACCCCGGCCGCATCGGCCACCGGCTCCATGCCGTCGATGGCCTGGCGGACGATCTCGGCCAGTTGCACGGGGCGGAAGGCCAGCGGCTCGCGGCCGCTCTGGATGCGCTCCAGATCGAGGATATCGTTGATGAGCCTTACCAGACGGTCGGAGTTGGTGAGGGCAATGCGGAGCAGGTTGGCGGCCTTGTCGCTCATCTTGCCCAGCATGCCCGAGGAGAGCAGGCCCAGCGCTCCCCGGATGGAGGTCAGCGGGGTGCGCAACTCGTGGCTCACGGTGGAAATGAACTCGTCCTTGAGCCGGTCGAGGGCATAGCGCTGGCTGATGTCCCGGAAGCTGAGCACGGAGCCGGAGAAGCGGCCCTGGTCCAGAATGGGAGTGAGGAAATACTCCGCCGGGAAAGAGGTGCCGTCGGCGCGGAAGATGGCGTCCTCACCCGCCGCCGCCTTGTGTTCCCTGGCGGCCAATTCCAGCGGGCAATCCTGGCCGCACTTGCGGCCGGCCGCCGCAGCTCCGTGGAGCAGATCGTGGACCGGCTTTCCGGTCAGTCCGATGGGCTCGGCTCCGAGCAGCCGCGCCGCCGCCGGGTTGGCAAAGCTCACCAGCCCATGCCGGTCGACGCCGCAGATGCCGTCGGCGACTGAATCCAGCAGAATCTGCTGCTGGCGATAGAGTTCCTCGGCCCGGCCCCGTTCGCGGCTGCGCGCCAGCATCTGACCCAGCGAGGAGGCCACGGTTTCAATGGCAGCCATGGCCTCGCGGTCTTCGCGATAGCGGAAATGGCAATAAAACTCGAGCACCGCCAGCACCTTGTTGCCCACGCGCACCGGCACGGCCCAGGCGGAGGCCATTTCGTGGCGCAGGGCGGACTGAATTCGCGGAGTCTGGGGCACGGTTTCCAAGTCGGTAATCCAGACCGGGCGGGCATTCAGCCAGGCCCTCCCCGGCAGTTCCTCGCCGCTGGCCAGGTTGAGCCCCATGCACTCCTGAATCAGGGCTTCGGTGCGCCGACCGGGAGCGCCCCAGGCGGTACAGAACTCCAGCCGGTTCTCTTCGGGATTGATCTCCCATTTCACGGCCACGTCCCAGCCCTGTGAGACGCAGAGGGCTTCGAGGATGCGCATTGCGGCCACCTCGGAGGAGCTGCTTTCGCCCACGATCTGGCTGACCACCAGTTGCAGGGCCAGGCGGTGCTCGCGCTGTTTCTGCTGGGTTACATCGCGCAGCAGGCAGCGCACCGCGAGCGGCTTGCCGGCCTTCTGGCGCTGGCTCAGGCTCAGCTCCAACTCCAGTACCTGGCCATCGGCGGTATGGTTGCGCAGGGGCGCGCGGTCCACCACCTCGCCGTCCAGGGCGCGGCGGAACAGCGCTCCGGCTTCACCGCGGCAAGTGGAACCGAAAATCTCCTCGAACGAAATGAGACCCGCCAGCGCTGAGCCGTCCACGTCGAAGCAGCGTTTCCAGGCGGGGTTGGCATAGAGGAACTGCCCGGCCGGGCTGAGCGTGGCGATCATCTCGCTGGAATTCTCAAACAGGTCGCGGTAGCGCTCCTGCGACTCCCGCACCACCTGCTCCTGGTTGAGCGTTGCGCTGCGGTCCAGGGCCACGACCACCAGCCCAGTGAGAGCGCCCTCGCCGTTGCGCAGGGCGGAGATGTGGAGGGTGACGGGAAGCAGGGTCCCGTCCTTGCGCAGCAATTGCGCATTGAAGCACGGCACCTGGCTGGGAGGAAGGGTGCGAACACAGCTCATGTAGGCCGCCATCCGCCCGGCCGGGGTAGGCTCCGGGGCGCGCTCGACAGCGCACAGTTTTTCGATCTCAGAGACCAGCCGGGCGCCCTCGCCCGGAGCGAGAATGTCCATGGTGCTCCACTGCTTGATCAGCTCGGAGGCGTGGTAGCCCATCATCCGCTCCGCGGCAGGGTTCACGTACTTCAGCCTGCCATCCAAGCCCACGGACACCACGCCCGGGCCGGCGGATTCAAACAGGTCCTTGAGCAGTTCAACGGCGGGCGCGGGAGAGGAACTTGCAGACGGCGGATTCTGGAGCAGAAGGCAGAGCGCAACCGCAGCAGCGGCGGCGGCGAGGGCAAAGAGCAGAGGTCCGTCGACGCGCGGACCAGCGGCCAGGCGGACAACCAGGCCTCCGATGGCCAGAATCAGCGCCGCCAATCCGACCTTGGAGCCGAACGGGAGAGGGCGGCCCCTGCCCACCCGTCTGCGCTGGGTGGTTGCGGTTGTTGTGGTGCTCGTGGACCGGTTCTGCATGCTTCTCCTCAGAGGTTGCCCTCTCCGACCGTGGCGGCCAGGAAGCCTTTCGGTCCCGCACCCCACGATGAGGCATCGCCCCTGCCGGCCGTCCCGGCCCCCGCGATCGTGGGAAGAAACTTCCAGTCCTCGAAGGCGTCCCCGCGGGGGGGAGCTGGGCGCTCAAAAATGCGCTTTCGCTTCGATGGCTGCGAACTCTACCCGGTCTCTGGGCCCAAGTCAACCGGCCCGGCGGCACAAACGGTCGCCAGGAATCCTGGTTGAGCAGAGGTCGGCTTGCTTATTGTCCATTACATTACTCCTTTTCAAGAGTGCTTGTTGCCGGATTACCGCTGAATGGGATGCTGAAGTCGAAGTCGCCGCGCTGGGGCACGCTGTGGACGGCAGCGGCAGCAAGCCGATACCCAGACGGGGAGGTCCGCTCCAAGGGCCTGACCGAAAGGCATCCCTTGGGGTAGGCTAAAACAGGCTGCGGAAGAAGGGCGATTTGGAACCTTCCCTCAGGGGCTAAAGCCCGAGATTTTCCAGGCGCATTTGCGGCACGCGACCCAGAGGGGGCCCCGGTCGTGCCCTTTCAAAGGCAGTTTCCCTCAGCGCGGAATCTTCATGCGATTGCCCGGCTTTCGCTACGGGCTGCCATCAGAATTCCAAGCAGGCAACCGTATACTGGCCAGATGTTGCGTCTCTCGGCTTTATCTCGTCTGTTTCAATCGGTTCTGGCCTCGATTGGGCTGGTTTTGCTTCTGGCTCTGCCGCCCGCCGCCCGCGCCTGGGGCAATGGCGGCCATCGCCTGATCAACAAGCTCGCGGCCAGTTCGCTGCCCGCCGATGCGCCCGCCTTTCTGCGTTCACCGGAGGCCGTCGCGGAAATCGAGTACCTGGGTCCGGAGCCGGACCGCTGGCGCTCGCCCGCGGAACCGGAACTGAACGCGGCCCAGGCTCCCGAGCACTTCATCGACCTGGAGCCGGCCGATGCGCTGGGCCCGCTGCCGCGCCGCCGTCTGGATTTCGAGGCCAGTGTATTCGCTTCCGGTCAGAGGCCGGAAAAAGTCGGCCTGCAGCCCTGGGAAGCCACTGAAATCTGGGAGCGGTTGAAGGCCGCGCTGAGGGAGTATCGCCACGTCGCCGCCGACCGCCAGGACACTCGCCCGGTCGAGCAGGCCATTGTCTTCTACGCCGGGTGGCTGGGCCACTACGTTGGCGACGCCTCCCAGCCCCTGCATACCACCATCCAGTACAACGGCTGGGTCGGGCCCAACCCCAACGGCTACACTACCGGGCACCAGATTCACTGGCAGTTCGAGGGGCCGTTTGTGGACGCCAACCTCCGCGAACCCGAGGTGCGGGCCAGGATGACGCCGCTCAAGCCGATCGTCGGCGACATTTTCGACGCCTATGTCGCCTACCTGCGCCACAGCAAGACTTATGTCGAACAGGTCTACCAACTGGAAAAAGCGGGAGGGTTTACCGGCGCAGGAACGGCCGAGTCGCGCGAGTTTACCGCCGATCGCCTGGCTGCGGGGGCGAGCATGTTGCGGGACATGATCTACACGGCCTGGCTGGAAAGCGCCAAGCCCGTGCCGGACCCGTATGCGGGGAAGTGAGAGCGCTGCTCACCGGCATCTTCTCACGAAGAACCGGGCCGCACTCTCAGAATCACTCGCCGGCCAGATGCGCCAGATAATCGGCCGGCGAGATCACAGTGACGCCATTCCGCACCGCCTCGGGGAAATGCTTGAGATTTCCCGTCACCAGCCAAGCTCCGGCCGCATGGGCAAGCGCCAGGAAGGGTGCATCCTTCGGGTCCGGACAGGCATAAAGCTGCGCATTCGAGTCCGCTAGCTGCGTGCTGGCTTCAATCAAGAACTCCAGCCAAAGAGGAGGGAACTTGTAGCGTTGGAATTTGGTGCGCCGTACAACTTCCCGGTACTCTGCCACGATGCGCGGGCTGGTCACGATCTGAACTTTGCCGCCCAATACCCAGCCGGTAACAATCTCTGCCGGGGCCCCGGCGCGGTTAATGTTCGCAGAGACAATCACATTGGTATCGAGAACGATTAGGCGCATCGCTCTTCCTGGTCCTCGGGAGAGTTGCGGATACGGCTGATTTCCGCCTCAATCTCTTCCTCGCTTGCCAGGTTGGAACCCGACGCTTCGGCAAGACGCCATCCCTCCCGCAGGCTAGCGAGCGCCATGGCCCGCCGGAGTTCCCGATCTTCCTTGACCACATCGCCAAAGACCGGGACCAGGAAGTATACGGGGCCATCCTGACCCACCAGCAGAGCCGTCTCTCCTGCCGGGACGTCTACCAGGGCCTTGGCCCCGCGGGTTCTGAACTCACGCAATGAAACCTGGCGCATAGGGCACCTCCTTGGTCGCAGTGTAGCCGAAATGGCTACAGAGAGCAATCCGGTCCGTCCATAAAGGCTCGCGCCGCCCCGGGGCGAGTCGCTCCGTGGGAGCCGATTCTTGTTGAACCAGATTTAGGGGATCTTTGAGACAACTCTTTGTTGAGGGAAACGAATCCAGGCCGACTCAGTCGCCGGACTCGGCCGCCGCGAGGGCGGGGACTCTCCGGAGCAGCGGGGTCAGGGTCAAGGTGATGAGGGCCACGGCGGGAATGGCAATCAGCAGCCAGGCGAGCAGCGCCTGCTCGGCCAGGCTGCCCATGCGCGAGATGAACTCGAGCGGCGAAGCGTGCAGCAGGGCGGAGGCCTGGAAGCCGCGGCCGGAATCGAGTCGGAGGAGCCGCCCGCCGAGGCGCATAAAGGGCACAATGAGCGCCACTTGCAGGGGCATGACCGCGTAATTCGCCGCTTGGATGGCGGGCAGGTTCAGCTTCAGAGTGAGGGCCAGCAGGGCGCAGAGAGCGGTCGGAATCCCCACCACGGGAAGGCAGCCGATGGCGAACCCCAGCGCCAGCGTAAGCGCCAGCCGTTGCGGCGAGATGCCCTGCCGCAGCCAGATGGCCGCCTTGCGCTTCATCGACTCGAGCTTGAGCGATTCAAGGGACCTGCTCATGATGTTCACCATATCGGCGGGAAACACACTTCCTGATGGACATGAAATGAAACTTTGGTGAATGAACCAAAGCGGGCAGCAGAAAATGAGGTTCTGCTACTCCGGGAAAGCCAGCAATCCCCGCTTCCGCATCTCCCCCAGGACACGCTCGACTTTCCAGTCCAGCGCCCCGGCGCCATCAATGATTAGATGTGCGTTGAGGGCCGAAGGGCGCACAAAGGCCAGGCTCGAGGGGCGCACGGTGGCTTCGTACTGCCGCCGCACCGACTCCGGGGTTCGCCCCCGCTGCTCGATGTCCCGTTTCAGACGCCGCTCGAAGCACAGCTCGTCCGGGGTGTCGACGTAGATGCGCAGGTGGCAGAGGGGCAGCAATTCGGGGTAGTAGAGGGCAAAAATGCCCTCCACCAGCAGATAAGCCCCGGCGCGCACGGTCTCTGTCTGGCCCACGATGCGGCTGTAGGTCGCGAAATCGTAGAGCGGGCGCTCGATGGACTCGCCCCTGGCCAGCGCCGCAACGTGCGCGGCCAGCAGCGGGCTCTCGATGACCGCCGGGTCGTCCATGTTCTGCTTGACCCGCTCTTCAGGCCTCAGGTGCGACAGGTCGCGGTAGTAGTTGTCGAGGTGGAAGTGGACGCCATCGAGGGTTCGCGCCAATTCGGCGGCCAGGGTGGTTTTGCCCGACCCCGAACAGCCGGCAATGGCCAGCACCACGGGCGGAAAGGGGAGGCGCGCGCTGCGTTCTTGGGGTTGGTTCACAGCTTTTGCTCTCCATTTGTCTTGCGCAGCGCGGCCAGTTGCGGCATGAGCCGCTGGAGCAGGCGGGCCAGCCGGTGCTCCACCTGGCGGCCGGTTTGGAAGACTTCTTCGTGGCTCAAGGGCGTCGCGCCCAGGCCCGCGGCCAGGTTGGTGACGCAGGAAATGCCGAGCACCTCGATGCCCATGTGCCGGGCAACAATGGTCTCGGGCACCGTGGACATTCCCACCAGCGTGGCGCCCAGGGTGCGAAAGGCGCGAATCTCGGCCGGGGTCTCGAAGCTGGGCCCGCTCACCGCGAGATAGGTCCCCTCGCCGAGCGCGAAGCCCTCCGCAGCCGCCGCATCGCGGGCCAAGGCGCGCAGCCGCCTGGAATAGGGCTCGGTCATGTCGAAGAAGCGCAGCCCGGCAGCGGGGCGGAGGGCAAAACGCGGCTCGTTGGGGCCGACAAGAGGGTTCCAGCCCATGAGGTTGATGTGGTCGGCCAAGGCAACGAGCTGGCCCAGTTGATAGCCTTCCTGGATGCCCCCGGCCGCGTTGGTCAGCACCGCGAACCGGATGCCCGCCAAGCCCAGCACCCGCATGGGAAAGGTGACCTGTTGCGGCGAGTAGCCCTCGTAGAAATGCACCCGGCCCTGCATGACGGCTACCGGCACACCGCCGAGCAGGCCGGCCACGATGCGGCCCGAGTGGCCTTCGACGGTGGATTGCGGAAAGTGCGGGATTTGGGCGTACGAGACGGTCACCGGTTGCGTGACGGCGTCGGCCACGGCGCCCAGCCCGGAGCCGAGAACAATTCCAATGCGGGGAGAAAGCGAGCCCAGTTTGCCTCGCAGAAATGCCGCTGCCTCTGAGACTTGATCGAAGTAGGTCATGGTTTGAGCCTGCTGGTGCGCTTTGGACATTCTACAGGTTTCGAGATTCCGAGCTTGGCGGATCGGCCTGGCGAGCGGGGAGTCGTTGTTCGATCGGCGGTTGCGGGGTAACCTTGAACCATGACGCAAGAGGCCGGGATACAAGCCGACGAAACCACGCTGCGCGGGTCGGTGCTGGTGCTGCTGCAGTTCAATGTGTCGGATGGCATTCGGTTGGACCGGGTCAAGGAGCTGATTCGCGCCCGGACTGTGGCGCAGCCCAGCCCCAAGCATCCTGCGCCGGAATACATTCGCTACAAGACGCCGCCGGTGGTCGCGCAGCTCGATGCCCTGGTGCTGGACAGCGGGGAGCGGCTGCAGGGGGAGATCAAGTACTACGACTACGGCGTGGTGAGCGTGGTTTTCGAACTGGCCTTTGACGGCGGCTGGAACAAGCTGATCGGCCTGGCCAGCCGCTGGGTGTGGGAGATCGACTTTGCGGCCCGCGCGCAGGCTATTGTGCGGGCCAGCCTGGAACGGGCCGCACCGGCCCTCATCAAGCCCTACAAGGAATGGCTCAGCGAGGACTACCTCATCTTTCACGCGCGCGAAATCTCGGGCTCGCCCTCGGTTCCGGAGCTGATCCAGCAGCATGGCGCGCGCATAGCGCAGGTGGTGCGCGGCGAAATGGGGCAACTGGCGGAAAGCGAGACCAACGAGGTGCTGCAGTCGCGCATTTCGTATTATGCCAACGACCTGGCGGTGATCGGCTGGAACGCGGCGTTTCTGTACGACAGCGCATCGGGCGCGGAGACCGCGATCCAGTTGCTGGAGTACGCGAATTCGCAACTGCTGGAGTTTCGCCACTACGACGAACTGCTGACCGGAGAGCTGGAACGGGTGTATACGCTGCTGGACGAAGGGACGGGAATGCTGGCCCGGTGGCGGCTGGCCCGCTCGGCGACCCGCCTGCACACGGTGCTGCTGGATGTGGCCGAGTTGACCGAGCACGTGGATACCGCGATCAAGTTTCTCAGCGACATGTTCTCGGCGCGCCTCTACAAGCTGGCCGCATTGAAGGTCGGCGTCCCGGACTACAAGGAACTGGTGACGCGCAAGGTGCATACGGCGGAGGAACTCTATCGCTTCATGGTCGACCAGTTCAACCAGAGCCGGGCGTTTTTCATGGAGCTGACGGTGGTCATCATCCTGGTGGTCGAGCTGTTTTACATGTTCAAGGGCGCCACGTTTTAGAGCGACGCCGCATCGGCCAGGCAAGCATAAGCCGGCTTTGGCCCCAGAGGGAAGTTCAAGATGAAAGAAATCGTTGCCGTGATCTTCGGGCTGGGGCTGGGGTGCAACGCGCTCTTGTTTGTGCCGCAAATCGTGGCTGTGTGGCGCAAGAAGACCGATGAGGGCATCTCGCTGGTGACCTTCGGGGGCTTCAGCGTGCTGCAGATGGTGGGGATTGTGCATGGGGTGTACCAGCGGGATCTCTCGCTGATTCTGGGCATGGCGGCGAGTTTGCTGACCTGCGGATCGGTGACGGCGCTGACGATCTTCTATCGCGTACGGCGGCTCAGAACGGCCGCAAAGGCCAACTGAGCTTGGTCGCTTCAGAGCACAGAAAAATCCTCCGGCGCTAGCGTGACCACACAGCATCCCAGCGAGTAATTGAACCACTGGTGCTCGGTGGTGGGGGTTGCGAAGAAGCCTTCCAGATGACGGCGGCGCGCCACTTCGGCCACAAAATCGCGGGGGCCGAAGAAGAGCGTGAACGCGCTGTCCCAATCCACGGTGAACAGGAAGGACGCATCGGGGGCGGCCAGGGTTCCGCGGGAGGGGAAGGGGTCTTCACGATTCTTGAGCCTTGAAACACTGAGTTGCTGGATCGGATCGGCATTGGGAAACTCAGGCACAAAGATCAGTTCGTTCTGGCCGGCGGCTTCAAACGCATGGAGAAAGTCCATGTGCAGCAGGGGCTCGAAGCTGCCCTCTCCGGGCATCCAAACGGAGCCGGATTCGAGGTAGTGCTGGAGCGCATCGCGGGCCGGATAATCGTGCAACTCTTCGCGGACCGCTCCAATCGAAGTGAGCATCGCTTGATATAGCTTGGCGCAGGTGGGCAGGCCGATTTCGGCGGCAACCTGAGCCCAGGGGTACTTTGCGCCAAAGCTCAGGATTTCTTCGTCGCCCGGATATTGCTTCGTCACGTTCCAGGCAAGGTGTTGCGGAACCGATACAAAGGGATGAAGGACGATATAGACGGATTCGAAGCGGTTGCCGTATGCCTCGGCGAGGGGCGCATCGTAGGGCGGGTAGACGAGGCTTTCGTAGTTCACGCTGTCAGGATAACAAAGGGGGATTGGGTTGGAATTGGAACGCCGGGCACCCATCCTTCCCGCATTCGTCGCGGAAAGGATGGGAAAGATAGAGCGTGAATCGGCGGCACCTTGTTTTTCGCGGCTCTATCCCAGAAACATGCCGGCGATCGAAGCCGAAATCAAGTTGGCCATGGTGCCGGCGAGCATGGCGCGGATGCCCAGGCGGGCCAGGTCGTTGCGCCGCTCGGGAACCAGCGCGCCGATGCCGCCGATCTGCATCCCAATCGACCCCAGGTTGGCAAACCCGCATAACGCAAAAGTCGCGATGGTGAACGAGCGCGGCGCCAGTGCCGCTTTCTGCGCGCCCAGAGCGATGTAGGCGATCACTTCATTGAGCGCCATGCGGGTGCCCAGCAGGTTGCCGATGGCGCCGCAGTCGTGCCACGGAACCCCGATCAGCCAGGCCACGGGAGCGAACACGAAGCCCAGAATCTCACCCAGGCTGCCGGGAACCCAATGCATGTAGGCCATGCCGTGGGTCCACAGCAGCAGGCCGTCGAGCAGCGCCACCAGGGCCAGAAAGCTGATCAGCATGATGCCCACGTTGAAGGCCAGTTTGCCGCCGTCGATGGTGCCGCGGGCGATGGCGCCGATAAGGTTTTCTTCCTGGTGCAGTTCGTCCTTGGGAATGACAACCCGGCCCTCGGTGGCCGGCGTTTCGGTTTCCGGCACCAGCATCTTGGCCAGCAAAATGGTCCCCGGCGAGGTCATGATGACGGCGGAGAGCAGATGCCGCGCCTCAACTCCCTGCGCGATGTACATGGCCATGATGCCGCCCGAAACGTGGGCCATGCCGCTGGTCATGATGGTCATCAGTTCGCTCTTGGTAGCGCCTTTGAGAAACGGCCGAATGGTGAGCGGAGCTTCGGTCTGTCCCATGAAAATGGACGCCGCCACGTTCATGCTTTCAGCGCCGGAGATGCGCATGGTCTTGAGCATCACCCAGGCCATGGCGCGGATGACGATCTGCATCAGCCCGATGTGATAGAGCACCGCGAAGAATGCGGAGATGAAGATGATGGTGGGCAGCACCTGGAAGGCGAAGATGGCGCCGGAGTTGGGCGGGAGGAGATTGCCGAAGGCTCCGGAGTTGGGCAGGCCGAGCTGGCCAAACAGGACCCTGGTTCCGGCGAAGGTCGCCGAGAGCATGGAATTCACCACGCCCCCGGCCCAGGTCATGGCGCGCTGGCCGTAATCGAAGCGCAGCACCAGGAAGGCGAAAGTGACCTGCAGCCCCAGTCCCCAGGCCACGGTGCGCCAGCGGATGTGTTTGCGGTCTGTCGAGCCCAGCCATGCCGCCAAAAGAACGGCCAAAATCCCCAGTACTCCGGTAAATCGATCCAAAATCGGGCACTCCTTAAAAGCAGGGGTCAGTGTGAGGTGTGAGTGTGTGAGTGTGTGAGTGTGTGAGTGTGTGAGTGTGAGTGTGTGAGTGTGAAGTGTGAGTGTGTGAGTGTGAAGTGTGAGTGTGGTCATTGTCAGTTGGCAGTAATCAGTGATCCGTCGTCAACTTCCGGCGCGTGTGCGCCGTGCCGAGGGATGAACCATCGTTGTTGCACACTTCACACTCACACTCACACTTCACACTGTTCACTGAAACACTACCTTACAGTATCGCGCAGATAGGCTTCCGCGTCGGCGCGGGCCAGGACCCGGCTGACCAGGGGCGACGAGGCCTGGGGAGGAGCTTCCGCGATGGTGATGGCCTGTCGCAGAATCGCGGCGGGCTCGGCCAAGAGAGCTGGGCTGGTGGCGTAGAGCGTGGCCAGCGGCTGGCCTTTTTCCACGCGCGCACCGCGGCGGGCATGGAAGCGGATGCCGGCGTGGGGATCGACCGGCTCGCCGGCCTTCTCGCGCCCCGCGCCCAGCCGCTGCACGGCCCAGCCCAGGGCGGTGGTATCCATTTCGGCCACAAACCCGCTCTCCCAGGCTTCGATCACCTCGGTTGCCCCCGGCTTATGGAAGCCGCCGGGGTCTTCAAAGACGCGCACATCGCCGCCCTGGGCCTCGACCATCGAGAAAAACACGCGCAGCGCCGAGCCGTCCGCGAGGGCCGCTTCGGCCCTGGCAAACCCGGCCTCCGGCGTCGCCGCGTGGCCACCCAGGTGGATCATCCAGCCGGCAAGCGTCAGCGACAGCTCGCGCAGGTCCTCGCTTTCCGGCGGGCGCTGGCCGCGAAGAAGATCGACGCACTCGACCAGTTCGATCCAGTTGCCGGCGGTCGCGCCCAGCGGCTGGCCCATGTCGGTCATGAGGGCCACCGTGCGGGTTCCGGCGGACTCGGCCGTGGCTACCATCAGCGCCGCCAGGTACTCGGCGTCCTCCCGCTTGCGCAGGAACGCTCCCGAGCCGGTCTTCACGTCCAGAACCAGGGCGTTCAGGCCGGCGGCCAGCTTCTTGCTCAAAATCGAAGCGCAGATCAGACCCGGACTTTCGACCGTCCCGGTCCGGTCTCGCAGGGCATAGAGCACCCGGTCGGCCGGGACCAGGGCCGGCGTCTGGCTGACGATCGAGGCGCCGCATTTCCGCAAGACGACCTCAAACTCCCGCAGTGTGAGCGCCGTCCGGTAGCCCGGAATGGCTTCGAGCTTGTCCAGGGTGCCGCCGGTGTGGCCGAGGGCCCGGCCGCTGATCATGGGCACAATCAGGCCACAGGCGGCGGCCAGCGGAGCCACCAGGAAGCTGGTCTTGTCGCCTACTCCGCCGGTGGAGTGCTTGTCGACGGCTACCTGGCCCAGCCGCGCCGGCGAGAACTTCTCTCCGGAGTCGCGCATGGAGAGGGTGAGCGCCCGGATTTCGTCGAGGGAGAGCCCGTTGAGCCAGGAGGCCATCAGCCAGGCCGAAAGCTGTTCCAGGGGAATGGTCCCGGCGGCGGCCCCGGTGACCAGGAAGCCGATCTCGCGGGGGTCCAGGGCGCCGCCGTCGCGCTTCTTGCGAATGAGGTCGATGGTGTGCAGGGGGGCGAGCGGCGCGGGGGATGCATTTGTCTTTGTGCGTTCAGGGTGGGTCATGATCTTCAGCCTTGCTTTTCTTCGGTTTTGCTGGTCTTCAGTCTTACTTCAGTTTCATCTCGAACGCCGCCGGGAGCAACTCGGAGAAGGACATGGTGCGCTGCCCATCGGCGGAGGGAAAGATCACCGGCGCATGGGGCAGGATGAACTCGGCCAGGACCTGGCGGCAGGCTCCGCAGGGCGGGCTGGGGGCGTCGTTCAGGTTGGCGACGGCGACGGCCTCAATGCGGATCTCCGGCCCGAACCGGGAAACCGCCCGCACCAGGGCGGAACGCTCGGCGCAGATGGTCAGTCCGTAGCTCACGTTTTCCACGTTGGTCCCCACCACGATTTCGCCATTGGTGAGGCGCAGGGCCGCTCCCACGCGGAAACCGGAATAGGGCGCATAGGAGTTGAGAGCCGCCTGGCGCGCGAAATCCAGTAGGCTCGAGAGCGCGGGCTCGGTCGAGTATTGATCGTTCATGGGGTCTCCAATCCGCATTCAGGGTGAGAGTCGAGGCTAACGCATTTTGGCGGTTTCCGCATCTGGGCAATGCCAACCTCGGCCGCTCGGCCCCGATTCCTGTTCCCCGGCCGGTGGCCCCTGATCCCTGTTCGCTCAAGTTGATCCCTTTGCAACCGATATAGCCCTTGAGTGCTCGCAGTGCCGGGGGTGCGCGTCCCGGCCGGGCGGAAGAGTGGCGACGATGGATGAATTGACGAGGGAATTCCTGATCGAGAGCCAGGAAGGGCTGGACCGCATGGAGCGCTGCCTGACCGACCTGGAGGCGCGGCCCGAGGATGCGGGCCTGATCGGAGACATCTTCCGCTCGGTGCACACGATCAAGGGGACCACGGGATTCCTGGGCTTCAAGCGCCTGGAGATGCTGGCTCATGCCGGGGAAAACCTGCTGGGCCTGTTGCGCGAAGGCAAGCTGACCGCCGATGGTCCGATCATCACCGGATTGCTGGAATTGCTGGACGGCCTGCGGGCGATTCTCAAGATCATTGAAGGGGAAGGCGGCGAAGGGGAGGGAGCGGGCGGCGAGGGAGCGGTGGCCGAGGGCCCGGACGCGGCCCTGATCGCCCGCCTGGAAGGGTTGCAGGTTCCGGTCCAGGTTCCGGTCCAGGGGCAGGCGAAACCGCCGGCTCCCGCCCGGATGGCGGCTCAGAGTCAGATGGAGGCTTTGGCGCCGGCCCCGGTTGCATCGGCCCCCGCGGTGTCGGTGCTGGAGACGCCGGTTGTGCCGGCCGCGGCCGGCCTGGCTGAGCCCATTTTGGATGCGCCGGTCGTGGCCGCGCCCCTGGCCAGGGCCGCGGCGGAGGCGGAAATGGATCCGGCCCGGCCACGCATCCAGACCACCGCCGCCGAGAGCGCGCTGCGCGTGGATGTGACGCTGCTGAACCGCATGATGAACCTGGTGGGCGAACTGGTGCTGACCCGCAACCAGGTGCTGCAGGCCACCTCCTCCGACCCCAACATGACTCTGCTTTCGCGCCGTCTGGACATGGTCACCGCGGACCTGCGGGAGAGCGTGATGAAGGCCCGGATGCAGCCGGTGTCGAACATCTTCTCGAAGATGCCGCGCATTGTGCGCGACCTGTCGCAGTCGCTGGGCCGCCGGGTTCGGCTCCAGGTCGAGGGCCAGGACACGGAGCTCGACAAGAGCCTGCTGGAAGCGATCAAGGACCCGCTCACCCACGCGGTGAGGAACGCGCTGGACCACGGCATCGAGCTTCCCGAGGTGCGTCGGGCCGCGGGCAAGGATCCGGAGGGAGCCCTCAAATTGCGCGCCGCGCAGGAGGGCAGCCACGTGATCATCGAGGTCTCCGACGACGGGGCGGGCATCGCGGTCGAAAAGGTGCGCCGGAAGGCGATCGAAGGCGGCCTCATCTCCCCGGACCGCGCCGCTCGCCTGGGGGAGCGCGAGCTGCTGCAACTGATTTTCCTGCCCGGCTTTTCGACCGCCGCCGCGGTGACCAATGTGAGCGGGCGGGGAGTCGGCATGGACGTGGTGCGCACCAACGTGGAGAAGATCGGCGGCAAGGTCGAGATCGACTCCCGCACCGGCAAGGGCACGACTCTGCGGCTGCGGATTCCGCTCACTTTGGCCATTATTCCGGCGCTGATTGTCCGCAGCGTCAACCAGAGCTTCGCGCTGCCGCAGGGGGCGCTGTCGGAGCTGGTGCATGTGCCGCCCGGCCAGGGCTCCACGGCCATCGAGTGGATTGAAAATGCGCCTCTTTACCGGCTGCGCGGCAAGCTGCTGCCGCTGGTTTTCCTTGACCGGCTGCTGATGCCGGTCGTCGAGCACAGGATGGCCACCGAGCGGGATACGTTCATCGCCGTTCTGGACGCCGACGGCCGGCGTTTCGGCCTGGTGGTCGACGGGCTCGCCGATCCCGAGGAGATTGTCGTCAAGCCGTTGTCGGGGGTGCTGAAGGACATCGGCCTCTACTCTGGCGCGACCGTGCTGGGCAACGCCGAGCTGGCGCTGATTCTGGACCCTGGGTCCATTGCCCTCAAGGCCGGGGTGAACCTGCGCGAAGAAGAGCCTGCGCGCGAGGTTGAAGAGGAATCCGAACCCGGGGCCGCGAAGAGTTTCGATTACCTGCTGGTGGAGGCTGGCGGACGCCGGGCCGCGGTGCCCCTCGGCGACGTGCTGCGGATCGAGCAGATTCCGCTCTCGCGCATGGAGTATATCGGCTACCGGCCGGTGCTGAACTTCGAGGGCCAACTGCTGCCGGTCGAGGATTCCGGCGGCGTGCTGGAAGCGGCCCAGGGCAATTCACAGGCGCAGATCGTGGTGGTGGTATGCCGCGAGGGCGGCCGGCACGTGGGTATTGCCGTCTCGCATGTTCTGGACGTAGCCGCCGGAGGGGACCTGTTCGAGGCCGGCACGGCCAACCGCACGGGCGGGGTCACGCTTTTAAAGAATCGGGTGACCGGGGTGGTGGACATGAGCGGCGTACCCGGGCTGCCGGCCGTGGCCGAGGCTTCCGCCGAGTGGAGCCAGAGGGGAGAGACGGTGGCATGAGTACGGCAACGGTGGCCATTCATGGCAAGGAAAAGGCGGCGGCGCTGGTGGAGATGTGCTCGGTGCGCCTGGGGCAGGCTTTGTTCGGCGTGCCCATCACCCACATTCTGGAGATTGTGGGCTCGGCCCGTCCGCAGCCGGTTCCGCTGGCTCCGGCCTTCGTCGGCGGGCTGGTGCACTATCGCGGCGACGTGCTGACGACGGTGAGCCTGCGCCAATTGCTCGGCCTGCCGCCCAGGGACGGGCCCCAGGACATCCTGGTGCTGGAGAGTTCGGGGGGCTGCTTCGGGTTGCTGGTGGACTCGGTGGGCGAGGTGCTGACCGTCTCCTCTGCCGAACATGAACCCAACCCATCGATTCTGGAGGAGCGCAGGAGGGCATTGTTTGCCGGCGCTTACAAGCTGAAGGACAGTCTGCTGGTGATGCTGGACCCCGAGCAACTGGACCCCATGCGGCTGGGCGCGGCGCAGGCCGCATGAGGAGTGCGGGCCCCAACGATTGCGGTATGGAGGAGACCATGCGAGCACTGATTGTCGACGATTCCCGTTTTGTAAGGGGCTATCTGCGCGGACTTCTGGAAGAGAAGGGAATCGAGTGCGAAGAAGCCGCGGACGGCCAGGCGGGCATGGACCGCTTCAACGCCGGCGGGGCGTTCGACCTGGCGCTGGTGGACTGGATCATGCCGGTAATGAACGGGCTGGAGATGCTGCGGCGACTGCGCGCCGAGGGACATGGCGAAGTGAAGGTGATGATGGTGACGACGGAGGCGGAAAACGACTCGATTTTGCGCGCCCTCGATGCCGGCGCCGACGAGTACCTGATGAAGCCCTTCGACGACCAGGCGTTGACGGAGAAGCTGGCCCTGCTCGGCCTGGTGGAGGCCTGAGCCATGGCGCCTGGGGGCCCGACGCGGATTCTGATTGTGGACGACTCGGCGGTGATGCGGAGCCTGTTGCGCTCGGTGGTGGTAGGGGGCCGGAACCTGGAGGTGGCCGGAACGGCGGCCGACGGCAAATCGGCCTTGAGCGCTCTGGAAAACCTTCGTCCCGACCTCATTCTGCTGGATGTTGAAATGCCGGTCATGGACGGGTTGATGACGCTGAGGGAGCTGCGCGCGCGGGGTCACAGAATGCCGGTCATCATGTGCAGTTCGCTCACCCAGCGCGGGGCCAAGGTTACCCTTGAGGCCCTGGCTTCGGGGGCCACGGACTATGTGGCCAAGCCGGCCGGGCAAACCGGACGCGAGGCGGCCACCCGGTCGCTGGCGCGGGAGCTGATTCCCCGCATTCAGGCCCTGACCGGCCCGTCGACGGAGCCGGTGTTTGCTTCAACGGCGCGTGTTCCGCTGATTCTTCCCATCGCGCCGCCGGTCCGATTCCAGGCGGCAAGCGCCGCTCCGGCGGTGGTGGTGGTGGGCGTCTCGACGGGTGGCCCGGCGGCTCTCGATGTTCTGCTTCCGCAGTTGCCGGCCGGGTTTCCGCTTCCAGTGCTGATTGTGCAGCACATGCCGGAGTTGTTCACCCGGCTGTTTGCCGAACGGCTCAACGGACACTGCCGGTTGCCGGTGCGCGAAGCCGCCGATGGCGACCCGGTGCGCGCTGGAACCATCACCATCGCCAAGGGCAACTGGCACATGGAGGTGCAGGCGGGCCTGTCGCGCCCAGGGTTAACGCCCGTTGTGCGCCTGAACCAGGGGCCGCTTGAGAATCACTGCCGCCCCGCCGTCGATGTGCTGTTTCGCTCCGCGGCGGCGGTCTACGGCTCGGGCGTGCTGGCCGTGGTGCTGACCGGCATGGGTTCCGATGGGATGCTCGGGTGCCGAATGGTCCGCGACCTGGGCGGCAGCGTTCTGGCCCAGGATGAGGCCAGCAGCACGGTTTGGGGGATGCCCGGCGCCGTGGCCCGCGCTGGCCTGGCACACAAGGTGCTGCCTCTCAACTTCATGGCGCCTGAAATCCTCCGGCTGGCCGGTCGGACGCACCTGGAAGCGCGCGAGCTTCGAGAATTGGCGGTCTAGCGATGGAACATGCCGCCAGCGTGGACTACGGCTATCTGCGCCAACTGGTTTTCGGCCTGTCGCAAAATGTGCTGGACCCGTCGCGCGACTACCTTTTTGAAACCCGCCTGACCAAGCTCTTGCGCAACCAGGGTATGACCCACCTGGAGGAACTCGTTGAGCACCTCAAACTCAGGAAGAGTCCGGTTCTTGAGCGCTCGATTGCCGAGGCCATGACCATCAACGAGACCAGCTTCTTCCGCGATGGCCGACCCTTCGAACTGCTGCGCACCGATCTGCTGCCCACGCTGATCGAAGCCCGCCGGCACACGCGCACCCTGCGTTTCTGGAGCGCCGCCTGCTCCACCGGGCAGGAGGCCTACAGCCTGGCCATGCTGGTGGACGAGCACTTTCCGTTTCTCACCGGCTGGAACATCCGCATCGAGGGAACCGACATCTGCGCCGAGGTGGTCTCGCGCGCCCAGGCCGCCAGCTATCACCGCATCGAGATGAACCGGGGGCTGCCGGCGCGGTCCATCGTCCGCTACTTCGACCGTGTGGGCGAAGACTGGGTGATCAAGCCGGAGATCCGCGCGATGTGCCACTTCCGCCAGGCCAGCCTGGGCCTGCCGCACTTGCCCTTCAGCCGCGCCGACGACCAGTTCGACGTCATCTTTCTGCGCAACGTGATGCTCTACTTCTCGCAGGAGACGCGCAAGACGCTGCTGGCCGGCGTTCATCGCGTTCTGGCCCCCGACGGTATCCTGTTCCTCGGCTCCAGCGAGCAGCCCGCCGACCCTGCCCTCTGGACCACCGTTCTGGCCGGGGGCACCTGCCACTTCAGGCCGCGGAGGCCGAGTTAGAGAGGCAGGGGTCAGGGATTAGGGATTAGGGACTAGGGATTAGGGACTAGGGATCAGGGACCAGGGTGGTAGTGCGGTCCACAGTTTGCCGGTGATGCAGGAACAGCTATTCAACAAGTTGCTTGCGGCGAATATACTCTTCTTGACTCAAAATCATAGGCGATGGACGAACTTCTGGCCAGCGTAATGGCAGCGATCGCGGAAGTACTCTTCGAGGCAGTCTTCGAGATTGTCTGTGTAGGCGGCGCTTCGTTCTTGATACGCGCAATCAGCAAGCTCTTCAAAGCAATCTCTCATGTCAATCCCGTCGCCACGACTTTCGTCCTTGGAATGCTTGGGGTGTTGGTCGGCTTTTTGAGCGTAGCCGCGTATCCGCATCCATTTGTGCACCCGTCCCGATTGCATGGCGTAAGCGTCATAGCCAGTCCGCTGATTACGGGCCTCGCGATGTTTAAATTGGGCCGTCTGTTGCGAAGGCATGGCCGGAGGGTCATGCCCATCGAGAGCTTCGGCTATGGCTTCGTGTTTGCCTTTGCGATGGCTCTGGTGCGGTTTCTCATGCTCAAGTAAAACAGGGGCGGTTCGGTCTAGCTGCGGCCTCCAAGCAGCCGCTCTACTTCCTCCCGCAGCCGCGCCGTGATGGCGGGCTCGGTCTCGTCGGGCGCAAAGCGGATGGGCAGGCCCACATGAATCTCGATGGCGCCGGAGCGGAACCAGCGACGGCGGCCGCTTTTCAACTCGCCCAGCCCGCGAATGGCCACCGGCAGCACCGGGGCTCCCGACTCTTTGGCCAGCAGCCCGATTCCTCCGCGAAACCGCGCCAGGGCGCCCTCGGCCGAGCGCGTGCCCTCGGGAAACACCAGCACGTTGTAGCCCCGGTCAAGGGCCGCGCCGGCGTGGGCAAAGCTGCGCTGGAAGTTCCTCTGCCGGGGCAGGGGAAAGACGTTGAACAGCGCCGTCACCAGCAGGTAAGCCAGCGGCCCGAAGAACATGAAACGCCTCTGGCCCGGCGCGCGGCCGGGATTGCGGAAGTGCCGGTAATCTTCCAGCATGTCGCCGGCCATAGCCGCCGCAATCCGCCGCCGCATCGGGCCCGGCAGGGCGTACTGTACCAGCGGCCCGTCGAAAGCCGTGACGTGGTTGGCGACGATCAGCATCGGCTCGCCCGGCGTAAGCACCCCTTCGGCGACGACCCTGGGGTTGGCCAGCAGCCACACCAGCGGCTCCATCACCGCCTCGATGAACGCCGACCGCAGCCATTGGAAGGGCTTGAACCAGGGCCAGCGCGGGTAAACGTACCGTTCGGGGCGAAGTTCGGCTCCCGCATCCGGTGACGCAGCCGCCGAGGCTCCCGCAACCTTGGGCGCGGACGCCCGTTCGCCGCTCGTTTCCAGCGTTTTATGCGGGACGCTTTTTCCAGCAAAAGGCGCGGGAGCGCCCATCACACGCGTCTTGCCTGATTCCCCGGCCACCAGCGCGCGCAGTTCTCCCAGCGTCCGCACGCCGTCCAGAACTCCGCCCTCGGAGGCGACGCCCAGCTTTTCTTCGAGAGCCGCGGCCAACTGCACACGCCCCAGGCTGTCCAGTTGCAGGTCTTCGCTCAGCCGCAGCTCGTCTCCGGCTCCGGGCGGCGCTTGGCCGGAAATTTCGGCAATCATCGCCAGCAGCCAATCCGCCGAAGCGGTGAAGGCCGCCGCGCCGGCTGTCGTAGCGGCTCCCGCACGGGCCGTCGCTGCCGCGGCCTGGAATTGCTGGAGCCACGCGGCAACCGCTTTGCGGCGCACCTTGCCGGTGGAAGTGCGGGGCAGATCCGGCTCCGGCCACAGCATCCAGCGGCGCACCTGCTGAAACTCGGCCAGCCGCTGGTTGGCCTGCTCGATGGCCGCCGCTGCCTGTGTCCCCGTGCCGCGAAAGGCGAGCACGGCGCAAGGCTCAGGTCCGGCCTCAGTCTCGATGGCCACGACTGCGCACGCAGCCACGCCGGGCTCCTCTTCGATGGCCGACTCCAGGTCTTCGGGGTGCACATTCACGCCCGAGGCGGTCACGATGACCTCGCTCTTGCGGCCCAGGAAGCGCAACTCGCCACCCGCAGTGGCCTCGGCCAGGTCCCCGGTGGCCAGCCACTCGCTGGCCCGTGGCCGGAGCGCGCCGTCGGACCAGGTGGCGCCGGAGGTGATTTCGCCCCGCACCAGCACCTCGCCGTCGGGGCCCAGCTTGACCTCGCGGCCCGGCAAGACCTTGCCGATGGTTCCGCTGGCCACGTGAAACGGGTGGTTCAGCGTGATCAGCGCCGAGGTCTCGGTCATTCCATAGCCCTGGATCACGACAAATCCCAGCGCGTTCCAGAACTGCTCCAGGGGGCCGGCCAGCGAACCACCGCCGGAGACCAGCGCCCAGAATTTCAGTCCGAATGCGCGGTGAACGTCGCGGAAGCGCACCCAGCGCCGCAAGGGCCCGATCCTCTTCTTTGACCGGGCCACCCGTTCTTGAAGGCCGGGCAGGCTGCTCTCGAGATGGGACTTCAAGAGCGCCATCACCCGCGGCACCGCGGCCAGCACCGAGATCCGCTCGCGATGGATCGTCTCAATCAGCCGCGAGGCGACCAGCCGGCTCTCAAAGTGCACCTCAGCGGCAAAGATGGGCGGAACCCACAGCCCCATCGTCTGCCCGAAGACGTGGCTCAGCGGCAGAGTGTTCAGAATCCGCAGCGGGTGGATCAGCCGTTCGTAGCGCATGTAGGGCTGCGCGCCATCTTCGATGGGACCCACGCTGGCCAGCACGTTGCCGTGGGTGAGCACCACGCCTTTGGGGTCGCCGGTGGTGCCGGAGGTGAATAGAATCTGGAGCGGCGTTTCCCGCGAAAGCCCGGCGATGACGCCGGCCTCTTCGGCGGGCAGCACCGCTGGCCACTGCTCGAATGAGAGCCGCGGAAAGGTCGTTCCCCCCCCCACCTCCACGGGCAACTGCCTGAGCAGGCGCGCGTCGCCCACGGCCAGTTTGGGGCGCACGTCGGCGGCCACGCGGGCGGCAAACTCCACCGTCCCAAAGGCGTCCAGAGGCACCGCCAGGACCCCGCGCAGCATGCAGCCGTGGAAGGCCGCCATCCACTCCGCGCCGTTTTCTCCCCACACCAGCACCCGGTCTCCCGGGCCGATTCCATGCTGGACCAGGAAGGCGGCAAAACGGCCCGCCATCCGCGCCAGTTCACCGTAAGTGGTTATTTTTCTTCGGTTGCCCTGGTAGCGCACCACCGCAACCTCGCGGTCGAACCGGCGGAAGTCGTCGAGCAGTGTAGCCAAATGGTCGCGCATGAAGGCTCCGGAAAGGTCCATGGTAAGCGATGGCCCCGCATCCGAGGTACCGGCGCTATTCTCAAAGGATGGACCGGACTGCCAGACCCATGGAATCGACCGCGGCGGCGGATCCGTTGGCCTGCTTTCACCCCGTCACGGCGGAGTGGTTTCGAGCGGTGTTCGATGCGCCCACCGCGCCCCAGCGGCTGGGCTGGCCGGTCATCGCCCGCGGCGAGAGCGCGCTGATCCTGGCCCCAACGGGGACCGGCAAGACGCTTACCGCCTTTCTCTGGTGCCTGGACCGGCTCATGCTGGGAGACAGGGAGCGGGGGGCAGGGACTGAGGGGACAGGGACGAAGGGACTAGGGATGGAGGGACTAGGGACTAGGGGCGTCGAGACGCCGGGGCGCGGCTGCCGCATTCTCTATGTTTCTCCGCTCAAAGCCTTGGCCGTGGACGTGGAGCGCAACCTGCGCTCACCCTTGGCCGGCATGGCCAACATGGCCCGGCGCATGGGCGTCGCGTTTCGCGAACCCACCATCAGCGTGCGCACGGGCGACACTCCGCAGCGCGAACGGGCCCGTTTCCAGCGCCACCCGGCCGACATCCTCATTACTACCCCGGAGTCGCTTTACCTGCTGCTGACCTCGCAGGCCGCCGAGGCCCTGCGCACCGTGGACACGGTGATCATCGACGAGATTCACGCCCTGGTTCCCACCAAGCGCGGCGCCCACCTGGCTCTATCGCTGGAGCGGCTGGAGGCGTTGACCAAGCGCCGCATCCAGCGCATCGGCCTCTCCGCCACCCAGCGCCCGCTCGAAGAGGTGGCGCGGTTCCTGGGCGGAGTGGATGTGCAGGGAAGAACAGGGATCAGGGATCAGGGGTCAGCAAGGGGGCCTGAGGCGGAAATCGGCCGGGAGAATCCCCCGACGGCAATGAGTGAAGAGTCTTCGCTGGCCCCTGACCCCTGGTCCTCGGACCTGGCCGATGTCGCCCCGCTCCGGTATCGCCCGGTCACCATCGTCAATGCAGCGGCTCTCAAGCGGTTAAAGCTGAAAATTGAAGTTCCGGTTGAAGATATGGCGCGGCTCGGGGAACAGGAAGAGGCGCCCAGCGGCCCTGCTTCGCAGGCTCCGCGACGGGTTTCCATCTGGAACGCCATCCATCCCCGGCTGCTCGAAATCATCCGTGCACGCAACTCGACCATTTTGTTCGTCAACAGCCGCCAGGTGGCCGAGCGGCTGGCCGGAGCGCTGAACGAGCTCGCCGGAGAGCCGATCGCCCGCGCTCATCACGGGTCCCTTGCGGCAGCTCAGCGCTCGATCATCGAGGAGCAGTTGAAGGCCGGGCAGATTCGCGCCCTGTGCGCCACCTCGACGCTCGAACTGGGCATCGACATGGGCGCGGTGGATCTGGTGATCCAGATCGAGGCTCCGCCGTCGGTGGCCAGCGGGATGCAGCGGATCGGCCGGGCGGGGCACCATGTGGATGCGGTCAGCGAGGGCATTCTCTTTCCCAAATACCGGGCCGACCTGGTGGCCTGCGCGGCCGTCACCCGCGCCATGCACGAAGGGCACATCGAGTCCACGCGCTACCCCCGCAACCCGCTTGATGTGCTGGCCCAGCAAATGGTGGCGATCGTCGCCCACCCGCCGGGAAGGGCAGGGACCAGGGAACAGGGACTAGGGACTAGGGAACAGGGACTAGGGAATAGGGGTCAGGGATCAGGGAACAGAAAAGCAGGGGATGAGGGAACGGAGCCGGGCACCCCCGGTCTCGATTTTGAGACCGGGGAAAGCAATGCCGCTCGGGGCCGTTTCGGTGCAGAGACCCTGAAGCCTGAAGTGAGCGTTGATGCCCTGTACGATCTCGTCCGTGGCGCGGCTCCCTTCGGGGGTCTCAGCCGCGCGGCATTCGAGGGCGTGCTCGACCTGCTCAGCGGCCGCTACCCCTCGGACGAATTCGCCGAGCTGCGCCCGCGGCTGACCTGGGACCGCATCCGCAACGTGGTCACGGCCCGCGACGGCGCGGCGCGGCTGGCGATACTGAACGCCGGCACCATCCCCGACCGCGGCCTGTATGGAGTTTTTCTGGCCCACAGCGAGGGCAAATCCGTCCGCGTGGGCGAACTGGACGAGGAGATGGTCTTCGAGAGCCATCCGGGCGAGACCTTTATCCTGGGCGCCTCCACGTGGCGCATCGCGGAGATCACCCACGACCGGGTGCTGGTGACCCCGGCTCCCGGCGAGCCGGGCAAGATGCCATTCTGGAAGGGCGACGGTCCCGGACGGCCGCTCGAGTTCGGCCGCCGCATCGGCGCGCTGGTTCGCGAACTGCGCGCGTTGCCCAAACCCGCCGCCCTGACTCGCCTGGTGGCCGAGCACGACCTGGACCCCGGCGCAGCGGAGAATCTGCTGCAATTCCTGGCCGACCAGGAAGAGGCGACCGGGGCTGTGCCCGACGATCGAACCGTGGTGATCGAGCGCTGCCGCGACGAGCTGGGGGACTGGCGCGTCTGCGTGCTGACGCCCTTCGGCAGCCGCATTCACATTCCCTGGGCCATGGCCGTCAGCGCCCGCATTCGCGCCGCCGGGGGGGCGGAGGTGGAAACCCTGTGGGGCGACGACGGCTTCGTGCTGCGCTTCCCGGACACCGACGAGCCGCCCGACCCGGACTGGTTCCTGGTGGAGTCGGCCGAGGCCATGCAACTGGTTCTTCGGCAGTTGGGCTCGACCGCGCTATTTGCCGGCCGTTTTCGCGAGGCCGCCGGGCGGGCGCTGCTGTTGCCGCGCCGCCGCGCCGATGCCCGCTCGCCCCTGTGGCAGTTGCGCAAGCGTTCCTACGATTTGCTCAGCGTGGCCTCCCGCTATCCCTCGTTTCCGCTGCTTCTGGAGGCCTATCGCGAGTGCCTGCGCGACGTTTTCGACATGCCGGCACTGATAGAGATCCTTCGCGAAGTCGAACAGCGGAAGCTGCGGGTGCATGTGGTTGAAACCCGCAAGCCATCGCCATTTGCCGCCTCGCTGCTGTTCAGCTATGTGGCCAATTTCCTCTATGACGGCGACGCCCCGCTGGCCGAACGCCGCGCCCAGGCGCTGACGATTGATCAGGACCAGTTGCGCGAACTGCTGGGCGAGGCCGACCTGCGCGAACTGCTCGACCCGAACGCCATCGCCGAGGTCGAAGAGGCGGCGCAGTGCCTCGCCGAGTCCTATCGCGCCCGTTCCGCCGACGGCATCCACGATCTCTGCCTGCGACTGGGCGATTTGACGCGGGCTGAACTCTCGCTGCGTGTCGTTGAAGCGTCATTGCTCGAATCCGTTGACCGGCTGGTTCGCTCCCGCCGCCTGCTGGAGGTGCGCATTGCGGGAGAGCGCCGGCTGATTGCAGCGGAAGACGCCGCCCGCTACCGAGACGGGCTGGGAATTCCGCTGCCTCCGGGCCTGCCTACGGCGCTTTTGGAGCCGGTCGCCCACCCGGTTCTTGAGCTGGTTCGCCGCTACGCCCGCACCCATGGGCCCTTCACACTGCGCGAGCCCGCGGAGCGCTTTGCGCTGGATGCCGAGGCGGTTGAGAATGCGTTGCGTCAGTTGGTCCACGAGGGGCGCGTGCTGGAAGGCGGTTTCCGCCCTGGCGGCCTGCATCGCGAGTGGTGCGACGCGGAGATACTGCGCCAGATTCGCCGCAAATCCCTGGCCCGGCTGCGGCGCGAAGTGGAGCCGGTGGAGCAGCGCACGCTGGCCCGCTTCCTCACCCATTGGCAGGGGCTGCTGACGCCCCGCCGCGGCGCGACTCTCGACGCCCTGCTGGACGCGGTCGAGAGCTTGCAGGGCGCGCCTCTGCCGGCTTCGCTGGTGGAGAGCGCCATCCTGCCGGCGCGCATTGCGGACTACGCGCCCGCCGGGCTGGACACTCTGATTGCGGCCGGCGAAGTGGCCTGGGCGGGGGTCGAGCCCATTGGCGAGAGAGACGGCCGCATCGCCCTGTTTCTGGCCGACAAGCTGCCCATGCTGCTGCAATCCCGGCCTCTCGCGGAGCCGCTGAGCGAGCTTGAAGCCAAGCTGCTCGCGGTTCTCGAATCCACCGGCGCCAGCTTCTTCGATCCGCTGCACCAGGCCTTGGGCGGCGGCTATCCCGGCGAGACCATCGACGCCTTGTGGAGCCTGGTGTGGAGGGGCCTCGTGACCAACGACTCTCTGCACGCCCTGCGCGCCTACACCGCCAAACCCGACAGCGCCCGCACCCCCCGCCGCCTGCAAACCGGGCAGGTCTTCCGCTCCCGCCGAACCACCCCGCCCACCGCGCAGGGCCGCTGGTCGTTGTTACCCGTTCGCCCGCAGAAGGGAAGCGAAGGCGCGGCAGCCGGAATCCCCACCACGACCGAATCCAGCCACGCCCTGGCCCTGCAACTGCTCAACCGCTACGGCGTGCTGCTGAGGGAATCGGTCGCCGCGGAGAACGTTCCCGGCGGATTCAGCGCCGTTTACGATGTGCTCAAGGCCCTGGAAGAGAGCGGCCGCATCCGCCGCGGCTATTTCGTCGCGGGCCTGGGAGCCACGCAGTTTGCCCTGCCGGCCGCCGTGGACCTGCTGCGCCAGTTGCGCAACGAACCGCCCCAGGAGCGGCCGGAGTTCGTGCAGCTCGCCGCCACCGATCCGGCCAACCCCTATGGCTCGGTCCTGCGCTGGCCCGATCTGCCGGTGGCCGACGAGGACTCGGAATCCGCGCCCCGCCTGCTCACCCGCGCCGCCAACGCCGAGGTGATTCTGCGCAACGGGCAACTGCTCGCCTGGCTCAAGCGCGGCAATCCCAACCTGCTGGTCTTTTTGCCCGTGGAAGAGCCGGAACGCTCGCAGGCAGCCGCCGGCCTGGCCCACTTTCTCTGCTCCCGCGGCCAGGAGCGCATGAGGGCATCCACCCACGACGGCGTGCTCATCACCACCATCAACGGCCAGGCGGTTTCCGCGCACCCACTGGCCCGCTTCCTGATGGACGCCGGCTTCCATCCCGGCCCGCTGGGCATGCACCTGCGCCGCATTCCGCTCGGCCTCACGCACCGCGAGCCGGCTGCGGAGGGGCTGCAATAAATCCATGCCCGAAGGCGACACCATCTTCCGCACCGCCCGCGCACTGGGCCGCGCCCTGGTGGGCAAGCCCATCACCGGCTTCCGGTCCACCTATCCCATGCTCACCCGCTTCGACGACGACACGCCGCTCGCCGGGCAGTGGGTCGAGAGCGTCGAATCCCGCGGCAAATGGCTGCTGATTCACTTTTCCGGCGGCGGAACGCTGGCCACGCACATGCTGATGAGCGGCAGTTGGCACATTTACCATCCGGGCGAGCGCTGGCAGTTGCCCCGCTCCGCCATGCGCATCGTGATCGAGAACAGCGAATATGTCGCCGTAGGTTTTCGCGTTCCTGTAGCCCGGATGCACACGGCGCTTTCGCTCGCCCGCGACCTGAAGATTCCGCGTCTCGACCTCGATGTTCTCAGCCCGGAATTTGACGCCGAGGCCGCCGCACGCCGCATCCTGGCGCACAGCGATGAAGAGATCGCCGATGTGCTGCTGCATCAGGAAGTGGTGGCCGGCGTGGGCAACGTCTTCAAGTCCGAAGTCTGTTTCGTCACCGGGGTCAACCCGTTCGCGAAAGTGTCTGCGCTCAGCCGGGAGCAGATTGCGGCCCTGATCGCCGCCGCGCAAAAGCTGGTCGCCGCCAATGTTCTCGAAGATTCCGGCGAAACCATCGTGACCTATGGCGGCAGAAAGCGCCGCACCACGCACGAATCGGACCCCAGTGCGAGCCTGTGGGTCTATGGCCGCAAGGGCGACCCCTGCCGCCGCTGCGACGACCCGATCCGCCGACGCATTCAGGGTCCCGACGCCCGCGTCACTTTCTGGTGTCCTGTCTGCCAGCCCATGCCGGACGGAAGCGACGTGGATGGGAGTTGAATACAGTGAACAGTGAGCAGTGGACAGTGAACAGAAGCCGATGTATGAAATGAGCCGCAAAGCCTTTGAAAGCAGGGCTTTAAGGGACGAAATACTGAATTACTGATCCAGTATTGGCGTCGATTTCTGTTCCATAAGTGACTGAATGCAAAAGGGATGATTGGCATTTACAGGCGTACAGGGCGGAATCTCATTCTTCCCCGGCGGGATTGGCCGGGGTGACGGCTACGGTGATGTTTCTGTCCGCTCGCATGGGGTGGCCCTGCAGGGGCGGCCGTGGATTCCGCCGCTATGGATAGCGTGCATCCAAGACGGGTAATTTTCTGCAAAGCAGCCACTTGTCACGTCGTCGCCGTGTGCTCTTTGCAGGGTTGTCCGGCTACCCGCTCATCGCGGTGAGACTGCGATGAACGGGGCACAGTCCCCGTACCCTCATGAGTGGGCCACCTGCCAAGGTTGCCATATAGCAACCGCGATCCCATGACTCTTACCCTTAGCCGCTTGTTTTCAACACGTTTACCTGCGTAAACCTGTAAACACCTTATATTTCGCGGTTTCTGGCTGTAGCCTGCTCATTCTATTCAGGTTGCTATTTAGCAACCTGAAGTTGCTCTACAGCACCCTTTTAGGGGTGACGTGTCCTCCTAATTCCCATGCGAAGCATGGTCGGGCTTTGCGAGGCTGGACGGGACGAGGACGGACGGGAAAACGAAGGCCCACTGCCGAGGTCTCCCATGTCTGAAAATCCAGACATGGGCCACCCAGCTTTATCGGTTAGTCAGACCTGGGCCACCCGCCTTCGTGCTCACTGACTTGGATCGCAGATCGTGTTTCACTGCGCACCTCCGCCGTTCGTTTTCTTAAGGCCCGATTTTGTTTTTCCAAGGCAAGATGCACGAAGGCCGCACGGATTCCGTGCGGCCCTCGGCTAACAGACAGACTGGCTGCTAAAGATAAAACTCTTCCGCGTGTGCTCGATGGCTACTCGGCTCATCCGCGTACTCCGAACATGTGCTTTGGGCGCGCTCGTCTTCAACGCGCTTTTTCCTTTAGACGCTATCTCCGGCGAGAAGTTGCTCTACAGCAACCCAAGGTTGCTGCGCAGCTCCCAACTGGGGGAGACGTGTCC
>Ga0302320_10002404_pt1 | contig 43939 bp, 32 predicted proteins | sample Bog_T0_3_FD_202130 | JGI IMG/M metagenome (GOLD analysis project Ga0302320, IMG submission 202130) | Peat permafrost microbial communities from Stordalen Mire near Abisko, Sweden - Bog_T0_3 | ecosystem: Environmental > Terrestrial > Soil > Wetlands > Peat | place: Sweden: Abisko, Stordalen Mire...
AGCTTCCACTTCAGCCGGCTAAGACCGCTCATCGCGCCTGCGTTCGAAGGCCGCGAAAACATTTCCGGCGCCGCGGGCATCAATGGGAACGACCAGGACCCCGCCGACTGGGGTCCGCCCGCGCTCAGCTTTTCCAGCGGCATCACGGGTCTGAGCGACGCCAATGGCGCCTTCAATCGCAACCGCACCGACTCTTTCTCAGCATCGGCGGGCATTTATCGCGGCCGTCACAACGTCACTGTTGGCGGGGATTTCCGAAAGCAGCAGTACAACGATCTGTATCAGCAGAACCCGCGCGGAGCCTTCGCCTTTACCGGCGCAGCCACTCAGGGAGTATCCGGGATTAGTACCGGCTCCGACCTCGCCGATTTTCTTCTCGGCATTCCCGACACCAGTTCCATCGCTTACGGCAACGCGGATAAATACTTCCGGCAACCCGTCTTAGACGCATACGCCACGGACGATTGGCGCGTGATGTCTATCCTTACCATCAACGCAGGCATCCGCTATGAGTACGGCGCGCCCATCACCGAGATTCACGGCCGTCTCGTAAATCTCGATGTAACTCCGGACTTTGCTTCCGCCGCGCCCGTTCTAGGCAGTGATCCCGTAGGCTCGCTCACCGGCATGCACTATCCTAACTCGCTGGTGCGGCCTGACCGGCTGGGTTACGAGCCGCGCATTGGCATCTCGTGGCGTCCCATCCCGGCTTCGACCGTCGTTGTCCGCGCGGGCTATGGCGTCTATCACGATACTTCTGTCTATCTCGATTCCGCGCAGCAACTCGCGCAGCAGGCGCCGGTCTCGACCAGCCTCAACGTCCAGAACAGCACCGCCTGCCCGCTTACCCTGGCCCATGGATTCACACCGTGTTCGTCAGTAAGTTCCGACACCTACGCAATCGACCCCAACTTCCGTGTCGGGTACGCGCAGACCTGGCAGTTGGCCGTGCAGCGCGATCTGCCCTTTGCGCTGCAGATGACTGCGACTTATCTCGGAGTGAAAGGCACGCGCGGCGTGCAGGAGTTTCTGCCCAACACTTATCCAATTGGCGCAGTCAATCGGTGCCCATCCTGCCCTGTTGGATTCGAATATCGAACCTCCGGCGGCGATTCCACACGCCAGTCGGGTCAGTTGCAGTTGCGTCGCCGCCTTCGCGCCGGATTCACCGCATCCTTGCTCTACACCTATTCGAAGTCCATCGATGACGATGCATTCCTCGGCGGCCAGGGTCATGTTGATGCGGCTACTGCGAGCCAGGGCGCAAGCGAGTCTGCGCAGACATTCTCGCCGTCTGCTTCCATCGCGCAAAACTGGCTCAACCTGCCTGCAGAGCGCTCGCTCTCCAGCTTCGATCAGCGCCACCTCCTCAATGTGCAGGCCCAATACACCAGCGGCCAGGGCCTCGAAGGCGGAACTTTGCTAAGCGGTTGGGCTGGCCGAGCCCTCAAGGAGTGGACCCTGCTTACATCGATCAAAGTCGGAACCGGAATGCCTGAATCGCCAAGTTATCTTGCTGCAGTACCCGGCACCGGTTTCTATAACACCATCCGCCCCAGCCTTACCGGAGCAAATATATACTCTTCCAGTCCAGGAGTGCATCTCAACGCCGCTGCATACGCCGCGCCGGCCGCCGGCGAATGGGGAACAGCGGGAAGAGATTCAATCATCGGTCCACGCCAATTCAGCCTCGACACATCGCTCGAACGCACCTTCCGTCCCACCACGAAATTCAATCTCGTTGCGCGCGTCGATGCTACCAACCTGCTCAATCACCCCGTTTTCACGGGATGGGTGACCTGGGTGAACAGCGCCCAATTTGGAGTGCCCGCAGGCGTAAATTCCATGCGCAGCCTCCAAACCACCATCAGGCTGAGGTTTTAGCCATGCGCATCCTCGTCGCCATTGTCCTTCTCCTCACCCTCGCCCCTATGAGCGCGCAGCAAATCGGCGAGAACAAGCCCGCCGACTCATCGGGAAATTTCACGCTCTCTCTGAAGGTGCAACTGGTTGTCGAAGCGGTGGTCGTCAAAGATAAAGACGGCAAGCCGGTCCACGGACTTAGTGGCAAAGACTTCGCTCTTACCGAGGATGGCGTCCCGCAGACGATTCGCATTTGCGAGCATCAGGATCTCGCCGAGTTGGCGTCGCCCCTGCCGGCCTCTATAAAGGGCAGCGAAGACATCAAGATTTACAAGAAGCTCGGCCGCACGCAGATCGCACCCGAATCCGTGGACAACGAACGCTATAAAAATCGCCGCCTGCTCGCTCTTTACTTTGACATGTCGGCGATGCGCCCCGCCGACCAAATCCGCGCGCTCTCTGCCGCGGAAAAATTCATCCGCGCGCAAATGACCACGGTGGACCTGGTCTCCATTCTTCGCTACCAGGGTGGTGCGGTCGATATTCTTCAGGACTTCACCGCCGACCGCAACAAACTGCTCAGCATTCTGGAAACGCTGGTCGTGGGCGAAGCGCAGGGCTCTGCGGAGACCATTGACGACGCCAGCAGCGCGGACACTGGGGCGGCCTTCGGCCAGGACGATAGCGAATTCAATGTCTTCACCACCGATCGCCAGCTCTCCGCGCTCGAGACCGCGGCCAGGATGCTCGGCCAATTGAATGAGAAGAAGTCGCTCATCTACTTCGCCAGCGGGCTGCGCCTCAATGGCATCGATAACCAGGCGCAGCTTCACGCCACGGTTGACTCCGCCATCAAGGCCGGCGTTTCATTCTGGCCCATCGATGCGCGCGGTCTCGTGGCCGAAGCGCCGTTGGGCGATGCAACCCAAGGCTCGCCAGGTAACTCAGGTGTTTATTCTGGCGCCGCGGCTCTCGCCGTCAACGATAACTTAAAGCTGTCGCAGGATACTCTCTACGCCCTTGCCGGAGATACCGGCGGCAAAGCGCTGCTCGACAACAACGATCTCGATCGCGGCATAGTCCAGGCCCAGGATGCTATCTCCGATTACTATCTTATCGGGTACTACGCAACTAATACCGCCAAGAACGGTCACTTCCGCCGGATCAAAGTTACCCTCGCGCAAAACGCCGACGCCAGGCTGAGTTATCGCGAAGGGTACTACGCCGACAAGGAATTCAATCGCTTCACCTCCGTGGATAAAGAGCGCCAGCTTGAGGACGCGCTTATGCTCGAGGATCCAATCACCGAGTTATCCATCGCCATGGAGATCGATCATTTCCAGCTCAACCGCGCCGAGTATTTTGTTCCGATCATTGTGAAAATTCCTGGGCGGGAGTTGGCCCTTGCCAAGCGCGGCGGAGCCGAACACACGCTGATCGACTTCGTGGGCGAAATCAAGGACCTGGGCAGCGGCGCAACCGTCAGCAATGTGCGCGATAACGTCAACATCAAGCTTTCAGACGCAACTGCTGCCGAGCTTGCCCACCGGCCTATCGAGTACGACACCGGCTTCACGCTGCTGCCGGGCAAGTACCGCATCAAGTTTCTGGCGCGCGACGATGAGACGGGCAGAATCGGCACCTATGAAACTACGTTCACCATCCCCAACCTGAACAAGGAAGTGCAGCGCATTCCCATCAGTTCCGTGGTGCTCAGCAGCCAGCGCGTGGAGCTGAACCAGGCCCTCTATGACGCAGCCAAAGCCAAAGACCGGCAGAAGGAAGACGCCGTCAACCCGCTCGTCCAGGACGGAAAGAAGCTCATCCCCAGCGTCACGCGCGTCTTCAGCACCACCCGTCAAATCTACGTCTACTTCCAGGCCTACAAGCAGGCTCTGCCCAGCGACCAGGCGGCTCCCAAGCCGCCCAGTCAGCCGCTCTTCGCCTTTGTCAGTCTCTATCGCGATGGCAGCAGGGTCTTCGATACGCCGCCCTCGGCGATCATCCCCAGCGCGACAAACCGGCTTGGAACCATGCCGCTCACCTTCAGCTTTGGCGTGAACGGTCTGCCTCCCGGCGAGTATGACTGCCAGGTCACGGTCCTCGATCCGGCAACGCAGAAGGCGAACTTCTGGCGGGCGCCCATCCTGCTGGTTCCCTAGCGGCAATCGAAAACTCCAGCTAGCGAAATCGCATCGCTGCCCGTGTCCCCGTTGACACGGTGTGCGTGGGGTGACACGGCTGCGCCTCGCAGCTTTCTCCATAACATCTTTGTTTTCAGCAACCGGTGATTGGCGCCCCGTATGCACTTTGTCTGGGCGCAGGAAGTCGGTCAAGGGGGACGCGATGACAACCTTCAGGTTCAGCACGATGGTGATCGTAACCGGGGCTGCGCTACTAATCGCAGTTGAGGCATTGGGCCAAATCACGACCACAACGGATTCACGGCATCAGGGATCTGAAGCTTCGAAGCGTGTGATCGTGGTCAGTCTCGAGGACCGCAAGCTGGCACTGGTGGAAGACGGGCAGGTTAAGAAGATTTATAGCGTTGCAGTAGGGAAGTCGTCCACGCCGAGCCCGATTGGGACCTTCACCATCGAGCGCCGCGTGGCCAACCCGACTTACCACCACGGCGGCAAGACAGTGCTTCCTGGTCCCGGCAATCCGGTGGGCACGCGCTGGATGGGCCTGAGTATTCACGGGTACGGAATCCACGGAACCAACGAGCCGAAATCGATCGGCAAAGCTGCTTCGCATGGTTGTATCCGCATGGCCAGGACCGATCTGGAAGAGTTTTACGAGTCGGTTGAGGTTGGAGACTCCGTGGAACTTATCGGAACACGCAATGGGGAGACGGCGCATCTCTTCGGCAACGAGCAGAATCCAGCCGCTGCCGCCGCCCAGCCGGTCTTAACGGCCACTGCGGCAACGCCTGCGGCTCCGCAAGTTGCCACGTCGCAAGGCCCGGCTCAAGAGATGAGTGCGATTGCAACGGCGAGCGCGACTCCCTCTATGGTTGAAGCTCTCCCGGCGCTGCGCTAAGGAGACGCACATGAACCTGCTGACTGATGCAATGAGCGGCTTGGGCGCGGCACTGCTGCCGCTGGTGGCAACGCTGCTGCTCGAAGAGTTGACGCTTGCAGGCCTGGTCCGGCTGATGATTGCTCCCTGGCCGGGGGCTGGTAAACGAAGGGGGCAGAACAAACAAAAAGGAGAAGGAAAATGATCGCACTGAAGCTGTTGTTGACGGTCGCGGGAACGCTGTTGCTGGCTGCCGCATTGGCAATTCCACTGTATTCCCTTTGGCTCCGTCTTCGCATCGCGCGACGCAAAGCCGCTGCGGGCGAAATGGGACTCCACGAGCCCGAGCTCGAACCAGAACCCATCGCATGGCGCAGTTCTGTTGCTCTCGTTCTGGTAGCGTGCCTGCCGCTGCTTATCGCATCGAGCATCGTTGTTGTGCCCAGCGGGATGGGTGGCGTGCGGGTGAGCCAAGTGAGCGGCACCCTGCCTGGAACGCTTTTTCCCGGAGTGCATTTCATCACGCCTCTGGTCGATGGCGTACAGATATTTGACCTGCGCGACCATCTCTACACAGCGGGCCTGGTCGAGGAGGGCGCAAAGCCGGCAGCGCCGAAGAACGCGCTCAGCGTGCAGTCGCGCGAAGGCCTCAACATCGGCCTCGCCGTTACTGTGCGCTATCGCCTTGATCCCAACCGGCTCGACAGCGTGCAGGCGCACATGCCGCAACCGGTCGACAAGGAGCTTGTGCCTCCCATCGTCGCCAGCGCGTGGCGCGAACTGGCGCCGGATTACACTGTGCGCGAAATCTTCTCAACCAGGCGTGAAGAAGTCCGATCCCGCGCGGCCACAATCATCACACGCAAGCTCGGCTCCGATGGAATCCTCGTCGAAGAAGTGATGCTGAGCGACATTCAACTGCCCGAAGAGTACGCCAAGGGCCTGGAGGGCCTCCTGCTCAAGGAGCAGGAGGACGACCAGCTTGGCGTAGTCACCGACATTCAGCAGAAGCAGGTGAAGATCGCCGAACTGCAAGCCGAAGCCGACGCCGTGCAGAAGGTGAAGCAGGCCGAGGGCGAGGCGCAGTCCAAGGTAGTCGAAGCCAAGGGTGAAGCGGACGCAATGCAATACACGCTGCCACTGAAGGAAAAGCAGATTGAGCAAAGCAAGCTTGAAGCTGAGGCGCGCAAGGAAGCCACAATTCAGAACGCGGAAGCCGACGCGCAGGCCAAAGTCATCGATAGCAAGGCCGAGCTGGAGCGCCGCAACCTGTTTGCCGACGCCGAAGCCAGCCGTGTTCGCCTGATGGCCAAGGCCAACGCCGAGCGCATGACGAGTGAAGCCGAGCTGCTCAACAAGTCCCCGCTGCTCATCAACAAGATCATTGCCGAGCGGCTGTCGGACAAGATACAGGTGGTCATGGTCCCGTCCGACGGAAAGTTCTTCTTTGCTAACGATGTTTTCAAGAGCATGGCATCCAATCCAGTAATGAAGCAGGAGATGGACAGCGAAGACGAGCCCGCACCGAAGAGCGGAGGTCATTGATTTGCGTTCCCCATGGGTGTCGGCATTCGAACGCCGGCGCGATCCCAGGTTTCGAGATCGAGACCTGGGTCACCCAGGATCAGGGCTTAGGCAGATGTGCTGGCAGGCAACACCGCAGTAAAATGCAATCGAACGGTTCGCTCACAAGGAGCTGCTATGTTCACCAGACTCTCACGAGAATTTGTTTTAACTTTTTGCTTCTTCGCATGCTTTCTGCCGCTTACGCGCGCGCAGCAAACCGCAGATCAACAGATCTTAAGTGCACCGAAGAAGGTCCTGACTCCCCAACAGAAGGTCTATCAGCAGCAAAGCAGGGACTGGATGGAGCGTCACCGCACGCTGCAGGTCCAGGCGAAAGAGAAATTCGACGCCGAGATGACCGCCGAAAAAGCCGGAGACTGCCCGGATGCCAATACTACTTATGACTTCAACACTTGCTTCGGAAACGTGTTGACCGCTGCCGATCGGCATCTGAAGAGCTTTGAACAAATCATTCGCGATTTGCAGGCTCCCTCTCCGCATATGGCGGGCACGTCGGAGGCTCCAGCAAATGGAATTGCCGGCCCCATGCTGACCCCCGAGCAACTTACCGCAGAGTTCGACAGCGTGGAGCAGGTCTGGCGCCAGTACCGTGCAGCGGCCTGCGCGGCGGCGTTCCACCAGTTCAGCGGAGGCACGGGCGGACCAAGCTTTGAGGCGCAATGCGAACTGAAGCTGACCCGCGCACACATGCGCGAACTGGACATGATCTATGGCGGTGATCTGCACCTCTAAAGCAAATCATGCGTGAGCACCCCAACGAATGGACCAAGCCCGCAAACGATATAATCCGCCCAAACGAGAAATCGAAGGAAACATGAAGCCAAGGAGTGGTCTACGCCGAGTTTTAACGATCGCCGTTCTGATTCTCTTCGCGGCTGGCTTGCGAGGATCTGTCGCCGCACCATCCGATCCGTGGGAGCAGCCTGCCGCGGCGTTGGCCGATCAGATTGCCGCAATCCTCGGCCCCAGCCAGGCGCACCTCGTTATTCGCAATAACTCGCAAATACCCATCGACGAGATTCCCGCCATTCGCCGCTTGCTTGAGCAGGACCTGAAGGCCCGCGGTATCCAGGCTTCCGGCGCAGAGAGCGCCAACGTCATTCGTGTCACCCTCGGCGAAAACCTCCGCGAGCGTCTGTGGGTTGCTGAGATTGTCGAAGGGAATGAAACTCGTATCGCCATGGTTCGCGTGGAGCCTGCCGCTTTGCAGCTGCAGGTCTCAATCAGCGGGATCACCTTGCGCAAGGAGGCCGTGTTTTCAGCATTGCAGCCCATTATTGCGGCGCTCGAGACAGCGGATGGCCTGGTTGTAATTGAGCCGGAAGAGATCGTTTTTTTTGCACATTCCCCAGATGGCTGGAAGGAACAGACCCGCGTGAGCATTGGCCAGAGAAGACCGTTGCCGCGCGACCCGCGCGCCGTCGTTTATCCTGTGCCCGATGGACACGGCTTCGAAGCTTGGGTCACCGGAATGTCGTGCAAAGGGTTGCCTCAGTCATCGGCGGATTGGACCGTTCATTGCAGCGAAAGCGACGACCCATGGTTTCTAACTCCGCCACAATCGACTCGGAATGCGGCTGCGGCGGACATGAGTATCCGTGTAACTCCGCTCCGAGCTTTCTATGACTCCGCGCGCGACTATTTCACCGGCGTAGTCACTCCGAACCTGGGCGCGGACCCGCCGCCCTTTTACACCGCCGTCGTGCTTCCGCGTTCCGACGGCGGCGGGCTGCTGCTGAACGGCATCGACGGCAGGGTGATGTTTGCCGCAGGCGGCGCGCTCAAGCCTGTCTCCGGCGCGCGCGATTGGGGTAGTGACTTCGCGTTGCTTTCTTCCGGCTGCGGATCTGCGACGCAGATCGTCGCCTCCAGCTCCGGCGAGGCAAATGCAGATAGCCTGCGCGCGTACGACTTGCCCGCCCTTGAAGCGATTCCCGCCAGCGCCCCGCTCACAATGGACGGCACAGTGACCGCGCTTTGGTCCGCTCCTGATGACAAGAGTATCTTCGCCGTAGTACGCAAGCCGGCAGTTGCCGGACAGAACGACCCCTACGAGGTGGACCGTGTTACGGCGATTTGCAATTAGCTGCATGGTTGCCGCGCTCGCTCTGCCTGGCGCGGCGCGCACGCGTCCCCGATACGGCGGCACGCTGCGTGTCGAAGTGGAAGGCGACCCTTGGCAGCGCCCCGGCGGCCTCGCGCGCGGCCTTGTCCTCGACGGACTCACAGCGATGAGCCTCGATGGAACCGCACGGCCCGCATTGGCCGTCGAGTGGAAATCGGAAAACGACAATCATCGCTGGCAATTTCGCCTGCGTCCCGGCGTCCGTTTTCAAGATGGATCTCCTCTCAACTCGTCGGGCGTTGTCGCCTCGCTCACTGATGAGTGCGGCGGCGAATGCCCATGGACAGCGGTTCATGCCGCCGGCTCGTCGGTTGTCTTCACAAGCGATTCATCGTTGCCCAATCTGCCCGAACTGCTGGCCGGCGACGATTACCGCATCGCACTCGCCGGCGCGGGAAACCCCGTGACTGCGCCTGTCGGTACCGGCCCCTTTCAGTTCACAGCTTTCTCAAACGGCATCCTCACCCTTGCCGCGAATGACAACTGCTGGCAAGGCCGACCATTTCTGGATGCAATCGAGATCCGCACCAATCGCTCCATTCAATACCAGTGGCTCGATCTCAACGTGGGCCGCGCCGATCTTGTCGAAGTTCCCGCCGAACAACTGCGCCAGGCGCACGATCAGCGTCTCACCGTGGTTGCGGCGCCTTCGGTTTCGCTGCTCGCTCTCACGGTGGCCGATACAGGCGCACTCGCAAACCCCAATCTTCGTGCGGCCATTGCTCTAGCCGTCGATCGCGGCGCGCTCTCCAACGTGGTCTTCCAGAAGCAAGGCGAGATCACTGCCTCTCTTTTGCCCGCCGAAGTTACCGGCTACGGATTTCTTTTCCCCGCTGAACGCGACCTCAACAAGGCTCACGAACTGCGCGGCGGCGTTTCTCCGCCTTCCATCACGCTCGCTGCCGAGGGTGGCCCGGCAATGCAGCTTGCGGCGCAGCGTATCGCCCTCAACCTGCACGATGCCGGCTTCAACGTGCAGGTAGCCGCCTCAAGTGCGTCGCAGCGCGGCGATCTCACGTTGCGCCGGCTTGCTCTCGCATCGAATCAGCCGCAGCCTGCGCTCGAGTCCATTCTTCGCGCTGCGGGCCTTTCGATTCCCGTCTCCGAATCGACACCGGAGGGCCTTTACAAAACCGAGCGCGAAATCTTGGACACGCACACGATCATTCCGCTGCTTTATCTTCCCCGCGCCTATGCCGTCAGCGGGCGCGTCCGCGATTTGCGCCTGAGTCTCGACGGCACCCCGCAATTGGCGAATGTCTCGCTGTCCGACGTGCAGCCGGAGGCCGCGCCGTGAACCTGCGCCAGAAGCTGCTTCTGCTGCTCTCGCTCATGGTGGCCTTGATCGTGGCCGCGGTTGCGTGGACTGTGCTGGTCCGCATTCGCCAGGTCTTCGAGCAGCGCGATCAGGAGGAGACTGCGCTTTTTGTGAGCCAGTTTCAGCGCGAGTTCCAGCATCGTTCCGACGAAGTAGCCGCCGCCGTCGATCGCATCGCCGCGAGTGAGCGCATGCGCAGCATGGCTTTTCAACTCGCGCAATCCGGCGATGCATCGCCTTTTGTCACGGAGGCGCAAGCGCTCGCACAGGACGCACAACTTGATTTTCTCGAAATTATCGGCCCTGATGGAAAGATCGTCAGTTCCGCGCAGTGGCCAGCGCGGTTCGGCTACTTTGAACCGATCGCTGGGGCAGATGAACCCACTTTTCTAAAAACCGAAGATCTGCCCGAGGGAAGTACGGCCTTGGGCCTGTTCGCATTCCGAGCTGTTCGCCATTCCGAATCAAATGCCGCGGAGCCTGTCCGCCTGCTCGGCGGCAAACGACTCGACAAGTCTTTCCTCGCTGAACTGCCCATCGCCCCCGGAATGCAGGCCGCTCTTTATCGACACGAAGACCAATCCCCCGCCGTCACGCAGCGGGGCCATTCGGGTCCAGACTCCTTCACGTTCGACCCCACCCGTTTGCTTGGCATGGCTGGTCAAGTGCCCCACGCCGATCGCTACGAACCACTGATCGATTCCGCCTTCCGCACAGGTCAGCAGACGAACTCCATCCTCTACCTCACCAGCCGCCGCGAAGACTCGGTCAACGCCACAGCCATCCCGCTCAAAAGCGACACCGGCGCTGTGCTCGCTGTGCTCACCGTGGCCATCTCCCGCAACAGCATGGTGCAGGCGCAGCAGCATATCCGCGCCATTGCCTACGGAGTTGCAGCAGGCGGAATTTTGATTGCCATTCTCGCCAGCCTGTGGATCGCTTCGCGCGTCTCGAGCCCCATTGAGCAACTGGCCCACGCCGCCGAACAAGTCGCCGCCGGCAATTGGGAAACACGCGTAACGCAGCGCGGCCGCGATGAAATCTCGGTGCTCGCGCGCAGCTTCAATCACATGACCGGCGAGCTCGTTGCGCAACGCGACCGTTTAGTTCAAACCGAGCGCGTCGCCGCCTGGCGCGAACTGGCACGCCGTCTCGCGCACGAACTCAAGAACCCGCTTTTCCCATTGCAACTCACTGTTGAAAACCTCATCCGAGCCCGCCAGCTTTCTCCTGAAGAATTCGATGAGGTCTTTCGCGAGAGCACTCACACGCTGAGCATGGAGATCGCCAATCTCAAAACCATCGTTGGCCGCTTCAGCGATTTCAGCCGCATGCCCAAGCCGCAACTGGAGCGCATCGACGCCGGTGCTGCGATCACTCGGGTCGCTCATCTTTACGTGGGACTCGGGAACGGCATGCCGGAGGCTTCGGAACCAAGATCACCGGGGCCGCAGAGGATTGAATATTCCGTTGAAATTCCTACCAGCCCGCTCTGGATCGACGCCGACCCCGAGCTTCTCCATCGTGCGCTCTCCAATCTGGTCTTGAATGCGATGGACGCGATGCCGGACGGAGGCACGTTGACACTCTCAGCAGCATCGCGCGAAGGCAAAATAGAAATCCGAGTCTCGGACACCGGCGAAGGCCTCACGCCGGAAGAATGCGAGCGCCTGTTCACGCCCTACTACACTACCAAGCAGCACGGCACCGGCCTTGGCCTGGCCATTGTGCAATCCGTCGTTGCCGACCACAACGGCGCCATTGCTGTGGAGAGCCGCACAGGCGGAGGTGCTACCTTTGTCATCACGCTGCCCAGAGCAGACGGAAGCCCATCATGACCGCGAAAGCGAACATTCTCATCGTCGACGATGAGGCCAACACGCTGGCGTCGCTTTCCCGCGCCTTTCGGCTTGCGGGCCACGAGGCTGTGGTCTGCGACAACGCAACGCGCGCACTCGAACTGGCTCGCACACAGACCTTCGATCTCATACTCAGCGACGTTGTCATGCCCCGCCGCGACGGCCTGGCACTGCTTGAAGACTTGAATACCGCCGGCGTAACCGCACCCGTGGTGATGATGAGCGGCCAGGCACACATTGAAATGGCGGTCCGCGCAACGCGGCTGGGCGCTCTCGATTTTCTTGAGAAACCACTCTCCACCGAAAAGTTACTCGTCACCGTCGAGAACGCGCTCAAGCTCACCCGGCTTGAAACCGAAAACAAGGATCTTCGCAACCGCGTCGGCAAGCACACGCTGGTCTTCGCCGGTGAAACCATGCGCCGGGTGATGGCGCAAATCGAGCGCGTTGCCGCCAGCGAATCGCGCATCTGCATCTACGGTGAAACTGGCACCGGCAAAGAACTCGTAGCACGCACGCTGCACGAAAAAAGCCCGCGCTCCACGGGCCCGTTTGTTACCCTCAACTGCGCCGCCGTTCCCGCCGAGTTGATTGAGAGCGAGCTCTTCGGCCACGAGAAAGGCTCCTTCACCGGCGCCGCGCAGCGCCACACGGGCAAATTCGAACAGGCCCATCGCGGCACGCTCTTCCTCGACGAGATCGGCGACATGCCGACTGCAATGCAAGCCAAATTGTTGCGCGTCCTCGAAGAAGGAGAAGTCGAGCGCATCGGTTCAGACAAGCCTACTGCTGTCGATGTTCGTGTTGTCGTGGCCACCCATCGTAACCTTGAGCAGCTGGTCGAGAGTGGAGGCTTCCGCCGCGACCTTTATCATCGTGTGTTTGTTTTTCCCGTCGAGTTGCCCCCGCTGCGCCAGCGCGCTGAAGATTTGCCCGCACTGGTCGAACACTTTGTGCGCCAGGTGAGCGCGCAGAACGGCTGGAAGCCCATCCCGTTTACTGACGCCGCCATCGATGCTCTCAAGCAGTACTCCTGGCCCGGCAATATTCGCGAATTGCGCAACATTGTCGAGCGCCTGCTGCTGCTCGCCGGCTCGCAGGTAGAAGCGCAAGACGTCGAATTTGCGCTCCCTGCCGCCCGTGCCGGCTTCAGGCATTCCAATCAGACCACCGGCGCAACGCATACGCAGGATGCGGCCGCAACTGGCACTCTTGCCGCACGCTTGTTGAGCTTCGAGCGCACCCAGGTGCTGGCCGAACTCGAACGACACAACCGAAACATCACGCAGACCGCCAAAGCGCTTGGCCTGGAGCGCAGCCATCTCTATAAAAAGTGCCAGCAGTTGGGAATCGACCTGAAGAGCATCGATGACCGCAGCTGATGGAGCGTTTGCGGTCAACAGTATTGGCACGCGGGCAAAATCGGCGCAACAATGAAATCGTTTACTTTGAGCCCCCCGCTGGTTTATAGTTCGTGGGTTGTTTGCTTGCCGGCCGCATCGAGCTTGCAAGCAGACAGCGCCTTGAAAGGATATCCATGGCTCGCATTTCGCGTCGCAATCTTCTTCGTTCCGGAGTAGCCGCTTCAGCTTCGTCTCTTCTCGCCCGCTCCGCATGGGCGCGCACCGCGGCTCTGCTGGCCGGCTCTCCTGATTCGGCCTCCGCCGCGGCCCTCGCTGCCGTTGCGCCGCGCGAGCAGCTGCTCTTCGACTTCGGCTGGAAGTTTCAATTCGGCAACGGCGTCGATCCGGCCAAGGACCTCAATTTCGGCTTCGGCCAGGGCGACTTCGCCAAGACAGGCGAATTCGAATTTTCCAAAGCCAAGTTCGATGACTCCAAGTGGCGCACGCTTAACCTGCCCCACGACTGGGCGGTTGAGTTGCCCTTCGTGAATGACAAGGAGCAGAACTCGCACGGCTTCAAGCCGATCGGCAGGCGCTATCCGGAGACGAGCGTCGGATGGTACCGGCGCGAATTCGAAATTCCCGCCGCGGACGCGGGCAAGCGAATCGCGGTGGAATTCGACGGCGCATTCCGCGATGTGATCGTCTTCGTCAACGGATGCTTTATCGGCCGCAACAACAATGGATATGCACCCTTCCGCTTCGACCTGACCGACTTCCTCAGCTACGGCGCCAAGAACTTCATCGTAGCCCGCGTCGATGCCAGTTTCGGCGACGGATGGTTCTACGAGGGCGCCGGCATCTACCGCCACGTATGGCTCACCAAGACCGATGCGCTGCACTTGGGCAGATGGGAGAACACGGTGCGCGCCGCGGTCAACGGAAGCTCCGCGACCTTGTCGTTGGCGACTGTCGTCGAGAATCAGGGCAAGCAGGCCGAGAATGCCAAGGTAAGCTGGCAGATTCTCGATGCGGCGGGCAAGACGGTGGCCACGGCCGAAGCTCCGGCGCAGTCTATTGGCGCCGATGGCTCAGCAGCCTTTGCGGCGACTGCGCAACTGGCCAGTCCCGCGCTGTGGAGCGTCGATGCGCCCAATCTCTACAGCGCGATTGTGGCCGTGGATGCGAACGGAAAACCGCGCGACGCGGAGCGAGTCAGTTTCGGCGTGCGCTCGGCGGTTTTCGATGCCGATAAAGGATTCTCTCTGAATGGAAAATCGCTGAAGATTCAGGGCACATGCAACCATCAGGACCACGCCGGGGTGGGCGCGGCGGCGCCTGACCGGCTGCAGGTTTTTCGCTTGGCCGTTTTGAAGGAGATGGGTTGCAACGCCGTTCGTACGTCGCACAACATGCCCACGCCCGAGTGGGTGGAAGCCTGCGACCGCATGGGCGTGATGATGATGTGCGAGACGCGGCAGATGAGCTCGAATCCCGAAGGCCTGGCGCAACTGGAAACGATGGTGAAGCGCTACCGCAATTCGCCCTCCATCATCCTCTGGTCCATCGGCAACGAAGAGTGGCAAATGCAATCCGCGATGTCCGAGCAAGGCGCGAGAGTCGGAGCAACCATGGTCGCGCGCTGCCATGAACTCGATCCCACCCGCGTGGTTTCGGCGGCAGTGAACGGCGACAACAAGAAAGGCCTCTCCGACGCGCTCGACATTATCGGCTTCAACTACGATCTGAGCCGCCCCGACAGCTTCCATAAAGATCATCCCAAGCGTCCCATCTTTGGATCGGAAACTTCGAGCGCCATCTCCACCCGCGGCGCCTACAAAACCGATCCTCTGCGCAACCTGGTCAATGACTACAACGGCGTTGTCATGTGGGGCGAAACAGCCGAGCAGTGGTGGAAGTTTTACGGCACCCGCGACTGGGAAGCGGGCGGATTCGCCTGGACGGGCTTCGACTACCGCGGCGAGCCCACGCCTTACGGTTGGCCTTCCATCAATTCCCAGTTCGGCATTGTTGACATGTGCGGATTTCCCAAGGACACGTTCTATTACTACAAAGCCTGGTGGCGTAGCGAGCCTTCGCTGCATCTGTTCCCGCATTGGAACTTCGAGGGCAGGGAAGGCGACATTATCCCGGTATGGGTCTACACCAACCTCGACGAAGTCGAGCTGTTCGTCAACGGCCAGAGCCAGGGAAGCCAGAAGGTTCCCCCTCTCGGCCATGTGGAGTGGAAGGTGAAGTTCGAGCCGGGCTCGATCGAAGCGCGCGCCTCGAAGGACGGCAAGGTTGTTCTCACGGAGAAGCGCGAGACTACGGGTGAGCCAACTGCGATCCGGCTCAGCGCGGACCGGACCGAGATCGACGCCGACGGAGAGGATCTGGTCATCCTCAAAGTCGAAGCACTCGACAAAGAAGGCCGCGCAGTGCCCACGGCGGGTAACTTGATCGGCTTCCATATCTCCGGCGAGGGCAAGCTGATTGGCGTCGGCAACGGCGACCCCAACTGCCAGGAAAGCGACAAGGAGCCCAAGCGGTCGCTGTTCAACGGGCTGGCGCAGGTAATTGTGCAGGCAAGCAAGCGGCCCGGAGAAATCCAGATTGAAGCCGTGAAGGAAGGTTGGGATGGCCCCGAACTGACCCCGTCCAAAGTGACCATCACCACGAAAGCCGTGCAGGGGCGGCCGGCTGTGCCGTGGGTTCGCGCGCAAGGATAGGTGATTTTCTGGTTGGGATTGGAGCTTCCCATCCTTCGCAAAAAACGCGAAGGATGGTGCACCCGGCTTCCTTGCCTCCCTGCTGCCGCCGGACAAGCCCATGGCATGAAGGCTGCTTGACGGATTCGGGTCGGGATGCACCCGTAAGTCCTTTGTTTCGAGGGGCAAAAACGGTTATTTCTGATGTAAATTGTTTTGTTTCATAGGGATGGGACGAAAGTGGGGGAGGGGTGGGTAGTTTTCATGTTGGTACGGACCGGGCACTTCCCTGACATGTTGAACCGGGAACATGGTTCTCCCGTGCGGTGATAGTCGAATATGGCAGGGCCGTAATATCGCTGAAATTGGACATACGGTTATTATGCCGAGCGGAGCCGTAATTATCTGCAACTGTTTTACGCAACGCCCAGATTCCCGAAATGACCAATCCGGTTAGATTGGATAGATGACCCAGGCAGGTGGCCCCCTCAACCTGGCATCAGGAACTGTGCCCCGTTCATCGCAGCCCTATCGCGATGAGCGGGTCTTCGCCCCAGCCGCAGATTACGAGGACAGCATGCCGTATGGTCTGAAACGGTTCCAAAAAGCGGAAGCTCTCCACTTCATCACCTTCAGTTGGTTTCACCGGCTTCCCTTCCTTCAAGCACCCGAACCCAAAGATACGGTCGAAGCCATTTTTGAACAGACCCGGGCACGGCATGAGGCCAGGGTTTACGCCTACGTGCTGATGCCTGAGCATATCCACTTGCTGATCAACGAGCCGCCATCGATCCTCGTAGCCCAGTTTCTGAAAGCGCCCAAGCAGATCGCTTCCCGCAAGCTGAAAGGCAATCGCCTGCAGTTCTGGCAGCCCCGCTATTTTGACGCGAACATCCGTGGCGAAACAGACCGCTCCGAAGTGATCCGCTATATTCATCGTAATCCGGGGTCCCCGGCGCACGAACTTTGTGCGTTGGGGTGGAAGCCGGTGAAACGGGGATTGGTCCCATCTCCCGGCGACTACCGATGGAGCAGTATCAACCACTACGCCACCGGAATTCGAGGAGTGGTTGAAATCGAGTCGGAATGGACGGCGAGACTTCGCGGCCCACTCATCGCGAAAGAGCCGCATTGAATGGGGCAGAGATTCAATTTTTTGGAAAGGACAGACGGGCGGCAGGATCAATGAGTGGGCCACCTGCATACGAGTGAATTCTTACGAAGAATAACGATGCAAAAAGTTGCCCTGAATGATAAACTCCTCAAACACAAGGAAACCCGGCGAAGTCATGCGAATACAAGCCACGCGCATAAAAGTATGTCATTCAACGCCTGACGGCCGTTCGGAGGGGTCTTCCTTTTATGAGTGATCGGAGCATTGCGCTATCGGCAAAGAAGCCGTTTGAATTCTCGAAGGCAGAGGTTCGGGCAGATTCGAGTTGGTTCGGGGATGATCCTTCTGAAAGTGTCGGTGGAGAGTGGCTGGCTGGAAGTCACCCGCCTAGCCTGTGGGGAATGCTCGGACCGATTGACATCCACCTGCCGTTGAAGGAATACCGCTCCTGGCTCGATTTTATGAAGACTATTTACGCAAGGAAAGAAGAAAAAAAGGTAAAAGATTACGTCGGAAGCATCTTTCCGGGGTTGATAAAGGGATTTACTCTTTACGGGGAATCGATCATTCAGAGCGGCCAACTCATCGATTTATGGACCCGAGCAATTGTGAGAATTACAGTGCAAACGTGTGGCCGAATTTCCGGTCTCACGTATAGTGACCGATTCGCAGAACTTTTCACCATAACTGGAACCTTGGAGGATCAGGTTCGCTGTCTTACCGCACTTGATGAGTTGTACCGGGGACCCGCTCAAGAAGCAGCGGCTGGCCCCGCAGCTTTTTTCTGGCTTGCGCAGGGTTTGTCTCTCACTTTGGGGGAGCTTCACTTTGATTTGAGTAGCCCCCGTACTCTGCTATTTTACTTCGAGACGTTAAGAATTTTAATGAGTGAGGGCGCCCGCCCCGAATTTAACCGTTTCGTTGAAATAGATCTCGGTAAGCGTGACCGCTGCTTTGAGTTCTTGCTCCAACAACTCCAAGATAGACCTTCGGGCCAGATTAAAGAGGGAGGACATTTGCCAGAGCGGAGTCGATGGAAGGGGATTATCGAGAGTTTTTTCGATCGGAAAAAGAAGTCGAAAGTTACGAAGATTTGCCTGATTGGCCCGCAGGAGTCAGGAAAAACGTCCATTGTCCGGTCTCTCTATGAAGGTGTGAGTTCTGACGTTTACTATCCGGGGCGAAAACTCGCGCTCCACCCGTCTGAGACGCAAATGAAACAAGCCCTCCGAGTTGGCGACGGCTATCCCAGCCATGAGTCCGAAACAGCGACCTATTGCGGTACTGTGCAGGTAGGCAGTGAGGACTCCCCTAGATTTGAGATCGCAGACACTGTTGGCAAGGAACTATCGATCACGCCCCCTAACCATCAATCCGAAAAATCGAGTTGGCCCAAAATAACTAGACTCGTAAGGGACGCTGATTTGCTAGTTCTCGTCATACCACCATCCTACTTCATCGCTCCGCCAACGGAAGCACTGGTGACCAGGAGAATGATAGAAGATCAAATCCGGTTCCTCGATTTGTCGGAGCCACGCCCGATGGTCTCTATCGCATATAGCAAATGCGATGAGTACGGCGTTGCTCCGGATATCGACCTACGTGTCATTGAAACTGAGGAAGATCGCAGGCTGTTTGATCATTTTTGCCATTCCGAAGTGGAAGGCAGAGAGAGCGCTTGGAACGCATTTGTCAACGCGGTCACAGGACGCGGAGCAAGCCCATACAAGTCTCTTCTTCGGAAGTCGCTGCTCGACAAGACGCGTTGGCTATGGGAACTCATCGGGCACAAGCAAGATGGAAAGGGAAATGCTTTTGTGAATGGGTATTTCGTCACGGCCATTCCAATGGGAGCGGAGTTCACAGTCAGCGAATGTTCAAAGACGAGCGGCGTTCTTCATCTGTTCAGCGATTTCTTCGCACGGTGAGGAATCGGGGAGTGGGAAGTAGTATGGGAAATAGGGGCTCGCCCCAAACCCTATTCACAGCAATTCTAGCTCCTCAAGCGGTCGGCTCGATCTTCGAATCGGGTGCAAGAATTATTCCCTAAAAATGATTGCATATAATTAGCCTCCTCCGGCGCACAATGGAGAAAAGAAGCCAAAATCCCACCCAGTCCAGGGGCAACCATGCGCAACATCACCACAGCCGTCAGCGACGATTCCCACCGTCAGGCCCGCATCCTAGCCGCGAAGAACGACGCCTCTGTCTCCGCCGTCGTGCTGGACCTTCTCCTTGGCCGGGCAGACGAAGAAACGTTTCGACCCCACCCCCCACCCCCCGCACGCGCTGACAGCGAAATAAAAAGCAAACATCACTTTTTGGGCTGTGATTCTGTGAAGATCAACCGAACCATCAGGGAATCAGCAGTTTAATCTCGCTTCCTCCACAGTTTCACAGTCCAAAAAACGCCCAAAACGACTGTGGGACTATGGCAAACAGCAGTAGAAATCGGGATCGGAATAGGGAGAAACAGGGTCAAAACAGAGAAACCATTACCGCTGCCTCGGCGGTTAAATTGGATAGATGCCTCTGCGCAAGCCGGAATGGCGGTTCGAACTGCGTGCGCTCGTGATCCTGGCCATTCCGGTGGTCCTGAGCGAGCTTGGCTGGATGGCGCAGGGCGTGGTCGACACCATCATGGTGGGCAGGCTTGGCCCGGCGGCCATCGGAGCAGTCGCTCTGGGCAATGCGGTGTTTTATACGCCGTCGCTGTTTGGGTTTGGCATCCTGCTGGGCCTGGACACGCTGGTCTCACAGTCTTACGGGCGCAAGGACTACGACGGCTGCCATCGCTGGCTAGCGCAGGGAATCTACCTCGCCTTATTTGTCACGCCATTCATCATGGCAGCAATTTGGCTGACCAGCTTTGCCTACGCGCGCTTCGGCATCGGCGCCGATGTGGCCACCCCGGCGGGAAGCTACCTGCGCGTGCTCAACTGGAGCACGCTGCCGCTGCTCATCTATGCAGCCGCGCGGCGTTACCTGCAAGGCGTCGGCCAGGTTCGCGTGGTGACTGTAACGTTTGTCGTCGCCAACCTGATCAACTGGCTCGGCAACTGGGTGCTGATCTACGGCAAATGGGGTGCGCCGCGCATGGGCGTGGATGGCTCAGCGCTTTCGACGGTGATTGCGCGGGTGTTCATGGCGCTGGCGCTGCTGGGCCTTGCCTGGCGCTATGAACGCACGCGCGGCCATCCGCTGTTTCGCCGCTGGGCGGGACCCAGCGCTGCCATGCTGCGACAACTGGTGCGCCTAGGCGCGCCTGCTGCAGGGCAGATTGTTCTGGAAGTCGGCGCATGGAACCTGGCCACCCTGGCTGCCGGCTGGCTAACACCTGTCGCTCTGGCAACCCACCAGATCGCCCTGAATTACGCCGCCATCTCGTATATGGTCCCGCTGGGAGTCTCATCCGCCGCCGCGGTCACCGTCGGTCACGCTGTGGGCGCAGGCGACCCGGCGCGCGCACGCCGTGCCGGCTGGCTTGCACTGGCACTAGGAACCGGCTTCATGCTGTTTGCCTCGGTGGTGTTCCTGGTTGCCCCTCGGCCCTTGATTGCGCTTTATACGAACGATGCGGAGGTCATGGCGGTGGGCCCCGGTCTGCTGCTTCTGGCCGCCGTGTTTCAGATATTCGACGGGATTCAGACCGTCTGCACCGGAGCGCTGCGCGGCCTGGGAGAAACCCATGCGCCGATGGTAGCCAACCTAGTGGGTTACTGGGCGCTTGGGCTGCCGCTGGGTCTCACTCTCTGCTTCGTGCTCAAGTGGGGAATCCATGGCCTTTGGATTGGCCTGACCGTGGCGCTGATTGTGATTGCCTCCACGCTGCTGTGGCGGTGGAAGCGGGATTCGGAACGGCTGGCGATGAGAGCGCTCTAGCAGGCTGCGAAAGGGTCCTGTTTCTGGCGAAATTCCTGAGATTCGTGCCTCAGGGGCCAAAGCCTGCGTTGATTCCATTGCCCTATTGCCGGGGATAAATCCCCGGCCTACCGCCCGAGCAAGTTTTTCCGCAGCCTGCTAGAACTGCAACCGCATACCGAGTTGAATACGCCGCGGCGGGGCGACCGAAGTTACCTGGCCGAATTCCGGCGATGTTTCTACCGTGTCAACCCAGTTGGCATTGGGATGGTTGAGCACATTAAAGGCGCCGGCGGAGAAGCCAACCTTGGGCGCTTCTTCGTCTTTGTCGGGCGTGATGGCAAAATCGTGCCCCCAGCGAACGTCCAGGTCCACATACGACGGCAGCGTCTCCGTGTTGGGTGCTACGCCGTCGGGACGGGTATTGAACAGGTCGTCGCCGTAAGCGTCGGTGCCGGTGGTAATCGTCCAGGGAGAACCCGAATTGGCAAAGATGCCGGCGGAAAGATTCAGCACGCTTTCCGGATTGAACATGGCATACATGCCCAGGCGGTTGCGGCGATCGAAGCCGGCGCGCGCCCATTCGTCGTTGGGAGCGTACTGGTTTTGCGGGTACCAGCCGATGCCGCCGGTATTGGAGTCGTAGCGCGACCAGGTGTAGCGGCCAAAGCCGGTGAAGTATTTGTCGAGCCGGCCGCGGTAGGAGATGTCCATCCCGTCGCCTGACCAGAATCCTGCCGACTGCATCTGGCGAATCCGTCCGTATGCGGGCTTCGGCCGCACCGTGTAGCCGGACTGCGGCGTGGGCGCGTTGATGTCGACCGAGCGGAACGAGTCAATGCCGCGCGATGAGTACACGCTCACTACGCCGGTCGCTTTCTCGCCCAGTTGCCGTTCGAGGGAAAGCCCGTACTGGATCTGGTAGGGAATCTTTACATTGGGCGCCAATTGCGCCAGGTTCGGCGGCTGCGCATTCAGCGTGAAGCAGTTGGTGATGGGCACGCATCCGGTTGCGGGAAGTGTTGCGGGATTCAATGACAGCACCAGCGCGCGGCGGGCAGCGTTGCCGTAGCGCGCCAGGTCGAGCAGAGGGCCGGAACCGAAGCGGTCGTAGTAAATGCCGCCGCCCCCGCGCAGCACGGTTTTGGAGTCTTCATTCAGCAGCCACGCAAAGCTTACGCGCGGAGAAAAGCCGAGCCGCTTGGTGGCCAGGAAGTTCTGCCAGTCGTAGCGCAGGCCGGGCGTAATGGTGAAGTTCTTCGTGGCCTTGAACTGGTCCTGGACAAACGCGCCCATCTCCTGCTGGTGATAAACAAAGTGCACCACGCCGGTGCTCTCGGTGAATGCGGATGGCAGGTTGGCGGAGTAATTGTCGAGCGCGGTCTCGAGCACGGTAACGCCGTCCGCGGCAAGGGTGGGGCCAAAGGTATACGTGCCGAACTCGTTGGTGTGGTCGTCAAAGGCGCGGCGGTCGATGTGCGGCGTGCCCGCGCCTGCCTTGACGGTGTTGCGGCCGCGCGTCCAGGTCATCATGTCGTACACGCGGACGTTGTACTCGGTGCCCAGCGAATCAGCCTGGGCCGAGCCGGTTGAAAAGTCGCCGGCAACGTTGATCTTCGGCGCTTCGGCAACGTTCGAGTTGCGGTTCCAATCTCGCTCTCCGACGATGGAAATCTGGTTGAGCTTGGTCGCGGAAAGGGCCTGGTCGAGGTGCGCGACAAAATCGTCTTCGCGGTACTGGTTGTTGTAGCCGCCGGGGGCCAGTGTCTGCCCGCCCACGCCCTGATTCTGCGCGGTGGAATCCTGGTAGCTGTACTGTACGTAGCCGGAGACGCCATCGCGGAACTGGTGGGCAACGCGCGTGGAGAACTCGGTGTCGCGGCTGGGCGCGTAGACATTTGCCAGGTAAGCGCCGCTGGGATTCGCGAGAGTGGGCGCGAGCACTGCGTAGATGACCGAATCCTGGTCGTACTGCACGCGGTTGAAGGAACCCAGGAAGCTGGACTTGGGCATGTGAGGAATGGGTCCGGTGACGTGTCCCTCGTAGTTCTGCCGCTGCTCGAAGGGTTTCGATGGCGCCAGCTCGTTCTGCGCGTTCAGGGCGGAGTTGCGGAAGAGGAAGTTGAACTGGCCGTGGTAGTGTTCCGCGGTGGACTTGGTGATGATCTCCATTTGTCCGCGCCCCGGATAGTAATATTGCGCGGAGTAGGGATCCTGATTGATGTGGATTTCCTTGATGGCGGAGGCGGAGACGGTGGCGCGGTTGGCCTCGACGCCATCGACCATCAGGCCGGTGCCTCCGGAGTCGCTTGCGCTGGAATCCAGAAAGGCGCTCATGGCGCTGGCGTAGTCGTTGTCGAAGATCGGCAAGGACTTGAGGTCGCTTGAAGTCATCACCGAGGAGTCGTGATTGGTGTCCGGCGCGGTGAGGTCTTCGCTGCTATCGCTGTTGACGCGCACCATGCTGGCGACCGCGGCGATGGGTAACACGATATGCACAGACGCGGGGCTGGGCATGGCCGGCGTCGCTATGGCTCCCGATGCCAGGCTGGCCGGGGACGCGATGACCACCGGCGTGCGCACAGTTTCAAAGCCGGGCTCGGAGACCACCAGCGTGAAGTTGCCGGAGTGGGGCGCGGCAATCTGGAAGTTGCCCTCGCCGTCGGAATGGATTGTGCCGGCGACAGCTCCGGTGGTATCGAGCAGGTCAACCTCGGCGTTGGGCACAATTGCGCCGGTGGGGTCGGCTACCACGCCGTGCACCGATGGAGAAGCGGGTGCGGGCGGGGTGGTGGTGTTTGCCGCGAAGGCGATGCACGGCAGAAGCAAAACGATTCCCAGGGTAAGAGAGCGCATAACGAGAAATCTCCAAGGCTAAAGAAAATCCACCAGGATAATCCAGTGAGCCACGCCGTACAGGCAAAAAGGTCGCACTCCGAACAAATGAAGCGGTACCTCGATTATCGGCTGAATCCCGGGCCAGTGGGATATTAAAAATAGAAATATCTGCGGATTTGTATTGTTTTTAATGTAGCGGCAGAGGGAAAGTTGCCGATACAGGACAGTTTTAGCGCGGTGACAGCGCCGCCGTCCAGTCCCCTGGCGAATCGACGAGAATGTCCGGCTGGGTGGAAGTCAGGCTCTCAGGAGACAAGCCGAAGGTGCAGCCGAGGGCCCAGGCCCCGCCATTTCGTGCCGTCAGCACGTCCACGTGGCTGTCGCCGATGAGCACCGTCTGCTCGGGCGCGGCGCCGGCTTCGGCCATCAAGGCACGAAGACCCTCGGGATCGGGCTTTTTTGTGCTAAAGCTATTGCCGCCGTAGATTTGCATAAAATACGGAGCCAGGCCGAGTGCGGCGCATATGTCGCGCGCCGGGCGGACTGGCTTGTTGGTAAGCACGGCCATGGCTCTCGCCGGGGCACCGGTCTGATCATGCAGGGCCTTGAGCGCGGCCAGCGCTTCCAGCACGCCTTCATAGGCGTAGGTGAAGTCCAGTTTGTGGGCGCGATAGTAATCGAGGAAGAACTGGTAGGCGAACTGGATGAATGCCTCGTCAACGGGGCCGCCGTAGGCTTTGGTGAAGGCGCGGCGCACCAGCATGAGAGCGCCATCGCCGATGAATCCGGCGATATCCGCATCGTGGAGCGGCGGGTGGCCGAACTGATGCAGCGTGGCGTTGACCGAGTTGCAAAGGTCCTGCGCGGAGTCAATCAGTGTGCCGTCGAGATCGAAGACCAGAAGCTTGAGCTGCTCAACAGGAATAGGACGAAAAACGCGGATCATGCTTCCAGTGTAACGGGCTGTTGGATTGGAGGCTCGATGCCGCTCCGGGTCTCAAGCGCGGGTTGCGGCGAGGGACGCGTGAACAGGAAGAGCACCGCGATCACCAGCAACAGGATCGGGATGCAGAAGACGCTGCCTTCCGGGCCGTCTGCGCCGCCGGAGAGCAAGGGATTGCCCATTGCATGCGTGGCGAACAGGCGGCCTTGCACAATCAATCCGCTGTCGGGGACACCGTAAAGGAAAGACTGTGACCAGTCCCACGCCATGTGGAAGCCAATGGCCCACCACAGCGAGCCGGTGCGCCACAGGGCCACGACAAACGAGACGCCCGCTAGAAACACCAGCAACAGGCCCAGTTTGTCTTCACCCGTATTACCCGTGTGGGCGAGGAAGAAAAGGCCGGAAGTGATGACCGTGGCCATCCAGAAGGCAATGGAGCGGGCGTGGGGCCGGGAGATCAGGTTGGCCAGCCCGACCAGGCCGCGGGTGAGCGTGAACTGCAAGTAGCCGCGGAACAAGTACTCCTCAAGCAGGCCGACAAAGAGGAAGCCAATCAACTGCGCCCCACCCCAGCCGAAGATTTGCCAGCCGTGATCGAGTTGCGCGTCGAAGCTGACCAGGTGGAGGGCACGGAGAGTACCGACGAGCAGCGAAAGAGCGGCCACCCCCCAGACGGCGCCTACCAGGAATCGACCTGCCGGACGCTGTCCGCCGAGACCGTAAGCCGTAAAACGGCGGCGCTCAATCACGGCCATGATCAGGCTGACGACCAGTATGACGGCAAAGGAGATGCCCTCCTCCTCGACTGCCTCGCCTACGGGCATCGGCGCGTGCGGGTCCGGTTTGACGGAATCGGCGGGTGAGGTTTTGCCAGCGGCCTTGGCCGCGGCGACCGCAGCCTGGTGCGCTTGGTTCTTGTTGTAGTTGTGAATCGCTTGCACGCTGAAGACGATTGCAGCCAGAATGGCGAAGTAGATAAGCAGGCTCCATCCGGCGCGCAGGCCAAACGGCCCGATGAAGATGCGATGCGCAAGGGAGCGCTGCGGAGGTTCGGGTACGGCCAGGAATGGCTCCGGTTCCAATGCATCGGGAGTGGGGAATTGCTCGGCGACTGACTCCATGAATAGGTCCTTTGATGAACGGCGTTCGATTTGCAGGTACCGGGTACTATACGCGGTTGGACAGGGCGCGGTTCGGGAGGCTTGTAAGCATTTCCGCGAGGGTTGTCTTTATGGATGACGTTTCGCTTCGTAATTTATTAGTGGAGCGGTTCTGGTCCGGAACAAGAAGCAAAAAGAAGGCGAGGCCCTCCCATGGAGCGTATGGACCTCGCCTGAGGAACGCCTTTTACGAGTTCGCGCGGACGATTCCAGCGAACCCAGGGAACGTTTCGGCGCCGTAGCCGGCAGCCGGATCTTAGTGGACGCGAATGTCGCCGGAGCCGGTTTCGACGCGAACAGTCGGGCCGCCACCGTTCAGCTTTCCGGTAACATGATGGCGATCGTTTGACCCTTGGGTGAGCATTTCGCGGTCTGTATGAATGCTGCCGGAGCCGCTCTCGGCGTCCAGCGTGAGCGGCGCGTCGCCAACCCAGAGTTCCGCATTGCCGGAGCCGGTCTCCAGCTTCCATCCCGCCGCGGGCGCGCCGCCGACTTTGATGTTGCCTGAGCCGGTCTCAGCTTTCAGCCCCCCGTGCAGGTTGCGCAACTCGATATTTCCGGAGCCGGTCTCGGCTTTGACATCGCCTGAACCAGTCTGCTCGGCATAGATGTCCCCGGACCCGGTGCCCACCGTAATGTTGCCGTGCAGCCCCGTTGCATGGATGTTGCCGGAGCCGGTGTTCAGCTTGGCGTTCTCTCCCACTTCTTCGTCCGTCACGTTGCCCGAACCGGATGCAGCGTCGAGATAGGCGTCGGACGGCGCTTCGATCTCATAGTCGATGCTGATGTGGTTCAGATTCTCGTGGCGTGCGCCAATCCGGATAATGTTACCCGTCTGTTCGATGGGCGGATTGGACGCGATTTCGCGCACCTTTTCGTCGCTCCCGCCCCAGTTGGACTTGACACGGCCAACAACATGAAGCTGGCTTCCCGAGCCGCGGGTAAGGTGAATATTGCCCGACCCGGTGTTCACACTCAGTTCCAGCCGCCCGTTCACAGAAAGGGTGCGCTCGAATGTTTGTTCGGTGGCCAGCGCCGGTACCGCCGCAAGCGCCAAAGCCGTTGCTGCCAGAATCAGATGCTTCATGGTGTTCCTCATTTCTGTTCAGGAATCGGAGTTCAGGGTTCAGGGACTAGGGACCAGGGACCAGGGACCAACCTTTGGAACTGATGGTGCATCCCGACTGCCAAATCGGGCTTGCGTCCAAACCCATTGCTTTCAGACACGGCGGAACCGTTCCCGGCCGTTTTTCGCTTTCTTCCGTGTCCGCTTTCGGACACCACCGTCCGCCGCCGCACAGACCCGTGCCCGCGGCATTGAGAGAGACGAACATAACGCTGTACGTTTGCCTTCGCAATTCAGTTCCCGAGCCTTCAAGTCCCTTAGTCCCTTAGTCCCTAGTCCCCTACTCCCTTAGTCCCTAGTCCCTTAGTCCCTGAACTCAACCCCTAACCCCTGGCCCCTGTTCCCTGAAATGCTATCCTCACACCGGGATGCACGGTCTTGCGCTGCTCAAATTTGTCGCCGTGGCCATGCTGATTCTGGCCAATGCCTTTTTTGTGGCCGCGGAGTTCGCCCTGGTTTCCATTCGCGACACGCGCATTGAGCAGATGCTGGCCGCCGGAGTTCCGGGTGCGCGCGCCGTCCGCCGCCTGCAGCAGGATCTGGATGACTTTCTTCCCGCGGTGCAACTAGGCGTCACGCTCTGCTCGCTGGCGCTTGGCTGGATCGGCGAACCGCTCGCCGCGGGGGTGATATTCGGCTGGTTCGACCTACTGCCGCTGGCTCAACCGCATGCGCTGCTTTACGCGCACATTGCGGCCGTTGCTTTGGGCTTTGCCGTCATTACGTACTTCCACGTGGTGGTGGGCGAACTGGTGCCGAAGTCGCTTGCCCTGCGCAGGGCAGAAGCGCTGGCCGTAGCGGTGGCTCCGCCGATGCTGCTGTTCATTGCGGTTGCGCGTCCCGCTGTGCGCTTCCTGAAAGGCGGGGCAGGCGTGATTCTGCGCGGCTTCGATATCGAATTGAGCGAGCGGGCGTCCGTCCACTCGCCGGAAGAACTGAAGCTGATTGCCACGGCTGCCCGGCGCATGGGCCTTCTTCCCCGCTTCCAGGAGACGCTCATTCACCGCACGCTGGAGCTCGACGACGTTACGGTGCGCGAGATCATGACGCCGCGCAAGCAATTCTTCTCATTGCCCGCAAGCATGCCCATTGAGGAAGCGACTGCCAGGGTTATCGACCACATGCATTCGCGCGTGCCGGTCTACGATGAAACGCGCGGGCCTGAGCACATTGTGGGCGTGGTCTACTCCAAGGACCTGGCCAGGCTGATGTACTTTCGCCCCAAGGCGCCCGCCGCCGCGGGTCTCGCAACCGAGGCCTGGGAAACCGCCAAGTCGCGTCCCGCCCTGCCCTTCGTCGAACTCAAGCTCCAGCAGGTGATGCGCGACGTGCTAGTAGTTCCCGAAACCAAGTCGGTTCTTGACCTGATTCGCGACTTTCAGCAGCGCCGCCGCCACCTGGCCATCGTGGTGGATGAGTACGGCTCGACCGTGGGCCTGGTCACCGCTGAAGATGCGATTGAGCAACTCACCGGAGAGCTGGAGGACGAATTCGACTCGCCCGAACTGCCCGTGCTCACCACAGCTTCCGGCGCGCTGCTGATGGATGGCGGCGTGAACCTGCGCGACCTGGAAACGCAGATGCAATGGAGCCTTCCACGCGAAGGAGGCGTGGAAACGTTGGCCGGCTTTGTGCTGGTGCGCCTGGGGCATATTCCGATCGAGGGCGAAAGCATCGTATTCGAAGGCCGCCGGCTCACCGTCGTGGAGATGGACGCGCGGCGCATTGCGAAGGTGCGGGTTGAGCCGGTGGAGGAGGAGCCAGTCTCAAGCTGAGCTTCGAGTTGAAGCGAAGGCCCCGACGCGTCAACTTTGTCGATCTGCGAAAACGCATAATCCTTACGCGCCCTTATACGGCAGCACGTATCCTGTTGCGACAGGCCAAGCCTTCATTTCCGTAACAGATTTTCGCGGATCAATGGCCGGTTCCGCCGGCGCTGCACCAATTTGAACATCGCAAATCTTTCCTTCATATGCCGAAGCCTGCCGTTTTCGGTATCATGACTTCAATATTTCCTGCCGATCGACTGGAAAGCAGAACGGTGTTCTGCGCCAGACGCCAATTGCTTAAGCGGGCGGCTGTGGGCTGGCCCGGACGTCGAAACTGGAGGAGGACACATGGGAAACAAAAGCAAGAAGAAGGACAAGGGAAAAGCAAACGGCAAGGTTGAAGGCCAGCCGACCAGCAAACCCAACGGCGTGGATCCCAAGGCTCAGCTTGCCAACGGCAAGGATCACGCACCCAAGCCGGTGCACCCAGGCGAAATCGAGACCAGGCGCATCGGCAAGGACTGCGATTACGAGAAGGAACTCAGCCGGCTGCAGATTGAGCTGGTCAAGCTGCAGGAATGGATTCGCCATGAGCACTTGAAGGTTGTGGTGCTCTTCGAGGGCCGCGATGCGGCCGGCAAAGGCGGCGCCATCAAGCGCATTACCGAGTCGCTCAATCCGCGCATTTGCAAGGTAGTCGCCTTGGGAACGCCGACCGAACGCGAAAAGACGCAGTGGTATTTCCAGCGCTATGTGCCGCATTTGCCTGCGGCGGGCGAGATGGTGCTCTTTGATCGCAGCTGGTATAACCGCGCCGGCGTAGAGCGCGTGATGGGCTTCTGCAGCGATGCGCAGTACCAGGAGTTTCTGCAAACCTGTCCGGAGTTCGAGCGCATGCTGGTGCGCTCCGGCGTCATCCTTATCAAATATTGGTTCTCGGTCTCAGACGCGGAGCAGGAGCGCCGCTTTCAGGAGCGCATGACCAACCCCACCAAGCGCTGGAAGATCAGCCCCATGGATCTGGAGTCGCGCAAGCACTGGGCCGACTATTCACGCGCCAAGGATGAGATGTTCAACCACACCGACCACAAGCAGGCGCCGTGGTTTGTGGTCAACGCCGAAGACAAAAAATGCGCGCGCCTCAACGTTGTGCGGCATCTGCTGTCCAAGATTCCCTACAAAGACATGACCCCCGACCCCATCGAGCTGCCTCCGATTGTGAAGACGGAGTATGTGCGCCCGCCGTATCAGGAGCAGCACTTCATTCCGGTGATTTACCGCTAGGGGCGCGATTCACTGATTTATCGTTGAGAACGAGCCCATGAAGCAGATTCTCACCCGACTCGCTCTCACGCTTCCTGTCGTCTGGCTGGTGGTCTCGCTGGTTTTTCTGCTCATTCACCTGGTGCCCGGCGACCCTATTTTGCAGATGCTCGGCGACGGCGCAACGCCAGCGGATATCGGCGCTCTGCGCCATCAATACGGCCTCGACCGCCCGCTCTGGGCGCAGTATCTGCATTACTGGAACGGCGTGCTTCAGGGCGACTTGGGCAGCTCCATCCGTCTGCACTCGGAAGTGAGCACTCTGATTGCCGCACGCTATCCGTATACGCTGGCTCTGACGCTGACGGCGCTGGGACTGGGCCTGGCGCTGGCGCTGCCGGCGGGGATTGTGGCAGCCGTGCGACGGGGACGATGGGCTGACCAGGTGCTGTCGGTCGTGTCCTTGTTTGGCTTGTCCGTGCCGGGGCTGGCGCTGGGGCCGGTGCTGATTCTGGTGTTCTCCATCCAACTCGGATGGCTGCCGGTTTCAGGAGCGAACGCGGGCGGAGGGCGGTCCATTGACTGGCGCTATCTTGTACTGCCGTCGATCGCCATGGGCGCGTCGCTGGCCGCGATTCTCACGCGCATGGTGCGCACGGCAATGCTCGAAGAACTGGGGCAGGACTACATCCGCACCGCGCGGGCCAAGGGCCTGAGCGAGACGCGCGTCGTCTGCCGCCACGCCCTGCCCAATGCGCTGGTTCCGATTGTGACGGTGGTGGGATTGCAGTTTGGCGCGCTGTTAGCCGGGGCGATTGTGACGGAGACAATCTTCAGCTGGCCCGGCCTTGGACGGCTGACGGTAAGCGCAATCTCCAACCGCGACTACGCGCTGGTGCAAGGGTGTTTACTGTCGATCGGGCTGACGTATGTGCTGGTGAACCTGCTGACGGATGTGGTGTATCGATGGGTGAATCCGCGTATGCGGGGGTAAATTACGGGGTAGACTGGGTAATTTTCGGATAGGCGACCACTCGCCCAGAACGGAATCAGAGGAGTGCGCGGCATGAGCTGTCGAGGGAACTTACCACTATCCAGATATGTTCCAAACAAATGGACCGTGTTGAAAGAAAACGACCGGGATACTTCCAGTTTGATGCGGGCCGGCTACCGAGCTTTGCTTAACCTCCCCGGCACCAAGATTCTTAACGATGGCACCGACGCGAAGGAACTGAAATTCGTAATCATTGATGCCATTACGGACATCGATACCGTGCGACAAGTAGCCACTTAGCTCCTGTTTTGTATATTTAAGCTCAGCGTTCAAAGCTTTCTCGCCATTCTTTCGGAATTCGCCGATGAAGTCTCTTGCAAAGAATTCACAGAGAGGGCGAATTGCTCCGAAACTAGCAGGAGCGATCGCGGTGTGCTCCTTTCCTTGCGGGTTGATGACTCCCCACGGACGCCAACCCTGAATAGTCTTTTTCGCAGCGTCCTTGGCAGAATCTAAGTCTACCGACAAGATATGCTTCCGGAATTTTCGGCTGCCAATAAATCCGTAGACAACATAGTTGTCTTCCATGTTGAACGCAAACTGGCAGGCTATGTCGTTAAGGTCAATTTCGGTAGACCAGCCGGTCTTAATCGTTAATGTCGGCATGAAGAGGACTATATAACGGCATTTGCCAGACGCGCATATATTTATGTCGCTTTTTTGACAACGGCGTTGTCAGCCGCATTCAGCGCTGAGTTGATGTTTGGTTCCCGAATAACCGGCAATCCGGAAACTACCCCTCTCCTAAACAGGGATGAGCGGGACTATCTCAGCCGTTATCTCACCACTTTCCTCAATCGCCAGCAGCCCCACCGTGATCGGCAATTCAAATCGCCGCGGGCCGCAACTGCCGGGATTGAAATAGAGCACGCCCTTCTTCTTATACAAAGCCGGCTTGTGCGTGTGCCCAAACAAGACTGCCGCGAATCTTCCTGCGGCCGGATCGAGATGAAGCGTGTTCAGGTCGTGCAGCATGTAAATGTATCGACCCTCCGCCAGCACGACCTCCGTCTCCGGCAATTCGCTGCATGGTCCCGCGCGATCAATGTTGCCGCGAATCGCTGTGACCGGCGCAATCTTCTCCAGCTCGCGCAGAATTGAAATCTTGCCGACATCACCGAGGTGCAGGATGCGGTCTACGCCGGCGAGGGCGGGCGCAACTTCAGGACGAAGGAGGCCGTGCGTGTCGCTGATGACGCCGATTTTCATTCTTGGATGCCCTTTCGTCAGGGTCCAGATCATTGAGCTAAACGTGGCTCGAACGTCCCGGACCGCAGATCCTTCGACTCCCTGCGTCCGCCGCGGCGGACTTCGGTCGCTCAGGATGGCAGTGTATTGGTTGTTAGAGTCCCAGTTCCAGGCGGGTGCGCGGGTCGAGGCGGTCGCGGAGAGCATCGCCTAGAAAGTTGAAGCCTAACACTGCGCCTGCAACCGCCGCGGCCGGGAACAAAACCAAATGTGGCGAGTCGAACAGATGCGAGCGCGCGTCGTTCAGCATCGATCCCCAACTGGGCGTGGGCGCGGGGATGCCCAGACCTAAGAACGAAAGTGTTGCCTCGGCCAGAATCACTCCTGCCATGCCGATTGCCGCCTGCACCAGGATCGGCTGGGCGATGTTGGGCAGGATGTGCTTGAAAAATATCCGCATGCCTCCAGCCCCAAGCGCCCGCGCTGCATCTACATACTCACGTTCGCGCACTGCCATCACCTGGGCGCGAACGAGGCGGGCGTAGCCAGCCCAGCCGCCGATGGCCAGAGCCAGCACGAGGTTCAAAAACCCCGGCCCCAGGAACGCGGCGAATGCAATGGCCAGGAGTATGCCGGGCAGCGCCAGAAATGTGTTCATGGCGAAGGTGGTCAGCGCGGTGTCGACCCAGCCGCCGAGGTAGCCGGCCAAGCCTCCAATGGAAAGGCCTAGCGCGAGCGAGACAGCGACCACGCTGACAGAAACTGCGAGCGAAAGCCGCGCGCCCCACAGCAAGCGTGAGAGCGTGTCGCGGCCCAGCTCGTCCGTTCCGGCCAGATGTAATGCGGTTGGGCCTTCGAGCCGATGAAGTAAATCGATGGTTGCCGGAGAATGAGGCGCGATCCAGGGTGCGGCAACGCCACCCAGGACGAAGCCTGCCAGCAGCACAATGCCGACCGCCGCCAGCGGCTGCCGGCTAACACGAAAGGCTCCGCGGCGTAACCGGGAAGTGGAAGTTACTTCTTTGATCACAGTTGCAAGAATACAGGGTATTGGACGCGGAGAAGAGGCCTGGATCGATGGGATTTTCATCTAAAAGAATTCTTCTGTCTCTCACGATTGCGGCGCTTAGCTTACCGGCTCAGAGACTTTTTTCCGCTCCTTCCGGACCTGCCTTGGCTGCCGATGTGCAGAATGCCAACAACCCGGCACTCAGCAATGCGGCAGCACAACTATTCGCATACGGTAACCAGGCTCGAACCGCCCAGGGCCTTCGGCCGCTGGAGTGGGACCCGGCCCTGGCAGCGGCTGCGCTCAACCATTGTGTTCTCATGGTCGCGGATGGCGAGCTCTCGCATCAATACATTGGCGAACTAGACCTGAGCGAACGCGCAGGCCACGCCGGAGCACATTTCAGCCTGGTTGAAGAAAACATTGCCGAGGGCTATGCCCCTGCTTCCATTCACCAGGCCTGGATGAACTCCCCGCTTCACCGGGAAAACCTGCTCAACCCCGAAGTGGATCGGGTGGGCTTTGCTGTTGTGGCGCGCGGCAATACGCTCTATGCCGTGGCCGATTTTGCGCATGAAGTGCGGCTCCTTTCTCCTGAACAAGTGGAGGCCACCGTTGCCACACTGGTGCAGGCTACCGGAGTGGCTGCGCACGGAGATTCGGCCGGCGCGCGGCTGGCCTGCGCCCAGGACCATGGTTTGCCGGTCTCACTCGACAATCGCCGCCCCGAGTTCATCATGCGCTGGCAGGATGCGGAGTTGTCGCATCTGCCGGAAGCGCTGCTGGACCGCATCTCCACCGGAAAGTATAGAGAAGCCGCAGTAGGCAGCTGCCCTTCGCAGAGCGCCGATGGCACATTCACCGTGTACCGTGTTGCCGTGCTTCTGCTGCGTGCGGAGCCAGGCGTGACCAGGACGTATCTGTCTTCCAAATAACCTACAACTACGGGCGTCGTGCGATAGTGCACGACTTGACAGCTTTGTGAAAACTGCGGGTTCCAGGCAAACTTGGGCGAATCCATTCTTCCACGGCTAAGGCCACCTTTCATTCTGTGGGCTTTTTGCGGAGAGTTAACTCCCCCGGTTCCCCTCCGACTTGCAACAATGTCGCACGATTTACAAAACACCGCGACTCGGCTCTTAAAGCCGTGTTTAAGACAACATGAGGATTTTGCACAGAGGGGTGGTCGCGCTGATTTTGACACTCGCTCCGGCCTGTGCGCTTGCCTCATTCGATCCGCCGGACGGGAATCTCCAAAATACGCAAAGCGCCGTGGAGCAGCTCTTTGCGCTGGCCAACCAGACGCGCGCTACTTATGGACTGGGCCCTCTCAAGTGGGACCCGGCCCTTGCTGCCGGTGCATTGCAACACGGCATCCGCATGACCCAGGAAGGATCGCTTGCGCATCAGTATCGCGGCGAGCCGGATGTGACTTTCCGCGCAAGCCGGGCTGGAGCGCACTTCAGCCTGATCGAGGAGAACATCGCCATTGGCCCATACGCCGCCGGCATTCACCAGGGATGGATGAATTCACTCGGCCATCGCGCCAACCTGCTCAATCCCGCCATCGACCGCGTCGGCATTGCCGTGCTGTCGCGCGGCGGGGCGCTCTATGCGGTGGCGGATTATGCGCGCGCCGTTCCGGTTCTCACTCCGACACAGGTCGAGGCTGCCTTTGCGGCGATGCTGCGAGCCAGAGGGGTCACGGTGCTTAGGGATGCAAACGGGGCGCGGGCCTTGTGCTCCACATCGGGGCGTTTCAATCCGACAGATGGAGCGAGTTTCCTGATGCGCTGGCAAGGCTCGGATGTGACAGAACTGCCATCCGATCTGTTGCGCCGCGTGGCGTCCGGTGAGTACCGACAAGCTGCCGTCGGAAGCTGCCCGGCGCAGTTGGCCAGCGGCGGATTCACGGCGTTCCGCGTTGCCGTGCTTCTGTATGGAGCGAACAGCGCGTCATTGGAAAGCCGATAGATTCCTACCCGCCGGTCATTCCTCTAATCCTATGAATTGCAGTCTTTCGCCTATCCAAAGCTCTGGTATTTCTTCCAGAAATCCGGCCAGGAAAGCCGCGGCGGCCCGCAGATAAAAATGTCCTGCCGCGTTTCGCTTTCTTCGTTCTTCACGTTCTCCCGGTTGCCGTTGTGCCCTGCCAGGCGGCAGCCGGTAAACGCTCGATCCGCGCGCTCCTGGGAGAAGCCGAGCACGATCAAAGTTGTTGGCGGCGAAGCAGGATAACCGCGCAACCAGGCCGAGTTGGTCATGCTGATGGGAGGAGGCAGGTGGTATGCCGCGCCGAGAATCTCGATGGCGCCCTGCTCTCCGTAATTGTCGACGACGATGCCCAGGCTGGCCTGTTCCTCCGGGGTGAGCGAATCGCGGATTCCGGCGACGGTTTGGACGAGTTCCTGCCAGCCGATTTCCTCGCGCAGGTCGCCGTTCTTTGATAGAGCAAAATCGCGCAGCGGGCCGCTGGCCTGGAGCGGCACCAGCACCGCAATCGCGAACGCGCCGCAGGCCGCGAGGCCGGAGAAGAAGACAGACTCGACGGTTCGCCGTCCCCAGCGCGGCAGCGAAACGATCCATTTCTCACTGGCAGTGGCGCCCATCGCCAGCAGCATCGGATAGGCAGCGGCCAGGTAGTATCCGCGCCCCTTGGCGAAAAAGAAAAGGGCCAGCGGCAACAGGTACATCCAGGCAAGCATGCGGTAGCGGCGGCTGCGCAGGAAGGCGACTACGCCGGCAAGCCAGACGGGCGCGGCAATCAGATTGACGCAGATGCGGAGTTGATCGAGCAGAAAGCCGTCTGCGCGGCCCTGGCCTACATCGCGCGTGTGGATGTGTTGCAGAAAGTGGTAAGAGATGAATTGGTGATTGACCTGCCAGAGGAAGTTGGGCAGAAAAATCAGCAGCGCGAGGCCGATTCCGGCCCAGAACCATGGACTCTTGAGGAAGCGGCGCGCATTTGAGAGCAAAACGCCAGCAAGAATTCCGACGATGAAAAAAACGATGGAATACTTGGTGAGCAGTCCCATGCCGACGGCTGCGCCGATCGCCAGCCACCAGCGGGGATTCTCTGTGCGAAGCAGGCGAACGGTGAAGTAAGCGACCAACACCCACCACAAATAATCGAAAGATGAGTACTGGAACTCCGTGCCTTCAAACATGGGCAGCGGCGAGAGAGCGACGGCGAGAGCGGCGGTCACCTGGGCAAGGCGTTTGCCGCCCAGTTCGCGCGCCATCAGTCCGGTAACGACGATGGCAATGGCCTGCGCCAGAACCGAAAATAGCCGCAGGCCTACCAACGACAGGCCGAACAGGGCAAGGCCGATGCGTTCGATGAAGGGCGTGAACGGGGGATACGCGACAAATCCCCAGTCAAGATGACGCGCGTCGGAGAGGAACTGGAATTCATCGCGGTGGAAGCCGTATCGGCCATTGGTGAGCAAGTGAAGCAGCGTGACTATAGCGGCGATGAAAAGCAGAATGCCGAGGCTTGTTGAAGGCGGAGCTTCGATGCGCGAAGGTCTTTCAACCGCTTCGATTGCAGTCATCGCGAATCCTGCTCCTTATCGAGGTTCCCTATTCTCTCAGCTTCCATACGCGCGGTGGAGACATCTGGTTCCTCAGTTTCTGTCGGCGGCCAGCGGAACACGTACGGAAGCCATTCCGGCAGCCGTTGCGGCCTGGATGCCGAGGTCGGTGTCTTCAAAGACCAGGCAATGCTGCGGTGCGACGCCCAGTCGCTGAGCCGCGAGAAGGAATGCATCTGGGGCGGGCTTGGAGTTGATATAGTCTTCGGCACCGACAATCGTTTCGAATCGATCAAGAAGATTGACGGATGTGAGCGAACGGACCACAGAACTGGTGTGGCCGCCGGAAACCACGGCGAAAGGAATCCGGCCCTGCTGCGCATCGATATGCTCGAGGACTTCAGGGATGGCTTTGAGCTGCGGGAGCAGATCGTAGTAGAGACCTTCCTTGCGTTTGCCAACGGCTTCGACAGGCATGGCCAGGCCTTGCATAGAGTTCAGCGTTGCGATGATCTCGGTGACTGGCTTGCCGCCCCAGGAGTAAAACAGCGCCTCATCGAAGGAGCAACTCCATTCAGCGAGCGCGGCCTTCCAGGCAATGTAATGCAACGGCATGGAGTCGACGATGGTGCCGTCGCAATCGAAAAGGTAGGCCTGGAACTGGCCGGCGGGCAAGGGCAATTTCATGCGGGAATGGGACTCCTGGGCTTAGATTGCGGTCCGCGCATGAATCGATCGTCATCCGAAAGAATGTGCATGCACGCAAGAAGGGCTGGTCGAGGTTCGTGGTCTCCCACCCTTGCCACAACCACAAGTACCTGGCAAGGATGGGGCACCCATACTCCGCTTGCCGGGAAAGAAAGTAAGACGGCCGGGATGGGTCGCCCTTCTTGCTGGTGGGCGCGCCGGGTCAGGCCGGGACGTACTCCGCGGCGTCCACTTTGACCGGGGTGAGCCAGCCGAAGCGGTCAGGCTTCAGACCGTTGGCAATGCCGAAGAACTCGTCTGCAATTTTCTTGGTAATTTCACCCACCTTGCCGTCGCCTACCACAATGCGGTCGATCGTCCTGATCGGCTGCACCTCGGCGGCGGTTCCGGAAAAGAAGACTTCGTCGGCGATGTAGAGCAGTTCACGGGGGAAGGCCTGCTCGACGACCGTGAAGCCGAGATGACGGGCGAGGGTGAGGACGCTGTCGCGCGTAATGCCGGACAAAGCGGAGTTGGCCAGCGGAGGGGTGTAGATGACGCCGTTGCGGACCACAAAAATGTTTTCGCCAGAGCCCTCACTGACCAGGCCATTGACGTCAAGGGCGATGCCTTCCTGGTAACCGTTGGTCTCGGCTTCCATGCGGATGAGCTGAGAATTCATATAGTTGGAGCTGGCTTTGGCGAGCGCGGGCATGGTGTTGGGGGCCATGCGGTTCCAACTGGAGACGCAGACGTCTGCGCCGCCGTGGCCGGAGATGTATTTTCCCCAGGGGAAGTTCGCTACGTAGACCTCGATTGGCGAGCCCTTGGGGCTGACGCCGATTTCCCCGTATCCGCGCAGCGCGATAGGGCGGATGTAGCATGGAGCAACGCCATTGGCTTCAATCACATCCACCACCGCGGCGCAAAGTTCGTCGAGCGTGTAGGGCAACTCCATGCGGTAGATTTTGGCGGAGTCAATCAGGCGCTGCATGTGCTCGGGAAGCCGGAAAACTGCCGAGCCGTGAGGCTGTCCGTAGCAGCGGATTCCCTCAAACACAGCGGAACCGTAATGGATGACGTGACTCAGGACGTGGATGGTGGCGTTTTCCCACGGAATCAGGTTGCCGTTGTGCCAGATTTTGGAAGTTGTTTGGATGGGCATGAGAGTTCGGCGAGCTCCTTCGGGCGTACCAAGGCATGAATACAATTCAGGTTAACGCGAATCGAGGGGGCGTGTCACGGCGGTGGGTGGACTCGCTGGGGCGAAGGGGTAACCGAGTTGACATTTTTTTGGGGAATTGATGGCGCGGGTTGGGTGAGAAGCGGCGAGTTAGAGCGAGTCTAGGGTTGGTTTGCCCTAATGAGTTTTGTGCCAGGTCGCCGCACCCTGTTGGTCGCGGCGACTTGAAAGCTGCGGTTTCGGGGAAGAGTTACTCTGGATTCGTTATAGCGCCCGCTTCGCGGGGTTAGCGAGTTAGCAAGTGGCGGGTGAATCGGGAACTGTTGAATTGAGCAATCAGGCGGGATCTGATCGCGGCAATGAAGCGTATTGCGTTGTATGATTGCGCTGCCATTACAAATGAGATTTTCAGGAGATGTTTGTCCATGATGACGCGCCGGTTTGGTTCCATGCTTGTTTTTGCTTTCGTTTGCGCAGGTCTAGTGACTTCCGGCAGGGCCTTCGGACAGGAGCAGAGCTCGCTGGACCTGATACCGCTGCCGACTCACGCAACTGTGGGCGCGGGGCAATTCCCCATCGATGGGAGCTTTGCTGTCGCGGTGGAGGGTTATCCCGACCCGCGTGTGGTTCAGGGCAGTCGACGATTCGTAGAAACGCTGGGGCGCGAGACGGGAATCCCATTTGCCGTGGATCCAGCGGCCAACAAGGCAAGTTTCGTGATCCACACCGCCGGTCCGAGCGAAGCGGTGCAGCAACTGGGTGAGGATGAAGCGTATCACCTGTCAATTAAATCGAGTCACGTTGAGTTATCGGCACCAAATCCGCTGGGCATCTTGCATGGACTGCAGACATTTCTGCAGTTGGTGCGGGTGACGCCGCAGGGGTTCAGCGTGCCGGTGGTGACCATCGACGATCAGCCGCGGTTTCCGTGGCGCGGGCTGATGATCGATGCGGGGCGGCACTTCCAGCCGATTGACGTGATCGAGCGCAACCTGGACGGCATGGAAGCGGTGAAGCTGAACGTCTTTCATTGGCATTTGTCAGAAGACCAGGGCTTTCGCGTGGAAAGCAGACAGTTTCCGCTGCTGCAGGAGATGAGTTCGGGCGGGCGCTACTACACGCAGGAGCAAATTCATGAAGTGATCGAATACGCACGGGAGCGGGGAATTCGCGTGGTGCCGGAATTCGACATGCCATGCCATACGACGGCGTGGTTTGCGGCTTATCCGCAATTCGCGAGTGCGCCGGGGCCGTTCAAGATTGAGACGAAGTGGGGCGTGTTCGACCCGGCGATGGATCCTACGCAGGAAGCGACATTTGAGTTTCTCGACAAGCTGATCGGCGAAATGGCGGGGCTGTTTCCCGACGCGTACTTCCACATTGGCGGGGACGAGTGCGACGGAAAAGAGTGGGACGCAAACCCGCGCATCCAGGCATTCATGAAGACGCATGGGATGAAGGACGATGCGGCGCTGCAGTCGTATTTCACGGGCCGCGTGCAGAGGTTGGTGGTCGGGCACCACAAGATTCCGGAGGGCTGGGACGAGGTTCTTCAGCCTGAGACCCCGAAGGACGTGGTGATCCAGTCGTGGCGCGGACCCGCCGGGCTTGCGACCGCGGCGCGGCAGGGAAACCAGGTTGTTCTCTCGAACGGCTATTACATTAACCTCAACCAGCCGGCTTCAGAGCATTACCTTGTGGACCCGTTCGGTGGAGAAGGCGCGAGCCTGACGGCGGAGCAGAAGGCGCGCGTGCTGGGCGGGGAGGCGACAATGTGGAGCGAGTTTGTGACTCCGGATAATATCGATAGCCGCATCTGGCCACGCACGGCGGCGATTGCGGAGCGGTTCTGGTCGGCGCAGGATGTGCGGGATGTGGATTCGATGTACCGGCGCATGGCGATCGTCTCGCAGAAGCTGGAGTACTACGGGTTGCAGCACAACTCCTCTATGCGGATGATGCTGGAACGGATGAGCGGGACGGCCGATCCGAAGGCGCTGGAGGTGCTGGCCAGCGCGGTTCAGCCTCCGCAAGGGTACGAGCGCGAGAGCCTGCACCAGTACAGCAGCGCGTCGCCGCTGAACCGGATGGTGGATGCGGTAGCTCCGGAGAGCGAGACGGTGCGGAGATTCGGGCAACTTGTGAATTTGATCATCGCGGGCAAAGCATCTCCGGAACAGTGGAAGCAGGTTCAGGACTGGCTGATGCTATGGCGCGATAATGATGCGGCGCTGCAGCCGGAGTTGGGCACTTCAGAGTTGACGGCGGAGTTGAGCGGAGTTTCGCAAAGCTTGTCGCAGGTAGCCTCGATTGGGTTGCGGGCGCTGGATGATTTGAAAAATCATCACGTTTTGGGCAACGACGCGCGGGAGAAGAATATGCAACTGCTGAAAGCGGCTGCGAAGCCCAGGGCAGTGCTTGTGGATAAGGTGGCTTCGCCGGTGGAATTGCTGGTGAATGCCAGCGCGAAACAATAAATCCGTTGCCGCGAATGGGATTGGCGCCGTGTGCTACTGTTCAATCCGTGAAGCCTGAAACAATCAAGAGAAGCAGCGCGAACGCCAGTGCTGGCCACATAAACGCTGCCCGGCCCGCGCAGAGCATCCCGCAGGGGCTAAAGCCCCAAGTCTTATGCGGCTCCAGCGGCACGGCTAAAGCCGTGCCCTTTCAAAGCCTGATTTATGCGACCGGTTATAGGACCGCGCGGAGATTGCTGCCCGGGCTGTCGGCGAAGGACGGCTTCACGCAGCACCCATTCGATATAGAGTTCGGAGTCCGGACGAGCGGGCTCATTGCCGGCAGGCATTTGAAGAGCGGCCACCTGCACGACCGGCACGTGACGGCTTATTACGGGGTTGCGCCTTCGGTGTTTCATGCGCTCATACGGCGATGGCGAAGGAGCAGTTCGGGCGCTGCGATGGACGAGACAACGTTTGTCGATCTTGGAGCGGGGATGGGGCGTGCGGTCCTGCTGGCCTCGGAGCTTGGGTTCAAGGCGGTCGTGGGCGTGGAACTGCATCCGAAGCTGGCGCAGATTGCGCGGAAGAATGTGAACTTGTGGCGGTCGGCAGGGCGGTCGCGGTCGCCGACGCGCATCGTTGAAGGGGATGCGGTGGAGTTTCCGCTCCCCGCGGGGGCGGTGCTGGTATTCCTCTTCAATCCGTTTGGGGCTGCGGTGCTGCGCCGGCTGCTAAAAGGCTGGCGCGGAGATCTTGGAGGGCGTGGGAAGGGCCTGGACTTGATCTATGTGAATAACGAGCAGGAAAGAGTGCTGGAGAGCGAGCCGGGTTGGACACGCCTGTTCCACGGCAACGTGCGGCGCTCGAAGGCTGACGCAATTGCGGACCACAAGATCATGGCCAATCAGCCGGAGGGGGAGTATGCGTCTTCGAACTGGGAGGATTGCTCAATGTGGAGACTTGAAACTAGGGACTAGGGATTAGGGGTTAGGGATTAGGGACATAGGGGCTGCCAAACAAGAGTCGGCGGCCGATGGAGCAGGGCTTTGAAGGAACCGCATCTGGTATTGGGATTGGGCGAGCTGTTGTGGGACGTGCTGCCGGAGGGTCCACGGTTGGGCGGGGCGCCGGCGAACTTTTCCGTGATGGCAGGGCGGCTGGGAAACCACGCTGTGCTGCTGAGCCGGATTGGGCGGGACGACTTGGGCCGAATGGCTTTGAATCAGATAGAGCCGCTGCCGGTGGACACGAGTTTTGTCGAGACTGATCCGGCGCATGAAACGGGTACGGTGACTGTCAACTTCGAAAGCGGCCAACCGCATTACACGATTCACCATCCTGCAGCGTGGGATTTCCTCGAGCTTTCCGACGAATGGGTGCGGCTGGCGGAGCGGGCCGACGCGATTTGCTTTGGATCTCTCGCGCAGCGAGGCCTGGAGTCGCGGCAGACGATCCAGACGCTGGCGGCGCAGACCTCATCGAAATGCGTGCGGGTGTTCGACGTGAATTTGCGCGCGCCGTTCTATTCCGGAGAGGTGGTCCAGGAGTCGCTGGAACTGGCGACAGTGTTGAAGATGAATGACGCGGAGGTTCCGCTTGTGCTTGGGCTTCTTGGCTTGCCGGGCGCGATCGAGCCCTCGCCCGGCCCCACGGGGCCCGACCCGCTGCGGCGAGGAGCGGAACGGCTGCTCAGCGAGTTTCCAACGCTGAAGATGGTGGCAGTGACGCGCGGCGACAACGGCAGCCTGCTGGTGACGCGGGACGAGTGGGATGAGCATCCAGGGATTGCGGTGAAGGTTGCTGACACGATTGGCGCAGGCGATGCATTCACGGCGGCACTGACGCACTACCTGCTGCGCGGCGCGGACCTGCATACACTCAATGACGCAGGGAATCGATGGGGCAGCTGGGCCGCGTCCCAGTCGGGGGCGATGCCGGCGCTGATCGATGAGGTGCGGGACGGGATTGCGGCGGCGATCGAAGGCTGAGTTGAGACGAGGCTGGCGGGGCGGCTGCGATAAAGTTAGTTCATTGTGATTGTCAATATCGCCAGGCGCGCGCACGACCACAACTGGGAGCTCGACCCGATTACGCGTTCGCTGCTGGACACGGATTTCTACAAGCTGCTCATGCTGCAGTTCATCTGGAAGAATTTCCCGAAGACACAGACCTCATTCACGCTTTTGAATCGCACCGCATCCGTGCAGCTGGGCGACGTGGTCGATGTGGGAGAGCTGCGCGAACAGCTTGTCGAGACGCGGCGGCTCAAGTTCCACAAGTCGGAGTTGATCTGGTTGGCCGGCAACACGTTTTATGGACGCAGAGGCATCTTCGAGCCGGCATTTCTTCAGTGGCTGGAAGAGGACTTTCGGCTTTCCGACTTCGATTTGTCGGTGGAGGACGGGCAAATATCGCTGAACTTCCACGGATTATGGACGGAGACCACTCTATGGGAGATTTATGCGCTTTCGGCCATCGACGAGTTGAAGACGCGCGCCAGCCTGAAGCTGCTGAGCGAGTTTGAGCTCGACGTTCTTTACGCGCGGGCCAAGACCAGATTGTGGGAGAAGATGGAGCGGTTGCGCGGTGTCCCGGGTTTGAGCGTGAGCGACTTCGGAACGCGGCGGCGGCACAGCTTCTTGTGGCAGGAGTATGTGGTGAAGGCTATGAGCGATGTGCTGGGCGCGAGCTTTGCGGGCAGTTCCAATACCTATCTGGCCTACAAACACGATCTGGAAGCGATTGGGACCAATGCGCACGAGCTGCCCATGGCCCTGGCCGCGCTTGCCGACGACGATGAGGAGTTGCGATCGGCGCAGTATAGGATTCTTGAGCTCTGGCAACAGAGTTACCAGGGGGAGTTGTTGATTCTGCTCCCGGACACGTTTGGGACCACGCAGTTTCTCGACGGCGCCCCGGGAT